>Ga0302325_10032744_pt1 | contig 10668 bp, 12 predicted proteins | sample Palsa_T0_2_FD_201948 | JGI IMG/M metagenome (GOLD analysis project Ga0302325, IMG submission 201948) | Peat permafrost microbial communities from Stordalen Mire near Abisko, Sweden - Palsa_T0_2 | ecosystem: Environmental > Terrestrial > Soil > Palsa > Peat permafrost | place: Sweden: Abisko...
GGCTGGCCGACTCCGGCGGCAAAGGCATCCAAGTCATCGCGGTAGCCCACGGCGAAGCCCAGCTCGCCGAACGCTGGGGTGATCACGGCCGGCAGATCGTCCTGGACACCTGCTCGGTGAAGATGTTCCTGCCCGGCATCACCGCCACCGGCACGCTGGAGATGGCCAGCACACTGTGCGGGCAGGCCCCGTGGAAGATCCGCGGCCAGGACCACGCCACCCGCCACGACGTGGCGACCCCGGACATGATCCGCCAGCTGCCCGCCGCGTTCGCGCTGGTCATCCGCAGCAACTGCGCCCCGGTCATCGCCCGCCTGCCGCAAGCCTGGAAGAACCCCGCCTACCGCCGCGCCCGCCGCCTCGGCCACGCCCCCGCCGCCACCCAGGCCGCCCGCCACCCGGCGATCGAGTACCCGGAGCCGGAGATCCCCGACCACGTGCCCGCCGAGTGGCTCCCCGACGACGGCACCTCCTACCCCTGGACCTGACCATGACCAGCAACGACCCGATCACCGCCGCGCTCCAGGAACTCGCCGCCCACCATGAGCAGCTCACCCAGCTCGATAATCGTGAGACCAGCCACTTCACCACGCTTACCGGGCGGCTCACCGAGCTCACCGACCTGATCGCCGGCCTCGGCCATACCCTCGAAGACGACGCCGCCGTCCTGGCCCGGTTCGAGGCCCTGGACCGGCAGGTCACCGACCTGGCCGCCCAGCTCACCGCCGACCCCGGCATGCACCACTATGACCCGGCCCCGGCATGGTGGAAGCTCCCGGCCGCCGAACGCCACGAACCCATCGCCCGCCTGCAAGCCTGGGTCGAGCAGGTCTACCGCCCCGGCTACGGCCACCTCGCCGCCACCATCCGCCCCTGCTGGCCCGCCCACGACCTGTGCCTATACGGCCTGGACATCCTGTCCGGCCTGTGGTCGGCCCTGTACCTGCAGCCCAGCCGTAATGCCCGGCTGCTGTCGGCACAGGCCGAATACCAGACGCGCATCATGCCCGCCCTCGTCGCCCAGCTGACGACCGAGACCTCCACCTGCGGCCATCCCCGCGGCCGCGTCCCAAGCCCGCGGCAGCCCCGGAGCACGCCATGACCGACGCCATCCTGCGCCGGGCCCTCGCCTGCGCCCGCCACGGCTGGCCGGTCTTTCCCTGCCTGCCCGGCCAGAAGATCCCCGCCACCCGGCACGGCTACCGCGACGCCACCACCGATGAGCAGCAGATCACCGGCTGGTTCGGCGGGAGCTCGCGATGGAACCTGGCCATCGCCACCGGCACCCCCGGCCCCGACGTCCTGGACATCGACCAGCACGGTCCCGCCGGAAACGGCTACCCCGCCTTCAACAGGCTCCGCCGCGCCGGGCTGGTCGACGGCGCCGCCGCCTACGTCCGGACCCCAGCCGGCGGAATGCACGCCTACTTCACCGGCTCCGGCCAGCACAACGGCCGCCTGCCCAGCCACCACCTGGACTTCCGCTCCCACGGCGGATACATCCTGGCCCCGCCCTCCCAGATCGACGGCAAACCCTACTCCGTCATCGCCAGACCAGCCGGCCACGGCGGCCTGGACTGGGACGCAGTCACCCGGCTGCTCGAACCCGGCCGCCAGCAGCACCTCCAACCCCGCCCGGCTCCCGGCCTCGACCTGACCCACCTAGCCCAGTGGGTCGCCACCCAGCCCGAAGGAAACCGCAACGCTGGCCTGTTCTGGGCCGCCAACCGCGCCCTCGACACAGACCCGGCCGCCGACCTGACCCCGCTGGCCGTCGCCGGCCGCCAAGCCGGCCTCGGCGACAAGGAGGTCACCCGCACCCTGGACTCCGCCCGCCGAACCGCCCCCGACCACGCCGATCCCGGTAACCACCAAGCCGAGGACGTGACCTGACATGAGCACCAGTCCCCGGCCCGTTCCCGCGACCATCCATGACCTCGCCCCGGGCCGCCACGCCACCAGCAGCACCGCCGTCGTCATCCCCATGACCACCGCCACCGGGCCGCATGCCCGCATCGACGCCGGCGGCACCCGGCTGCGCCTGCGCGCCCTGCACGTCATGGGCCATGGCTCAGCCCACATCGCCCGCGCCCTCGGCGTCCGGGAGATGACCATCGGCGCCCTCGTCCGCGGTGATACCCCGACCGTCAGCCGTCACCTGCGCGACATGATCGCCGACCTGTACGACACGTGGTGGGACAAGCGTGCCCCCGAACGCACCCGCGCCCAACGCGCTGCCGCTACCGCCGCCCGCCGCCGCGCCCGCGCCGGCAACTGGTGCGCCCCCGCCGCCCTCGACGACGACCAGCTCGACACCCCCGGCTACCGCCCCCGCAGCCGCTGGCGCCCCGCCACCGGCACCGGCACCGCCCCCGACATCCACCCGCGACACACCCGGACGAAGAAACAAGCATGACTGACCAGCGGATGAACCCGGATCTGATCCACGACAGCCTGGACGTCCTCGAACCCGCGCTGCCCGAACGGACAGGTCAGGTGACGGCATGAAGCAGCCCGAAGACAGCGACTCCCGCCGCATGTCCGGCAGCAGCAGGCCCCCCGATTACGCGGTCGTCCTCGCCGCCAGCGACTGGGTCAAGGAAGACTTCCCAGCCGCCGGGACCAACCTCTGGGACGCCCTGCACACCGGCCGAGACCGCCACCGCGACCCCGAGCCCGACCTGGAAGCCGAACCGTAACCCCGACCCGGAAGTGACCTCATGACCTTGAAAATCAACGACACCACCATGACCAGCGATCAGACCGCCCACACCGCCCGGCAAACACCCGGCCGCCAGCCTGGATGGCAAGTGTCCTGGCTGCCCGGCCAGACCCTGGACCGCAACACCGCCATCACCGCCATGACCCTGGCCGACACCGCCGCTGAACCTGACCTCGGCGAAGGACACCCGCTCTGGCACCACGTCCAGGGCTGGGCCGAAGAACTCGGCCTGACCGCACCCGATGTGATCGCCCGGGTCTCCGAGCCGCCCAGCGGCATCGACCGCCAGCAGGAACAAGCCAGCCGGCAGCCAGAACGCGAGGCAGCCGATTGAACAACGAACGCAGCACCACAATCGGCAACGCTGGCCGGACTCCTCGCACTCCGGAACACCGCATGACCCATGTACAGAACTGATAACGGCGTAGGGCCTCCGGCAGGACCCGGCTACCAGCTGCCCGAGGACGGGCCGCTCCCCGACCTGCCCATGTACGAGCGCCTCATCGACGACGGCATCGCCGAAGCCGACAGCCGCGGCGTTATCGTCGACCACGTCACCGCCCGGCGGCTAGCCATCTGGCTGGCCGCCCGGCCCCAAGAACCCAGCTTCGCCCGCAGCCTGGTCCGCTTCATCCAAACCGGCGCGATCCACTCCCAACTGAAGAACGAGCTGCGCAAACGCGCCCGCTCTGGCATCTTTCCCGACCAGCCGCACGCCACCAGGCTCCTGAAATACGCCATCAACCGGGGCGCCGAGCTCGGCCCGATCGGGGAGAACTTCGCCGCTGCCTGCGACCAGATCGACCGGGCCGACGTGAAACTCGCCCAGTTCCACGACCGGGTCCGGCAAGGCCGCGTCCACGCTCAGCAGGCCTGGCCCGAGACCGACGGCCCCCGGATCCTCGCCCTGGCCCGCCGCGACCCCCAGACCCAGACGGTCACCCTCGTCCTGGACGCCACCACCGCCAACATCGCCCTATTCGCCATCGCCGCCCACGCCGACGAACGAGAAGCCCACATCCGCGAAGTCGAACGGTCCGGCCGCAGCCTCCCCGAAGGCTCCTACGGCCGCCGCAACCGCCAGGCCATCGCCGCCCGCGAGACCCGGATTGCCACCCGGCTCCGAGCCGTTGAGCAGGCCTACCGCACGGCCATTGACCGCGACGCCATATTCAGACCGTCTGAACCCATAAGAGCAGGCCGTTCTTCCGAGCATGCAGCTGACAGGCAGATCGAGCTGGAGTAGAACGCCGAACCGAGCCGAAGCAGACCACGGCTGACTGGTCGGCTGCTAAATGTCCATCACAACGAGTACGTAGGTCACATGAAATGACAAGTTTGTCCAGCTCTCCGCGGACCTCCTACACGCCGCACGTATCGGGTATCCCATGCCCTTCTATCGGCCACTAAGCGTGACCTGCGATCTTGAACTCGTCACAGAGCATGACCGCGAGATGCTGCGCTCACGTCGGGCAACCCGGCAACAAGGCCAGTTCGCTCTATAACCTTGCTGTCGTCGTCGGGCGTCTATGAGATTGTCGGTCATCTGGGTATGCTGCAATCACGAGCGTCCTGAGGAAACCCGCATTTCTTCTGGGTAGCCGTGGGGGGAGTATCGCCATGGATCTTACGGGAAAGATCGCTACGCAGCTCTCCGGTCAGGTGCTGAATGCTTACAAGCACAAAACCGAACTGAATCACAAACGTTATCTGGCCGAACTAGATCATGCGGCGCGTGCGGCCGAACGAGAGCATGAGGCTGCAGAGTCGGCGTTGCGGCGCGAGTTCGAGAGCTCGGAAGCCGCTGAGGACAGAGAACATGAGATCCGGCGGATGTGGGAGCACGCGCGGGTAGAACTCTGGGTTGCGGCACAGAAGGAAGCTCACGAGGCGCGCATGGCTGTCTGGCCGTTCGCGCTACCCCGGGAAGATCTGGCGGCGATGCTCCGCACCCTAAGTAGAGAGGGAAGTTATCCGCTGCTCCTCTTCGCTTCCTTTAGCGATGAGTTGCGATCTGCCAGTGAGAGCGACGGCGGCCCGCAGCGGTATCGTTTCGGGCCGCGCAGCAACTGGGCTGCCAGCCCGTGGTCTGACGACGCCGAACCGCTAGACGGCCTGTTCTCCAGGCCTCTCTACCGCGGTGACCTTGATGTCTATCTGGTCAGGGAGGAATTGCGGGACCTGCCTGTAGTCTTGGTCAACGGCCATATCCAGGCCGGCGCCCGGTTGTGGCTGACGCTGTGCGCCTGGGGCATCTTCCCTGAAGATGCGTGTATAAGAGTGCAATTTCCTTACTTGTCTATGCCTGTCGTTTCCTCGACGGCACAATCTTCCGTCCAGGCTCAGCTGGAACTCGAAGATCGGGTTTTCAGCTTGTTCGCGCCGGTTGCGGCGCAGCTATTCGATTGGTTTCACCTCGCCCGCGACGGTCGCATACCCCGCCTACATCGCATGCTGCCACCGGGACTCCAGAGTCAGCGCGCCGTCATCGCCGCCGGGAGCCTCAGCGGATTCCTGGTCGCTGAGCATGACGGAGTGCTCAGCCACTTGAGCGCCATCATCGGCACCGCGCGAGTAGCAGTGGAAGGCGGTTTGAAGCAGTTGGCTAGCGACATGATCGCCGACATCCGGCTGGAGCTACAGGCCCATCCAGAGGCGATCTCTGACGACACGGCGATCGGCCTTGCCGCTCTGGGAGGTGCGGCCCGGGCATCCGGTGACCTGGACCTGACCGCAATCATCTACCAGCTCCTAGAGGAGGCCGCCATGCAGCTGCTCCACGATCTTCCCGGCGGGGTTCTGTGATGCCCGGTAATCCGCGGGTAGTTGCTGCCATTGACTTCGGCACGTATGCGTCCGGGTATGCCTGGCTAGTCGTCGATCCCAGGGTCCGCGAGCCTGCTGACTACCAGATTGTGCATAATAATGCCTGGCCCGGGAACGAGGACGTCTCGGCAGCGAAAACGCGTACTGCGCTGCTCGTCGATGGCCCCGGAAAAATCGCGGCGTACGGCTCAGAGGCTTATCACGTAATCCGGGACCGCCGCGCAAAGGGCGCACCCCTTGGCGTCTTGGTTGATGACTTCAAGGTTGCGATGAAGACGGGGGTGAGCGGCTACAAAATATCCCGGAACGACCGGGCTCTCACGGGCCTGAAGCGAGCTGGCCTCTCGGTAGACCAAGCGGCCGCGTCTTATCTTAAGTGGATGTATTCCCAAGCGCTGGCCGACATGGCGCGCAGCGGGATCCAGACCGGTGACATCGAGTGGTGCCTGACCGTGCCAGCCATCTGGGAACCGGCCGAGAAAGACCGCATGCGGACTGCGGCTACGGCAGCGGGCATACGAGACGACCATCTACACCTTGCGCTGGAGCCGGAAGCCGCAGCAATTTACGCCTACTTGACACAGGGCCAGTTGTCTGGCGGCCAGGGCGCGGGCGCCCTCGATCTGGTCCGTGTCGGCTCGCGTTTCATGGTTGTTGACGGCGGCGGCGGGACGGTAGACATCACCGCATACCGGGTGGTCGACGAGGGCGGGAAGACCGGGCTCGGTGAAATAGGGCGGGCCAAGGGAGAACGCCTTGGCTCGGAATACCTCAACCTGGGATTCATCGACCTGATCAGCCGGCACCTCGGCGGAAGTGCCGCCGCATATGAAATGGAAAAAGCCGATCCGGTCGGCTTTGGCGATCTGATGCAAAAATGGGCCAACGAGAAGCGGTACGTCCAGTTCGAGCCAAAAGAATCGGTGGAAGTAGCGTTGGGCGCGCGGATCGACCGCTGGCTCTCTCCTGCAATGCGCAAGTCACTGGCCCAGTCGCAGGCTGGGGTAGATGACTCGATCGTCGCCTTGCCACGGGAGATAAGTGACATCTTTGCGGCGGTTGTAGAACCCACTCTTGACTATATTGACCGGCAACTCTCCGAGATGGCCGCTTTCACGAGCAAGCAGCTGCCGATGGAAACCATTCTCCTAGCAGGCGGCTTCGCCGCCTCCCCGTACCTCCAGGAAGCGATTCGCCGCCGTTTCGTGGGGCGAGCCTCTGTAATCCAGGCGATGCACCCGGAAACCGCTGTCTTGCACGGCGCAGTCCACTTCGCCCGCGACCCCGAGATAACTCGCATACGTCGTGTGCAGCACACCTGGGGGCTGAGTCAAATTGAAGATTTTGACGCAAGCCGTCATGATTCGAAGCATCGCAAGAGAGTGTCCGGACGGGATGCCTGTGACGGCATCTTCGGTATCTATGTCCACGCGGGAGATCCGATCAGCCCCGACAAGCCTGCAACACAGACCACCCTCCCCTATGATGCTTCGCAGGACAATATACTGCTGGAGCTGTATTCGACTCTGGAACGCTGGCCAGATTATGTCGATGATCCTGGATGCGCAAAGAGCGCGAGCGTGACAATTCCCATCAGCAATATGAAGCATCTGCCGCGCGATCAGCGGGAAGTCGAGGTCGCGATGTACTTCGGCAGGGCTGAACTGGAAGTTCATGCAACGAACACTCTCTCGAGAGAGACCAGGAAGCTCAAGGTAAAATACTCTCAGACTCTTGGCGACTAACAGCTCGCAAATCAGAGGAAAGATCGATGCCAGGAAATCCTGAACCCCCACCTAGTTTGAACGTTGGATGCCCCCACTGCCATCGCGACTTCCGCATGGATCCACAGGAAATCATGGCCTCTTATGTTCTGGGGTATCTCAACGGAGAACTCCAGCGGCTTCTCGGAAGACATGAACAGCGGCTAAATGAAATCCTAACACAGGGGCTGCAGCCGCTGGCGAAGGGTAAAGCCATCGATCGGCTCCGTGATCAACTGGAGGAATCAAACAAACAACGGGCCCAGCTCGAGCAGCAGCGGGATGAGCTCAGGCGGGCACGAGACGAGCTCGCGGAGCGCCTAGCTGAGAAGATCTCGGAAAGGACATCCGTCCGCACCGATGTCGGTCGGACGGTGCACACGAGCCATCGCCAGCTTGCCGATCAGGTCGCTGGACTCCTAGGCCGGGTTAACGCGGTGGCCCGTGAGCGCGCAGCGGCGGACGGGATGACCGGCCCCGTGGGATGGCTCCGATCTGATGCCGCAGCGCTTATCTTCCGCCTTCTCTTCACGCCGGAAAAGGTCTCGCGCGAGGAACACGATCGCTGGGCGGGGTTCACTCGGGACACGCCGAGCGCCAGGTCGCTGGCTGGCGAGGGCTCGGACCTAGCCCGGGCGATCAGGGAGACTGCCGGCTATCAGAAGTGGATCTGGGATTTTGCCCCCAAAGGCACCCCGTTCGATCCTGGCCTGCACGAAGTATGGCAAAACTGCGACCCTAGCGGCGAAGTGCAATTCGTTGTGATACCTGCATACCTTGTTGATTTTGCGGTCATCGCCAAGCCAAAGGTATTCACGAGCTGGGCCGATCACTAACGATCCTCGGATAAGGAGATTGGAAAGGATTGTTCCGGTGCTAAAGGTGCCGGATAGTTTCGTGCTTAGGAGGCTACGGTGCCAGGAGACGACGATGCTGGCTGGGTCGATCTGTCGGAGGCGCTTGAGGCGCTGCGCACGGCCCTGATCAAAGCGTGGTGGAACGGCCGGGCAGGTCGTGTCCGGTTCAGACTGGAGCCGGTGGAACTGACGGTGCAGGCCGGAGTGACCCGTACCGGCAAAGGCGCCGCCGGGGTCAGATGGCATCTTCTTTCGCTGGGCGGGGAACGGTCTAAAGAGGCGGTGGCCACACAGACCATCAGGCTGCAGTTGACCCCGATCCTGTTCGACGGTGACGGGAAACAATTGCCCGACGCGGAGCAACTGGTTACTGATGACGACAGCCCGGCCGGGAAATGGACTGGCGTGTTGCCATCTCACGAGCCCGAGTAGCTTGAGTTGGAAGACGACGCGGCTCGAGTGGACACGCGCCGTGTGGCGCTGATTCGTTACCGTTCCCCGGACGGCAAAAAGTGCGTGGGCTCAGGAGTGCTCATTGATGGGTACACGGTACTGACAGCGGATCACGTCGCTGAGGGCAGCGGGCACGGTGTCGAGTGTCATGCTGGGGCACGGGCGGTTACCGCTGTTCTCCGCACGGGAACAGCGGATATCGACTTGGCCATCCTGACTCTCGGCGAGTCAGCCGGTATCGTCGGTCGGCTTGGCTGCGCGCAAGTGGCTCGTGACCAGTGGGCACGCGTGGAGGACTGTAGTGCGGTGGGATTCCCGCGATGGCGGAAGGCAGGCGATCTACGGCGGTCAGCTCAGGTGGACGGTCACGTGCCTACCGCAGAAGGGCTGGAGTCGACCGCCGACAGTGGCTTGCGCGCCGGGTTTCTGACGCTGGTGGGGAACCGAAACCCGGGGGCGCCAGATATACCTTCCGGACTGCTGAGCGATAGCGATGGCAGGCCAAATCCGTGGGGCGGAATGTCAGGCGCCGCCGTCGCGGCCGGCAGTCTCGTCATCGGGGTGGTACGCAGCCATAACCTCGCCGCTGGCGGGCAATCGCTGACCGTGACTCCACTGACCGGGATAAACGACCTGCCTCCCCGACTGAGGGACCGGTTTTGGGCAGCGCTCGGAGTAGCGGATACGGGCCCGCTCACTGTGCTGCCGGACCCTCCGGCCCAGGCTCTCGCGCAGGACTACTACCAGGCGGTGCGCGATATGGATGCGCGCGCGTGGCCGAAGGCGCTCCGGGTGCTTATGAGCATCCATCAGGTAAAGCCTGACTACCGCGATGTCGTCCGCCTGGCCAAGAGAGCCAGATGCGAGATCCTTATCTCTGCGGGCGGTAGCGCTGAGCCTGTGCTGCTGGACCCTGAGCACGTATCTACGATAGACACGATAAAAGCGACAGGCCTGAAGCGAGAAGTGCGAGCCGTCGCGTTCAGCCCGGACAGTAAATGGCTGGCGATGGCCTACGGCAGGGCAGCGGTGATTACTGACCTCGCAGGTACCCGGCGGCACCGGCTGAAGCACGGGCACGTGAGAATCTTCGCCTGGGGATGGGACGTAGCGTTCTCGCCTGACGGCACCCAGCTCGCCACCGTGGCGGGGGATAAGACCGTACGGATCTGGGAAGTCGGGAGCGGCAGGGAGATCCAGAAAATCTGGCGCGGGAAATCTCCGGATAGCGTGGCGTTCAGCCCGGACGGAAGGCTGCTTGCCACCGCCGGCTTCCGTGACGGCGCCCGAGTCTGGGATGTGGAGGAGGGGACTGAGCTATTCACGCTTGATCCCCATGAGACCGTTACCTGTGTAAGGTTCAGCCCAGACGGCTCATGTATTGCGACCGGCGGCCAGGAGGAAAGTGTATGCCTCTGGAATGCCCGTACCCGACGTAAGGTTCTCGAGGTCATCCATCCGAGGGGCGTGGGACGGGTGGCCTTCAGTTCAGATAGCACGCTTCTGGCCACGGCCGGACGTGATGGCGTAGCCCGGGTGTGGGACACCAGCCTCGGCAACGAACTGCTCACTCTCAAGCACATTCAACACGAGCCTGAACTGGACGACGCCTGTACGGATGTGGCGTTTAGCCCTGACGGAAGCCTTGTGGCCACTTCGGGCAAGGACAGCGACGCCAGGGTATGGGACGCTGTCACAGGAAAACAGCTTCACCAGGTCTGTCATCGCAGCTGGAGTGGAGGCACCTCCGCCGGAGGCGTCAAATTTTTGGGCTGCAACAGCGTGGCGTTCAGCTGCGACGGGGAACTACTCGCCACAGCCGGCGACGACGGGGACATCCAGATCTGGCGGCTCAACAAGTGCAATTAGCGCTTAGGCTAAGAACGACGATCGTCGCAGGGCTTTCGTTGCCGGTTCACGGCTTGTGCTAGCTTCGGCGATGTGGATTCGAATATTGACTCCGGTTCGAGATGGCTTGGAGCTAAGTGACAAACCAAGGAAAAGATGGGCCACTTCGTGGCGCGATGCCCGGGATGAAATTGGGGGC
>Ga0302325_10032745_pt1 | contig 10668 bp, 16 predicted proteins | sample Palsa_T0_2_FD_201948 | JGI IMG/M metagenome (GOLD analysis project Ga0302325, IMG submission 201948) | Peat permafrost microbial communities from Stordalen Mire near Abisko, Sweden - Palsa_T0_2 | ecosystem: Environmental > Terrestrial > Soil > Palsa > Peat permafrost | place: Sweden: Abisko...
CCCTTCCTGGCATTAAGGATAGGTGGGTCCAATGGCCAAGTCGGCTTTCGATGCCGCATTAATTTTGTCGGTCATTGCAGGAAAAGATTCACGGGATAACAAGAGTACGAAGCAGGAGCAAATGTACCGCAGCTGACAGTCAGCTTCCCACATTCCCCCCTCGACCCCCACAGATTACACACAATTCACAAGGAACCCAACATTTAACGGCCTTCGCCTAGGAGTCCCTCGGAAACTCTTCTTCGATCTCAGTTATGTGGAACATCAAGAAATTCTCGATGCCGCTAACGCCGCAATCGAGCGCATAAAATCTCTCGGCGCGACAATTCAGGATCCTGCCGACTTACCCAGCGCAGAAGACATTCCCGCCTGCCACACTACCACCGAAGCCGTTGTCCTCCGTATGTCCCTATTCAAGCGCCTGTAACCACCAGTCACGGACTTCAAAATCGAGGTTCAAAGGTACCTGGAAGATTTGGTGGAGAGTAAAGTGCGTTCATTGGAGGATCTGATAAATTTCAACGATGCCAATGCGGCGGTGGCATTTCCGCCGGGACAGTGTTGTCAACAGGTAATTATCAAACCCCAGTACGCAGCGCTGATTCAGATATTCATTGCATCTGTCCAGACGACCGGGATTAAACATGAACTGTATCAATACTCACTGGCGGAGAATATCCGCATCGGCGCAACTGAAGGGATCGACGCGGCATTACAAAAATACAATTTAGATGCACTCGTTCTTCCCACTGAGGGGATAGGCGCAACGCCTGCTGGACTGGCGGGTACACTCTTTTGTCTTCCTGGCTAAAAACAGGATATCCAATGGTCACGGTGCCCCTTGGGCAATTCAACAAAACGGGCAGACCATTTGGATTGTCTTTTATCGGCACGGTAAGGATATGTCAGATGGCATCTGACGGGTAGAAATATAGTGAACCTACTTTGATTAGGCTGATGGCGGCGTTTGAAGCTGCTTTTCCGCCTCGTGTGGTGCCACAGGAGTTACTTCTTGATCCGGGCCGGGGTTTCAGGTTTCAAAAGTCTGAGGATCAGTGAGCGATAGCCCTATGTGCCGGAGGATGTGCGCGAAATGTGCGATTTTTGCAAGTTTCTCGCACATTTAAAGCACCTTTTAGGTAATTTGTTTACACGTTTATGGCAAGATTATCTCGGTGTCAGAAACGTGCGTTGAATGTGTTTTGGATGTGTGTTGGATGTGTGTGGGAAATGTGCTTGAACTTTGTGTGGAATGTGTGTGAAATATGTTTGAACTTTTGCATTTAAATTAGCTACGACACTCCATTCTCTCGTCTCCTAGGTTTTCTTGCGCTTTGAGGACCTCCTAGCAGTATCCAGCGACGCCAATCGCTTTTGCGTTCCAGTTGAGCTGGAGGTTGTTGCTGGACTTTTGGAAGGTTCTGTCCTAATCATTGATGGAGTTCTGTTGACATCCATGCTCCTCAAAGGCACTAGACTTCAGCACGGCCCGGAGGCAAAAGGGGAGTATACTTCTCGGAGGGACGATGACTTTAGATCCCAGAGTCTCCAGGCGACTTCGGACAGTCGACTGTTTAGGAGGTAGCTGCCTTCTCCGCCTCCAAGATTTGTGAGTCCAGTTGACTGGCAATGGACTAGATCTCGCGGTTTTTCCCACCAATTGCTAGAGGTACCTTGGTTTAGGTGCATCCTCCGATTATAGATATCCAGGCACTTCAAGACGACGACTCAGACGCGGAACAGGTTGAAACATTGTCTACGGAAACACTTGCACCCGTCTCTGATGTAGACGGTGGTTCGTCGCTTGGGGCTCACTCCCGCCGCACCCGTTTGCCCTCGAAAAAGTTGCTCGAAGGAGGACGTCGTCCTGTTTCGATTAGGATTCCTTTACCCTGTGTGACCTGATTTGCCTTTCGCGAGGGTGTTTTCGTAGACAATGTTTCAAACTGTTCCACGTCTGAGTCGTCGTCTGGAGTGCCTGGATATCTATGATCACAGGATGCACCTAAACCAAATACCATTAGGACGTATAGAGAGGGATTATGCACCCCTCCCTGTTGCTTATCGCTCTGTTTGGCTCTTCAGATATGATAGCACACTCGCTGCACTCTTGCAGATTCTGCAATATCAGTGAGTCTATCAGTGAGTCCTGTAGCATTCGTCTTCACACGGAGCCAAATAGAAGGAATATATACTAATAAATTCGAGTATCTCCCAATCGCTCCAACTACTTATTTACAAAGTATACCTAAAATCGGGGTGAAAATCAGCCAAATGATGCTGTTCCTCCTCACTCAATCCACTCAACATCGCCTCCCGCTCCTCAGTCCCAACCCTCTCCCTCCTCTTATTCCCAATCGCCAAAAACACATAATTCGCCACACTCCCGCCCAACAACCCCAGCGTCAAATACCCCAACACAACACTATGTCCCAAGCGATACCACGGGGCATCCTGCGTGCGATAAATATTCGACGACATCACCCCGTTGAGATTACCCCATGCGATGACCGTGCCTAGTGATACCCCGCGCTTGTAGACCCCCTCCACGTTGTTGGACACCCAGGTTATGGTGTTGCTGATGCAGGGGTAGATGCCGATTGCGCCGAGGAAGGTGCCTGCGTAGGCGACGTGCGGGTTGCGGGTTGCGACGAGCATTGCGAAGCCTGCGCAGCCGATTAGGGCGAAGGAGATGTTGAAGATTCCGCGGCGGCCAGTCCAGTCTGCGGCGAATCCCACGAGACATGTCTAACATAATTAACACTGCCTGTAAAGTAACTGGCATAAACACCAATCATTCGGGGATTTAAAAAGGGGGAATAGGCGTAGCGAGGGGGAGATACCATTGCACATGCGACTGCATAAGGCGGAACCGTGAGCAATTGGGCTTTTGTAGCAGTATATCCGAGGGAACTGATAATAGAAGGCAGAAACAGACTGAACGCATAAAGAGATCCATCCACGCCCATATACATAATCATCCCAGTATAGGTCTTCCAATCTTTATACGCAGCCCAGAAATACTTCCACTTGAAAGTTTCGTACCGATGAGATGCTTGGCCATCTTTCTTCAAACGCGCAATCACAACATGTTTCTCCAGGGGACTCAGGAAAGTTGCATCATCAGGGAAGTCGACTATAATCCAATAGGATAACACACTGATAAACACTGTGAACAGACCTTCTAGGATAAACTATTATAATCAGCGCAGGTTTTGAATAAGAAAGGTACGATCCATGACCATCCTGCTTTACCGCCAATGCCGTTCATGTTGGCAATGGCAGCGGCAAGAAGACCTCCAAAACTCCCTGAAAGTGCCGCAGCAGAGAAGAAAATAGCCGATCTCAGACCGAATTCCGTGCGTCGGTACCAGCACGAAAGATAGAATTGTACGCCGGGGAATCTATCATCAACTCTATCTCTCAGGAGAGGAGGGATACAATCCAGCTTCAGCGAGACCAAGGAACCATCTCGCTGCCAGTAATCCGGAGTAATTGTGCACGAAGCCCATGAACGTCATCACAATGCCCCATAGAAGCATTGTGAGTGGTAACCAGATATGAGGCTTGAGTCTCTTCAGCAGGACATTGGAGGGGACTTCGAAGACGGAGTAACTGATGAAGAAGATCGTTAGACATATATTATACTGCGTCCCCGTCAAATTCAGATCCGTCGTCAACTATCCGTTAGTCCGAGCAACCTGGCTAGGATATAGGGAGTCGTACGCCCTGGAGCTTGGCGTTCCCGATATTGGTTCGATCGAGGAAGGAAAGGAGATACAACAAACTGAGCCAGGGGATCAATCGTAAATCGAGTTTCCATAATAACTTCTTTTCAAAGCGTAGTTTTTCTTCGAGGGGCATGGTATTCCATTGTTCTGTGATTTCCTGACTGACGATGATTTCGCCAGAAATAGGACCCGATTCTAAACGCTCTTCAAGTTGTTTCTCCCGATCGCCCTCGAGCGTTTGCGCACTGGCGGTGCTTTGTCGATTCATCTTGAATGCTAAGCGATCCTAGCTCAATCTGAAGTATCGTTGGTACAGTGATGACTGTGCTTTTATAAATGGCTTCACATGAGCGACCCCAGATACGGGGTATTACTTATATGCAGGCGGCGGGTGGGATTCCCCCATACTGCCCCATTCGAACTCCACGGAGCCGGTCGCTGTGATTCGCCGACATCCTCCAAAAGCTTAAACTTCGTTCCAACTGTAAGCGAACTGCCAACGGGGTTATTGTGTGACAGCAGTGAATGTTTTGGTCTGCTGGTTGTCGCAAGCCTGTGACGTCGCTGATCGAACTTGATTGCGATCAACATTCGTCATCTCCGAAGATCAGCGCCACAATGATGACCCCTCAGATAGTCGCTAAAGCACAGGGAACGAATGGGTGATACGAGTCGATTTATTGCACTCGTGTTCGGCACAACCATATCCGGTAATAGCTTCAGATTTAGGTTGTGTGACCATGCGGTGCCCTCGGATCCACACGAAATGGTAAGATGTGCGGGGGAGGAGGGTCATTGGACTAACTGGGTGGAGCGTGCAGTGCGTAACGTGCACTTCGGCTCTGACTTGGAACGGCAATTATGGGGGAAGTTGAAAGCGTGTTCCACGTGAAAGGCTACGGCTAATCGGAGTGCTTGCTGCGAGATATTCTTGTGTGAACAAAAGTATGGAGACGAATACTGCGGTGCGGAGATCCTGTTGATGTCTGGATTATTCTGAGCATTAATATCTTGTCTATGTCTGCTAGCTTCTGATTGGACCAGAAGCAATTGACAATTGTCAATCTGAGAGATAAAGTGGACGAATCTCCGCGCAGGTTGGCTTTCCGGGCTTAGATAATCTTTCCGCACGATAATCCGAGACACTGCACAGGGCGATAAGCAACGACGGGTCACAAGCAAAGGCCGGAACGACAAGTGTTGCTGCTGCTTGCTACGACATTGCTCTCATCATGAACGGCCGACTTCTGCTCTCAGGGCTCCGCGTGCTGCGGTGCTCTGCTCGAAAAAGCGCATTGCCTGCTCCATTTGCCAGACATCCGCGCTTTTTTTCGTCCTCGTCCGCCGCCTTTTACGCAAGTATGCCCCTTTCCCCTTTCCGCAGAATTGTTCTTACTACGTTAGCCAAGAGGTTCACAGAACAGCACGAGTGGATAGAGATCCATGATGACAACGTTGGTATCTGCTGTACGACGGGTTTGTGTTGATGTGCAGGTGTTGTCGGAATCAGCGATTATGCTCAGCAGTTACTCGGAGATGTTGTCTATGTGGAATTGCCTCCCGTAGATTCGTATGTCAGGAGAGGAGGTATTTATCTTCCCTCGCATCCAGACCATGCTTCTCATATTTAGATGAGCTTGGAGCTGTAGAAAGCGTCAAGTCCGCCAGTGACATCTATGCTCCGATGTCGGGACAAATATTCGAAGTGAATGAAGAGCTTACCTCAAAGCCCAATCTCATCAACAAGTCAGCTGAAAGCAAGGGCAAGTCATCCTTCTGGATCTTACTGATAATGCGTAGGCTGGATATGCAAGATCGCAGTCTCAGAAAGCGATAAAGAGTTAAGTTCGCTGCTAACGGAGGAGCAGTATAACGATTTTTTGGCTTCTCAGCACGACGAGGAAACACTACAAGAAGAAGAACAAACAAGCAAAAAGTAGTCGTAATAACGGAGTTATAATGAGGAATCACAAAAGTACTGTGTATCTTCGAGCCAATTTGTTTTTTATGACTACCCCCTCTGTTCTAGGGACTGAGTCGGTGCACGACTTCGAATTGGTGTTCTTGATCCCGCCTAGAATTCACTGAACACAATTGTCCACGACAACACGATTTGAAGCAAGAAGGATGGGTTGACTGTGCTTTTTGGATCCTTAGACTCTTTATAATTCATTTTTTTAGATGTCTACCCCAAACGGAAATCCTATCAAATCATCTAAGAACAAATCAAACAACTCAGGACGGAGAAAGCAGCAACAATCAATCGCTTCTCAACAACGTCCACACACCGAACAAACTCTACCCCCCACATCCCACTCCTTCATTTGGCTTCAAACTTCTTCCACCGCGATATTCTGGTCAACAGGGTTTTCTTCGGCTCCCCTCTAGGCACCTTACTCATCCTCGTGGGCCCAGAGTTTATCGAAATGCACGTCCGTGATGCTGATTCCTTCTTTTTGTGCCTGGGCCCATTCTTCCCTCAAAATGCGCTCGTGCTTGGGACTTCTTGGTGTGATATCTACCATCAATCCCTTATCCCAAAGCCACCCACACCACCCCCAATGACAAAACCAAACACATACCAACCCGACTCGGCTACTTCCAACACACACAAAACACGCAGGGAGCAACGGGCAACATACCACACTCAAACGGTTTCGGAGTACAATTACTCCCCGGCTGCGTCCCACTCAACCCCATATCAACAGGCACCTCCCTCCCCATCCCATCCCTCTTCAACCGGATATCAAACCCCCACAGCGTGCGCGCAATATTAATAAACATGCTCCGGTCCGCGACATGCATCCCGGGACAAATCCGCCTGCCGCCGCCAAAGGCGACGTGCGAGCGCTGGTACGGGTCAGGGTGGTTGGCCTCCTCGGCGACACCGAGCGGTGAATCCAGGAAGCGGGTGGGGTCGAATTTGTGCGGGTCTGGGTAGCGCACGGGGTCGTAGTGGATTGCCCACCAGTTGATCATTATTACGCTGCCTTTGGGGATGAAGTAGTCGCCGTACCAGTCGTCCTGGACTCATGTCAGTATGTATACTTATAAGAAAACGAGGTTTAATAATAAGTTGGGGTTTGGGAAGGGGGTGGAGGGCGTGGGGTGATTGACCTGTGTTGCGAAATGGTTTTGGCCGAATTTGTTTATTGGACGCCAGCGCATGACTTCCTAGTGCAACGTTAGATGGGTTTGAAGACAAGAAGGCAGGGGGATGGGGTGGGTACTTTGACGATTGCGCGGATGTAAGGGAGATTGGGCTCGTCGTTGAAGTTGGGCGGACGATCTGAGCCGACGACACGGTCTAATTCCTCGTGTGCACGGTCTAGGATTTCAGAATTCGACAGAATGCCGATGAGCATGTTGTTTAATTGCATGCTTGTAGTCTCACTTCCGGCCTCAATCATCGCGCCACTGTCATTAGTCCGCGTACCCATCTTAAGCCAGTCTCACGCGAAGCACACAGCAGGAGCAAACCGGGAAACAAGCAACGGGAGGGATAAAAGGGAACGTACGCAGTATAAGCGGCATCAAGTTCATCCAGTCCTTGGGCTTTGTAATTCGACTGCACGAAATCCCGGCCAAATGAATGTGGTGCGGTGCCCGCTTCAATCTCCTTCCTCATCTGATTCCAGAAACTCAAGAAAACCTCCGAATCCTGTTTATGAATCTCCGCCCCAACCTTCTGCCAATTGGAAAACATGTTGAACAACGGAATCGAGGCCAATGATGGGAAGGTATCCACCAAGAACGACCCCGGGCGACGATACGTCACGAAGCGGTTGAGCACGCCGTAGACTTTGCGGACTTCTTCGCAGTCCCCTAGACAGTTAATTGGGATTCAAGGAGGCAGGGAGTACAAATTGGGACGCGACGGCCGTAGACGAAAGTGAGGATTACGGAGGTGGCGTAGCGACGGTTGTGCATGTAGAAGTTCTTTGGATCGTCGAGGAGGTTGACGCTGAGTTGTTTTGCCTCGAAACTTTGGATGGGGGCATACTTCATTGCCATTTGCGGAGTCAACAACTGCCATTAGCCCCATCCGACAACCATTGAAGCAATAGATCCATAAAAACAAGAAAAAAACAAAGGATCCCATACCCTGTGAATGATTGCCCGTAATGTCCGCCATTGTTTTCCCTTGGGCATGAAAGTCATCCTCTTGCCTCCGCTGGCTGCCCCAAGAGCCATTGGCTGCGGCTGCCTCGACGAATAAACCGCGGACCGTTTATCGATGATATCCTTGACCAATTTCGGACTACTCAACCAAATAAAGTCCGTAGCCGCACTCTTAGTGCGATATATATCGCCATACTGGTCCCTCCATTTGGTCAGCCGCCAGGGAAACTCGGGCTCCAAATGGATGAAGGTGTGATTGATGATTGGCGGGCCTGGGACGAGGGGCGGCAGGTGTTTCCTGCGGGGGTCGGTGAAGAGGAATTTGTGCACGAGGTAGACGGCGACAAGGAGCACTGCGCCGAAGATCATGGACGTCTGCAGCGAGGGGTCGAATGTCCATTTTGGGAGGTGTTGGGGATCGGGTCCACCACTGCTGCACGGATGTCAGCGAGTTTGATTAAATAAACGGCGCGGAATCGTGCATATTCGTGCAGCGGGGATCAGACCTGTAGGATTCGGGCGCACGGGGCTCTGCAGAAGACATCTCAGATATACAGTCGACACAACTGAACAGAGACAGACAGAGACCGGTTCAGTTGTTGTTGAAGATATCTTTGCACTCGGCCGGAGGACGGCGCTCTGCTGTATTATGTATGCATATAGCCGACTCTCGGGACAAACGGGTCGCGCTCCCAAATCGCCCGTGGGGAATCCCTCCTCCAATCAGACCCACAGAGCTTATATGACGTGGGGCGGGGAACGCCGAGTTATCCGAAACAGGCTCCACCACGCGCTTCTTTTCACGCGTCCCCAAATGCCTAAGACATACTGTACATCCTAGTACTACAACGTCCGTATTTCCGAAGCATCATTAATATTTATCGCGAGTAGACACACTTCGGTTGAATTTTGAGAGAACTTTGATGCTATTACTTATTCATATATTGAACCACTACTATAATCGAACACAATCCTATAGAACGCATGCATGCCACGCAATGTCGCCTCATGCTCCTACTGAAACTCCAATCTAAAATCCAAATGGATTCTCCGGTGCTAACAATCAGCCCACACATCCAAAACAATACTAAGCAACCAAAGAAAGTAGGGAGAGAGAGGGGGGGATACTAGCGGCAGCCAGATTCGCGCGTTTGCCAGTTCGGGAAGGAACGAGTGGTTTTGGCGTCGTGCCAAAACTAACGGGTCTGAAATCAGGTTTGATGCCTGTGTTTTGCGGGAGCAGTTGTTGTTGGAAGCCCGTTTGTTGGGGCATTAGACCTTGGGGGGGAAGAAAGGATGGAAGACCCGTTTGTTGTTGTTGTTGTTGTTGTTGTTGTTGGGGGAAGCCGGTCATTTGTTGTTGCAGAGGTTGAGGTTGGAAGCCCGTGGGTTGGGGCTGGAAACCTGTCGGTTGGGGTTGTTGGTATTGAGGAGTTGGGGCAAAGTTTGCTGGGCCGGTGCGGGCGGCCGTGAGGAATTGTGGTTGGCCTGGTGGTGATAGTGTGTTTGTTGGGATCAAGGGTGGTGGTAGACTGGCAGAGAAAGAGCGCGTAGGACCAAGTTGTGAGGATTGTTGCCCTGGCGGAAGGAAGGAAGGCATAAAACCCGTTGGCTGAGGTTGTAAAGGCATTCCCGTCTGTTGAGGAGGTAGAGTCATCCCCGTTGGCTGAGGCGGCAATGTCATTCCCGTTTGTTGCGGGATCTGTAAATTCTGTGAAGTATACCCATTCACATACCCCGTCTGTTGAGGTTGGAATTGCTGTAAATACCCCGTCTGTTGAGGCGGCATCATTTGTTGCTGTTGCTGTTGTCGATATACTTGCAAATTGGCCAATTGTTCATTCAAGCTCGGCACACCACTTGCTTGAGCGGGCGTCGGTTGAGCATATTGCTGTTGAGGAGGTAAGCCCGTGTAATGGGGTTGTAACGGCGCCATTTGAGGAGCAGATTGACCTGGCGGAACACTCGATGGACGATTGACAATGGGCGACGCAGTAGGTTGTGGAGATATTTGAATTTGAGCAGGAGTGATTTGCGGTTGCAATGGGGGTGGGAGGGTCTGCGTTGGAGTTTGGGTATTGATCGTGGAGAGTTCGTGGATCGCACTACCTGGTGGAGGACCAGTTTGAGCGGGAGCTGATGGTCTTGGAGGTCGAGTTGGCGGTGCTGTCGCTGCTGCTGCTGCTGGAGCTTCAGCTTGTGTCTTCTGTTTCACCGCCCAAGCATCGTCTTCGAAACCCTCACTCGACGATCTTTGAGAACCAGGATCTTTATAGTTCGCCAACCGACTCGCCGGGGCTCGTAATGGTCTCACACCATGTCTCTCCCTCTCTCCCTCCTGTTCTTCATTATCAGCCGCAGGAGCAGTCAACAGCGACGCATCAACCTCCTCAGGCGCAGTCTTCGAAATCGTCGGTCTCCCCCTGCGTTGCGTATTATTTCGTAACACTCCGCCGGGACCCGAAGAAAACAGACTTTCCTGTCGTTGCGCAGGTTGAGCAACTTTAACCACATCCGCGAGATCATCCTTGTCCTCATCCTCAACATCGCCGAACCGGACACTCTTCTTCCTCGCGCTGCTGGTGCGTCCAAATTTCTCATCTAGTCGCTTCATGATGCGTAGAATATCACCTTCTCGGACGCCCAAGGTCCGCAGTGTATCGGGATTGATCTCAGGTTGTATGGATTCGTCCATTTGATCCCGCTCGAAGGCTCCGGCATAGCGTTGACAGACATTATAATCCACGCCACATTCAAGGAAGAATGGAAACCAGTCGTAGTCGATCTTCTTTGGGCGAGGCTTCTCGCTGTCTGG
>Ga0302325_10032746_pt1 | contig 10668 bp, 8 predicted proteins | sample Palsa_T0_2_FD_201948 | JGI IMG/M metagenome (GOLD analysis project Ga0302325, IMG submission 201948) | Peat permafrost microbial communities from Stordalen Mire near Abisko, Sweden - Palsa_T0_2 | ecosystem: Environmental > Terrestrial > Soil > Palsa > Peat permafrost | place: Sweden: Abisko...
GCGGTGCGCTTGCGCGCGCGGCCTTTTTCTTCCTCGACGACGATTTTCTCTTCCTTTAAAGCGACCTCGGCCCTTTTCACGTTCACTTCCAGGGGTTCCGATTCACTCATCAGTTCCAGAATGCGATCCTCGGCCTTACGAATCTCTTTTTCGATGTACTCAATCTCGTGCTGGAAGGCTTTGTACTGCTCGTTGGTTTTGGCCCCCAGCATCTGCTCCTTCAATTTGGAGATTTTCTGCTGGTGCACCAGAATGTCGCCTTCCAGCTTTTTCCGATCCTTCTGATTGGCCGAAAGCGCGGCCCGATCCGCCTCCAGCTTACGGTTGTGGGACTCCAGCGCTTTCTCAATGGTCGCGATATGCTTCGGCAGAGCGGCGATTTCTTTTTCGAGCGCCGCTATCTTTTGGTCTAGCGATTGAAGCTGAATCACCAGATGGGTATCTGGGTGCATTGATTAACGATTCTACCACGGTACATTGGTACAAGCCGACTATGTCCTCTTACGAAAACCTGCCTGCGATGCCGCTCACCATCGAGGGCTCCGCCCTGCTGCACCAGATGCTGCGGGTGCGCTGGCCTGCCTGGCGTGCCTTAAGCGAAGCGGAGCGTTCCCAGCTTCAAGGCGCCGCCGCCTCGGCGCTGGCCGCGATGGAGCTGGAGGGCAGCGCGGCATTCTCGATGCTCGGTCACAAGGGCGACATCATGCTGGTGCATTTCCGCAAGGATTTTACCGCGCTGAACAAGGTGGAGCTGGCGCTGTCCAAGCTGAAATTGTGGGATTATCTGGAGCAGACCAGCTCCTATTTATCAGTGGTGGAACTGGGCTTGTATGAATCGTCGGCGAAAGCATACTCTACCCTTGCCGAAAAGGGAATCGCGCCGTACACCTTCGAATGGAATGAGGCGATTGAGGAGACGCTTGCCCGCCAGCGGACGGCCATGCATCCGCGATTGTTTCCCGAGATTCCGGCCCATCCGTTCATCTGTTTCTACCCCATGGACCGCCGCCGCGGCGAGCATCGCAACTGGTACCAGGTGCCCATGCCGGACCGTCAGCGTCAGATGCAGGATCACGGCGAAATCGGCCGGCGCTATGCGGGCAAGGTGCGGCAGATCATCTCCGGTTCGATCGGCCTGGACGATTGGGAGTGGGGCGTCGACCTGTTTGCCGACGATCCGGTGATTTTTAAGAAGCTGATTTACGAGATGCGGTTCGATGAAGTGAGCGCCGTATACGCCCTGTTCGGGACGTTTTTCGTCGGCCGGAGGGTGCCCGCGATCGACCTCGGAACTCTTCTCGAAGTCTGATTGCACGTTTTAACATACAGCCGCGTCTAGCCTAATACATCGACTTCTGAACGATGTATTAGTGTCCTGTTTCCTACGCCCGCGTCCGCGCCGGACCCCTGGTCCGGCTCTTGAAGCGCAGTCAAAAACGGGCCGACGCGGGCGTCGGCCGCGGTCCAGGGGGGCCGCCCTACACATGTGGGTTCGTCAAGGAACTTCAGATAGTGTGGCGCACGCACTCGTGCGTGCCGCGTCGAGACTCGTCTCGATGCAGGGCTACGAAAGGAGCTCAACATTATGCGAGCAACTCTAATTCTTTTCGCGATGTCCGCGGCTTTTGGACAGGACGTCTCGCGGGTCTTTCAACTGCACCATATTGACGCCGAGAAGGATCAGTATGATTTTGCAACGCTGGTCCGCACGATTTCCGATACTCGCCAGGTTTCGGCGGATGTGCCCCAGAAGACTTTGTCGGTGCGCGGCACGGCCAGCCAGATCTCGATCGCGGAGTGGCTGTTCACCGAACTCGATCGGCAAACGGTGCCGGATTCGGTATCGCAGGAGTTTCGAGTGGCGAATAACGCCGACGATGTCGTGCAGTTGTTCTTCTTGCCCAACACGGCCACGATCCAGGATTTCCAGGAAGTCGCGACCACTATCCGCACCATTGCGGAGATCCGGCGCGTCTTCGCTTTCAGCACTCCCAGAGCGCTCGCGCTCCGCGGAACGGCCGACCAGGTCGCCGCCGCGGCATTCATGATTCACGAACTGGATCAGCCGGCCGGCGCAAAAAAAGCCGATTCGCGCGTCCATCAGATGATCGACACCGGCAACCACGGCGAAACCGTGGTGCGCATCTTCTATCTGCCCTACACTTCCACGATCCAGCAATTTCAGGAGGTCGCCACGCTGGTGCGGACCATCGCCGAGATCCGGCGGGTATTCACCTGCAACACGCCCAAGGCGCTGATCGTGAGAGGAACCGCGGATCAGATGGCGCTGGTCGATTGGATGGTCCATGAACTGGGCAAGCCCGTGGACCCGGCAACCCTCGCCTCCCAGCCGTACACCATGGCCGATGATTCTTTCGTGCGCGTATTTTACGTGAAGAACGTCCCCACGGTGCAGGCCTTCCAGCAGGTCGCCACGCAGATTCGTACCGCGTCCAGCATCCGGAGAGTATTCACCTACAACGCGACCATGGCCATGGCAGTGCGCGGAACCGCCGCGCAACTCGCCATAGTGGACCAAATGCTCCAAGACCGCGCCCGCCAGGTAGCATCAAAGGAATGACAGCCGTCCGAAATCGGCGTTCATCTGTGTTCATCGGCGGCCGATAATTTCTTTTTTTGAGTGGGCTAGCTGCCCTTCGTAAGCTCCCGAGCCTTCTCTTCATCCGCCGCGCTCCCCGCCGCATCCCCCGACGCCTTTCGGGCCTTCGCGCGATTCTGATACGCGTTCAAATACTTCGGATTCAGCCGGATCGCCTCATCGAAATCGGCCAGCGCCTTTTTCGGATCCTTCAGCAGGTACCAGGCAAAGCCCCGCGCGTTGAGCGCCAGCGTGAAGTCGGGTTTCTCCTTCAGCGCCGCGCTCAACTCCTCTACGGCCTCGCGGTATTTTCCCTGGTTCAAGAGTTCGCGCCCGGCCTGATTGTGCTGGGCAGCGGACTTCTCGACGATTTTCGATTCGGCCTTTTTTGATTCAACGTTTCTTGATTCGACAATGACCGGCTTGGCCGGTTTCACCTCGGCCTTGACGATCGCCTTAGGCTCAACCGGTTTCGCGGCCTCCGGCGCGGCCTTGGCCGCAACGGCGGCGGCCATTATAGGCGGCGCATCGATCGCCTGCGCGCGCGCAACGGCTTCCTGCGTCTTGGCCAGCACGTTCCTCGCTTCCTGATAATCCGGGCGCAGGCGCAGCGCGTGATTCAAATCGTCGGCCGCCTCTTTGTACTTTCCCAGCAAAAAATACGCGCTTCCTCGCGCGCACCACACTTCGGGCATCTCCGGCTTCAGCTTAATGGCCGCCGCGCGATCCGCCAGCCCCTGTTCATGCATGCCCAGCGCGTGATAGGATCCGCCGCGCGCCAGTAGCGCTTCCGCCGAATCCGGCCGCAGCCTCACCGCCTCTATCCTGTCCGCCAGCGCTTTCTGATTCTCACCCGTTGCCGCGTACACGCTCGAGCGGCCCAGGTATAAAGCGGCATCGCCGGGCGAGATCTCGATCGCCCGGTCGAAGTCGGCCACCGACTTTTCGTACAATCCCAGCCGCGCCCACGCCGCGCCCCGCAGCATGTAAGCGCGTCCGTTCTTCGGCTCCAGCTTCAGGACGCGATCGCAATCCTCCACCGCGTGCGGAAATTCGCCCAGCTGTCCGAAGGCGAAGCCGCGCTCCAGATACGCCGCCGTGTCGTCCGGCTTCAAAAGCGCCGCCTGCGTGAAATCGTCGATCGCGTCGCGATAATTTCCCATCGCGGAAAGCGCCGTGCCGCGCCCTTTCCAAGGCGCCGGATCGTCCAGCCGCAGTTTAATGGCCTTGCCGTAATCGTCCACCGCCAGTTGATGCTGCCCCAGCAGTTCGTGCGCCGCGGCCCTTTGCGAATAAAGCACCGACGTCTCCACGCCCTGTTCGAACAACGCGGTCAGATCGGAGATTACGCCGCGATAGTTCCCCAGCTTCGCATAGGTTTCGCTGCGCCAGCGCAGCGCGTCCGGATTCTTTGGCTCCAGACGGATCGCTTCGGTAAGATCGTCGATCGCTTTTTCAGGAAGCGCCAAAGCCAGCTGCGTTTTGGCCCGGTGGAGATAGGCCTGTGCGGCGGGTTCCTCGTTGAGGGACGCGGAAAACGCATCGTACGCTTCCTGCCAGTGCCCCGCCTGTTCCAGATGAATCCCTTGCTCAAACGCCCGTTGAGCTTTGCGCGCGTCGCCGGATACCGCCAGCGTGGCGCAGGCAAGCAACATACAGATGTAAGGTCCCATACTTCAGCAATCAATATCGGTAGAAACCCTTAGAAACTTTAGTATCGCCCAGAACGGATGGACTAGTGTTCTACCCCCTCTTTCTCCGCAGCCGCCTTCTCACCGGCGCCAGCACCGCCCGGAACGCCATGTCCAGATCGGTGACGCCCATGGCCCGGCAGGCGCTGTAAAATATCGCTACTCCCAAGGGAAGCGAGACCGCCAGGTCCGCCCGGTGCGCCATCTGCGACGCTCCCAGCCATCGCGCCATCTGGCGCGACGCGACGAAAACCCCAACGCCCATCGCCGCCGACGCCAGGGCCACTTTGGCAAAGCCGGAAACCAGTTCGCGCCCGTAAACTCCGCCCAACCTCGCCCGTAAAATAGCGAACAAAACTAGAAATCCGAACAGCGCGACGGCCGAAGTGGCCAGCGCCAGCCCGGCATGTCCAAATCCAGCCACCCGCGTCAGCGTGACCGCCACCCCATAGTTGATCAGGATCGAAGCAATGCTGACCAGCATCGGCGTGCGCGCGTCGTTCAGCGCGTAAAACGCCGGATTCAGCACCTTCAGCCCTGCGTAGCCCACCAGCCCGATGGCATAGCACGATAGCGCCGTCGCGGTCTGCTGAGTATCGTAAACTTCGAACTTCCCGCCCTGATAAATGGAGCCGATGATCGACTTTCCCAGCACGATCAGGCCGACCGAGGACGGCAGGGTCAGCAAGAAAACCATGCCCAGCGATTTGGAGAAGGTACGGCGAAATTCGTCCATATTCCCGGCCGCCGCGCTGCGCGAAATGGAGGGCAGCGTCGCCGATCCGATGGCCACGCCGAACAAGCCCAGCGGAAGCTGCATGAAGCGGAACGCGTAGCCCAGCCAGCTCACCGGTCCGTCGAACCCTCGGACAGGATCGGAGATAGCGGAAGCGAGATTGGTGCTGACGGCCACGTTGATCAGCACCGCGGCGTTCCCCAGGATCGCCGGAGCCATCATCCGCAGGATGCGCTGCAAGCCCGGATCCGCCCAGTCGAACGCGGCCCGGAAGCGGTACCCGAGTTTATACAGGCTGGGCAACTGCCAGCATAATTGCAGCGCGCCGCCGAGCACCACGCCGATGGCCATGCCGTCGATGCGGGAAATATGGATGTGCGGTCCGTTCAAATGCGGCGCCAGCCACACTCCGATCGCGACTCCGAATCCCACTGAGCCGATGTTGAAGAACGTCGACGCCGTGGCCGGCACGCCGAAGCGGTTCGAGGAATTGAGCATCCCCATCGCCTGCGCCGCCAGCGCGACCAGCAGCAGGAACGGGAACATAATCCGCGTCATCGATACGGCCAGCTCGAACTTGCCGGGCACCGCGGCGTAACCCGGAGCGAGCAGCGAAACCAGCAGCGGCGCGAAAATCATGCCCGCCGCGCACACCGTGCCCACCACCACGATTAACGCCGTGGCCACCAGGTTGCCCAGCCGCGAGGCATCCTGATGAGTGCGCGTCGAAAGATAGTCGGTAAAGGTCGGGACAAAAGCGTTGGACAGCGCGCCTTCGGCGAACAGATCGCGCGTCAGGTTGGGGATGCGGAACCCGAGATTGAACGCGTCCTGAATCAGCCCCGCGCCGAACAGCCGCGCCATGACGATTTCCCGCGCGAGCCCCGTCATGCGGCTCATGAAGACGGCCAGAGAAACAATTCCCGCGGACCGGACCACGCTTTCCTGCGCCGTCGTCTTCAACGGCGCCGGCGCCGGATCAGCTTCCGTATTGTTCAAAGAAGTGGGCAATCGTCACGATTCCTGCGTAATAGTTCGACAGTTTATATTTTTCATTGGGCGAATGCAGTCCATCGTCCGGCAAACCAAACCCCATTAGGATCGTTGGGATGTGCAAGTGCCGCGCGAAATCGCCCACAATGGGGATCGACCCGCCGCTGCGGACGAACACCGTCTCCCGGCCCAGAACGTCGCGAAAGGCTCGCGCGGCCACGTCGATCGCCGGATGATCCGGGTTCACCATGATCGCCTCGCCCGCGCTCAGCACCCGAACCTCGACCTCGATTCCGGCCGGCGCGCTATCCGCCACGAACTGCTTGTAAGCCGCGATAATTTTGTCGGCGTTCTGGCGCGGCACCAGCCTCATGCTGACCTTGGCCGTCGCGGTGGCCGGAATCACCGTCTTCGCGCCCGCCGCCGTGAACCCTCCGGCGATCCCGTGAACTTCAAGCGTCGGCCGAGCCCACACGCGCTCCAGCACGCTGTAGCCGGGCTCGCCCGTCAGCCGCGTCGCCCCCACTTCCTTCGCCAAAAACTCCGCTTCATGAAACGGCAGCGTCTCCCAGCTTTGCTTTTCAGCCGGTGCCGGCGGCTCGACATCGTCATACATGCCCGGAATCTGAATTCTGCCGTTCGCGTCTTTCAATTTCGCCAGCAGTTCCACCAAACCGAAAACCGCGTTCGGCGCCGCGCCTCCATACAACCCCGAATGCAGGTCGCGCGACGGACCCTTCGCCTCGATTTCGGTATAAACCAGCCCGCGCAGCCCGATGCACAGCGTCGGAATGCCTTCGGCATACATCGCCGTGTCGGACACCAGCGCCACGTCGGCCTTCAGCTTTTCGGGATTTTCGGCGACGTATTTCGCCACCGATTCGCCGCCGATCTCTTCCTCTCCTTCAATCAAAAACTTCAAATTCAGAGGCAGAGTCCCGTTCATCGCGCGCAGCGCTTCCACGGCTTTGATGTGCATGTACATCTGCCCTTTGTCGTCAGCCGACCCGCGCGCGTAAATATTGCCGTCGCGCAGCACGGGCTCGAACGGAGGCGATTTCCACAGTTCCAGAGGATCGGGCGGCTGCACGTCGTAATGCCCGTAACACAGCACCGTCGGCTTGCCCGGAGCGTGCAGCCAGTCGGCATAAACCAGCGGATGCTTGGCCGTGGGAATAATCTCGACGTTTTCAAGCCCTGCGTTTTTCAAGCTGTCGGAAACAAACCTTGCCGCGCGGTCCACGTCGGATTTATTTTCCGGCAACGTGCTGATGCTGGGAATCGTCAGAAAGGAAAACAACTCCTGGAGGAGCCGATCTTGGTTCTGCTCGACGTACGCAGTGGTGGAGGCGGGCACACCTCAATTATAAGGCCGAAACTTTCTTTCACCGGCTCGATCGACTATGTGGTGCAGGCTGGCAGCCTGCGGCGGGTTGGTAACCCGCCCGAGCGCCTGTGAACTCCCACACCGCAGCCGTCGTCTGGCTCACCGGCCTCAGCGGAGCCGGAAAATCCACCATAGCCCGCGCCGCCGCAAGGGAGCTGATCCAGCAAGGCGTCCGTGTGGAAGTCCTCGACGGCGACGCGATTCGCGAAACCCTCTCACGCGATCTCGGCTATTCAAAACCGGATCGCGACGAGAACGTGCGGCGCACGGGCTACGTCGCCGGACTGCTTGCCCGCCACGGAGTCGTGGTCCTGGTGGCGCTGATTTCTCCCTATCGCGCGGCGCGGGACAAAGTGCGCCAGGAAATGCAGAGCGCCGGGATTCGATTCATGGAAGTGTTCGTCAACGCCCCTCTCGATATCTGCGAATCGCGCGATCCCAAGGGTCTATATGAAAAAGCGAGGCGCGGCGAGATCCCCGCGTTTACAGGCCTCGAAGATCCCTACGAACCTCCGTTTGCGCCCGAAGTCGAGTGCCTCACCGGCCAGGAAAGCGTCGAAACCTCCGTCCGGACCGTACTCAACAGCCTGGCTCAAAAATAGTCCGGACCAATTGTGGGGCCGCCACTCATCATAAAATCAAGGGCTACATGCCTTATCTCGCCCGAATCGCCGGAGCCGCCGCTCTGGCCTCGATGGGAATCGCGCTGTGGTATTCCACCGTGCTGGCCCGCGCCGATCAATACTTCCGGGAGGCGACTCCGGCATCGGTGCAACGGGCGGTGGAAATCGCTCCGCGCAATACCGAGTACCTGGCTCTTCGGGCGCTCCAACTCGACTACGACGGCGCGGATTCCACCGCGCTAACCCGGAAAATAGCCGCGCTGAATCCCTATTCATCCGCACCGCGCATCATGCTCGGCCTCGCGGCGGAGGTGCGCGGCGACTCCGCCGGCGCCGAAAAATGGCTGCTCGACGCGGCCGGGGCCGACCATCAATTCGAGCCTCGCTGGACGCTCGCAAATTTTTATTTTCGCGGAGAAAAGCCGGAACAGTTCTGGAAGTGGATTCGCCTGGCGCTCGACGTCTCCTATGGCGACCGCGCTCCGGCCTTCGATCTGTGCTGGCGCGTGAGCACGGACGCCGGGGAAATTTTGAATCGCGCCATCCCCGGCCGCCACGAGGTCACCCAAGCGTATCTGGTTTATCTCTCGAAAACCAACCGGCTGGGTGCGATTCTCGCCGTCGCCCGAAGACTGGCCGCCTATCATGACGACTCCGACCTGCCTATCCTCTTCGCCGCCTGCGATCAGTTGCTCGAAGCCCACCACCCCTCTGCTCTCGACCTCTGGCAGCTCACCGGACAAAGCGCGCCAGGGAACATTTTCAACGGCGATTTTGCCACCACCCCTCTGAATCACGGCTTCGACTGGAGACCGGTCATATCTCCAGGCATCGCGCACGTGGACTTGACCGCGCCCTCTGGACATCGCATCGTGTTCACCGGCCAGCAGCCCGAATCCTGCTCGCTGCTTCGCCAAACTTTAAACGTCGCCGGCCCTTACGTGCTCCGCTGGGAATCGCGAACCTCGGGAATCAAATCCCCATCGGGCCTCGAATGGCGAGTCGCCGGTCAGCACGCCGCCCTCCCTCCCAGCGACGACTGGACGACAGCCGAACTGGCATTCACACCCCGCGAATCCTTCACCGATCTCGAACTGGTGTACCAGCGCCCGCTGGGTGAACCCCGCGCTGAAGGCAACATCGAGCTCCGCCACGTGCTCTTGAGCCCCATGCGTCAGCGCCTGTCCCACCGTTCTGTAACTGCTTGGTTTGATGTGGTGGGGCAGCCGGTTCCGCCTGCCAATCGCAGAACCCAACCACTTTTCACACAGACTCGTCAGCGTGGGCCTTCCCCGGTGGCCGCGCAGTGATCTGGATCTTCTCCGCGGTCCTGTGCGCCGGAATCCTCTCTATGCGCGTAGAATCGCGCTGGGCCCTGACAGCTTTCGATATCGCCCTGTTCACCCTGGCCGCCGTAGCAATCGTGCGGCAGCGATTGGCGCTCCGCATCCATCCCATCGGCGCGATCCTGGCCGCCATCGCCCTGTGGGGCCTGATGCAAGCGTCCAGCAAGGTCACCGCCGACGCGCAACGCACGCTCGAATCGTCTCTGGACTGGACGGCGAACTGCGCGGCATTTTGCCTCGCCCTCAAATTGACGAAAGACCGCGCCACGCGCCAGAGATTCCTGACCGCCCAGTTGATCTTCGCCTTGTTGGTAGCCATCGGCGCGACCATCTGGCTCTTCACGCGAGGCTCGCTGGGACCTTTCGTTTACCGCAACCAGTTCGCGGCGTTTCTGGAGCCCTCGCTCGGCCTGGCGATCGCGGCAGCGGTGGGAGACCGCGCCCGCCCGGTGCGCTGGGTGTTCATCGCGGGCGCGCTGTTCGCGGCGGTAGTAGCGGCAGGATCGCGCACCGGATCGGCAATCTGCCTCGCGCTTCTGATTCTGCTCCCTTTGTTGGCCTATCTGCGCGGAGTGATCCCCGCCGGAGCGCTGCTGCGAGTCTCGTTGCTAGGCGCGCTCGCGGCCTTCGCCCTGGTAGCCGTGGCGGGATGGCAGACCATCTGGGACCGTTTGCAGGAGCCGAATCCCTACGGCGTGCGCGCCGACCTGAACCGGTCCTCATTAAATATGATTCGCGATCGCCCGCTCACCGGCTTCGGCTTGGGCACATGGTCTTCTGTATATCCAAGATACGCCCTGTTCGACGACGGCACGTTCGTAAACCAGGCTCACAACGACTGGGCGCAGTGGGCCGTGGAAGGAGGATTGCCGCTCTTCCTCGCCATGCTGGCCGTAGTGGCGATGCTCGCGCCCAAGGCGATCAGGTCACTCTGGGGGATAGGTCTAATCGCCGTGTTCATCCATGCCGCAGTCGATTATCCCTTCGAGCAGAGACCCGCCCTGGCAGCGTATTTATTCGCCCTGATGGGAGCGCTGGCTCATTCGTGTAGGGCGGACGCCCCCGTCCGCGCCGGACCCCCTGGTCCGGCTGTGCCATCGCGCTCAACATAGAGGCCGGCGAGGCGTCGGATACCTTCGGGGGAAGATGCTCGATCCGCTTACCAACGTTTTTTGGCGGGCTGAAAGGGGGCTGAAAGTGCTGAAAGGCTGAAAGGGCTGAAAGGGGCTGAAAGGGCTGAAAGGCTGAAAGGGACAGCCTGAAGTGACTCCTTTCTCATCGCTATTTTTCAGT
>Ga0302325_10032747_pt1 | contig 10668 bp, 8 predicted proteins | sample Palsa_T0_2_FD_201948 | JGI IMG/M metagenome (GOLD analysis project Ga0302325, IMG submission 201948) | Peat permafrost microbial communities from Stordalen Mire near Abisko, Sweden - Palsa_T0_2 | ecosystem: Environmental > Terrestrial > Soil > Palsa > Peat permafrost | place: Sweden: Abisko...
AATCGATTCACCCAAATTTACTTAGTTCATATGCCTAGGCGGGCAACATGGAAAGAGGCATCTCGTCTCGCGTCATGAACATTCAAATCGCAAAATAAAGGAGTTGGGATACTCAATTCAAAAGTTTAAGGAACCCCAGTTGGATGTTGAATAAGGCTCTCTTCTTATCTGTAAGGTACTACAGTTCATTGATTATATCATGGATCCACTGACGTCAGGTGAAATTAATGCCCGGTGATCCGTGAACTGAGTTTAGTTGCTTTTTAATAATCAAGTCTAAATCAGTCTCAGAAACCTACCTTCATTCTGCTCATGTCTCACTTCACAAGGATCATGAATTCTGTGATTTTACTTTATTAGGCTTTAAGGAAGTGTAGTATGTGGGTATGAAGATCAACGCCTGCCCCTTCACTTCTTCATCCCCAGAAACGTCCAATCTTGCGATGTTCTCACTCGAAATATTATCATCCCCTTAGCCACCCAAGAGCGATCGATCGGTACACGACTGGAAGTTTGCTGGTTCGAAAGAGAAGTAATGAGCTTAGAGCTGCTGTAAGCTCGTCCAAGTTGTACATGCAAGGCAATCTAAACACAAACAATGAAAACACCAATTCACCGAGCGCATTTCGACAGTGTGTGAGACGCGCTCGAGGTGATATCTATGAGGATTTTTCGTGTTGGGTGGAGACACGTTGGAGCGAGACGACTATGAAACACGTTAGTTGAGGGGTATGAAACGAGGGGTATTATGCGATTCTCGCGTAACGCCTTACCGAAATCTTCTAATGATCGTTGTTTTTGGTTCTTCTTGGGCGACTTTCCGTGCATGAGGTTGTCGAAGCCGACACTGTCTTGGAGAAGGTAGTAGACGCCTCCCATGATGCAAAAAATACCGAACGAAAAGATCCAGATACGGACCACAGCGACAATGGAAGTTTGGTGTCCGTGAAGGAACCATCCGAAGAGGGTGAAGAAGGTTGCCAGGAGATCGACGAGCAAGATAGCACCGGCCAATTGCCATGAAGGGATTGAAGACCAGAAGGGACCATTGGCACGCGTGATGAAGATCAGCCAGTTCTCAGTGAGAGATATTTCTAAGAATACGACCTCATCGAGGACACCGAAGTTCTGAACGATACCACCGTTCTCGCCACGGGCGATCATGGTTGTGAGAGTGATCCAAGTACCAATAGCGAGCACGACGCCGAGGAGGATGGACATTCCCCACAGCTTAGGCAAGTTCCACTTGACGGGAGTCTTGGAGAATGGCGCGTTGTCGTAGGCAATAGCCAGGGTAGCGACGTCTGCGAAAATGGCGATGAAGACAACCAACTCGATGTTGAGAGATCTGTTCAAGATGGCGATCCAGAGACCAAGGAAAATTTCCAAGTGGATCGACAAGGCGATACGGTAGACGACGTAGGCGTACATTCGGTGGAAGATCTGCCGGGAAGTCTTGAGAGCATCAATGATGGCACCGAGACCAGGAGCCAAGAAGACGATATCAGCCGCTGATCGAGCAGCATCAGAGGCACCCTCGACAGCAATACCAGTATCGGCCTTATTGAGAGATGGAGCATCGTTGACACCGTCACCAGTCATAGCAACGAGGTAGCCACGCTGTTGGAGAATCTCAACGACATTGTACTTATGTTGTGGGAAAACCTCTGCGAATCCATCCGCCGCTTCTACGAAATCATAGACCTCTGAGCCTGGCATATCTCCACCACCACCAAGGCCAAGACGCTCAGCGTTGTAGACGTTGGTGCCGAGACCGAGTTGGCGCGAAGTTTCGCGAGCAATACCGACAGCATCACCAGTTAACATCTTGATCGAGAGACCGAGGGTCTTGGCTTCGTTGATGGTACGCGCAGTGTCATGGCGAGGCGGGTCAGAACAAGGCATGATACCAAGAATCTCCCAGGAGCCTTCACCACGCTTGCGTGCAACACCAAGGGAACGGAAACCACGAGTAGCAAATTCGGCGACCTTGTTCTTGTAGGCTTGATCGATGTCCTCAGGGATAGGATGGTCTTCCTCGACGGTCTTCAAGACGAAAAGTGGTGCACCCTTTACACAAACAATACGCTCACCCTGGGGTGACTCGACAACAGCCTGGACCTTCTTTGAGACGGGGTCGAAGGGGTGGAATTCGAGAACCTTGTACTTAGAGAGAACAGACTTTGCGCGAGGATAGTATCGGAGTGCTTTCAGGAAAGCCTTGTCGATAGCATCGATACCCTTCTTCTTACGGGAGGCAGCAAGACAGGCAGTCAACATCAAATCGTCGGGCTCAACACCTGGAACGGTGAAGGGCTCGGCGAGCGAGAGCTTGTTCTTGGTCAAAGTACCGGTCTTGTCGGAGCAGAGAATCTCGACACCAGCCAATGACTCAATAGCAGAAAGCTTTTGGACAATAGCTCTCTTCTTAGCAAGATAAGCAGCACCGACAGCCATGGTGGTAGTAACGACAGCAGGAAGACCGACAGGGACACCAATGATGGTGATGGCCAGGGTGTACTCGAGAATTTGCACAATTGGGTTGGATCGGTAGAAGGAGGAAATCCAGACGATTAAGTTGGTGAAAATGACCAAGATCAGAAGAACTGTTCCGATACCGTTCAAAACCTCTGTGAAGTGACCAGTTCCGCCGGAAGCTTGGTTCACAAGAGCAGCGGCACGACCAACGAAAGTGTTGTCACCAGTGGCTGTGATGACCATGAAGGCCTCACCACGCTTGACGCCGGAAGAAGCATAACATTGATCACCCTTGTGTTTATCGACTGCGAGAGATTCGCCAGTAATGGCAGATTGATCAACTTGGAGGAAAGCATCATCTGTAACAATGCGGCCATCTGCGGGAATGATAGTACCCTAGGAAAGTTCCTGTTAGGACCAACTATTATGCATTTTGAATACTTCTTCAATTTGGAGAATATCACCAGGAACAACCTCAGGAGCTTCGACTTCAAAAAGTCGTTTATCACGGAGTACAACAGCCTTTAGGGCAAGGGTCTTCTTCAACTCATCTACAATGGAACCAGCTTGGAATTCTTGGATGAAACCGACGGCAGCGTTGAGTAGCAGCAGGGCGCAAATGACACCGAAATCGACCCAATCTTCGAGACCTGCAGCAAGAACAGCAGCAGCCTATCAAAAACATTTGTTAGCACGGGGCGTTTAAAAGGATTCTTCACGCCTTTCCCTTGCAATTGAGGTGCGTAACTGCAAGCAGGCGGGGCACGGTGGAGGGGAACATGCTCTGCGGACACAGCACCGCAGAGCTCTAGGAAGCAGGAATTGAATAGGGAAAAAGATAATTCGAGTAGCATACCTCCATGACGAATTGAATAGGACCAATGAAGTATCCAAGGAACTTGAGAAATAGATTTTCCTTTTCTTCCTTCATTTGATTCAGGCCATACTTCTTGCGACGGGCGTGTACTTCGGCTTCTGTGAGACCAATGCGGGTGTCAGTCTGGAGTTGGTCCTCAGGAACGACGCGTCCTCCGCCTGGAGTAGACTGCTCCTCATTCTCGTCATCTTCAGCGTGGCCATCTTGGGACTCGAGCTCATCAATCAGAGCGTCCATGTCCTCGTCTTCCTCCTCATCCTCAGGCTTGTGGGCAACAGCCGGCACGGCATCGTGCTTCTCGTCGAAGTTGCCCGACTCGATCTTGGTATTGAGATGATCGGGATTATCAAATACTTCGTGCGTGCCGGTAGCACCTGTCGATGCCATGGCTGCGCGTGGAGAGAAGCAGTGCTTCGTGCCCCGAGGTGTGAATAGGTAAGTGGGTTAGAGTCCGCAACGTGCAGAATTGAGCTGGAAACAAACGATTGCGGGGAAAAGTTTGGAGGAATACAATTGATCGCGATAGATGCGATGGAGAATAAAGAGAGGGAAGAGAATTCGTGACGAGGGACGGGATGAGGTCTGTCGAAGGTGGAGGAGAGGCTGCGAAAAGAATGAGCAGGACCTTGGAGCTTGGGGAAGGTGCTCTTCTGAGGTATTTGAATGCCACAAGCAAAAGGGAGCTAGCGCGTCGCTTATCATTCTAGACTCCCGGCTCCAGACTTTTTGCGGGACAGCTTACCACTCAAAAACGCCTCGCCAGCCTTGGGCGGAAGCCATCCAACCTGGACCGCCGTTGCCCTGGGGCAGTCAGGGTAGGGCAAGGTGTAAAGGGGGCAGCCAAGATACAAGTAGTTTCACTAACGCGGGGTTGTGGGGGCTGCAGAACACTGTGTAGAGCTCCAGCTGTTGCAACTCTGACGGCCCAGGGTCTTGAATTATTCTATTTCTACTGCACCAGCGTTTCTGAGGTACCTCGAGTGTGATACAGCTGCTCACCCTTTCCAGATTCGTAACTTGCGGTTTACAGGTCTTTCTTCTGTTGCCTTGCATGCTGTTCTTGAACGGCCGTGGGATGTGCACAGATCCCAGGGTATTTTAAGACATCCTGCAGATGTTCGCCAGCATTGAGAGCCACCCCCATGCTCTCCGATAGCTGATCCTAGTCGATTAGAACAAAACTTTTATACCTCAGCCTTGGCTCATCGAAAGATTGTTTCGAGTTGTACGCACGACTTGCCCTTACGAACAAGCCAGTTCAAAAATAAATATCGTACCAATCCGTGTAGCCAGCATCATTAATATTTCAAACCCTTGATATCTTCATTCTTTACCCATCTCCCGCATAATCAGCTCTGATCATTGGTTATTCTGAGTCCTTCACGATAATGCTCGTGAATCGCGTCAAACATCAAAATCCTTGATGGCCTCTTCACGGCACTTGGCCCCGCCTAGGCAAATAGCTACATAGGTCCTCTTGCGGGACGACCGCTGATCTGGTAACCCAACTAGCTTCTCGGCAGTACCCTCGCCGCTCGTCGCTGCTTTCGAGTCATGTGGCAGATTCTGTGGTCCCGCCGTGAATTTAAAGAGAGCGACGGGCTGATTCTGAGGATGCAACTGTGCTTTGCCCTGTCTATCATCTGGTGATCTGATACATATTGGACACTTCGTCATATGAGCGAAGCTTGGCAGGAGACAATTGGGAGCCCTCTCGTCACCCATGTATTTTCGTGTTCGGTATGTGACCCGAGCTGTACCTCCGTACCTTTTCAACGTCGTGGGAAACTAAACATCCAGTTCAAAGCCGCCATGTTTATGAATGTGAACTCAGAAGCTTATCAACTGATTTGACCTGTGACAATTGCTATATCCTCACTGGCTATAGCATTTTGAGGGCCATTCGAACAAGACCCCCACTCTCGTCACTGAGATTACATGATCGACCATAGATATCAAGACGCTTTAAAAGGCGCTGAGGAATATGTCTGATTTGCCAATGCTTGCCACTTGGCATCCAAATAGCCAAGAGAATGACAAGTCATTTTAAATTAAAACACGTTGTCTTCTGGGCCGTGATTCCGTGAAACATTTGTAGTATGTTCGCAGATTTGCTCAACCCCTATATTTTTGGCAAATGCCGCATGGGTGAACTATCCTAAGAAAAAGCCAAGCCTGTGAATACGCGCCAAGTGCTGGGAAAAACCTTGATGAGGCTCTTTGCGCACATCATAACGCCGTCTTGTCACATCATTGGCTTGCAGACGAGCAACGAATTGGGATCAGCAAGGTTGGGCATGGCTCAGCCAGATTCATCAATAACCTCATCCACAGTTTGCTGTGGCATCCGTATCCTTTGTGGAGCTTATGAAAGATTGTTATTTCGATATGCGAATATGAACTTAGTAATAACTCAGAACTTATGCCATCTGTGGCATTTAGAAGGATCAATGTCTTCATCAAGAGGGTCCTTCACATCAAAAGCAGAGCAATCTCCTGCTGAAAACCCTCGACGATCCCTTGGCGGTATCGACATTCCCTTGCTGCACTAATCTCGACGTGATCAAAGCTACCCTTTACAAACTCTACCTCACTTTCAATGGTCCGAAGTCACTCCTAGAACCTCGAACCGCTGAGAGATGCAAACAGCTTCCAGACATCCCAATTCGTGATAGCGATGCAAAATTCGAGTCCAGAAAGTAACATGCACACGCTTCAGGTATCGCTCCTTCCGAAAACACCCAAGCAGGACATCGAACCATGCGCCTTCGCTGTATCCAACAAGCCTTTTTGTCTATGAGGGATTTGCAAAGTGACACTACTTTGACTAACCTATCTGGCTGAAACATTCTTTCAAGCCGCGCTAGTAATTCCACGGTCGTTCTAGTTTGGAAGCTACATATTCCAAGAAATGAGCTCTTGGAAACCATGGTCGATCTCATGGTTTGCTTCTTAGCACTAGTTATTTTGTGTAGTGTGCTCTCAATCTACCAATTTTGATTACCATCATTCCCAGAAATTTTTCTGAGGACTTTAAGTTCCTTCCAAACTGAAGTGTTGAAGAATACAGGAATGCAATACTCCACTAAGTCTGTCTACGAAACGAACCAAAAGAAAAACACAGGCTCTATCTGCTCGCAATTGCATACAATGATCAACGAAGCCTCGCCTGTCTTCCAAAATCCTACGATCGATAATGTGAAAAGTAACTGACACAAGTCGTGAATTTTTGGAAGCAAGCAAACCCATGATACGATCCCGTAAACGCCGTCTAATGCTTAGCAGTGACCTGATCACCAGTGAGCTTCTCAACGTAGGTCTTTGCCCTGTTAAAGTATTATTAGATGCTCTTCCAAGGACTTGCGAAGGAGGCTTACATATCACCCATAGCAACCATGCAAATCGTCTGCCAAACGCCCAAGCCAATACGAGGCACAACGCCTCGATACAATCCCTTGAGCCCGTTGTTCTGATAAATGTATCTTGCAGTATTCCCAACCGTCATTTTCTTAGGACGGTTCGGATCCTCGGTCTTACTCTGCATCTCCACGCGGATAACCTCGATCGGTTGGTTCCAAGCACTCAAACCACCACCTAAGCCAGACGCCAAAATCTTTTCCCAAGCACTCAGCTTGCCGCCTTCTTCCTTGCCTGTAACCTTCCTGATACCTTGTTCCGCCAGTCTCGAGAGACCAAATCTAGATCCCCAATTTGTCATCTGCCGAATAGCAACAGCATTCACACCCTTGTTGATCCCCTTGATGCCCTCCTTGCGGTAGATATCCATGAATGTAGCGAAGGTACCCGGAGGCTTAACACCCGCAGCAGCAAGCTTGGACTTGGTGATCTCGACAGTCTTCATGCAGGTGCAGAAACCCATTGTAGCGTACGCTTGTGCCACGCCACCCAGGATGCCACCGCTGATGCCGGCGGTGAAGTCACTGGCGCCAAACGAGCGTGCATAGTATTCTCCTTCGGAGGCGACAAAGAGGAGGACTGCGCCTTTGGTGGATGCTTCGATCCAGGCCCAGGGGATGAGACCTTGGTAGACTGCATAGAAGCGTGCATATAAGCAAGTCATTCACAGAATGGCAGACCATGACTGGAGGGAGGACGTAACATACAGCCAAGAACACCACCTCGACCCCATATTCTAGTCAAAGCTTTCGCGAATGAATCGCCTCGATTCGCCGCCATCGTCGTCTTCGTCACCTCCAACGGTTGTCCCAAAGTTGTAACCTCGAACCTATCCTGCTATCAGTACATTATCCTTACCATCTCTGCGAGTTGAAACACGTACATGTTGAGTCCAGCTCCAAGCAGCAAATTGCTGAACTTGACGGGCTTCTTCTCAGGAAGCGGCTTGGCTGCGGCGACGGACATCGTAGGTGGTATTGTGTTCTGGGGCCCTGACCAAGGGATGAGGGTGCTTCTTCGCAAATGATTGTAGTCGTTTGGATTTGAAGTTGTGTTGTGCTTGGTTTTTACCAGGCTAAAATCCAGTGGAGTCGAAGCTTATCTCTCTAGGCCTTGTTCTGTGCTTTTCTTTTACCTGTCAGTAAATTCAAGTTCCACAATCCTGGATGAATTTATTTGGTGGTGAATTGAGTGACTCGATTGCGCAAAAGATATGAACTTACTGCGTGACTCGATGCGATTTTGATGTTTGGGATTAGTGTATTGTTCCAACGAGGCTGTTACGAACAGGGGCTGCGATTCCTAAAGAAGTAAGCTGGTAAAATGTGTTGTACCTATTGTTGAGCCGTTGTTGGATCGCTTCGTTCAACGCCTCGGCACGGATCGGCGAATATTTCTGCATGTGGAAAAGGGGACTGTTGACTTCCAAACAGAAATCCGTGGCGGAAACAGAAATTATCTTAGTAGCTGGACTTGTAGTAGACACAAAAAGGGACTCTCATTTCAATATTCGAAGTCAATACAGGTAGGGTCATTCAAATAATTCCCTTCTAGTGTCTTTTCACTGAACCGTACACTTAAACTGTACTCCCTTCAAGCGTTCTGGAGGTTCCGAATAATTAAAACCATCTCAAATCAGTATCGGAATTTTGGTCCAAAACGTCGGAGATCCGTGAGATCCTTATTCTCTGCCCCGAGTTGGACTACTTGGGGCAGTTTGAAATATTTTCCTTGCGGTGCGAACAAGCCTCTATGCTTTCGGATGTCCGGGGACTTAACATTCAATTGATGTTTTACTAAAATTTATTGATCCGGTCATCGGGCTCGCTACAGCCCGCCACCCAGTTTTTGATTCCGCGCGCAGATTGTGATTTCCTGCTTGATTTCACCACAAATGCTCTGTCCCTAACGCTGCTGAAGCTATTCCCACCTTTGTCTCTTCTCACGTCTTCACTATACCTCTTGTTAAAAGCTTCGCTACCATTTAGTAAAATATCAATTAGATTTAAAATGCCCCCCCCAGGTCTCGTAGGGACAATTCAACTGCTTCCCATCCAAGTATTCTGTCGGGTTCTTGTAAATTTATACTCTATTACAGACCTTAGGTAAACCTCGGAAGCTCTATAACTCGAATACTACCGTTGAACTAGGACATTGGTAATCATTGCGCCTCTTTGGTCCACCACGAGCGGGTTTGAAAGAGCCTGCGAGGTCACTAAATAACATTTCCGAGAAATGTAACACGAAAATGTAGTTCATTAGGCAGGAGTAACTGTAGAAAAGCACCAGAACGCTGAGATAAAGTACAGTGAACGGTGCGATTGCCTCAATCCCGTTTATGCCGGCCTTTTCGTACAATCACAATCTAGTCCCCCACTCATATTCCTATTTCACACCCAGATCTATTTTACAGCTTAGCCCCAACAATCTCAGCCCACTTCTCAGTAGAGAATGACTTGGGTCGCTCGATAGGAGCGCCAACTGCACGGTCAATGATCAGTTGGGGAAGGACACCAATGGCACGGGACACGCCGAAGAGGACGGTGTAGTAGTTGGCCTCAGTCAAACCATAATGTTGGAGGAGAACACCGGAATGGGCTGTAATCATCGCGTTAGTATGGGATTTCCCGGATTACTAAAGGGGGGTGGGGGAGAAAGTGTTGGAGGAGCAAAGCTCCCCAGACGCTCCCTGCCCTCAAACAAGGGAAAGAAACGAGCAAATTGAGACAGCGATAAACATACCGTCCACATTAGGATAGGGGTTCTGCGCGTCCAGAAAGTTAGCATAATGTAGATACGAAATCTCAAGTTGATGTGGTGCTTCACGAGGATTTTGATCTGAAGCGATGTCGAGAGAGAGAAATAGCGAAGCACGTACCTTGGTCTTCCCGTGCTCCGTGAGAACACCTGGAGCAATCTTGTACACCTGGCTAACAAGCTGGTACATCTTGTCATCCTTGCAGTGTTTCTACAAGTCGTTAGCGGGGATCTCTTCGGAAGAAAAGGCACTCTTACCTCGGCAAATTCCCGTTGAGCCATGTAACGGGGATCGGTCTTGCGAAGAACAGCATGTCCATAACCTGGAACAACTTGTCCAGACTTGAGTGTAGACCAGAGGTAGTCCTTGATGGCTTGATCACTGAGGTCGTTGCCGATGGCAGCCTTCATCTTGGTGAGCCAGTTCAAGACTTCCTGGTTAGCGAGACCGTGGAGAGGACCAGCCAGACCGTTTAGACCAGCAGCGAGTGACAGCATAGGAGAGCTGAGAGCACTACCAACCAAGTGAGTGGTGTGGGCACTGACATTACCACCCTCATGGTCGGTGTGAATAGTCAGGTACAGTCTCATAAGCTCAATGAAATCCTTGTTTTCACCGAAACCCAATTGGTTGGCAAAGTTGAAACTGTAGTCCTTGTCCTTCTGAACAGGTGCAACCTTGCCACCCTTGAAAACGTTTTGGTAAATTCTGGCAGCGATGGTTGGCAGCTTGGCAATTAAATCCATAGAATCCTCGAAAGTGTGTCCCCAGTACTCTGTCTTCTTCATTCCCTTAGCGTACGCTTTCGCAAATGCAGATTCATGTTCGAGAGCAGTGACTGCGATGGAGAATTGTGCCATAGGGTGGAGATCATTGGGGCAGCGGTCGATGAGCTCTTCGACGAATTTGGGGACTTCGGACCGGGCGGCCCACTCGGCGGAGAGGTCGCGGACTTGCTGCTCACTGGGAACTTCACCAGTCAAAAGGAGCCAGAAGAGACCTGGGGTTTAATTAGCTCGTTGCCGGTGTGTATTCCTTATCATTGATTACCTTCTGGCAGCGGCTCCTGTCCTCCCGGAGCCTTTGGGAGAAGCTCCTGGCATTCTGGAATAGTCTTTCCTCTGAAACGAATACCCTC
>Ga0302325_10032748_pt1 | contig 10668 bp, 12 predicted proteins | sample Palsa_T0_2_FD_201948 | JGI IMG/M metagenome (GOLD analysis project Ga0302325, IMG submission 201948) | Peat permafrost microbial communities from Stordalen Mire near Abisko, Sweden - Palsa_T0_2 | ecosystem: Environmental > Terrestrial > Soil > Palsa > Peat permafrost | place: Sweden: Abisko...
CGACGGCGATCACCCCGACGATGAGCACGAGGAGCTGCCCGCCGCTGTGGGACATGACCGTGGCCGTGAGGTCCCGCGACGTGGTGTCGCTGGAAGCCGGCACCCGGCCGAACCGCACGAACCAGTAGGTCGTGATGCACGCGATCGTGTAGCCGATGGCGGAGCCGGCCGCTTTGAGCCGGTAAGCCTCGGTCGGGTTCAGCCGCGCGACGGCGGCCTGGACGATCTTCCATAGCGCCAGCCCGCCGAACCCGATGGTGATAACCCACAGCAATATGTAGCCGAATGGCTTGCTGGCGATCGCCTCCAGGGCCCCGGCCCGGTCCGGTTCGTGCTGGGCGGCGCCGAGCGCCAGCATGACGGCGATCGCCCCGATGACCACGTAGATGATCCCGCGGGCGACAAGCCCGAACCGTGCGAGCAGGTCAATCGCGCCCGACCCCGCGGCGCGACGCGTGCCGTATCTGCCGCGCCGGGAGTCCCGGCGGTAGTAACTGCTCCTGCGCCTGCTGATAGCCGACATGTTCGATCGCCTCCGGTGCCGAAGCTCCCCGCTCAAGAGGGGTTCAAACCGGCAGCCGCAAGCTCGCAATCGCCTTGCTGGCCAGGGATCCGGGGCCGGCGCGTGCGCGGCCAGGGCAGGCATGATCGTGGGTCCATCACTACCCCTATAGGGGTTCGTTCCAACTGTGACGCGGCGGCCGGGGCCAGCAGGGCGGCGGTGTCGTTGTCGGTGCGGGGGTCTTCGAGGAGGGCGGCGATGGTGCGGGGGGTGTCTTCGGTCAGGGTGGCCCAGATGGTGACCTGGTCGGTGTCCTTGTTATACAGGGCCTGGACCTGGAACGCGGTGAGCAGGGCGGCTTTGATCCGGTCGGGCGCGTCGGCGAGGACGCGGGACAGGACCGGGAGCTGGTCGAGCAGGCCGGGGTCGTTGTCGGGCGGCGCGGCTTGCTCTAGTTCGGTGAGCTTGGCTTCGATGCTGGTGCGTTCGTTGTAGAGGTCGGCGTTGCGGGCGCGGATGCGGGCGCGGTAGGCCTGGGCGGCGGGGCTGGTGTCGGAGCCGAGTTCCTGGAGCTCGGTGATCAGCCCGGCCTCGGCGACCTCGATCCGGGCGAGCTCGGCGCGCAGGTGCGCTTCTTGGCGGGCGCGGGCTTCGGCTTGCCCGGCGGCGGTGGCGGGGATCTGGGCGGCGAGCAGTTCGGCGCGGTCGTGGCCGAAGACGTACCGGTCGAAGAACTGGAAGGACAGGGCGTCCATGAGGGTGTCTTCGCGGACCGAGACGTGGGGGTGGTCGGGGTGCGCGGCGGCGTGCCGGGGGTTGGCCGGGTCGTGGGGGCACCGGTAGTAGACGTATCTGGTGCCGGTGGAGGAGGTGCGCCAGGTGCCGCACATCCGCCGCTGGCAGATCCGGCACCTGACCATGGAGCGCAGGATGTACCGGCGGCCGGGCTGGCTGGTCGGCGTCTCGGCGTCGCGGGTGTTGCCGCGTTCGCCGCCGATGCGCTGGGCCTCGTCCCAGGTGGCCCGGTCGACCAGGGCGGGATGGACGGGGGCCGGGGACCAGATCCACTGATCGCGCGGGACGGGGTAGGCGCGCCCGCCGGTCTTGCGGGTCCGGCCGAAGACCATGTAGCCGGTGTACTTAGGGTTGCGGAGCAGGTCCGCGACGGTGCTCGGGTGCCAGCGGTTCCCGTCCGGGGCCGGGTAGGCGGCCGGGTCGGCGGCCAGCCGGCCGGTGATCGCCCGGACGGACAGCTTCCCGGCCGTCCGCCACTCGAAGATCTGAGTGACGACCGGCCCCCGCTCGGGGTCCGGGACGAGCCGGCTCTTGGTCCGTCCCAGGGCCGCTTTAGCCGGGGCGGGATGGGGGGTGCGGACGGCGGTGTACCCGTAGGGCGCGAACCCGATGTTCCAGCCGGCCAGGGAGTGTTCCTGGAGCCCTTTCCACGCCTTTTCCTTGAGCTGGAGCCGGTACCATTCCGCCACGCCCTGCTTGACCCGCCGGACCAGGACCGTGGTCGCATTGATGCCCTCGATGCTTGCGGGCTCGTCGGTGGCGAACAGAGGGATGCCCTGCCGGGACAGTTTCTTTTCCAGCTTCAGCGCATTAAAGGTGTCCCGCGCGGACCGCTCGATGTCCTCGCAGACGACGGCGGCGAACCGGGGCAGCGGCGCTTCGGCTTCGGTGAGCAGGTCGGCCATGCCGCCGTCGCGGGGGATCCCGGCTTGGAGGAACTGCTGGTAGGCGCTTCCCTGGCTGCGGGCTTCCAGGTCGATCCCGCCGGACTCGATGTCCCAGTAGTACCCGGCGATGTACCAGCCCGGCGGGAGCCAGGCCTGGCAGGACCGGACCTGCCGGGACAGCGACGCGACCGGGTCTTGCAGGGCCAGGGTGGAGGTCCGGGCCAGCAGGGCGACCGGGACGGGTTCGGCCGGGCCGGTCGCGGTGGTGATCGGTGTCAGGATGGTGCGTGCTGGCGTGCCCATTGCAGTAGCTCCTTGATCGCCTCGGCCTGCTGCGCGTTCAGCGCGGCGGCTTTCCTGCCTTTCTCGACCCGGATCTTGAACCGGACTTTCATCCCGCCGGGCCTTTCTTCCTCATTCACATTATAGCTGATAATGCGCGGCCCATCGACCATTCCGGGCGAATTACTCTCGTGCATTTCCGGTCCTTTCCAGTGCGTTTTAATTGCCATTTACCGGGTGCTGGGAGGCGGCCTGTCAGGCTCTGCTGGCGGTGTTTCTGCTGGTGGGCGGTTGTCTCGGAGCCATTGCAGTACTTCCATGATGACTTTGGCCTGTCTTTTGCCGATTTCTTTCGCGCGTTCACCGGAGACGATCCTGAGGACGTGCCGGACCTTTATTTCGCCTGGCTCGGCCGGCATGTCGTAGCCGATGAGGCGTTCATCGGGGCGCAGGGGGCCGAAGTTGCGGATGCCTTTTCAAGGGGTGCTGTCTGGTGCCATGGCGGTGGTTTCCTTCCGGGCCGGGGGGACGGCTGAGGGGGCGGGAGCGGCGGGCGGTTGTTTGGCCGGTGTCCTGGCTGGTGCGGGGCCGGGTGCGGCCGGGGGGCCGTACGCTCGCTACGCGAGGCCGGGCTGCCCTTGCCCGGCCCTTATGGGTCCGGCCTGGCCCCCCGGTCGTGCCCGGCGAGGGACCCGCGCCCGGCAGGTGGGTAAAGAACCGAACGACGCGTCACCCGGCACCCACCCTTCTCTGACGGTCACTTGCGAGGCGGCGGCGCGAGGTCCGACCGGGCGGTGAGCGCGAACCACAGGATCATCCCGGTGATGTCGGCGGGGGCGGCGGCGGTGCCGGGGATCAGCCGCAAGATAATCAGCGAGATCAGCGCGGCGGCGATAGCGCGGACGAGCATCCGCAGCGGGCGGCCGTGGCGGATGCGGGACGGGAGCAGCAGCAGCGGCCCGATGGTGAGCTGCTGCCGGTCCATCGCAGCAGGTTCGGAGGGGACGGGCGGGACGGGGAGCTGCTCGATCACGTCGGCGTAGGCCTCGGAACGTCCCCACGGGGTGCGCAGCTCGGCGTAGGCCGCCGAGGCCTGCGCGTACCGGGCCGCATCCCCGCCGTCCGGCCGGTCGGGGTGGGTAGCGGCAGCGATCTCGCGCCAGGCCGCGCGGACATGCTCGTCAGTCAGGTCGGGGTCGGTAGGCAGGCCAAGGACATGGAACGGGTTGATCCGGGTCACGGGGCGCCTCCAGAGCCGAACAGGTTATCCAGGCTCGCGCTGGCGGGCCGGGATGAGGGTGCGGGTTCGTGGCGGGGTCCGGGCAGGTGCATGTCCGGGGTGGCGGTGATCCGGGCGGGCAGCAGGGTGAGGGGGGATGGTCGGGGGCGGGCGACCTGGACGTAGGTGGCGGCGCCATGGGAGATGTAGCAGGCCTGCCCGGTGGTCAGGCGGCGGATCAGGTCGGGGTCGGCGACCCAGGCGTGCTGTTCGCGGGTGGTCCCCTCATCGCCCCACGAGGCGCCGATGAGCTTGTGCGCGGTCTCCAGCACCTTCCGGGTCCCGGCCAGCTCGGACAGGGGCTGGGGGTAGGGGGTGTGCATCACCCACAGGCCCCCGTCAGCGGTCGCGGTGATCCGGTACCGCTCGTCATCATCGGCGCCGAGCCCTTGCCAGGACTGGGCGGAGACCTGCACCCCGATGCCCAGCGACCGGCCCCGCTCGTACAGGTTGGAGACCGGGACGCGGCGGGACACCGCGCTGTAGTCGTCGGCGGCGAGCAGGATCGCGCGGCGTTCGGTGCCGGGGCTGATCGCCGTGTGCGCGGTGAGTTCGGTCAGGGCGAGGGCCTGGGCTTCGGCGACGGAGGGTTCGCCGGTGCCTTCGAGGATGAAGTACCAGGCGTCGGCGTCGGTGAGGGTGCCGGGGCCGTCCAGGGCGGGGCCGAGCCGGCCGAGCAGGGTGGCGTAGCGGAGCTGGATGTCGCCGATGTGCCGGGCGGAGGCGCGGACCCGCCCGGCCTCGACGGGGTGGCGGCCGTCGTCCCAGGCGGCTTGCAGCCAGAGCGGGTCGAGGCGTTCCAGGAACGCGGCGGTGTTCCCTGGCGGGCCGCCGGGGGCGGTGATGGCCAGGGTGGTGACGGCGTTGAGGATGTCGGCGTAGAAGGCGGCGTTGCCGTCTCCGGTCTCGATGAGCTGGTAGAGCAGCACGGCCAGGTTCGGGGCCGGGAGGTCCCACAGGTTCAGCCGGGCCTCGTCGGGCCAGATGGCGACGCGGCGGGCGCCCGCCCCGTAGAGGAGGCGGCGGGTGCGGGCGGCTTTGCGGCGGGCGTCGGGGCCGCCTTTGCAGTCGAGCACGATCAGCAGCGGCCGGTTCCCCCGCCCCGCGTGATGGGCGTCCAGGGCGGCGGTGAACCACCCCGCCCACAACCGGATCATCAGGTTCGTCTTCCCCGATCCGCTGGACCCGATGATCACCATATGCCGGGCGCACGCCGTGTACGGCACGGTGAACACGGGCCGCCAGCGGTGGCCGATGGCGCGGATAGTGCCGCCGACCGGGATCGTCCCCTTCCTGGTGACCAGGGGGACCGAGCCGGGGGCGGCGGTACGGCCCTTGGCCGCGCGGACCTGGCGTTTCCACTGGCGGGCGTCGAAGACGACCGGCGCGGAGACCATCCGGCCTGCCAGCCCGGTGGTGATGGCGTAGATCCGCCACGCCCATAGGGCGGCGGCCAGCCCGAGCCCGGCCGGGATCGCGACCGGGGCCAGCAGTAGGAACGTCCCGGCGGTACCCTGGCCCCAGCCGTGCTGCCACGCTTGGACCGGGGCCAGCGCGGCGGCGCGGCCGCCACGCTGGCGGGCCACGACGGTGAGCACGTAGGCAGCGGTCACGGCCAGGGTGGCAACGGCGGCCCGGCCGAGCCGGGCCGGCGGCCAGCCGCGCAGCCACCCGGTCAGGTACCCGGCCGCCGTCACGACGGTAACCGGCCACAGCGCGACAGCCACGGCGAGCAGGAGCAGCCACCCAGTGGCCTTGGCAGCCTTGCGGATCAGCCACAGGGCGAGGGTGAGCTTGAGCCACGACCACACGCTCACCGGCCGGCCTCCAGGGTCAGTGCGTACGACGGCAGGTCCCGGATGATCATCCGGGACTGCTGGCCGCCGGGAAGGGCTCCCGCGGATCTGGTCACGACGGGCCGGGCGGCGGGCGCGGTCAGGTACAGGACCTGCGCGTACCGCGCAGGTCCGGCCAGCAGCCCGGCCATGATCCTCGTGGTCCGGGCGGCCGGCTTGGGGGTCAGCTCGACCTCGACGGCCCAGACCTGCCCCGGGTAGGGGCTGGTCGCGAGGGAGGGCCAGTGGATCTCGGCGTCGGGCAGGTGCCCGGCCACACCGACACCGGGCCGGGGCAAGGCGGCGCGCAAGCGCCGCTCGGAATGCCACCACGCCCGGCCCTGGTCCCAGGCCGGCCCGGCCTGGAGCCAGAGCCGGGCGGCCAGCACCGCGCGGATATGCGCCAGGCGCGCCAGCGCCGGGCGCGATGCGGGATACCCGAACCCGGCGGCAGCCATGCCCGCCGGGGTCAGCCAGCACCACGCGGGGCCGGGTCCCAGCCGCCCGGTGGCGGCGTACCCGGCCTTGCGCCACCGCGCCACGATCCCCCGGAGCCGCGCGGGCTGCGCGCCGAGCGCGGCGGCCAGCAGGTCATAGGGTGCGCCACCGTGCTCGGCGCACAAGATAAGCCCGTCAATATCCCGCCGGCCGAGCCGCACCGCGCCGTAATCGGCGCGGCGCGGCGTCCCCGTAACAGGGACGGTGTGGTGGAGCTGTCCGGTCATGAGGCGCACCAGTTTTCCCGTAAGTCACGAAAACACCTGATGTCTCGCTGTCCCCGGCAACATACGAGATGAGACCAATTCTGACCTTATGGTGATAGGTCCGGTACGTTCTGTCCGAGGTCGTAAGCAGAACGTCAGAATTAAGCGCGCTGGGCCGGGCATGGCGACGCCCCGGCACTGGAAGGCGCCGGGGCGTGATCCTTAGCCGCGTGCCTGCTGTCCGTGAGGGGATCGGGCACGCGGGAGCTTGGTAATTGTCCGGGCTGGCCGGCGGTCCGCCGGGCCAGCTCGGTATCGATGGCGCCGAGGTGCGCCAGGATCGGCCCGCGCATCGGCGAGCCAGGCCTGGCCAGGGCCAGGCTGGCCGCCAGCTCGCGCCGGGTCCGGTTGAGGTCGGCTGCTGTCAGCCCGCCGACCTTGGGCAGGCGGCCGGGCTCGCTTGCGCTGGCACGTGATGCCTGCTCGGCGAGTACGGTGGCGAGTTCGCGCTGGATGTCGGCGCGGATCGGGGCGTTAGTGCCGAGGGCTTGCAGGCACCGCGCGAGCTGGTTGCCGTACAGGTCCAGCTCGCGGGCCGGGAACTGGCCGATCCGCAGGCGGTGATCATCGGGTACGGCTGTCATGGCACCGTTCCGCTGGCCCGCCGGGTCGGGCGTGCCTGGTGCGGCTGGTGCGCAGTGACGATCGCGGCCGGGGTCAGGCATGGGCGAGCCTGGCGCGGGATTCCTGTTCGGCGGTGACAGCGTCGAGCCTGTCTTGCAGGTCGTCCCGTGCCGCAGGCACGGGGTTCTTGGTGTCGAAGAACGCGATCGCGTTCTCCAGCTGGCGGCGGAAGTCGCGCAGCTCGAATGTCGCGAGCGCGTGCAGGGGATACTTTGGCTGTTCGACGGCTGGGGCTTGCTCTGTGGTCGGCATCGGAAACTGTTTCCTAACGGCATCTTCAAGGCGGCTGACTCTTGCTACCCAACGTGCCAGGCCGGTGAGAGAATCGGCAGTAGTTACCCGCTTACCGACCGGCGCCGAACCTGGTAACGAGAAGGTGCGCACTATGCCGACACCGAGAGAACAGCTCGCCAGCATGCTTCGCCGGTCCCGTATTGACGCGGGCTACGATTCGCATGGGGCACTTGCGCGGAAGCTGAACGTGTCTCGCCCTGTAGTAACGAAGGCGGAGAATCCAGCTCACCCGGTACCCAGTGATTCGATACTCGCGGCGTGGGCGGGTGCCACAGGGGCCGGGCTGGACGCGCTTACTACGTTGGCTCAGCAAGCGCGATCGGGTCCTCCTGGGTGGTTCGTGCAATGGGCAGACATCGAGGCGCGCGCCAGCTTGATCCGCTGGTTCGAGCCGCTGCTTGTGCCTGGCCTGATCCAGACGGAGTCGTATGCTCGTGCGGTGCTCGCATGGAAACCTGACAGTGCCAGCGCCGAGACGACCCTCAAGACCCGGCTCGCCCGGCAATCGGTGCTAGATCGTGCTGAGCTACGTGTCGTAATCCTCGGATCGGTGCTAAGTCGTGAGGTTGGCGACGCCTCCGTGATGTGTGAGCAGCTTGAACACCTTCTGACCGTAGGCGGCAAGCCCTCTGTCACGATTCAGATCGTCCCGGACACGCCAGTGGTAGCAGGGGCACTAGGAGGGGCGTTCGCCATCGCGACCGAAGGAACGACCGACGTAGCCGCGTACACAGACTCGATCGTTAAAGGCGGCGTGTACACCGATCCGGACCTGATAGCGCGCGCTACCCGCGTGTTCGATGGCCTGCGTGCGGACGCGCTACCGTGGACACAAACCCAAGATCTTCTGGAGAAAGCAGGCGAGCGATGGACGCTTTGAACTGGCGTAAGGCCAGCTACAGCGCGTCGAATGGTGGTTGCGTAGAGGTCGCCAGCCCTGATGGCGCTATTGCTGTCCGCGACACGCAGGACCGTACCGGGCCAGTGCTGGGGTTCAGCCCCGATGCGTGGCGAAGGTTCGCCGACCAGGTGAAGCAATCGTTAGCGGCTGATCCTGGCCCTGCGGTCGGGTCGGCACGACGCTCGTAGGGGGCGCTCTCGTATTCTGGGGGCGCTCCCTACGCCGTGTCACGGCTATTCCCTGGCTTCTGAGACGGTGGATGCTGGGTGTCGGCACGGTGGTAGATCCGTGGTGCCGCGCGTTGCGCGGTCCCACGATAGTTTCCGCCGGTATGGTCAGCGCGGCATCACCTAAAGATTGCGGCGGCTGTGCGCCTTCCCCGGTCACGGGAGCGGCGGGAACCGAGGCGCTTGCACTTTCCGTGGCCATTAGTGTGGCGGGCACCGTGGTCTTTGCTGTTTCCCTAGTCATTGGTGGGGGGCCATCGCCGGTTTGACATTGCGGAGGGCGCGGGGGTCTAAGGGAAACCGGAAACCGGGCCGCTTGGGGCGCGCGGGGCGCCGGGCCTGCCCCGCTGGTTTTGACCTCTGCTTTTCCTACTGCCTGTTTACTCGTGTAGTAGAGCCGTAGTGTTCCTGACCTCGCTCTCTTTGCTCTTTGAGGGAGTGAGGTCAGGAACACGGAGGCGGCGCGGAGCGAGCGCGTTAGCGCAGGCAGGAGGGGGTGCCGCGACGAAGTCGCGGCACACAGCGCCCGCACGCGCGGGCGCTTCCTTGTGCGGGCGATATGCGGAAAATGTGCAGATCTTATTCGCCTGAAGGAACAAAAGGTCGCGGTCGCGTCGGCGCAGACAAACAGAACCTATAGCGCAAAGGGTTCAGGATAGTCCTCGGAAGAGTCGAAAGGATACCTATGGCCCGACGCTCGCGGTAGCATTCGATGAATCTCAGAGGAAGATAATACGACTGATAGCGCAGTGCTATCTAGCGTTTTACCGGTCCCTGAGCTTTAAATCTTCCGCTACAGAAAGTAAGTCAAAAGCAACCTGGCTCAAGCTGGCAAGAGGTGGAAACCGTGTCATTTTCTAAAGTCTTTCCTCTCGTGACAAATCGCGTGAGGTCAGTGGATTACGAGGTATCAGGTGACTCCAGGTTCCGAAGGGGTGCCTACAGAGGGCACTGAACTGAAGATCGACGTTGATAGCCGCAAGGGCCGGGCCGCCTTCGGGCTGAAAGTCCTCCGCAAAGACGGAAGCGGACTAGTGGCCATACGCATGGCGGGAGGTGGGCCACCCGTCACGTTCTGGGCAGCTCACTCAGCGGGTGTCGCTCCGAATTTGGCAGGAGGCGTAGCTGCGGCGCAGCTCGTCATCGCGGGGACAATCGCAGTCCTGTCTTACCGGCGGCCGAGGAATTAGCGTGGGGTCCGGCCGGTCTCCGATCGGCCGGACTTCCGTACATTCATCTAGAGCGGGTAGCTTGCTTCGATCCTGAGCTGACGCGCGGGCCTGCCTGACTGAGTGTGGGATTTAGTCGAATCCTCTTCCGGGGCGCGGAGGCGGCGCGGATCGAGCGCGTTAGCGCAGGCAGGAAGTGCGTCGCGATGAAAGCGTGACGCACAGTGCCCGTAGAGCCTTCGTCCTAGACGGACGTTTTCCACCTGGGACGCTCCTCTATGGATACGCGTCCTTCCATGATCTTGGTCCTGTCGTTGACGTCTGGTACGTAAACCACCGGCTATAGCTTGATCGCTGCCTCGATCGTCAAGCGGCGGGTGTTTGCACACTTGGCATGCGGCATGGGATACCTCTGTGCTGCTACCAGTGCTGGCGCAGTTCGCGGCGAACACCCTCTTGGCGTGATGTACGTCACAACCGGAGGCGTACCTGCGGACGAAGTGCAACCGAGCGACACGGAGCATCACGGAACGATACGGATCAGCACGACATCGCCTATTGGCCACTTCAACACGCGGATGACACGCTGGCGTGCCTTCCGGGGAAATCTCCGCCGCTGCGGTTAATCTGACGATGCGCGTCCACATAGGCATGCATCACACGTCCTCATCCGGATCAGCACCCCTCCGCGCGGGGGGTCCTGGCGGGAAGGAGGTGATGCCTTTTGGGGAAGCGCAGCTTGCCGAAGCGCAAGAACAAGGAGCAGGTGACTTCGGAGCGGTTGTCGATGGTGACCGCCGCTTTGCTCGCCCTGATAGCTCTCGCAAAGCTACTGGGCGAGGTGATGATCCTGATCCACCACTAGCGGCGGTCACCGTCGCCTACATGGGTATCGGCCCGGCTTCGGCCGGGTCGATACTCCTTTATTACCACTTCCGTAGCGTAGAACGAAAGTAAGGGGATTGTAGAAGACCCTGGTCACGTGGGCGTGTCGCGACGACGATTCGAGTGCGGGGCACTCAAGTTGGGCACGTGTCTGAGCTATGCCGAGCCAGGTACGTCATGTCGCTGCATCGATGGGCGCGGTCATCCTGGCCGCCACGTGAGTA
>Ga0302325_10032751_pt1 | contig 10666 bp, 8 predicted proteins | sample Palsa_T0_2_FD_201948 | JGI IMG/M metagenome (GOLD analysis project Ga0302325, IMG submission 201948) | Peat permafrost microbial communities from Stordalen Mire near Abisko, Sweden - Palsa_T0_2 | ecosystem: Environmental > Terrestrial > Soil > Palsa > Peat permafrost | place: Sweden: Abisko...
CATTCATGAACGTCCCTACATCGATCTCGACCGCAAGTCCGCGCCCGGTATCGAGGAACGATAGTATGCGTGGTTGGCTTCACCATCACCCGATTGCGGCCGGCCTGCTCTGGGTTGCTCTGGCGCTCGGAACCATTGAATGCATCCTTCTCTCTTACTTCCTCAATTCCTGGGTCACTCTACCTACTCTCTAAAAGCATTCTTCAAGTTCAGTTCTAATCGGCGGCGACGCGGGCCCGCGAGCGCCAAAGTGCGGCGCCGGGGAATCATCACTTGGCCGGATATCCGGCAGCAGTTTTGAACTCTTCAGACGTTGGGCTGCTGGTAGGCGATTGTATTTTCTTGCAGATCGCCCGCCGTAATGTTCTGGCCTGCGCCGTGCTTCTGGAGATTGCAGATTACTAAGACTTTCTTACCAGCTTCGAAGCAGACGATTTTAGAGAGAGGGCGTTACAATGATGTTCAAAACAATTAGTTTTGGGGCGATTCTTTTTGGCGGCTCGCTGGCAATGATGCCGGCGTTTGCTCAGAAAGCGGACCGGTCCGAAGTTAGTGTTCAGGCGCTTGGAAGCTTCGTGAAGACGACGACCGACAATGGCGGCGCGCCCGCCGGCTGGCAGATCAAGACGAATCACGGCAGACCGGCGATCTCCACTTGCACTGACGGCGACATAGCTTGCGTCCACCTGAAGAGCGTAAACTCGTCTTTCGGACTGGAGCGCGCCGTCGATATAAATCCCGCGGAAATGCCATATCTAAGCTGGCGGTGGAAGGTGAGCCAACTTCCCGACGGAGGCGATTTTCGGCATGCGGCCAGCGACGATCAGGCGGCCCAGGTTCTGGTTGTCTTCGCCGACCGGCGCGTCCTCACGTATATCTGGGATACAACGGCTCCGAAAGGCACGATGGCAAGCGTCAGCTCGATTCCTCTACTGCATGTTTTCGCGGTGGTCTGTCAATCGGGAACTGCCGATCTCAATCGCTGGATTACAGAAAGCCGCAACGTGGCCGGCGATTACGAGCGGGCCTACTTGAGAGCGGCTCCGCATGTGAAAGGCGTCCGCCTTCAAGTCAATTCTCAGCATACCGGCAGCGCTGCCGAGAGCTATTTTGGCGAAGTCGCGTTCCATAGCACACCCCGGTAATTGGCCAGCCTCGGTCGCTGAGGATGCCCGTCCTATTGTTCGATCAGGCGCATCTCATTCAGCCACGCTGGCTCAATGCGATTTCGAACCAGGGTGTCCATTACCCGACCCGGATTTCCAAGATCGGCCCATCCCGATCCGGCGTCCCGAACCAGCAGCAGCCGGCCTGGCAAAGGGGCCAGCACTTCGCGCGAAAAGTCTATAGGACGGACGCCCCGGTACACTGCGTCGAGGTTATTGCGGCCCATGCCCGCCGCAATATACGGCATTGCGTCGGGAACCTGCAGGCGCAACAAACTAAGAAATGTACGGGCATAACCGATGGTCACGAAAGTGTTCCATAGGCAGCCTTGCTCCATTAGGTCTCTTGCTTTCGACCAAGACGGTTTCTCCCAAAACCTGCGCACGTGCATTAAAGGAATTGACGCGGAACGCTGAATCACGCGCCCCGGCTCGATCCATCCGTACTCGACCTCCGGAGACGTGGCCTCGGCGCCTATTAAGACAATCTCGCCTGGACGGCCGGCGGCAAAGTCCATGGCGGCTGCGACGGTCTGGACGAATGCTTCTTCGTTCGAGTAGTAATGATCGCAAGGGAAAAATGCGACCAGCGGGTTGTCTTGGAGCTTCAGGATTCGAAAGAGCGCCGCGGCGATCGCGACGCCGGTTCCGCGATTCCGTGGCTGCACGATCATGCGGCTGTCGACCACGTCCTGGAGGTCTTCGCGATAGAATTCTTCGTGATGCCGGGTGACCAGGAACGCCATTTGATCCGGGCAGAAGAGCGGCGCCAGCCGTTCCCGCGTCTGGGTGAGAAGGTTCTTGCCACCAAATATAGGGCAGAACTGTTTGGGGCGGCAGTCTCCCGTAATCTTCATGGTCAGACTTTGCAGGCGGGTCCCGTCGCCACCCGCCAGAAGGACTGCCCACGAGCTATGACCGCTTGAATCTGAAGGCATTGAGCTAAACGGATTGGTAAGCATGGCCCGCGTCGCACGGGGTCTTCCCTTTGGGGTTGCGCCGCGAAAACCGCACTCGCCGCAGTGAGGATTGCAACCTGGTACGAGCGCGAAAGATCCTTGCTTTTGCGGCGGGCACGGTTAATCCGAGCGCCGTCGCAACTTCCTTTGCGGTGAGACCGGCAGCCGTATGCAGATTGAATGCCTCGCGCTGGTCTCCCGGCAGTTTCGCCACCGCCCCGGAGCAAGCCGAGCCAATTTCTCTAGACCAGGCGCTCTCTTCGGGGCTGGGCCACCGCGATGCGAGCCGGCTTTGTCCGGAGCCTGTTTCCAGGTCTTTCAATTGCACCCAATTCGCCCTGCGGCGGTATGCGCGAAGCTGCATCAGGCAGTTATTGACTACGATCCTGGTGATCCATGTTTTGAAAGACGATTCACCGCGAAACGCATCGAGGTTCCGAAAAGCTGACAGATAGGCCATTTGGACAGCGTCCTCGGAACCCTCGCCAGAGCGCAGAATCATGCGGGCGAGGCTGACGGACGACGCGTAGTGACGCTCGAACAGTTCGCTTACGGCCGCTTGATTTCCATGTTTCCCCTCTGCCATCAGCTCGAAATCTGATTTCCATTGACTTTGACTCATCTGCCCGTTTCCTCGAACACCTCATAGCGCGTAGCGGGCCAAACCGCGCCGAAGGCCGATGCTGCTAAATCGTTCGCTATGAGACCTCGAGTGAATATCCAAATGGGGCGCTGCCGAAACTACGTCCGGTTGTCGAACACATGTGCCGAAGTGCCGTCATCCCCCGCCAAGCGTCCTTTCAACGGGGCGGCGGCACATCTTTGTATAATCACGGTTCGCGCCAGGTGGAAGTAGCGCGAGTTTCCGCCGTACTCCGACAGAACGGACGATCGTGTGTCAGGTGCGATTGACCGCGTTCGCCCCGATGTGATAGCGTGAGAACTCCTTGAGGTGCTCGCCGTTAGGGCGAGTGAAAAGGGAAGCGGGTGAGAATCCCGCACGGTCCCGCCACTGTAAGCAGCGAGCGGCCGGCAAAGTAGGCCACTGTTCTTCGGAACGGGAAGGCAGCCGGTTTTGCGATGACCTGCAAGTCAGGAGACCTGCCTCGGGTAAATCGAGCGCTATGCTTCGGGCGAAAGCTGATTGTGTGGAAGGCGGCCTCATCTCGCAGGTCGTTTCCTCCTGTTTTTCCCTCTCTCCTTTCGTTTTGAGGCGTACGCGGCTCGGTAAATTGAGGCCCGGATTCCTCGTCGATGTTCACACTGATTCTCGGCGGCGCTAGAAGCGGCAAATCCAGATTGGCTCAACGGCTGGCGGCAGCAGCCGGGCGGGCCGCCTATATTGCCACCGCCCAAGCCGGTCAAGACCCGGAGATGGCGGCGCGCATCGAACGGCACCGCGCTGACCGGCCAACCTCCTGGCGAACTATAGAAGAACCTCTGGCGTTGGCTGGCGCGGTGGAATCCGCCGCCCATGACGCCGATGCGATTCTGGTCGATTGCCTGACCATTTGGCTGAGCAATCTTTGCTGGGAACATCGGGAGGGTTCGCCGCGGCAGGTGGAAGACGCCGCACGTGGCCAACTTGCGCGGATCGCCGCCGCGGCGCGCAACTGCCACGTCATTCTGGTTTCGAATGAACTCGGCTGCGGGACGGTCCCGGAAGCAGCTGTGACCCGGGCGTTCCGCGATGTGCACGGGCTCTTGAACCAGTGGACCGCAGAGGTGGCGGACGAGGTGATCCTTACGGTGGCCGGGCTTCCGCTCTATCTGAAGGCCGCCGCCAACCGGGAGCGCTCCCAATGAACACTTCCCACATCGTGATCGCGGGGACCCACAGCGGGGTTGGCAAGACCACCGTCGCAACCGGCATCATGGCGGCTATCCACCGACGCGGTCTTCGCGTACAAGGCTTCAAGGTCGGGCCCGACTTCATCGATCCAACCTTCCATCAGGCCGCGACGGACAGGCCGAGCCACAACCTCGATGGATGGATGCTCTCGCGCGAAACCAATCTCGGCATCTTCGCCCGGGCCAGCGCCGACGCCGACGTCGCTGTGATCGAAGGAGTCATGGGACTTTTCGATGGCAAGAGTGCGCCTTCACTGTCGGGGACAACGGCTGAGATGGCTATTTGGCTAGATGGTGCGGTGGTTCTGGTCCTCGATGCGGCGGCTATGGCGGGAAGCGCCGCCGCGACTGTGCATGGTTTCGATACCCTGGTTCCCGAGTTACAACTGGCGGCGGTGGTTTGCAATAAGGTAGCGAGCGATAAGCACTACGGCTACCTGCGCGATGCGATTGCCGCGCGCTGCCGCCCGGCCCCGCTTGGATACCTTCCCCGCGACCCCGGCTTTGCGATACCCGAGAGGCACCTGGGGCTTCATCTGGCGCACGAGGCGCTGACCGAAGATCGTCTTGCCCGGCTGGCGGAGTGGGTGGAATCGCATCTGGATCTCGATCGCTTGCTCGAGTTAAGCGCCCGTCCCAAGACTCCGGTATCTCCGCAGGCCCCGCCGGCGAGGAACCCGAAGCGTGCACGTATAGGCATAGCCCGCGATGCGGCCTTCTGTTTCTACTATCCCGACAACCTGCAACTGCTGCGCGCGCAAGGCGCGGAACTCGTCGAATTCAGCCCCATCGCCGATCGCGCGCTGCCGCCGGACCTCGATGGCCTTTATCTCGGCGGCGGGTATCCGGAATTGCACGCCGAAGCGTTGTCGGCGAACGAACCCGTACGAGCCGCTATCGCGGAATTCGTGGCCAACGATGCGCCGGTATACGCCGAGTGTGGCGGCTTCATGTATCTAACGCAAGCGATTGTCGATGTGGAGGGCCGAACCTGGCCCATGGCGGGAATCTTTCCCACGCAAGCCCGTATGCAGAAGCGGCTGGCGAAGCTCGGGTATATCGAAGTAGAAAACTGCGAAGCGGAGGGATGGCTGGCGCCGGGCGAGCGCGCCAGGGGACACGAGTTCCGCTATTCCATCATCGACCCGATGCCGGAGGCAATCGGCCGCGTGTATAAGGAGCCGGCGGAAGGCTATCGGGTGCGCTCGGTTGTGGGCAGCTATGTCCATCTGCACTTTCTCTCTTGCCCAGCCTTCCCTGGGAGATTCGTTGGTGATTGCGCCGCGTGGCGCCTGAGGAACGCAGGATGAGCAAGTATACGAGTACTGGAACGCTCCTTTGCTTCTTGCTTTCAGCTACCCTCGCGAGGGCGCAGTCCGGTGCGTCTATTACCGGGACGGTGAAAGACCCGCAAGGGCAGCCGGTTCCGGCAGCCACTCTTACCCTGTTCTCAAGCACCGGCGCCGCGGGTAACGCCACCACCAGCGACTCCTCGGGCGCCTACCGCTTCGAGGGTCTACCGGAAGGCGTTTACCTGCTCCGCGCTGCCGCTCCCGGTTTTGCGCTGTTTCTTGCCGAGGACATCCACCTCAACGCCGGCGCGGCGGAGACTCGGCAGGTCGCCCTTCAAGTCGCCGGAGTGCGCGAGCAGGTTGTGGTAACCGCGTCCGGTACGCCGCAACTTCCCGAGCATGTCTCAAAAGCGACTACGGTGATCGACCAGGCCGACGCCGATGTTCGCGATGCCTCGGCTCTTTCCGACCTCGTGGCCTTGGCGCCCGGCGTGCGCGTGCAACAACTCGGCGGACCGGGCGCCTTCACCACCATCCAAATCCGCGGGCTGCGCACCGAGGACACCGCCGTGCTGGTGGACGGTCTGCGGCTGCGGGATGCCTCCGCCACGCAAGCCGACGCCTCGGGTTTGATCGAAGACCTGTTATTTACCGACGCCAATCAGGTGGAAGTGATGCGCGGATCCGGGTCGTCGCTTTATGGGACCAATGCGATCGGCGGAGTGATCAACGTAATCACGGAAGAAGGCGGCGGGCGCACGCGCGGCAGCTTGCTATTCGAAGGCGGCTCTCTCGGCGCTTTTCGAGGACGCGCGCAGCTCTCGGGCGGATTCCGGAACGGCCGGATCGAGTACAGTCTGGGCGTGGCGCAAACCGATGTCACCAGCGGCCTCGGCGGAGACGCGCCGTTCCGCAATGTCAGCACGCAAGGCCGCATCACCTTTCACCTTTCGCCTAAGCTCCGCCTGACCGCGCGTCTCTATGGCGCCGATTCCTTCAGCAAAGTTCTTGGAGAGCCGGACCTTATCGGCTCGCCGTCGGGATTCGGAATCGTCAACGCGGTCCCGCTGTCTCCATCCCTGGTCAAGCTCTATGAGAACGGAACCCCGCTTTCGCAGCTCAATACCGGCAACGCGACCTTCATTCCAGCGCCCGACGATCCGGACTCCACGCGCGACGCGCGCTTTGGCACAGCCGCCCTCATCCTAAACGGGCAGGCAAGTTCCGCCTTCGATTACTCGGCGAGCTACCAGCTGGTTTCGGATGGACGCCGCTACGGCAATGGACCCGCCGGTGTGGATTATCAACCCGGCAGCAGCACGCGTTCGCTCTATGACGGCCGCATCCAAACGGCGGACGGGCAGTTCCACTATCGTCTGGGCGGTTTCAATTTGCTGAGCGGCGGCTACGAATTCGAGACCGAGACTTACGCCAACGACAACACGCAACAGTTCCTACCCGGCGCCACCAACGCAGTAAACGTAACGCAGCGAAGTAACTCGGTTTTCGTGCAGGATCAGATGCGGTTCTTCGGCGATCGCCTGCAGATTTCGGGCGCGTTCCGGGCGCAGTTCTTCGCGCTGGATAGCCCCGTGTTCACTCCCTTGGCCTCGGCGCCGTATCAAGGAATCGCGTTTCCTTCGCCTCCTCCTGCGTACACGGGCGATTCCTCTGCCGCATATTTTCTCTCCCAATCGGGGACCAAGCTGCGCGCGCACGTCGGCCGCGGCTACCGGGCGCCCTCGCTGTTCGAAAGGTTCGGAGATGGTTTCGATCCGGTATACGGCTATACCGTTTACGGCGATCCGCGTCTGAAACCGGAGCACTCGACCGGGATCGATTTCGGCGCCGACCAGACATTGCTGCGCGGCCGTCTGAAGGTTTCGGCGACCCATTTTTATACCTGGCTTGAGAACGTGATTAACTTCGATACGTCGGGCTTGATCAATCCGGCCACCGACCCGTACGGCCGCTATATCGGCTATTTGAACACGCAGGGCGGGATTTCGCGCGGCATCGAAACCAGCGCGGCCGTCGCTCCAACCCGCTCGCTGAAAGTGAACGCCGCTTACACCTACGTAAATGCCATCGAGCGCACGCCGATAGTCGCCGATGTGCTGCAAACTTTCGTGATTCCCAAGAACCAATTCTCGCTGCTGGTAACCGAGCAGGCCACCAAGCGGCTGTTGCTAACCTTCGACACGCTGGCATCGAGCAGCTATCTGGCGCCGGTCTACGGCGATGTGGTGACGCAGACGTATCGCTTCAACGGAATTCACAAAGTGAACGTGGGAGTTAGCTACCGGGTTCCGCTCGGCGAGTACAGGGCGATTCGCTTTTTCGCGCGAGCGGATAATATTTTCAATCAGACATACTTTGAGAGCGGGTTCCTGACGCCGGGGCGAACCGCATCCGGCGGTCTGCAATTCGAGTTCTGACATGAGACGCTGGGAAATGACCGCAAGCGGGCAGGGCGGGCGAAAGCGTCTGTCCACCATAATTTGAAGAAGAGGAGCAGCTAATCCCATGAGTATTGCTACCAAGCCGTTCACGAGCACGGTAAGCTCTCCGACGCCGCAAGATCAACAGTTCTCCGACGAGGAACGCCGCGGTCTCTATCGCGCGATCTACGAACGCCGTGACGTCCGCTCGCATTTTCTGCCGAACCCTGTGCCTGACGACGTGCTCGGCCGGATTCTCGACGCAGCGCATCATGCGCCGTCGGTCGGCTTTATGCAGCCCTGGGACTTTCTGGTGATACGAGACGCTGGTATCCGCCAGGCGGTGTATCGGAATTTCGAGAGCGCCTGCCGACAGGCGGCCGCGGCATATAAGGATGACCAGAGGAAACTCTACGACAGCCTGAAACTGGCGGGTATCCTCGAGGCCCCGGTCAATATTTGCGTCACCTGCGACCGTGCGCGTCCCAAGGGCAGTGGCTTGGGCCGCCAGACGGATCCGGCGGTGGATGTCTACTCGACGGTCTGCGCGGTTCAGAATCTCTGGCTCGCGGCGCGGGCCGAGACTCTCGGCGTCGGATGGGTCAGCATTCTCGATCTGGAGCAATTGAAGACGACGCTGGGAATCCCGCCCGCCCTGACTCCCATTGCGTACCTGTGTATCGGCTATGTCTCCGAATTCCGGCCGCAGCCGGACCTCGAAGAAAAGGGATGGGAGACTCGCAGCAGTCTCGCCAGCGTCACTCACTTCGACCGTTGGTGAAGGCATGAGCTCCCGCGCACTCATGATTCTCGGCACAGCCTCGCATGTTGGCAAGTCGCTCTTGACCGCCGGATTAGGGCGCATCTTTTCCGACGAAGGCATTCGTGTCGCGCCCTTCAAAGCGCAGAATATGTCCTTGAACTCGGCCGCCACCCCGGATGGCCGCGAGATTGGCCGTGCGCAGGCATCGCAAGCCGAAGCGTGCCGCGTGGTTCCTTGCGCTGAGATGAATCCCATTCTCATTAAACCCTCGTCCGACACCGGGTCGCAGATCGTTCTTCTGGGCCGTGTTTGGGGACAAGTCACAGCGTCGGACTACCATCTGCGGCGCGTCGAGGATTTGTTTCCGGCCGTGCTCGAAAGCTATCGGACGTTGGCGGCGCGCCACGACCTGATGCTGCTCGAAGGCGCCGGATCGCCGGCGGAGATCAATCTTCAGAAGCACGATATCGTGAACATGCGCATGGCTCACGCCGCCGATGCAGCCTGTCTGCTGGTGGGCGATATCGACCGCGGGGGCGTATTCGCAGCGCTTCTCGGCACCATCGAGTTGCTTGAGCCCGAGGACCGCGCGCGAATCCGCGGCTTCGTGATCAACAAATTCCGGGGCGATATCGAGTTGTTGCGCCCCGGAGTGGAGATGATGGAACAGCGGCTTGGGATCCCGTGCGCCGGGGTGGTTCCCTATCTGCGAAACCTGGGGCTTGAGGAAGAAGATAGCGTCGCGATGGAGGGTCATCGGAACCGGAAATACGTCTGGCCGGATTCCGAAACCGAGTCTCGCGGACGTCCGCTGCGCGTCGGCATAGTTGCCGTCCCGCACATGGCGAACTTCACCGATTTTGACGCGCTCGCGATGGAGCCGTCGGTCTCACTCGCGTTCCTGGAGAATCCCGAGCAGATGGACGAGGCCGATGTGCTGATTCTTCCCGGCAGCAAACAGACGCTCGACGATCTCCAGTGGCTTCACGAGTACGGATTTGCGCACTTACTCGCAATTTACTCCGGAATGCTGATTGGTATTTGCGGCGGTCTTCAAATGCTGGGTCTCTCGATTGAAGACCCTGCCGGCGTGGAGAGCGGCGGAGTTCCCCGTACCATGGCAGGTTTGGGCCAGCTCCCCATCCGCACCATCATGCGCGGCGAGAAGACCGTGCGCCGTGCGAATGGCCGGACGCGCTTGTGGGGCGGCCTTGCCTTCAGCGGGTACGAGATTCACATGGGAGAGACGGTGTACGACGGCGAGGGCGAGCCATTTGCGAAGACGCCAAATCCGGACGGCGCCATCGCCTCCTCGGGGAAGGTTTGGGGGACCTACATCCACGGCCTCTTCGACGACGATGTCTTCCGCCACAGGTTCTTGCATTGCACTCGAGAAGCATGCGGGCTCGCGCCGGCGTCAAGCCACAGATGCGTCACGGCGGAGCGCCAGGCGCGCATCGACCGCTGGGCTGATCACCTGCGGCACTCGCTCGATATGAAACTAATACGTGGATGGTGCGCCTGATGTGCTTCCTTTTGTGGGGCAGGTTGTTTAACCTGCGGCGGATTGTCAATCCGCCTGCCCGCTGGGCCGCGCAAAGCCCCGGAAGGCGGATTGCCAATCCGCCGCAGATTGCCAATCTGCCCCGCAATATATAATAAAAGATGACCCTCTCAGCCGTAGCCGCGCGATACGCGAATGCCCTTGCGGATGTAGTCACCGCTAATAATTCAGCCCTCCAACCGCAAGATGCCGTCAGGGAACTGCGCGCCTTCGAAGCCGTCCTCAATCAATCGCACGACCTGCGCGAGGCGCTGCATACGCCCGCCATCGCCGGCAGCCGCAAGAAGGCGGTAGTCGGCCGTCTCGCGGATCTATTGAACCTCTCGCGGATCTCGCGCAATTTTTTGCTGGTGCTCATCGGTCACCGCCGAATCGTCTTATTGGGTGAGATTCTGCAAGCCTTCGAAATCGTGCTGGATGAGCGCAGCGGTTACATTCGCGCCGGTGTCGCATCTGCCAGCGACCTCAGTGACGCCCAACGCGCGCAACTGGTGGCCGAGCTCGAAAAACTCACCGGCAAGCGCATACGCCCGGCTTATGCGGTGAATCATGCGCTTATTGGCGGCGTGGTGGCGCATGTCGGGTCTACCCTGTACGACGGTTCGGTGCGGGGGGCGCTCGAATCGCTTG
>Ga0302325_10032754_pt1 | contig 10664 bp, 9 predicted proteins | sample Palsa_T0_2_FD_201948 | JGI IMG/M metagenome (GOLD analysis project Ga0302325, IMG submission 201948) | Peat permafrost microbial communities from Stordalen Mire near Abisko, Sweden - Palsa_T0_2 | ecosystem: Environmental > Terrestrial > Soil > Palsa > Peat permafrost | place: Sweden: Abisko...
TCAACGTGGGTTTCATATTCGACCCCAAGGGCGAAGTGATCCTGCGGCACTACACAGTGTCGCCGCTCTTCCCGTGGAGCACTCGATGTGCCCGCACGACATCTATGACTGGTGGGTAGAGAAATACGGGCGCACATTGCAGGCCTTCTGGCCGGTGGTTGAGACCGAGATCGGACGTTTGGGAATCATGATGGCCAACGAAGGATCTTATCCCGAAAATGCGCGCGCGCTCGCCTTGAACGGCGCCGAGGTGGTTTACCGCGCGTCCTATCCTCATCCCGCCACGGGGAACGATTATTTCGAGATTCAAAGCCGGGCGCGGGCGCTCGACAATAACGTCTACGTGGTTGCGCCCAATATGGGCACCTATTATCTGTTCGCGGAAGAGAGCACGCCCATCGATACCTTCGGCGGGCGTTCGTTCATCATCAACTACCGGGGCCAGATCGCCGGCAGGCAAGACTACGGGGCCGGCTCAACCTATGTGGGCGGGGTGATCGATATCGAGGCGTTACGCGATCACCGGGCGCGAGCGCAGTGGGATAACTGGTTAAAGGACCTGCGCACCGAGTTGTACCAGATTATTTACGAGGCGCCCATCTATCCGAAGAATCTCTATCTGGAGCGCGCGCCCATGAAGCACGCGGAGTACCGGGAAGAGGTGATCCTGAAACAAATCGCGCTACTGCACGACCGCGGCGTCTGGACGAAGCCAGGACGTTAGCCCGCGACGCGCGGCTCAGTTCAGGGGACCGGCGTGGCGAGCGGCTTGCCCTTTTCCACTACGTAGATCGCGGCCAGCTTGAGCGGCTGGGTGCCGGTATTACGCGCGTCGTGTATGGCGCCGTTGGGCACAACGAAACCATCGCCGGCCTTGACCTTGAGCGGCGGCTGGCCCTGGACGAGGAGTTCCCCCTCGCCTTCGATCACGTAACTGATCTCTTCGCCGGGATGCGTGTGGCGTCCGACGGAAACTCCGGGAGCAATCTCGACGTGCGCGATGACGGCTTCCCTTCCCGGCACCGAAATATCTTTTCTCTGCACGACGGTACGCTGAACGCCAGGATTCTGCGCCACCAGCAACACGCCCGCCGCGGCGATCAGAACTAACTTAATTGCCTTCATTTAGGCTAGCTTACTACATGACGGCGGAAGCGGTGCGCACGCCGTCTACTCCTTCTTCTTCAGCGCACCGTCGTTCTCGCGAATGAAGTCACGTATCCGGTCCGCCATCCCGAGGAGCTTTTCCCACTGCTCTCGATAAAGCGTAACGGGAAAACGCCCAAGCCCGTATACGGACAGACCACCCTTCTCGCTCACCTTGAGCGACATCTGCCCTCTGGCAGGCTTCTTCAGCGTCTCGTTCTCGGCGCGAAGCCGCTCAATCTCGATCTTCAGTTCTTCTTCCGATGCCATGAGTATCAGAGATAGCACAGTTGACGAGGCAGGATGCAAGAAGCTGGCGGGTTGAGACAATAGAACCGGGCAAATTGTCTCACCCGGTGAGTTCCCATGATCTTAGTCCTTGGACGCGGTATGCGGCAGTTGGCGATGCTGCTCCTACTCTCGGCGGCGCCGGCCTGGGCAGCGTTTTGCTCGCCGGATTCATCTCCGTCGGAACGCCGGCACGATTTTCAATTCTTCGCCGGCTACTCACCCGTCTCCGCGACGCTGATCGGAACCACTACGGATCGCCGATTCTTTATGGCAGGATTCGGATACAGCTATCGCTGCTGGCTTTGGCCCGGCGTCTCGATCGCCTATTCCGGCGAACTCATCCCAGCGGCCGTTCTATTGCAGCCCGGACCGTACCTGCCGCAATTCGTACCGAGCCACGCCGTGTATGGATTCGCGGTAACGCCGCTGGGTTTCACCGCTGACTTTGGCCGCCGCCACAGAGTGTATTCCTTCGTTCAAACCAACGAAGGCATCATTGCCTCCAGCCAGCCCATCCCCATCAACGTGACCGGCGCAACAGGGCTGAATTTTCTGATCGACGTAGGCGCGGGAATCCGCGTTAAAGCGGGCGAGCGGCACACCATCAGCCTCGGCTACAAATTTCTCCACATCTCGAATGGCTTCACCAGCGCGGTGAATCCAGGGGTGGATAACAATGTCTTCTACGCTGGTTTTTCGATTCTGCAATAGCCGGATCCACAAGTGACGTCCGCCACTGATTGACACCCGCATCTCCGCGCATTAAAGTTGGGGCGTGGAACAACCATCGGTCGGCAACCAGTCATTCGGCAGTCAGGTCTTCGGGCCAGCTTCCATCGCGCTAGAGAACGCCCGATTCATGAGCCGTGTGTACGGCTGGATGACGGGTGGACTTTGTCTCACCGGCGTCGTGGCTTGGAACGTATCGGGCAATCCGCAGCTGGTGCAAACTATTTTCGGCAACCCGGCGCTGTTGTGGGGTTTGATCATCGCCCAACTAGGGGCCGTTCTCGCGCTTTCGTGGCTGATCAACCGCATCAGCGGCGCTGCCGCGACGCTCATTTATTTTCTATACGCGGGATTAACCGGACTCACGCTGTCCAGCATCTTTCTGGTCTACACGAGCTCCAGCATCGCAGGGGTTTTCGGCGTCACGGCGTTCGGCTTTGCGGGTCTCAGCGGGTTCGGTTTCATAACCAAGCGGGACCTCGGCCCGGTGGGCTCCTTCTGCATGATGGGCTTATTCGGATTGGTGGGCTTCGGTCTGCTTGCCATGATCTTCCCAAGGCTGATGACCGCCGGCGCCAGTTTCGTGTTCTCCATCGTCGGCATCATCGTGTTCGCCGGACTCACCGCTTACGACACGCAGAAAATCAAGCGGATGAACGCTCCGGGGAACGAGGGAACCGACGCCGGCCGCAAGCAGGCCATCTTCGGAGCCTTAACGCTGTATCTCGACTTCATCAACCTGTTCCTCAGCCTGCTGCGGCTGCTGGGACGCAGACGGTAAGATTCATTCGAGACTCGTTTCGTTTCTCACAGCCCTCGCGCCGTAATCACAACGCCCCAGCGGCGGTCTTTTGCGATCGACATGCAACAATGCCGTTCCGCAGGCACACCGCCGAAAAAAAGCCGGCGCCAGCAGCCAAATAATCTTGAGGCGGCAAAACCCAATTCCAATTAAGCATCTGATCGCATGCGAAATGTCTCCCTGCCGTACCGACGGCAGTATCCTGCGCTTGAAAATGGCTCGTGCGGCAATGATCTCCATTTTCATCGGCAAAAGAAAAAGCGAAATAAACACGATACAACGGACGATTGGATATCCAACGATTTTTGGACACGGATAGTCCCAGTCTACGAAGTTCTCGTAAAATAGTGCGCACAGAAGTGCTCGATCCGCGCGTGAGAGATTCCAGGAGTTGCGCTGAGTCTGCTCCAAACGCCGGCCTGACCAGGCCTTCCCGTCACGTGTGACAACATAGGGGATTCCGTTGAAGGTACTGTCGAGCAGCGTTGCCTGATAGGCGAGGCCAAGCCAATCGGACAGATCGCGCATGGTGTCGGCAGTGTCCCGATGCATATCTTCCAAGCGTATGGTCCGTGTTCGGGATTCCATCCCGAAATGAGCCCGGTCTTTATCAACCAGACAGCACAGCGACGAATAGGGGGCTAGGATATAAGTTCGCGGAAAACTTTGCGCTAAGGCGCCAAACAGGAAGCGAAACATACCGTTACAGGAAGACAGCGGATCGCGAATGGTGTGGACGAATTTGGCTTGCGGAAAGTCCTCAGCCACATACTTTGCAACGAGATCGTTCACCGCATGCAGCGCATAAACGATCAATGGATGGGAGCTGGCTGGCCGCCGGCCAAGCGACAGATTGTAAGCAATATGTACAAATAGAAAGAAAGCCCTGCGAGACTCCAGAAATTCCGCTGGCCAGTTACCAAAGAACTTAAGAATAGCTTGCACCGAAGCATAGTATTGGGTGGGCGAGATCGCGAAGTCGCCGTCGAACAGTTGGGGATAGTCCGGCTCAAAGGCAGCGTATGCGATTAATTTATCGTGCCAGGGCAACCAGCGGTGGCGTTCAAAAAATTCGTACAGCCTTTCGCCGCAAAGTTCAGGAAGCATCATGACGTCGTCATGACCATCGAGATAACTGGAGAGCAGAAGGGACCCGCTTCTGCCCCAACTTAGAATCGCCGCCACTCGGTCCATGGCCGGGACATCGTAGTATTGAAGGTCCTGGATTTTTGCCGCGATGATGCCCCGTAAATCCTTGGACGGTTCCGCTCGAAATAAAGCCTGGGTGCGCAGCAGGATTTCTTCCGGGTTGTAAGTCAACTGGGCCGTCCCGGTCTTATCCCTCCGTTTCATGAGGTGCGCCGCGCGGCCCAAGCGCGGGTCAGATAGGTGGTCTCGATTTCCGCGAGGTCGGCGGTCTTGCGCTCCACAAACTGTAGAAACCTGGAAAACCTGTCCGGTCCCAGTTGTACCCGCAGGTCGTTGACCGAGCGCCAGGCGCCGAGATATTGCTCGACGGTTTGAGTGGCCACATGCCGCGCTTCCAAATAGACCACGTCGTCGAAGCCCGGCTTTGCCCACAACCTGCCGGTCAGTCTGTCGGTGAGGCCGGAGCGTCCCGAGGAAACGCGTTTCACTGCCGGGTTCAGCCGTGTGATTTCCAGTTCGATCTCGACCAGCAAAGGGTTGAGCTCGATCATTCGTGGATTCCACAGTGCCACGAAACGTCCACCTGGCCGCAATATTCGTTGAAACTCCGCGCAGGCCTTGTCGAAGTCGGCCCAATGAAAAGACGAGGCCATGGTGACAAGATCGTAAGCGCACGCGGGCAGATTGGTTTGCTCGGCAGTGCCACGCCGCCAATCGATACTCTGCCCTTGTGATGTCAGCAGGCCATTCCGCCGCATCTCGTCGCTCGGCTCTATCGCAATAACGGAATGGAGGGCTTGCGCGGACAGCATCCTGGTCCAAATGCCGGTTCCAGCACCGATATCGGCCGCATCCACTTCGCTCGCGCGGCGCCCAACCAGCGAAAGGACTGCTGGAACGATGCTGGGAGCATAGCCGGGACGATACTGGGCATAATCGCCTGCAAGGCTGTCGAAATCGCCGTGTTTGATCGGTGTGGCAGTCATGCAAATTCCTCGAGACACAGGTCGCCCGCATGGATCATTTTCTCGTAAAGCTCCAAGTCGTCCGAACTATCAATCTCGCCCCAATGTCCGGAAATACCGACGGTTCCGACAGGAAATCCCGAGTCCAGCAATGCGCGAAGAAGTGTGGTCATGTCCATGGCATCGCGAGTCTTGGCATCTACGCCAGCCAGCACAGCTTCCACCGCGCGCCATGCCTGGGGCGTAAATTTGAGCAATCCCATATATTGCCCTTCGATATCGTCAATTTGCGTGGTTCGTTTTCCGATCTCGATCAGGTTCCCGCGTGCGTCGGTCCGAAATGTTTCCGCGTCACTCAGCGGATCGGCAAACCGGCGGGTCCACAAGCTTCGCCAGTTGCGATCATAGGCTACAACCAGATCGCCGGATGAGGCGGCCAGATCCCGCACGACGTCGCGCCCATAGAAAACATCGGCATAGCTGACGACCACCGAGTGGGATCGTAACCATATTGTCGCCGCCGCGAGCGACATAACCATATTCGTTTCCGCCCAGCGAGGGTTTTCAAAATATGTGGCGTCCGGGATGTCGATCATATTTCCGAGATAGCCGCGTACAATCCCGATAGTGGAAACGCCTCCGCCGCGGAGCGCAGCGATTTGACGGCTGATGAGCGACTTATGGGCGAGTTCCACCAGGCATTTCGGCCGATCCTCGGCAAGAGCGCCCAGGCGGCTACCGCGTCCGGCTGCGAGAATGACGGCGCGCATGATTCAGGCTTCGAAAAACCCCGAAAACCAGAGGTCGACGGCGGAACGCTGCTCGACGGCAACGGTCTTCATGATATCGCCTGAACTTGCTGGCTGCCGCAGTCGAGGCAAATCTTGCCCGCCTTCTTCCAGTGCCCAAAGAACGTTTCGCCGGCGCCGATGACGGCCGGCATGGATAGCTCATTGGCGCGGATCGCCATATGAGAATTAACCCCGCCGAATTGGGTGACAAACCCGGCAATGCCGCGGCTAAAGATCCAATCGAACCCGGGGTCGGCGCTGGGAACGAATAAAATCGTATCTTTGATCTCCTCCGGTGAATCCTCGATCGTACTGACTGGCGCGGTGACGCATTGTTTGGTTATGAAATTAGGATGGATCGATGGTAAATGGAACGCAAAGGCGTCGTCTGGTGAAGAGAGCAGAGGCGGCAGCACAATCTGGCGCGTGACGTTATGGCGGCGTTTGCCTTCCGCGACGCTCGCTTTGAGCCGCGCTGCCACGCTGCCGCTCTCGGAATAGAGCGAACGAACGTCGGCGATGTCGAGGAAGGAACAATCCTCGGTGGAAAGTCCATGTTCTTCTCCGATCTGCTTAATCAGAGAGAGCGCGTCGCTCAGGCTCCGGGTGAAGACGAACTTGGCGTATTCGCGTCCCTCGATTCCACCCTTGATAAAGTGAATGAGGCTCAGGATATCGTGCTCTATGCCGTGTTCTTTCAATAAACGCTCAATTAAGCGCAACTGGCTGACGGACAACAAAAAACGCGGCGCGGTGGAGTGCTGCTGACGGCGGGTTGACCAATCGAAGTACAGATCCGGCGCTTCGTCATAACGCGGGGAGAGAATATCGTACGTTCCGGGACGAAGATGTCCGTACCGGGCCAAGAACTCATCTTTGGCTAAGCGGGCGTAATCCCGGCCGATCTGTGATCCCACCGTTTCGAGATCCGACATAAACGCTGCGTGTCCGGACCTGTCTAATACTCCCGTGGCTACCAGCGAACTCAGAAACTGCGTGGCAATGAAGCCGGCCCGCGCCAATCCGGCAAACGGGAGAGTCCCGTACCGCTTGCAGTCTTCCAGCAGCCAATATACGCGTGAGATCTTGTCGATAGAAGCGTCCCGGATCTTTGGGAGGCGCTCCACAAGCTTATCGACCTTTTCGCGATCGCGACGCCAGAGGCCGTTCTCGTTGTTTATGATCTTGTTGGTCAGGTTGCGGAGCAAACCGGTAATCTCGTCAATGTCACCGTGCGAAAAGCCGTTCTTCTTCAGCGCCAGAAGCCGCTCTGGAAGATCCAGCGTATAGCATGAAAAAATGATCTCGAATTCCACCTTGTCGTGCAGGGTGGGTTGCGCCAACAAGCGCTCGATGTAATAATTGACCAGCCGCTCCGCTAAATCCGACCTCATGTCGCGGGGTATAAATGAATTGAAGCTCACGCGGACATCTATGTATGGCAGCCCGTGAAAGCTCATGAGCAGAGGAAAGCTGCGCAGATTTTTGTATCCGTAATTGTCCCGCTGATAAGCCCAGATCGAATCGGTGATTAGTTCTCTATAAAGGGTGAGGGCCAAAGGCCGGGGCTTTAGCCCAATGATTTCGGCTGGGTTCCAGTCGGGCATCACCCCGAACACCGCGCGATTGCCGTGGAGGTAGGGATGCGGCCTGGTTAAGAGCGCCACTTTCTGCGCTATCTCCGCGGTGGCGGTGGCAGTCGCTTCGGCGTCTGGCGCCGGCGCGGTCTGGTCAAACACAAGCGGGCGCACCTGCAGAAGATATAGAGCGCCGTTCTGGCCGGCTGCGAACTCCACGTCAATCGCATCGCAGTCCATCAGAGACTCAAGTTCCCGTAATAGATCCAGAATTGGCAGGAGGTGAACGGGAATTCCCTGCGCCCGGGACTTGAGACAGATAAATGTCTTGAGAGATTCAGCGGTTCCTGACGTGACAAGATCGGAGCGGCCGGAACAATCGTCATAATTGATGACGAAGTAGGGCCCGCCACCATGCGGTTCGCGGGTAACGGCCACACCGGCCATCGACACTTCATGCAACATCGGCTGCACGAAAACCTGATCGTCCCGGCAATCGTGGCCTGTGTACGACGCGATCACGCGTTCCACAGCGGACGAGATGGCCGCGGCGCCTTCCACGCCGGCCACCGATGTAAATTTTCCAGCCTGGGATTCTGAACTTGAATCCTCGCCCTTGGCGCTGCTGCGGACGATTAGCGCCCCGGACCCCCAGGCAGATGAGGAGATGCGCTGCAGCACGCCTGGTTGATCGCCGCGCCATTCCGCAACGTCAAAACGGACCTGGGGCAGGATTGCCGCACTGTGCAACAATGGCGCGAGCCGCTCGAGTGTTTCAGCCTTGGTGCCGAATTGAACCACCTTGGCGCCAGATGGGACGGCGCTCCGATTCGCGGACGAGCGCTCTTGCCCCAAGCCCGATACGCGGTCCAGAATCATCCGCGCTGCCTGCTCGGGATCAAGTGAGGTGTCGTTGTCCAGGATGACGTCCGGCGCCTCCGGCATCTCAGCCGGAATGTCGAGTCCGACAATATTTGTTGCCCACCCGTCAGCGGCGGCGGCGTATAGTCCTTTGGTATCGCGGCGCTTGAGTTCCTCCAACGGGACCCGAATGAAAATCTCGTGGTAGCGTGGAATATTTTCTCGATTCCAACGATGCACGTCGTGGAACAGAGAAATGGTGGAGCAAACAATATCGCACCCTTGCTCCGCCAACATGCGACAGAGCATTCCGTTCCGCATTGCAGACGATCGCCGGTTCTGGGCGCTATAGCCCAAATCACTCGAAACGGCTGCGCGAAGCGCATCTCCGTCCAGAAAAATTACTCGGCTGCCGGAGGCTCGCAGTTGAGATGATAACGCGCGACCGATGCTGGTTTTTCCCGCGGCAGACAATCCTGTTATCCAAAATACGCGCCCCGGCGTTTGCATTGTTCAAATTGTAACCGCAAAGGCTGTTTCATTAAAGTTGAGCTCTGGTACTAATGGTGGTAAGTACTCTCACCAGTGAGCGCTACCGTCGAGCAGTTGTTGCGCTACGCGCCCCAGAAGGGGTTAGTGCTGAATGGAGTGGCAGTGAGATAGAATCGTCTGCAACAACCGGACCGATGGAAACGAAAACAGATCGGCATGCTACTGCCTCCTGACGTATGGCTATCCAACTGAAACCCGTCGATGTTGCTGTGATCGGATTAGGCGCGGCGGGTGGCGTCGCGGTGCTTCCCCTGGCGCGCGCCGGGCTCAAGGTGGCCGGCATTGAAGCAGGCACCTGGATGGGTCCCCGCGACTACCGGGCGGACGAAATCTACAATAACGTTCGCCGTCTGGTGACTTCGGTTCCCAAGGCTCAACGGGAGATCCCCACGGTGCGCGCGTACCCCTCCGAAAGAGCACGGCCGGCGGCGGCGCAGCATCCCATGATGAACGCCGTGGGTGGAACGTCGATACACTATTGGGCGCAGAGCTGGCGGCTGAAGCCCTGGGACTTTAAGACGCGCTCGGAATCTATCCGGCGATACGGCCCCGGTTCTATTCCCAAAGGATCCACTCTCCAGGATTGGCCGATCGCCTACGATGAGTTGGAGCCATACTACGACACCGTGGAATGGGAGGTGGGCGTCTCCGGAAAAGCCGGCAACATACAAGGCAGGATCGATCCGCGCGGCAACATATTTGAGGGCCCCCGCCGGCGCGAATATCCGATGCCGCCCCTACGAAGTACGGAATTTATCGATCACATGTACGACGCCGCCAAACGCCTGGGCTGGCACCCCTTTCACCCACCCGCGGCAATTAACACCGAGCGTCGGGATCATCGTCCCGGCTGCGCCTACCACGGCTTTTGCGCCACGGGAGGATGCCACGTCAATGCGAAATGCTCAACCGCCGTCACCACCATTCCCGCGGCGCTCGAAACCAAAAACCTGACGATCGCCGATCTCGCGCATGTGACACGAATCGGAGCGGATGCGAACGGGCGCGTTACCGGCGTAAGCTATATCCGAAACCGGCAAGAATATTTTCAGCCTGCCAAAGTTGTCCTGCTTGCCGGCTATACCTACGAAAACACGCGACTGCTGCTGCTTTCCAAGCCGCCCGCTCATCCCAACGGTCTCTCTAACGGTCGCGGTCAGGTAGGTAAGCACTTTTTTGCGCACTATCAAACGGCGCCAACGGCCCTGTTTCCTTTTGACGTGAATATCTGGTACGGCCTCCCGGCCCAGGGAGTGACGGTGGACGATTTTGCCGACGACGCCTTCGACCACGCGGGGCTCAATTTCATCGGCGGAACCAGTCTGCACGTGCGCACCGAGCGCCACGCCATCGAAGGTGCGGAGATGTCGAGCTATGGCAAAGCTCCCAGATGGGGCGTGGCGTGGAAGAAGTTCGTCCATGAAAACGCCGCCAGGGTAGCCAATACCTATCTTCAGACGTCTACATTTCCCTACGAGACGTGTTACCTGGACCTGGATCCCGAGGTGAGAGATCCGCTGGGCGATCCCGTATGCCGGATCACCACCGGCGGACCCAAGCAGAACGAGGTGAGCGCGGTCCGTTACTCCCTTCAAAAAATCGAGCAATGGTTTCGTGAGGCCGGCGCCATCGCCGTGGAAACCGGCGACCCGGGCGTACCAGCCCTTACTACTCACGCCTACGGCGGTACACGCATGGGCGACGATCCCGAAGCGAACGTGGTGAACCGCTGGGGTTTCTCCCACGAGATTCCCAATCTGGGCATCCTGGGCGCCTCGGTGATGGGGACCAGCGGTGCTCG
>Ga0302325_10032755_pt1 | contig 10664 bp, 7 predicted proteins | sample Palsa_T0_2_FD_201948 | JGI IMG/M metagenome (GOLD analysis project Ga0302325, IMG submission 201948) | Peat permafrost microbial communities from Stordalen Mire near Abisko, Sweden - Palsa_T0_2 | ecosystem: Environmental > Terrestrial > Soil > Palsa > Peat permafrost | place: Sweden: Abisko...
CGACTCGACCGACTGGGGAGCCTCCGAGCCCGCGATCGGGTTCCCGGCGTCGTTCTCCGACTTCCACGACTTCTCCTACGCCTACACAGTCGGGAGTTAGCCCGAGCGGCTAGCACCGGCAACAACGGCGGCCCGGGCCCGGATCGCGGGCCCCGGCCGCGCCGTTCTGCAGAGACATCCGCGCCGCCAGGTCCCTTCACCAACACCAAAACCATTCAGAGGAACGCACGCGTGTTGCACCTTGATGCGGACAGCGAATACCGCCTCCCGCCGGGGCCCTGCGGCGTGTGGCGGGCCAGCCAGCCCGGGGTAATTCGGCTCATGGGTGATCATCAGATCATGAGAGCGCCCGCGTCGATGGCCAGGGCGGTGCCGGTGATGTACCGGGCGTCGTCTGAGGCCAGGAACAGGACCGCGTTGCTGACGTCGATCGCCTCGACCCAGTCCACCGGGAGCAGGCCGGTGGCTCGGGAGGCGGTCGCGAACTCCTCCTTGGTCGGGTTCTCAGAGTCCGGGCAGAACAGCCGGTACATGACATCGTTCTGGATCATGTCGGTGTCGACCTGGGTGGGGTGCACGCTGTTGACCCGGATCCGGTGCGGGGCCAGTTCGACCGCAAGCGTGCGCATGAGACCGGTGACCCCGTGCTTGGCCGACACGTAGTGGGCGATGTTCGGATAGGACTTGAGCCCGGCGACGGAGCTGGTCAAGACGATGGAACCGCCGCGACCGCCGGCGATGAGGTGCGGGATGGCCGCCCGGCAGGTGCGCCAGACGCCGCTGAGGTTGATGTCGATCATCTCGCGCCACGCCTCCTCGGTCAGATCGGCCAGCGAGCCGCTGGACAGGATTCCGGCGTTGGCGCAGACGATGTCCAGCCGGCCGAGTTCGGCCACGCCGTCCGCCAGCGCCCGGTCCAGGCTGGCGAGGTCTCTGACGTCGGCCTGGGCGGCGACGATGCGGCGGTCGAGCTCCTCGACCAGATCGACCGTCTTGGCCAGGTCATCGGGCGTGCTCAGGGGGTACCCGACCGTGGGCAACGGGCCGCACAGGTCGATCGCGATGATGTCAGCGCCCTCCCGGGCGAGCCGCAGAGCGTGACTGCGTCCCTGGCCGCGGGCGGCGCCGGTGATGAACGCGACCTTCCCGGCGAGTCGGCCGGCCCCGGACGGGCGGGCGCTGGCCGGGCTGGCGCTCGTGGTGCTGATGTTCATTTGGCCAGGACCCCCGCGTCGACTGGGAGGGAAACGCCGGTGATGAACCGGGCGCCATCGGAGGCCAGGAACGCGACCGCGTCGCTGACGTCGCTCGGCTCCACCCACGGCACCGGCAGCAGGTTCGTTGCCTGCGAGGCCTCGGCGAACTGCTCGCGGGTCGGGCGCTCGGCGTCCGGCACGAACAGCCGGTAGATCATGTCGTTCTGGATCATGTCGGTGTCGACCTGGGTCGGGCTGATCGCGTTGACCCGGATGCCGTGCGGTGCCAGCTCCTGGGCCAGGGTTTTGGTCAGGCCGATCAGGCCGTGCTTGGCCGCCACGTAGTGCGAGATGGTGGCGTACGGCTTGTGGCCGGCCACCGAGGCGGTCACGATCACGACCCCGCCCCGGCCCCCGGCGATGATGTGCGGCACCGCCACCTTGCAGGTCAGCCACACGCCGGTGAGGTTGACGTCGATGAGGTCCTGCCAGGCTTGCTCGGGCAACTCATGAGCCGGCGCGGAGCTGTGGATGCCAGCGTTCGCGCACACGATGTCGAGTCGGCCAAGCTCGCCCACGGCGGCGTCGACGGCCGCCCGCAGCCCGGCCTGGCTGCGCACGTCCGCCTGGGCGGTCACGATCCTGCGGCCGAGCGCGCGGACCTCGGCTGCCGTCCGCTCCAGGTCGGCCGGCCGGGCGAGCGGGTAAGGGACGGACTCGATCTGCGCGCAGATATCGATGGCGATAATGTCGGCGCCTTCGGCCGCGAGCCGGACGGCGTGGCTGCGGCCCTGGCCGCGGGCCGCGCCGGTAATCAGCGCGACCTTTCCTGCGAGTGCTGGCATTCTCGTGCTCCTTCGCCTAGAGGACAGGGGTCTCGCCCCGGCCCACGACGACCCAGATCGACTCCGATTCCTGGTCAAACGGATTTGACAGCCGGTGCGGCGTCGCCGAGTCGAAGCTGATGGAGTCACCGGGGTTCATGTCGTAATGGGCGAATCCAACCTGGACATGGAGCTGGCCGGTAATGATGTAGCCGTACTCGAAACCGCGGTGGTGAATCATGTGGTGAGGCGGGCACGACTCGCCGCCGGGTTTGTAGACCACATGCAGGAAGTCGTTCGCGCGGTCGTGATCCGCGGTCAGCCTGCCCCAGATCGCGTCGCCGATATGCAGTTCCTGGCGGCCGTCGGCCCGCTGGACGGGGCAGTCGTCCACCGCCCGGGCGCCGAAATTCCGTGGCGCCGGGGCAGCGTGAAAGGGACTGACGTGCGGGGCGCGCCGCTCGGCGACCGGGGCATTGACGGCCGCGGCGACAGGCTGCGGCTCGCTCGGCTCCGCTGCGCCCGGCTGGGCGGTGCGCATGAGGTTATCGAGCGAAACGCCGAGCTCGGAGGCGATGGCGTACAAGGTGCCGACCGACGGCATGGTCTTGCCGAGTTCGAGCTGAGAGATGAAGCTGGCCGAGACGTCGACCCGGCGGGCCAATTCGCGCACCGACACGCCCACCGCCAGCCGTGCCTCACGCAGCTGCTGGCCGATGCCGACGATAGGCTCGGCCGGGCCGTCTGCGTTCCCATCCTGTGTCACTAAATGTCCCTTACCTGCGTTTAGTAGCGATCGTATGGCCTGGTGTAAAGACTTGCTCTCAACTGCCAAGCACCGTGCGCGCGGCCTTGACGATGCCCGCCGCACTCGGGAGCCACGCCTGCTCGAGGCTCGGCGCATAGGGCGCCGGCGATCGTGGCGCCCCCACCCGGGCCACCGGCGCGTCCAATGACCAGAATCCCTCCCCGACGGCGAGGGCGGCGATCTCCGCTCCGACCCCGAAATCGTTAACGGCGTCCTGCGCAATGACGAGGCGGTTAGTCCGGCTGAGGGAGCTCAGAATGCACTGACGGTCAAGCGGCACAATAGTACGAAGATCTATGACTTCGGCGGAAATTCCGTCGGCGGCGAGTTCGTCGGCCGCCTTCAGCGACTGCTGCACCATTCTCGACCAGGACACGATGGTTAGGTCCGCGCCCGGCCGGACGATGCGGGCCTGCCCGAACGGCACCCGGTGGGTGGCGGGCGGCGGGGAGGTCTTGCCGTCGTAGAGCAGCCTGTTCTCGATGAAGACGACGGGATTGTCATCTTCGATGGCCGTCCGCAGCAGGCCGTAGTAGTCCGCGCCGTCACCCGGCATCGCCACCGTCAGGCCGGGAATGTGGGCCAGCAGCGCCTCCAGGCTCTGCGAATGCTGGCTGCCGGAGGATCGCCCGGATCCGAACTGGGTTCTGATGACGAGAGGCAGCGTGACCGCCCCGCCGGTCATGAACCGGAGCTTGGCCGCCTGATTGAGTATCTGGTCCAGGCACACGCCGAGGAAGTCCAGGTACATGAGCTCGACCACCGGCCGCAGACCGGCCATCGCCGACCCCACCGCCAGCCCCATGATCGCCGTCTCCGAGATGGGCGTGTCAAGCACCCGCTCGGGCCAGCGGTCCTTGAGTCCGCGGGTGAGCCCGAAGACGTTGCCGCCGCCCACATCGATGCCAGCCAGGAAGACCCGTTCGTCGTCGGCCATCGCATCCTGCAGGGCCTGGCGGATGATTCTCGCCACCGACAGCGGCGCCGCGGGCGCGATCGGGCCCGCGCCTGGTCCGGAGTCGGCGGAACCTGCTCCCGCTGAGCTTCGCGGCGTGGCCGCGGTCGGCCGCAGCCGCGGCTTGATGACGAAGTCGAGCAGGGTCGCGGGATCGGGGACCGCCGAGGCGCGGGCGAACCGCTCGGCGTCCGCCAGCTCCGCGGCCGCCTCGCGGTCGAGCTCGTCCGCCCGGGCCGGGTCGACGCCGAGGTCGGCCAGCCGCTTGCGGGCGATGATCAGCGGGTCCTCGCGCTTGGCGTCAGCGACCTCGGACGGGTCCCGGTAGCGTTGCGGGTCGCCCTCGTAGTGGCCCCGCACCCGCACCGTCACCGCCTCGACCAGATAGGGTCCGCGGCCGGCCCGGATCTCGGCCAGCACGGCCTCCATCACGTCGGCCACGTCGGCCACGTCGTTCCCGGCCGCGCGCCGGAACGGGATCCCGTAGCCCGCGGCCCGGCTCTCCACCGGCACCGGATGCTGATCGGAGGCCCGGGAGAACTCCGAGAAGCCGTTGTTCTCGCACACGAACGCGACCGGCAGCTGCCACAGCGCCGCCAGGTTGACGGCCTCGTGGAACGCGCCCGCGGCGATGGCCCCGTCGCCGAAGAAGGCGATCGCGACCTGCCCGGCCCCGCGGCGCCGGAGCGCGTGCGCCGCCCCCACCGCGATCGGCAGGCCGGCTCCGACGATGCCGTTGGCGCCGAAGATGCCGATGGCGGGGTCGGCCACGTGCATCGAGCCGCCGCGGCCGTGGCAGGCGCCGTCCTCCCGGCCCATCAGCTCCGCCAGCATCCGCCGCGGTGACAGGCCCTTGGCCAGCACGTGACCGTGGCCGCGGTGGGTCGAGGTGATGACGTCATCGGGCCGCGCGTGCAGCAGCGCGCCCACTGCCACCGCCTCCTGGCCGACCGAGGTGTGCACGAAGCCGGGCACGTCGCCGTCCCGGTAGAGCACCGCCACGCGGTCCTCAAGCTGGCGGATCAGGGTCATCTTGGCGTACGCCGCGAGCAGCTGGTCGGCGTTCACCGGCGCTCGCCCTGTCCGCTGGCCAGGGCCGTCACCGCCCGGTCGCGGAGCACGAACTTCTGGATCTTCCCGCTCGGCGTGCGGGGCAGCTCGGAGACCACGATGAGGCGCTCGGGGATCTTGTGCCGGGCGATGTCGCGAGAGATCAGGAAGGCGGTGAGGTCGGCCAGCGACGGCGCGGCGTCGGGCGCGATGATGAACGCGCAGGCGCGCTCGCCCAGCATGGGGTCGGGTACGCCGACGATCGCGACATCCGAGATCTGCGGATGATCGATCAAATAGTCCTCGACTTCCTTGACGCTGATGTTCTCGCCCCCGCGGACGATGATGTCCTTCACCCGGCCGGCGATCGTGACCGTTCCGCCCGGCCCGAGCCGGGCCAGGTCCCCGGTCCGGAACCAGCCGTCGGCCGTGAACGCGGCGGCGGTGTCGGCCGGGTCGAGGTAGCCCAGGCACAGCTCCGGCCCGCAGACCTCGAGCTCGCCCACGCCGTCGGTCTCGCGGGCCAGCCGGGCCCGCGACGAGCCGGTCAGCCGACCGTCGGTCTCCGCCTGCACCGCCAGGGGATCGTCGGGACCGCCGCAGGTGACCGTGGGCATCTCGGTGAGCCCGTAGGCCCGCACGACGACGGCGTCGAGCGCGCGCTGGCCCTCCCGGACCAGCGACGGCGGGACGTCCGCGCCGCCGCAGACGAACCCGGACAGGCGGGACCGGTGCCCCGCCCGCTGGTAGCTGTCGGTGAGACCGCGCAGGAACGGGGTCGCGCCGACGCAGAACGTGCAGCCGTGCTCTTCGATCAGCCGCAGGCCCGCCTCGGGGTCCCACTCCGCCTGAAGCACGACGCTGCCGTCCATCAGCAGCGGCATCAGCAGGCCGTAGACCAGACCGGTGATGTGCCCGATGGGCGACGGCATGTAGACCCGGGCGCGTCCGAGCTTGAACAGGTCGCTGATGCTGCGCGCCTCGGCCAGCAGGCTGCGGTGACTGTGCAGGACTCCCTTCGGCCGGCCGGTCGTGCCGGAGGTGAACATCAGCAGGCAGACGGCGTCGAGGTCCCCCGACAGCTCCGCCTGGCCGACCGCCGGGTCGGCGAAGGCCGCGTCGCCGGCGGTCGGCTGGCCGGCCGCGAACGGCCCGCGGGCGATGGCAAGCCAGGGCACCGACACGCCGGCTCGCCGCATGGCCCCGGCCACCAGCGGCTCGTACTCCGTGCTGCGGTACCGCGCTGGCGCCAGGTAAACGGCGGGCGGCGCCGCGGTCAGGATGGCCGCTATCTCGGCCGTCCGGTGGTTCACCGGGACCGGGCACAGGACGGCGCCGAGCCCCCAGACCGCGTGCGCGATCGCCACCGACTCCCACCAGTTCGGCAGCTGAGCGCAGACCAGGTCGCCGCGCCGCACCCCGGCCGCGCGCAGCCGCCGCTGCTGGGCCGCGGTGGCGGAGATCAGCTCGGCCGCGGTGATCTGGTACTCGGCGTCGGCGACGACCGGCCGACCAGGATCGGCGGCGACGTAGCGCCGCAGCAGTTCCGGCGTGGCGTCGCTGATCGCGTCGGCCTCGGGGAACGGCCGCGGTGAGCGCCAGGTCGGGGTTAGCGGCATGGCGCCTGCTGGCGGTGGCTGGCCCGGCTCATCGGCTGACAGCTCAGAGCCCGCGAACCGGGTCGGGGTTGCTGCCGGGCAAGATGGCGTGCCCGCCGTCGACCGGCAGCACGACGCCGGTCACGTCGGCGGCATCGTCGGACGCCAGCCACAGCGCCGCCTTGGCGATCGACGCCGGGTTGAGCAGGCCCCGGCCGGCCAGCGCGGACCAGTTGTAGGCGGCGTGCTGGCGGTCCTCGGGCGTGCCGCCGGGCGCGCCGGCCATCATGTCGTAGGCGCCCTGCCAGTCATTCATCTTCGTGTCGACGATGCCGGGGCAGACGGCGTTGCAGCGGATGTTGTAGGGCCCGAGCTCAAGCGCGGCGTTGCGCATCAGGCCGAGGACGCCGTGCTTGGCCGCGACGTAGTGCGTCATCCCGGCGCCGGCCTCGAATCCGTTGACCGAGGAGGTCAGCACGATCGAGCCGCCGCCGTTCTCGATCATGGCCGGCACGACCGCCTTGACGCTGCGCCAGGCGCCGGTGAGGTTGGTGTCGACGACGTCCTGCCACTGCTCGTCGGTCAGCTCCCATAGCCGCCCCAGCGCCCAGATGCCGGCGTTGGCGATCAGGATGTCGATCTTGCCGAACTGGTCGAGCCCGGCCGCGACGGCGGCGTCAAGCGCGGCGCTTGAGCGAATGTCGCACTCCATGCTCACCACCCGCCGGTCCAGCTTCTCCACCTCGGCGACGGTCTGCGCGAGGTCCTCCGGTGTCGCCAGCTCGTACGGGGCCGTGGCGATGGGCCTGCAGATGTCGGTGGCGATGATGTCGGCCCCCGCCGCCGCGAGGGCGAGCGCGTGCGCCCGGCCCTGACCGCGGGCGGCACCGGTGACGAGCGCTACTTTCCCGATGAGATCGGCCATGCTGCTCCCTACTTCCTGAGTGAGACGATGCGGCTCATCGCGTTGCCGACCGACGGCCCTGACCGCCAGCTGCCGACGATGAGCGCGAGGACGGTAAGCGCGCCGACGGCGATGAGATAGCCGCCGTTGGGCAGGTTGATGAACGGGACGAAGTCCTCGACCTCGGCCACGAACAGCGCGCCGAGCACGCAGCCGAGCGCCGAGCCGCGGCCGCCCGCCAGGATCGCGCCCCCGATCACCGGCACCGCCAGCGAGAGCAGCGTATAGGTCGAGCCGACGCTGGGGTCGCCGACGCCGGTCTGGGCGGCAAGCACCACCCCGGCCAGACCGGTGAGCAGCCCGGCGACGATGAACATGGCGGCCTTGAACGCCCGCGAGCGGACGCCGAGCTGGCCCGCCCGCTCGGCCGAGTAGCCGACCGCCCGGGCGCGCAGGCCGGTCCGGGTGGTGTTGATGTAGATGTCGATGGCGAGCGCGAGCACGAGCACGATGATGAAGACGTACGGGATCTGCCCGACCGCCTTGTCGACCGCCGTCGCCAGCTGGAGGCTGATGGTCCCGCCCGGCGTCGGCCGCAGTATCTCGCCGATTCCGAGGAACGCGCCGAGCGTGGCGATGGTGGCGATGACCGAATTGATCCTGAACCCGATGACGAGGACGGCGTTGACCAGCCCGCAGGCGATCCCCCCGCCCACCGCGATCAGGCACAGCACCGGGACCGAGGTATTCGGCTGGAAGGACAGCAGCACCACGATCAGGCCCATCATCGAGCCGAGCGACGCGTCGATCTCGCCGACCAGCAGGACCGGCATCTGCGCGATCGCCACCAGCGTCAGCGGCAGCGCCAGCTGCAGGATAGACCCCACGTTGCCCATCGTCGCGAAGTCGCCGTCCTTGGCCGTCGCGTACCCGCCCAGCGCCAGCAGCAGGACGATGACGAGCGCGAAGGTGGCCGGGCTCCAGGTCAGCTGGCGCAGCGGCACCGGCCGGCGCCACGGCGGGCGGGCGTCGGCCGCCGCTACCGTCTCGCGCCGGTCGGCGGCGGTCGAGAAGGCGTGCACGATCGCCTCCTCCGTCACCTGCTCCCCGGCCAGCTCGGCGACCTGACGGCCGCGGGCCAGGATGAGCACCCGGTCGGCCAGCATCCGCAGCTCGCTGGCGTCGCTGGAGGTGAAGATCACGGCGGCGCCCTGCCGGGCGGCGTCGATCAGCGCGCGGTAGATGCTCAGCCGGGAGCGCACGTCGACCCCGGCCGTCGGCTCCTCGACCAGCAGCACGGCGGGCTGCCGGGCGATCGCGCGGCCGATGGCGACCTTCTGCTGATTGCCGCCCGACAGCGAGCTGACCGGCTGCTCGATCGACCCGCGGGCGAGGTCGAACTGGTCGGCCAGCCGGGTCGCCTCGGCCACTTCGCGTCGCCGCGGCAGCCAGGTCCACCAGCGCTCGGTGGCGGCGCGGCCCGCCAGGGTGTAGTTCTCCCTGATGGACAGCAGGCTCGACAGCGACTCGGTGCGCCGGTCACCGCTCACGAAGACGGCCCCGAGGCCGACCGCCTGCTCCGGCCGCCGGACCCGGGTGCCGTTGACGAGCACCTCCCCGCTGGTGACCCCGACCCCGGACAGCGCGCGGATAAGCTCGCCCTGGCCGTTGCCGGCCGCGCCGCCGATGCCGACGATCTCGCCCGGCCTGATCGTCACCGCCACCGCTCCAAGGCCACGCCCCCGCAGGTCGGTGGCCTGCAGGACCGGCCCGGCGGTGGTCGCCGGTGGCAGTTCCCGCCGGGTGAAGGCGGCCACCTCGCGGCCGGCCATCAGCCGCACCAGCTCGTCGGTCGACGCGCCGGCGGTGGCGACCTCGCCCACCACCCGGCCGTCCCGCAGCACGGTGATGTCGGTCGCCACCGCCAGCACTTCGTGCAGCCGGTGGGTCACGAAGATCACGCAGACGCCGGCCGCCGCCGCGGCGCGCATGCTGTCGAGGACGCGAGCGACGCCGCGCTCGTCGAGCGCGGCGGTCGACTCGTCGAACAGGGCGACGTCGGGCCGCCGCGCCAGCGCGGCCGCGATCTCGACCAGACGCTGCTCGTTGTTGGGGATGTCGGCGACCCGGCGGCCGAGGTCGACCTCGGTCAGCCCGAAGTCGTCGAGCAGCGCGCGCCGCCACGATTTGCCGACCCGGAACTCCGGGTCGACGATCAGGTCGAGGTTCTGGCCGACGGTCAGCTCCCCGATCAGGGAGCCGTCCTGGTAAACGCAGGCCACCCGCGTCTTCCCGGCCGCCGGGTCATTCGCCCCGCCGCTCGTCGTCATCGCGGTGCCATCGAGCGTGACCTGCCCCAGATCCGCTCGATGGGCACCGGCGACGACCTTGACGAAGGTGGACTTTCCCGAGCCGTTCTCGCCGATCAGCCCGTGCACCGTGCCGCGCGCGAACGCGGCGTCCATATGCTCAAGGGCGATCGTCGAGCCGAAGGTCTTGGTCAGGCCCCGGACAGCCAGGCCCTCGCCAGCCGGCGGCGCCGAGCGTGGCGGCTCGGTCCGCAAGCGGTCGGCCTGATCAGAGTCGAAGTCTGGCACTAGCTCCTCCGCGAACTCGGGTATCGGGCTCAGCTGGCGCTGAGCAGGTCGGTCAGCAGGGCGTCCGGCAGCAGGGTCGGGCCGGGCGCGTCGGCGGGCTGGGAGGCGTTGTAATCGCCGGTCTTGGCCTGCACGAACGGCAGCGGGAAGATCAGCTGGCTGGTGACGGACTTGCCCGCCAGGTGGTTCATCAGGGCCGCGAGGGCGATGTTGCCCTCGAAGTTGATGCTGCTCGAGTAGGCCAGCTTCCACGGCTCGGAGGTGGTCTGATCCTGCTGCCACAGCTGCAGCAGCTGGTTGTCCGAGGTCCAGGTGACCTGGTCGGGGACGTTCAGCTTGGCGTGCTGGTAGGTCTGCACGATGTTGACGGTCTGGTTCGCGTAGTCGTACAGGATCGCGTTGATCGTCTTGCCGGTCGCGATCAGGGCCGAGGTGGCGGAGACGGTTCCCGGTCCGGTCCAGCTGGTGTTGGACTTGTCGACGACCGCGATGCCGGGGGCGTTCTTGGCGAACCAGGACTGCGCGCAGGTCTCCCAGCCGGCCCCCTGCGGGTTGCCCGGAGTGCCCGTGAAGAACGCCACGTTGCCCTTGCCGCCGAGCATCTGGCTGGTCGTCTGGGCCATCTGGTCACCGTCGGCGCAGAAGCTCGACTGGACCTGCGAGACGACCGCGCTGACGGCGCCCGGTCCGGGGGTGCCGCCGTAGGCGACGACCGGGATGCCCTGCGCGGTG
>Ga0302325_10032756_pt1 | contig 10664 bp, 9 predicted proteins | sample Palsa_T0_2_FD_201948 | JGI IMG/M metagenome (GOLD analysis project Ga0302325, IMG submission 201948) | Peat permafrost microbial communities from Stordalen Mire near Abisko, Sweden - Palsa_T0_2 | ecosystem: Environmental > Terrestrial > Soil > Palsa > Peat permafrost | place: Sweden: Abisko...
CTTTACTATTCGACCGTCGACCACGCCGGGCACCAGTACGGGCCCGACAGTCCGCAAACCGCGGCTGCCGTCCAACACGTTGATCAACTGGTGGGTGCTCTATGGTCGGAACTCGAGCAACTGCACCTGCCCGTAGACCTGATCGTAGTTTCCGACCACGGCATGGAGCACGAGCAGGGGCCCTGGATCGATCTGTCCAGATACGCCGATCTGCAAAACTTCACCACCATCGGATCGCTCCTCTACCCCAACTCCGAAGCAGCGGCCGAAAAGGCCTATCAGGAACTGAAGATCAAGACCGACACCTTCACCGTCTATCGTCGCAACCGTGTCCCCGCAGCGATGCACTACAACAGCAACCCCCGCGAGGGCGATCCCGTGGTCATAGCAAACGGGCCCTACGCCATCCGAGCCCACGTAGACGTACAGGACCTCCCTCCCGATCCAGGCGTTCACGGCTACGACCCCAGAGTGCTGAAGTCCATGCGCGCCCTCTTCCTCGCCATAGGCCCGGACATCCGTCCCCACTCCACCCTGGAACCCTTCGAAAACGTAAACCTCTACCCCCTCGTGGCAAAACTCCTGGGCCTGGAAGCCCCCCAAGTCGACGGCAACCTGAACGTCCTCTCCAAAATCCTGAAATCCCAACCCGCAGACGACAACCCCTAACCCAGGGATCTTTCCGCACCACACAGCCAAACCGGCATCCTCTCGATAACCAACTTCACCCGGAGGCCAGTCCAGAAACGTCTGTCCCAAAGCAGAACTTGATAAGAACATCAACACGTAAAACTCAGGACGGGTGCCCCACGTTCGCCTCAGCGTACGTGGGCCGAAAACGATGGGCGAAGCCCAACCAAAGCTTTCGCCAAATCGACCAGAATCCCGTAGACCCCCCGCTCATCTTTCACTCATGACCGTCTCGAACCCGTCAGGCCTTACCTTGCTCGACAACCCCATCTGGAACGCCCTCTCCACCGAGCAGTCCTATCTGGCTCAAGGCAACCATCTAGCCAAACGCTTCCCCAAAGACGTCGCCCCCTTCGGAGCCATGAAAAATCAATCCCCATCCGAGTACCAAGCCCTGGCAGAAATCCTCACCGGAGACGTCGCCGCCCTATTCCTGGATTCCAAACCCGTACTCCCCGCCAATTGGTCGATGCTCATCGACGGAGACATGTATCAGATGATCCTCGAAACTCCTCCCCCGGCCCATCCGAACCAGGTCCTCCGCAAATTGACACACGAGGACATCCCCGAAATGCTGGCGCTGACCAAGCTCACCGAGCCGGGTCCCTTCCTCTCCCGAACCATCGAACTCGGCTCTTACTTCGGTATCCACGAATCCGGATCATTGGTAGCCATGGCGGGGGAGCGCCTGCATATGACTGGCTTCACTGAAGTCAGCGCAGTCTGCACCCACCCCAACTTCCGAGGCCGAGGCTACGGAAACGCCCTCATGTCCACGGTGATCACCGGAATCATGAATCGAGGGGAGACGCCCTTTCTGCACGTGAAAACCGATAACCCTGCCGTCGATTTATACAAAAAACTCGGCTTCCGGGTACGAGCCCAACTGCACCTCGCCGTAATCCAGAAAAAACTCTGAAGTAACCAAAAGTAACTTAGTGCGCTTATCGCGCTTATTGCGCACTTTTTTTTTAAACTCTCCGCCCCCAGCTAACCCACTACCTGCCCGCGAGGCCGCCATCCAGGACCCACTCCAGTTTCCACGCCACGGAACCCCCAACCGCAAACTCGTCAAACACCCTTGCCACCCCATTTACAATCAAGCATGATGCCCCCGACCGACGTAAAGAACCAACCCCGGTCCAGTGAAACCGTAGCTATGCAAGCCCCTCTGCCCGACCGCTATGATCCGGCAGAAATCGAAGTACGCTGGCAGCAGCGCTGGGACGCGGAACCGGAGCTTTATCGTGCCGAGCCTCCTCACAGCGGCAAGCCAAAGTATTACGTCCTGGAGATGCTGCCCTATCCGTCGGGCCAACTCCACATGGGCCACGTACGCAACTACGCCATCGGCGATGCCTTGGCTCGCTACATGTGGATGCAGGGCTACAACGTACTCCATCCCATGGGCTGGGATGCGTTCGGACTCCCGGCCGAAAACGCGGCCCTCAAAAACCAGACTCCGCCCCGCGAGTGGACGCTCCAGAACATCGCCCACATGCGCCGCCAGATGTGCCGTCTGGGCCTGAGCTATGACTGGCAGACTGAAATCACTACCTGCCTCCCCGACTACTACCGCTGGACGCAATGGTTTTTCCTGCGCATGTTGGAGCACGGCCTTGCCTTCCGCAAGAAGAGCAAGGTGAACTGGTGTCCGCTCTGTGCCACGGTGCTGGCCAACGAGCAGGTCATCGACGGATGTTGCTGGCGCCACGAAGATACCGTGGTTGAGCAGCGCGACCTGGAGCAGTGGTTTCTCCGCACCACCCGATACGCCCAGGAGCTCTTGGACGGATTAGACCATCTGCCCGACTGGCCGGAGAAGGTGCGCACCATGCAGCGCAACTGGATCGGGCGCAGCGAAGGCGCGACCATCGAGTTCATCCTCGACCCAGCTCCTGAGACCGAAACCGGACGCGATCGAGGCAAAGTTCCCCTGCCGCCTCCGGAAGGCTTCGTGGCCGGAGCCCCCATCGCACCTGACGCTGTGCGGATCCCCGTATTTACCACCCGCGTGGATACCATCTTTGGTGCCACCAGCCTGCAACTCGCACCGCAGCACCCCTTAGTACAGCAGTTTGCCCAGGCCGACGAACGGCTGGCCGCCGAAGTCGCCTCGCTGATCGAAGAACAGAAGAAAGCCCGCGAGGCCGGCGACCCCGGAGCGATCGACAAACACGGCACCTTCACCGGTCACTATGCCATCAATCCGTTCAGCGGCGAGCGCGTGCCCATCTGGGTCGCTAACTACATTCTGCTGGAGTACGGCACCGGCGCGGTCATGTCGGTACCGGCGCACGACGAGCGCGATTTCGAATTTGCCAAAAAATATGGGCTCGAAGTGCGCATCGTAATTTTGCCCCGCCGCACCCTGGAGCCGGCAGCTGCCGGCAAGCCGGACGAGCCCGTGTTGCCCTACACCGAAGAAGACAGCCTGCTCATCAACTCCGGCGAATACAACTCCATGGGTTGCCAGGAAGCACAAAAGAAGCTGGCCGCCTTCGCTGAGGAACACGGCTTTGGAAAAACCACGGTTACGTTTCGCTTGAAGGATTGGGGAGTCAGCCGCCAGCGCTACTGGGGCGCCCCCATCCCGGTGCTCTACTGCCCCAAAGATGGCATCGTGCCCGTGCCTGATGACCAGCTCCCCGTCCTGTTGCCCGAGCAGGTAGAGATTACCCAGCAGGATGGTTCCCCTCTGAGCCGCGTTCCCTCGTTTGTAAACGCGACCTGTCCTCGCTGCGGGGGACCCGCGCGCCGCGAAACCGACACCATGGACACGTTTGTCGACTCGTCCTGGTACTTCTACCGCTATCCCGATGCTCACAACGCATCCGCCCCCTTCAGCCGGGAGAAGATCGACTACTGGTTTCCCATCGATCAATACATCGGCGGCGTGGAACACGCCATCCTCCACCTGATCTACTCCCGCTTCTGGACCCGGGTGATGCGGGACCTCGGCCTGGTCGGCAATGATGAACCGGCCATTCGGCTCTTTACTCAGGGCATGGTCATCAGCAATGGCGCCAAGATGTCCAAGTCCAGGGGCAACGTGGTCTCGCCCGACGACATGATCGCCCGCTATGGCGCCGATGCCGCCCGCATGTATTCGCTGTTTGCCGCGCCGCCCGACCGCGATCTTGACTGGCAGGAGGACGGAGTGGCCGGGGTCAGCCGCTTTCTGGGCCGGGTCTACCGCCTGGCCATGCGCTACCGCGATGCCGTGCGCAGCCAGGCTGGTCAACCACCGGCCGCGCCCACCTCGCCGCTGGCGCAGGCGCTCTTGCGTAAGCTGCATCAGACGATCAGCAAGATTACCCAGGACTTTGCCGGGCGCTGGCACTTCAACACCGACATAGCCGCGGTCATGGAACTGGTCAACGAAATCACCGCAGCCGAGGCGGGATTGGCAGAGATGCCACCCGAAACCTCCGCCCGGTTGATGGCTACCATCGTACCCTCGCTGATCCTGCTGCTGGCTCCCTTCGCCCCCTACCTGACTGCCGAGCTCTGGAGCGAAACCGGCGGCACTGGCGTGCTGCTTCGCCAGCCGTGGCCGGGTTTCGATCCCGATCTCGCTCGGGAAGAAGAACTTGAAATCCCCGTGCAGGTGAATGGCAAGCTGCGCGCCGTAGTTCGGCTCTTGCCCGACCCGGGAAGCGAAGCCATGCAGCAAGCAGCGCTTGCGGAACCCAAAGTGCAAGCTGCCATCGCCGGCAAGCAGGTGGTCAAAGTGGTGGTCGTACCCAACAAACTGATCAACATCGTAGTGAAATAGGCGCGCGTGCGGGGAACTCAGTCTCTGCTACAAATCTGCGCCGATTGCTGGAAGCGCCCAGGCCTGTTGGGCAGGGAACTGCTCTGGCGTTGGGGCTTCGGCATCCCCGCGGCGGTCCTCCTCTGCTACCGGGGAATCCGGATTGCGGCCGGAGTCTCTCCTAATTTTATTGGCCTTTCCCTGAGCGACCCGATGCAGGCTGGGCAGCAGATCACGCAAACCGCCGCGGCCCTCAAGCCGGAAGTGGAGCGCGTCGCCGCATGGTTGGCGCCATTGCTGGCCATTGCTTGGGCCATCGCTTCCGGCCTTGGCCGCACCGCCGTTCTCAAGCGGCTTGACTCGGCCTTGCACGCCGCACCCTTTACCCTGATCCTGCTGCAGCTGCTGCGTATCGCGGCCCTGATCGGCGTCTGGCTGGGCTGGTATCGCGCTATCCAGTGGGCCGCGGATGTTACGCTCAGCAGCGCCACGCCCAACTTGGTTGGCTGGAGTGCCTGGGTCATCTGCCTCTCGCTCGGCATATTTCTCCTCTGGTCCCTCCTGAGCTGGATCTTTTCCATCGCTCCTTTGCTGGCGATGCTGGAAGGCAAAGGAGTCGTGGGCAGTCTGGCCCGCAGTCTTCGCCAAGGCCCGCTGACCGGCAAGCTGGTCGAAGTAAACCTGGTGTTAGGCATCGTCCGCCTGGCGCTGATCGTGCTCGCCATAGTGTTCTCCGCCATTCCTTTACCGTTCGAAGCCGACATGAGCGGCACCGCCCTCTACCTCTGGTGGGCTGTGGTCACGGTGTTGTATTTAATCGCCAACGATTTCTTCCAGGTAGCGAGGTTGGCGGCGTTTGTCCAATTCTGGCGACTCCAAAACTCCTAACCAACGCCAGGTGCTCCACTTCACGATTCCTAACCCCAAACGAGCGCTGGGTGGCCCATTCTTCGCCCGCGTTTGGCGAAGGGTGGGATACCACGACCCTCGATCGGTCGGCTTCCAACAACCGCGAAGTAACGGGGAAGTAGCGAGATTCTTTTCCATCCTTGCTCCCGGAACGAAACCCTGAAAAACTAGAACGTGGATACTACCTCGATCGTCATCCTGGACTTTGGCAGCCAATACACACAACTCATCGCACGCCGCATACGGGAACAAAACGTCTTCTCAGTCGTCCTTCCCTGCACCGCTTCCGTAGCCGAGATTCAATCGCATCACCCCATCGGACTCATCCTCTCCGGCGGTCCCTTTTCGGTCTACGACCAGGACGCGCCGGTGGCGGACCCCGGTATGCTCGCCATGGGATTGCCCATCCTGGGTATCTGTTATGGCCTGCAATTTCTCACTTATCACTTGGGCGGCAAGGTACGCCCGGCGGACAAGCGCGAATATGGACCAGCGCAGGTTTCGATCGTTCCCGGGCAAACCGAAAATCCCTTATTCGCCGGCCTGCCTGCCTCACTCGATGTCTGGATGTCCCACGGGGATGAAGCCCTGGATCTGCCGCCGGGCTTCTCTCTAACCGCGCGCACCGCCAATGCCGTGGCTGGCATGGCCAATCCCTCGCGCAACATCTGGGCGGTGCAGTTTCATCCCGAGGTCCGGCACACACCCCGCGGAACCGACTTGCTGCGCAATTTTCTCTTCAACATCTGCCACGCCCAACCCAACTGGACTTCGGCACAATTCATCCAGTCGACCGTTTCCGCCATCCGCGAACAAGTAGGGGACGGCCGCGCCATCTGCGCCCTGTCCGGAGGGGTCGATTCCTCCGTCGCGGCAGTGCTGGTAGAGCGCGCCATTGGCGATCGGCTCACCTGTGTCTTCGTCAACAACGGCGTGCTGCGCAAGAACGAGTTCCAGCAGGTACAGCAAAACGTGCGCGACCGGTTGGGCTTGCGTTTGGTAGCCGTCGACGCCAGCGGTCGATTCCTCTCCCGCTTGGCCGGCATCCTCGACCCGGAGCAAAAGCGCAAAATCATCGGCAGCGAATTCATCTCCGTTTTCGACGATGAAGCGGTGCGCATCCTGGAGCAACAGCAGCCGGGGGCGAGCGTCGCCTGGCTGGTGCAGGGCACTCTCTATCCCGATGTGATCGAGTCTTCCTCCGTCAAAGGCCCATCGCAAACCATCAAGAGCCATCACAACGTCGGCGGCCTGCCGGCAAACATGAAGCTGAAACTGATTGAGCCTCTGCGTGATTTGTTCAAGGATGAAGTCCGGCGCATTGGCCGCGATTTGGGGATGCCGGCCGAGATCCTGGAACGGCAACCCTTTCCCGGTCCGGGACTGGCGGTGCGTATTCTGGGAGAGGTCACACTCGAGCGGGTGGCCCTATTGCAGGAAGCCGACGACATCGTCGTTAGGGAGATCAAGGCCGCCGGGCTGTACCAGCAGATCTGGCAGTCCTTCGCCGTACTCCTGCCAGTCAAGAGCGTTGGGGTGATGGGAGATCAGCGCACCTACGCCTACACCTGTGCTATCCGCGCGGTGCATTCCGAAGACGGCATGACCGCCGACTGGGTTCCGCTGCCCTACGATCTGCTAAAGAAAATCTCCAGCCGCATCGTCAACGAGATCCACGGCATTAACCGCGTGGTCTATGACATCACGTCCAAACCGCCAGGGACCATCGAGTGGGAATAAGGCCTTCCGTACACGGAATTTCCGTTCACTTAGCGAGAACCGATTTTCTCAACCCAGTCCCGCAGGGACGATTGAACTTCATATCTGTCCAAATTAGCTTTTCGCGGCAGTTCGGTTCCACATCCATCAGCAACAACACTTCATGGGAGCGCAACCCCACCCTTTGTCATCCCGAGGAGTTGACTTGCCTGTAGCAAGTTGAGGGAGGAATGAACGGGGTTAGGGCGGGTTAAGCTTAAGAGGACTGAGGCTGGAGGAAGTAGGCCGGCGCTTGATTGGAGCGTAATAGCCCGATCCCGAGGATGGTCCCAGGCTGCGTGGTAGAGAGATTGGTGAGGTTGCCTTTTTTAGGTAGCGATCCCGTTTAGGAGATTACTGATATCGGCCGCCTGGCCTTAGGCCCAGTCTTAGGAGAGGGGATGAGACGAGAGAAGAAGGCGGTTGGGGAGCTGAGTTTGGAGTGCATTGAGCCCAACGCGGCTGGGATTGATGTAGGGGCGCGAGAGATTTACGTAGCAGTGGCGCGGGATCGAGACCCTGAGCCGGTACGTTGTTTTTCCACCTTTACGGAGGAGCTGCGAGCGATCGCGGCGTGGTTAAAGCAGTGCGGCGTTGCCAGCGTAGCGATGGAATCGACTGGGGTGTACTGGATACCGCTTTACGAGGTGCTGGAAGAGGCCGGGTTGGGGGTGTGTCTGGTCAACTCAACATGTACCGGGACGCAGGTCTGACGTAAGCGACTGTCAGTGGTTGCAGTACCTGCATTCGGTGGGTCTGCTGCGTGGCTCCTTCCGTCCTGAGGCTGCGATCTGCGCCCTGCGTGCGCTGAGTCGTCATCGGTCCAACCTGGTAGAAGCGGCCGCGGTGCATGTGCAGCACATGCAAAAAGCGCTGACTCAGATGAACCTGCAGATTCACCATGTGCTCAGCGACATCACTGGTAAGAGCGGGCTGGCGATCGTAGACGCTATTCTGGGGGGCAAACGAGATCCCGAACAGTTGGCCAGGTTGGCCGACGGCCGCATTCATGCGGAAAGGAAAACAGTCATCAAGTCGCTGGTGGGTAACTACCGTTCCGAGCATTTGTTCACGCTGCGTCAGTCGCTGGAAGCCTACCGGCATTATCAGAAGATGCTGGTGGACTGTGATCGGGAGATCGAGCAGCGCATGAGTCAATTGCCTAACCAGCCCAACGGAGGCCAACCGTTGCAGGGCAATAAGCGGAGCAAACGGCGTAAGAACCAGTTCCATTTCGACATGGGCAAGGAACTGTATCGCGTGCTGGGCACCGACTTAACGGCCGTTCCCGGCTTGAGTGCGCTGACGGTGCATACGCTGGTGACGGAGATCGGAACCGATCTCCGTCGTTTTCCTAATGTGGCGGCGTTCACCAGTTGGCTGACGTTGTGTCCCGGGAGCAAGAAGAGTGGGGGCAAGGTTCTCTCTTCAAAGACCCGCAAGTCCAACAGCCGTCTAGCCGCGGCCCTGAGACTGGCCGCGCAGACGCTGCATAAGAGTCAATCCTACCTGGGCGCATATTACCGCCGCATGCGGGCTCGTCTGGGCGCTCCGCAAGCCATCACCGCTGCGGCCCACAAACTAGCCCGCATGGTGTATCACCTGATTAGCACCCGCACTGCTTACGATGAAAGTGTCTTCGCCCAAGAAGAACAAAAGCAAGCCATCCGACACCAACATCGCTTGCACAAACAAGCCCTGGCCCTCGGTTTCCAACTCGTTCCCCTAACACCGCCGGAGGTTGTTCATTAGGAGCAGTCTGACTCGCGGTTGCGAGTTAGGATAGCAATGACCTACCTTCTGTGCCACAACCAAGGCTCTGGGTGGGCCCCATTCTACGCCCGCTTTTGGCGTAGAGTGGGCTACCATGCCTCCCCCACAGCCCTTTGTTCATTAGGAGCGAAGCCGAGGGATCTGCAGTGCGCCTACACCCCAAACGAAGGCCCTACAAGTGAGCTCGCAAACGTTGCCCTAACGCCTTGTTGTTCGGACCGAAACAATCTGTGGTTCGCCCCTGCATGCCGGGCAAGTCAGTGAGGAAGGAGCAAACCGTTTGGTTAAGACTTGCGAGCTCACTGGTAGGGCCTTCGTTTGGGGTGTAGGCGCACAGCAGACGGCGAACCCAGACTCTTGTGTGTTACGGAAAGATCCTGGAAAATCGGTCATCAGTGGTATACCAGACCGACAAGGAGTCTTTGGGTCCCGGTTGAAAGTTCACCACGATAGTACTGTCCGAAACTGTATAGTCAAGGCCTCTGCGCTGGGCAGAGCCGTTGTCGTAAAGAGTCGGTGGTGAGGGCGCCACCGGTTTGAAAGGTAACTTATAGCTCCCGCCTGGGAAGCCTTGAGGCAGAAGGACCTGAACACAAATGGCCCGACTGCCATTGCGGGGAAAAACATCGGTTGGGCCGGCCGGAAAAACTGTTCCCACGCGATTGAACAAAATTAAGGGGTTCGAGCGCGAATCCTCGGCTTGTCGAAGTCGACTTTCGTTCGGTTGTTTCCACATGAGTTCGTATCCGAAGACAGCGACCCCCACCGAGAAGATGACGATGAAAACGTCTCGAATCTCAGACATCCACTGACTGCGAATTGCAGCCCATCTCCTGTTTGCAGGCGCGCGATAGGCACGCAATGCCGCTACCGCGCAGAAAACCTCGATCAAGAGAAGCCCCAAAAGCCGTTTCGATCCCAGATAGATCAAAGTCGCCCTGGCAGCAGTGGAAACCAAATGCCACCAAAAATGAATGTCGGCCTTCATGCGAACAATATTCTCACAATTTCTGGCTTATCCGCCCACCAATTTCGGGTGGCCCTGTCAGTCCGAGCCGCGCTCTGACGAGCTCCAAAGGGTCTGCCACATCTGGTTCTAGTTACCGTACAGGGCGTCCGTTCAGTGCCGAAATCGTGACTACCACGGTGCAAACCCTGGCCGACGGTACCCAAATTACGACCCATCAATGCAAGCAAGGATATGGGAACGGAGACGACGCAGACCTGAGTGTCGCTCGGGAGAAGATCATCGTTAGCCTGGCCCAATGGCACGTTGGCATCTGGATGACGCAAATCGAGTAGACCTCGTTCGCACGGAAAACCCTAAAGTAGTAATGACCTGTAACGTACAAACTGCTTATACAGTCTGAATCGTTTCCTTTCGTGTTTCTTGATCTCTACATCTTCCGCAAAGACCTCGTTGTTGAAGTCGAGTGTGGGTAGTGTAGCGAAACTATATGATTTGCAGCGATAAAGGCATTTGTATGATTTATGGCCGTCCGACTCGCGGTTGCGAGTTGGGATATCAATGACCCGGCTTCCCGTACCCACAGCCAGATGTCGTAAGTCGCCACTGCAAAACAGCTAAAGGCTGCTAATCTGAACCGAAGGTATACCGGACTCAATCCCGTATACATGTTTTCAACATTACCGGTTTGTTAAGGATGTATCGATTTGTGATCGGTTCGCCATGGAAGGTCGAAACTGAGGAGATTTGACTATGCTCGATTTAAGTGTATTTCGGCTCGCCGCCTGCGTCGCATTATTGACCGGCCTT
>Ga0302325_10032757_pt1 | contig 10663 bp, 3 predicted proteins | sample Palsa_T0_2_FD_201948 | JGI IMG/M metagenome (GOLD analysis project Ga0302325, IMG submission 201948) | Peat permafrost microbial communities from Stordalen Mire near Abisko, Sweden - Palsa_T0_2 | ecosystem: Environmental > Terrestrial > Soil > Palsa > Peat permafrost | place: Sweden: Abisko...
GGATCGCCTCGCCCGCCGGGTCGAAGGAACCGCTCAACGGTGGCAGGGCGCCGCGGATGAACTGGCGCGCACTATCGTAACCATCGCGTTTCTTCCGCACCAGGCCTGGATGGCGGCCGACGCCATCGTCCGCGTGCATTACCGCTTGCTCGTCAGCCGCCGGAACTTGCTTCAGTGGCAAACGGCCGCGCGCGCGCATGCCGAAGTTCAAGCGCATATGGACGCAACTCTGCGGCGGCTTGTGATCGAAGCGGGCTTGTCCATAGTATTTTGTGCGATAACGCCGCTGAATCAGGCGTTCCTGCCGGCGTGTGGGTTCCTTTTACTTTGGTCCGCTTCACCGCTGCTGATGAAGTGGCTTTCGCAGCCGGAGAAGGACAGAAATCGCCGCACGCTTTCCCCGGAAGAGACGCGCATTCTCCGCCAATTGGCGCGCAAGACGTGGCGCTTCTTCGATGACCTCGTCTCCGATCAGCGCCATTGGCTACCTCCCGACAATACGCAACTGGCCCTGCGCATCGAGGTTGCCGAGCGTACTTCGCCCACCAACATCGGGCTTTGGCTGACCTCCGCGCTTTCTGCCAGGGACTTCGGCTATCTCACTGCCGACGATCTCTGTCTCCGCGTGGGCCACACGGTGGAAACCCTTGTGCGCCTGGAGCGCTACGAAGGCCACCTGCTGAACTGGTACGACACCTCAACGCTGGAGCCGCTCGCCCCGCGTTACGTATCAACTGTCGATAGCGGCAACCTGCTCGCCTGCTTGTGGGTGTTGGAGCAGGGAATCCACGATATACTGCGTTCGCCGGTGATCGGTCCGCTCTCCGTGCGCGGCCTTCACGATACCTTGTCGATTCTCGAAGACAAGTGCGGCGATGACCCTTCCACGGCTTCCTCCCTGAGTGCTTTGCGGCGTTTGCTTAGCGGGGTGAAAGAGGCGCATGAACTGGCCGCGCGTTTTCGGCTCGCCGAAGCGCCCATCAAGACCCTGCGCGAAACGCACCGATGGCATTCCGACGAATCTTCACGCGAAGAAAGGGCCTACTGGGCCGACCAGTTATCGAGTGAATTTGCCTCCTGGTCGGCTACGGCTGAGCGCTACCTCGGTTGGATGCGGATACTGGAGCAGCCGCCGGATTCCACGCTGCGCCAGGTTGGGCCGGACGCCGCGGCCGCACGCCGGCGCGCTCTGCACACCACTCCCTCCATTGCATCCCTTGCAGATGGATCGCATTCGCCAGTGAATTTGATCCTGGAGTGGAAGTCACGAAACCTTCGTCCCGCGGTGGAAACCTGGCTCGACGAGTTGGCAGCCGAGTACGCGGCCGCCCGGGCGCATGCCGCCGAAACAGTGGCGTCCTTTCGGAAGATCTTGGCCGCGGCCACGGCATTGGCGGACGGGATCGACATGAAGTTCCTTTATGACGAGCGCTCGAAACGCTTCGGCATCGGCTATGTTGTAGGCGGCCCGCGGCAATTTAACAGTCACTACGATCTGCTCGCCAGCGAGTGCCGCATCGCCAGTCTCACGGCGATCGCCAAAGGAGACGTCCCAGTCGAACACTGGTTCGCGATGGCCCGTCCTTTTACGAAGTCCAAAGCCGGCGAAGCTCTGCTCTCCTGGAGCGGCACCATGTTCGAATACTTGATGCCGCTTCTGTTTACCCGTACCTTCGCCAACTCACTGCTAGAACGCGCTTGCAACGATGCCGTAGACCGCCAGATCGAGTATGGTGACGAGAAAAACGTGCCGTGGGGCATGTCGGAATGCGGCTTCAGCGCCATCGACGCGAACGGAACATACCAGTACCACGCCTTTGGAGTTCCCACACTCGCGCTCGACCCCGGCGCCGAAGGCGAACTGGTGGTCGCTCCGTACGCAACGGTACTCGCCCTGCAAATCGACGCGCCGGCTGCTGTCGCCAACATGAAGCACTTCGAAAAGTTGGGGCTCATGGGTCCGGACGGCTACTACGAGGCGATTGATTTTACCCGTGATCGTCAACGCGAAGGCGGCCGCGGCGTCGTCATCTCGTCCTATATGGCCCACCACCAGGGCATGAGTCTCGCCGCTCTCAACAACGTTTTGCATCGCGCGCCATTGCAGCGCCGCTTCCACAACGATCTACGCATCCGCGCCGTTGAGACGCTGCTCTTTGAGGGAATCCCGCTGACGCAGTTGTCGCTCGATGAAGTCCGTGTGAAGACGCCGGCGCTCCGCACCCTTCCGCAAGCTGTTGCCGCGGACCGCATCTGGACGGAGGAGACCGCCGTGCCTCGCGCCCATCTGTTCGGCAACGGGCGCTCATCGCTGATGGTGACCAATTCGGGCGGCGGCTATCTGCGCTGGAATGAATTTGACGTTACTCGCTGGCGGTCGGACCCCGCTCTCGATCCCTGGGGCACGTTTATCTATGTGCGGGATCTTGGTACGGGCGACGTCTGGGCCACATCGCACAAGCCATTCGCCGTGTCGGAGGGAGAGAGTTCCATCCGTTTCGCCGCGGATCGCGCGGAGTACCGGCGTCGCGTAGCGGACGTTGAGACGGTTCTGGAAGTCACCCTGGCGGAAGAGGACGACGCCTCCCTCCGTCGTTTGCGGATTACCAATTGCTCGGTCCGGCAAGTGCGTCTGGAATTCACCAGCTATGCCGAACTCGCGATGACTTCGCACGCGGCCGATAAAGCGCATCCGGCGTTCGCGAAGATGTTCATAGAGACGGAGTGCCCCGAACCGGGAGTGCTGCTCGCGCATCGCCGCCCGCGCTCCCCAGGCGAAACACCGATATGGACCGCGCACGTGCTAGCCGGCGTTTCGCCCGACGACGCGGCTGCTGGAATCGAATACGAAACCGACCGTCTCAAATTCCTGGGCCGGGGAAATGCTCCGGCTACCGCGGCGGCGTTACGCACGCCCTTGACGGGTTCCATCGGCACAGTGGTCGACCCCATCTTCAGCCTGCGCTGCCGCCTCACCCTTCAGCCCCGCGTTCAAAAGGACATTGTCTTCGTCACCTTGGCTTCCCATAGCCGCGACGAACTCATGAACGCCGTTCACAAATATCTGCGCCCGGAAGCTACGACGCGCGCTTTTGAAATGGCGTGGACCCGCGCGCAACTGGTCTTTCGATTCTTGGGAATCGGTCCTGGCGACGCACACCGCTATCAGGAATTGGCGAGCCAACTTCTCTACCCCAACCCACGGCTGCGGCCTTCTCCCGAACGCATTGCGCGCAACCGCATGGGGCAATCCTCGCTTTGGGCCTATGGCATCTCGGGTGATCTGCCGATTGTGCTGATCACCATCGCCGAGTCGCGCAACATGCCGCTGGTTCGCGACGTCCTGCTTGCCCACGCCTACTGGCGGCTGCGTGGTTTCAAGGCGGATCTCGTCATCCTCAACCAGGAAGGCACGGTCTATGAAGCGCCGCTTCGGCATCAGCTTCAACGCCAGATTGAGGCCCACGCGCCGGATGCCGGGCGCGACCGCCCAGGTGGCGTTTACCTGCGCGATTGGTTTGCAATTCCCGAGGATCATCGTACATTGCTGCTGGCATCGGCCTCCATCGTTCTCACCGGCAATCGCGGCTCGTTGCAGCAGCAACTGGCATCGGTTGTCGAAGGCCCTCCCATTCCCGCTCTGGCGCCCAGAACAACGGTTCACGAGGAGCCGTCCCGCCAACTTCCGTTCTTGGAATTGCCTTACTTCAATGGCATGGGCGGCTTCACGCAGGATGGCCGCGAGTACGCCATCTATCTTGGACCCGGCATCACCACGCCCGCGCCTTGGGTCAATGTGATGGCGAACTCCGGCTTCGGAACGATGGTAGGCGAAAGCGGTCTCGGCTTCACCTGGTTTGGCAACAGCCAGGGAAACCGGCTCACGCCATGGCATAACGATGCGGTTAGCGATCCGCAATCCGAAGTCATCTATCTTCGCGACGATGAGACGGGCCGCGTTTGGACGCCGACCGCGCTCCCGGTTCGCGAGAAGGACGCCTACCGCGCGCGCCATGGACAAGGCTACACGGTCTACGAGCACAACAGTCATGCTCTGGCGCAGGAACTGACGGTGTTCGTCCCCATCGGGCCGGACGGCGTAGGCGATCCCGTGAAAATATGCCGTCTCCGGCTCACCAATCAATCGCCGCGAAAGCGGCAGCTCAAAGCCACTTGGTTCGCTGAACTGGTTCTAGGCGCTTCTCGTGAAGATCAGCAGTTGCGGATACAGACTTCGCGCGATGAAACCAGCGGGGCCTTGATCGCTCGCCAATACTGGAGCGGATCCTGGTGCGGTCAACATGTTTTCGCCGCCGCCACGCCGCAGGCTTCCTCCTGGTCGACGGACCGGACGCAGTTCCTCGGCCGTAACTCGTCGCAAGCCAAGCCCGCCGCACTATCGCGCGTGCGTTTGGATAACCGGGCCCTCTCGTCCAGCGATCCGGCGCTGGTGTTGCAGGTAGCCATTACGCTGGAGCCAAATCAGCAAACGGATGTGACTTTTCTGTTTGGTCAGACCGAAACCATCGAACAAGTTCGCCAGTTGCTGAACCGTTACAGCGAGCCCGCCCAAATCGATACCGCTCTGGATGGCGCGCGGCAGTACTGGGATTCCGTTCTCGGCGCGTTGCAAGTCCGCACGCCTGTTGTATCTACTAACTTCCTGGTGAACAGGTGGCTGTTGTACCAATCGTTGAGTTGCCGCTTCTGGGGCCGTTCCGCGCTTTATCAGTCGGGCGGAGCCTTCGGCTTCCGCGATCAGTTGCAGGATTCGATGGCGTTCCTCTACGCCGCGCCGCACGTCACGCGGAATCATATTTTGGTTGCCGCGGCACGGCAGTTTGTCGAAGGCGATGTGCAGCATTGGTGGCATCCCGAAACAGGAAATGGAGTTCGCACGCTTTGCTCCGATGACCTGTTATGGCTTCCTTTCGTCGTGGCGCAGTATGTCAACGTGACCGGCGATCACGCCATCCTCGATGAACAAGTCCACTTCATCGAAGGAGCCCTTCTGAAGCCTGGCGAGCATGAGCACATGTTCGTGCCTCAGGAGTCTCCCGATGCCGCACCGCTTTGGGAGCATTGCCGCCGAGCGCTCGAACACGGTTGGCGCATGGGGCCGCACGGCTTGCCCCAGATGGGCAACGGCGATTGGAACGACGGCATGAATCTTGTCGGAGCGGAAGGAAAGGGGGAAAGCGTCTGGCTGGCGTTCTTCCTCTGCGCCACAATCGAAGCGTTCGCGCGCGTAATGGAAGATCGTACCGGCGGCAACGCTCTAGCCGCCGCTTGGCGGGAGAAGGCCAGCGGGCTCAAGCGTCAGATCGAAGACGTTGCCTGGGATGGCGATTGGTATCTGCGAGCCTTCTTCGACAACGGCGCTCCGCTTGGTTCTCACGTTAATGAGGAAGCGCGCATCGATTCGCTGCCGCAATCATGGTCCGTCATCTCCGGCGTTGGCAGTATCGCGAGAGCACGACAGGCGATGGAATCCGCTCAAACTAACCTGGTGCTAGAGAAGGAGAAGATGGTTCTGCTGTTCACTCCACCCTTCGACCATTCCGAGCCCAATCCCGGCTATATCATGGGCTATCCACCGGGCCTGCGGGAGAACGGAGGCCAGTATACGCACGGCTCCTTGTGGATGGCTATGGCGTGGGCAAGGCTGCGGGAAGGTAAACGCGCGGCGCATCTCCTACAGTTGATGAATCCCGTGGAACATAGCCGTAATCCGGAAGATGCGGCACGCTATCGCGGTGAACCTTATGTGGTCACTGCGGACATCTACGCCGCACCGGGCCGGGTGGGCCAGAGCGGATGGACCTGGTACACAGGCTCCGCCGGCTGGATGTACCGCATATGGACCGAAGAAGTTCTCGGCTTCCGCCTGCGCGGCGAGACGCTCACCATCGATCCCGTGATACCCGATGACTGGCCCGGCTTCGAGCTGACTTACAAGTACCGCTCGACCGTCTACGAGATCAGTGTCAAGAGGCGAACTGGGGAGTCGACGGCCGGCACTCCGATCCGCCTGGTTGACGATCGGGGTAGCCATCAGATTACAATCTGGATCGCAACCGCCGGATTAACGGTCGCATCAGAAACTCTGGATTCGGAGGCCGCCCCGGTACGGTAAAGAATGATTATTGGCGCGCACGTAATCGTATATAGCAAGGACGCCGCGGCCGACCGCGCCTTCCTACGGGATGTCCTTGGGTTCGCATCGGTCGACGCCGGTCACGGTTGGCTGATTTTCGCCCTGCCGCCTGCTGAGGCGGCGATCCATCCCGCCGAAGAGAATGACCGGCATGAGCTGTATCTCATGTGCGATGACCTGAAGGGCGAGATTGCGGCCCTCCAAGCGAAAGGCGTCGAGTGTTCCCCGATGCATGAAGAGCGTTGGGGCTCGATCACCAAAGTCCGGCTCCCGGGCGGAGGCGAGGTGGGTCTGTATCAACCGAAGCATCCAACGGCGTTGAACCTCACTTCCTAACGAGTGGCGCCAGCTTAGTACCGAGAATCTCAATCGCCCTCATCATCTTGGGCTTCGGCAAACTCGAAGCGCCCATCTGGAAAGTGATCCGTGAGAGGCCGCCCAGCACCTTGTCCACGTAGAGAACCTTCTCAGCAACCGTTTCGTTTCCGCATCGCCGATCAGCAGCGCGCCTGTCGGCCCGCGCGTTGCATCGAATTGGGCGCGTGTGGTGGGAGGCCAGCCACGCTCTTTGCCGATCTCGGTAAACGTGTGCGCGTAACCCGGATAGAAATCATCCGCTGCCTGCATCGTTGTGTCGGCCAGGAAGCCGATCGAATGCAGTCCAACCTGTAAGCGTTCCGAAGGATGCCCCGCCTGCCGGCCCGACTCTCGATAGAGATCGATCAATGGCCGGAAGCGGCGGGGCTCGCCACCGATAATCGCGACCATCAAGGGCAGCCCCAGTGTTCCTGCGCGAGCGAACGACGCCGGAGTACCGCCTACGCCAATCCACACCGGCAGTGGATTTTGCTGCGGCCTCGGAAAGATTGCCTGGCCCGTTAACGGCGCGCGGTGCCTTCCGGACCAATGCACATGCGTCTGTTCGCGAATCTTCAGCAAGAGATCCAGCTTCTCCGCAAACAACGAATCGTAATCTTCGAGTTTCAACCCAAACAGCGGATAACTCTCGACGAACGATCCACGGCCGGCGACAATCTCCGCCCGTCCCTGCGAGATGAGGTCGAGCGTCGCGAACTCCTGAAAGACTCGTACCGGGTCTGCCGCGCTGAGTACCGTCACAGCGCTCGTGAGGCGGATGTTCTTGGTACGCGACGCGGCAGCCGCCAGAATCACTACCGGAGCGGAATCGAGAAACTCCGCGCGGTGGTGCTCTCCTACGCCGAAGACGTCCAGCCCCACCTGGTCGGCCAGTTCGATTTCGTCCAGCAGATTGCGCAGCCGGTCGCCCGGACTGATCGCTTCGCCCGTTACGGGATCGCTGATGGCCGCCGCGAAACTATCGATCCCGATCTGCATTACGCCGCGGCAGCGACCTGCCGAAGCACATACTGCAGAATGCCGCCATGCCGGAAATATTCGGCTTCCTGCGGGGTATCGACGCGTACCAGCACTGTGAACTCCTTCTTCGAGCCATCGTCAGACGTCGCGGTAACTTTAGCGGTTTTGCCTCCGGCAATCGCCGATTGCAATCCATCGATCTGGAAGCTTTCCTTGCCGGTCAGTCCAAGTGACTGTGCATTCTCGCCCGCTTGGAACTGCATCGGCAACACGCCCATGCCCACCAGATTCGTGCGATGGATCCGCTCGAAGCTCTCCGCGATCACGGCTTTGACGCCCAGCAGCATCACGCCTTTCGCGGCCCAATCGCGAGAAGACCCCGAGCCATACTCCTTGCCCGCGATAATCATCAGGCCGGTGCCTTCTTCCGCATACTTCATCGCCGCGTCGTAAATGAACATCTGTTCGCCGTCGGGCAGATGCACTGTATATGTGCCTTCCACTCCCGGCACCAACTGGTTGCGCAGGCGAATGTTAGCAAGGGTGCCGCGAACCATCACTTCATGGTTGCCGCGCCGTGCGCCGTAAGAATTGAAGTCCGAAGCAGGCACGCCGAGCGAAATCAGGTATTGTCCCGCGGGGCTCTTCACCGCGATGGAACCAGCCGGTGAAATGTGATCGGTGGTGACGGAATCGCCCAGCACCGCGAGCGCGCGCATGCCCGCGAACGTATCCGCGACCGAAACAGGCGCCTCCGCCGGCATGTTCTCGAAGTATGGAGGTTTCTTGATATAGGTGGATTCCGGATCCCACACGAACTGTTCGCCCGTCGGGACCTTCAACGACTGCCAGTTCTCATCGCCCAGAAAAGCCCTTTCATATTCAGTGCGGAACATCTCCGCGTCGATAGTCGACCGGATCGCGCTCTGCACCTCTTCATTGGTGGGCCAGATTTCGCTCAAATAGACATCCGCGCCATCGGAACCTTTGCCGATCGGCTCATTCTGCAGATCGATATCCACCGTTCCCGCGATGGCATAGGCCACCACCAGCGGCGGCGACGCCAGATAGTTCGCCTTCACCAGCGGATTCACGCGGCCTTCGAAGTTGCGGTTGCCGCTCAACACTGCGGCTGCGACCAGATTATCCTTCACCACCGCGGCACCTACTTCTTCAATCAAAGGACCGCTGTTACCAATGCAGGTAGTGCAACCATAGCCCACCAGATTAAATTTCAACGCTTCGAGATAAGGCACCAGGCCCGCCTTCTCGTAGTAATTCATGACAACCTTGGAACCCGGCGCGAGCGAGGTCTTCACCCAGGGTTTTGTTGTCAGGCCCTTCTCCACGGCCTTCTTCGCGACCAGCCCAGCCGCCAACATCACGGATGGATTCGAAGTGTTCGTACAGCTAGTGATCGCAGCGATTGTCACCGCCCCATTCGACATCTCAACCTCTTCGCCACACAACTCGAACGTAGCCGACTTTATTTCCGGAAACGCCTTCTTGAAGTTCGCCTTCACATCGGGCAACTCCACGCGATCCTGCGGCCGCTTCGGACCAGCCAGGGACGGCACCACAGTCGCGAGATCCAGTTCAATTGTGCTGCTGAACACCGGGTCCGCCGTCTCATCCGTCCGGAACAACCCTTGCTCTTTCGAATACGCTTCCACAAGCGCGATCAATTCCGGACCGCGATTGCTGGTACGTAGATAGTTCAATGTCTCTTCATCCACGGGGAAGAAGCCGATAGTCGCGCCGTACTCCGGAGCCATATTGGCCACCGTCGCCCGGTCAGCCAGACTGAGCGCGCTCAAGCCCGCGCCGTAGAACTCGACGAACTGCCCCACGACGCCCTTCTTACGCAACATCTGCGTAACTGTCAGCACGAGATCGGTAGCCGTGCAGCCTTCACGCAACTTGCCGTGCAGCTTGAAGCCCACCACCGGCGGCAGAAGCATGGAAATCGGCTGGCCCAACATGCAAGCTTCGGCTTCGATTCCGCCCACGCCCCAACCAACCACACCCAACCCGTTGATCATTGTGGTGTGTGAATCGGTGCCCACCAGCGTGTCCGGGTATGCCTGCCATCCGTCGGCGGTTTTCTTGCGGAACACCACGCTCGCCAGGTACTCCAGATTCACCTGGTGAACAATGCCCGTATCGGGCGGCACGGCGCGGAAATTCTCAAATGCCGTCTGGCCCCAACGCAACAATATGTAGCGCTCACGATTCCTCTGACTCTCCAGCAGGGCGTTGATCGAAAAAGAATCCTTTGTTCCGAAGCTATCCACCTGCACCGAGTGGTCGATCACGAGGTCTACGGGAAGTAGCGGATTCGCCTTTGACGCCGGCTTGCCCATATCCTTGAGCGCATCGCGCATGGTCGCCAGATCCACCACGCAGGGCACGCCGGTGAAATCCTGCAGCAGCACGCGCGCGGGCATGAAGCTGATCTCCTGCTCATCGCCTAATTTCCCACTCGCCACATACTGTATGTCCTTGGCCTGAACCTTCTCGCCGTCCTCCATGCGGAGAAGATTCTCCAGCAGGATCTTTGTCGAGAACGGCAGCCGCGAGACCTTCGCAACGCCTTTTTCCTCAAGCGCGGCAAGCCGGAAAATCTGATATTCGGTAGCGCCCACGCGCAACTTCGCGGCGGCGCCAAAACTATTTGGATTGTCCATGTCGGTAAACTCTTAGTCTAACTGAGAGGCGCCGGCACATTTTTTTTGAACTTGCGTTAAAGTAGAGATCGGTTTCATGCCGAGCATCGGAAAATACGAAATCCTAGAACAACTCGGTTCCGGCTCAATGGGAACGGTCCACAAAGGGCGCGATCAGCTGCTCGACCGTATGGTTGCGCTCAAAATGATACGCACCGGCGTGAATATCGAGTTGGAGGCCAAGGAGCGCTTCTATCGCGAAGCCCGTACCTGCGCGCGCCTCAGTCACCCCCACATCGTCTCCGTCTACGATCTCGGCGAAGAGAACGGTACTTCGTTCATCGCCATGGAACTGCTCAAGGGCGCGGACTTCCGTCAGTTGATCGAGCGCAGAGAGGTGCTTCCGCTCCCTGTCAAGCTCATCGCCATGGCCCAGATCTGCGAAGGCTTGGCCCACGCGCACCGCGAAGGCGTCGTCCACCGCGATATCAAGCCCAGCAAT
>Ga0302325_10032759_pt1 | contig 10662 bp, 9 predicted proteins | sample Palsa_T0_2_FD_201948 | JGI IMG/M metagenome (GOLD analysis project Ga0302325, IMG submission 201948) | Peat permafrost microbial communities from Stordalen Mire near Abisko, Sweden - Palsa_T0_2 | ecosystem: Environmental > Terrestrial > Soil > Palsa > Peat permafrost | place: Sweden: Abisko...
TTTTATGAGAATCAGGTACTTTTTTCGTTGCATGTGATTGCTCAACGGAGAATTGTCTCATTGATGATCTCGAATTGGTAGACCAGATCCTTGACTCTCCTGCGCCGTCAAAGGTACATCATCTCCCTATCATTGTCAATCAACGGTCTTTTTGACAAGCTAGATCCTGCATTCGTATCACCACCGTCCATCTCTGTTTTCCGCACCATCCTCCAGAAGAGTCTCCTTCGACGAAGAAACTCCCCTGCTCCCTTTCCCCGAAGCACACACAGCCCCCCACTCCCGCATCGTAAACATAGCAATCCTCGTCAACTTTGCTGCCAACGTCCTCCTGCTCATCGCAAAGTTCATCGTCACCCTGACCTCCTCATCTCTCTCCGTGCTGGCCTCACTCGTCGACTCTGGCCTCGACTTCACGTCCACTGTCATCATATACTCTGTCACACGAATCATCCAGAGCAAGGACTGGAGAAGTCATTACCAGTTTCCAGTTGGAAAGGCAAGACTCGAGCCGATTGGAGTGTTGGTCTTTTCGGTGATTATGATTGTTAGTTTCATACAGGTTGGGGTGGAGGCTGTGCAGCGGTTGATCCGCGGCGGAGAAACGCATGAGGTGGTCGCGCTGTCTACGCCGAGTATTATCATCATGGCTTCGACGGGTTGGATCTCGTGGTCTTGGGGCTTATGGTAGTGATCGTGAAGTTTGGATGCTGGGTTTGGTCCAGATCTGTGAAGAATTCCGGGGTACAAGCGCTGGCTCAGGACGCCATGAACGATGTCGTATTCAAGTTCATCTCCTGGTACTACCTTCTAACAGTAGTTTATTTTCCCTAATCTTCCCCTTAATAGGGTACATCCCTGCCACAGCATCTCACCGCCCGCCCTAACATCTAGTCAAATCGCACATATATGGTGGCTAGACGCTGTCGGTGCAATCGTAATCTCAGTCTACATCATCTTCGAATGGAACAAAACGTCTCCCCTCCTCGCCCTTCCTGGAAATCCTGACTAATTTGCGCAGTGCATACAGTCACATCCAGAACCTCACTGGCACGTCCGCCTCAAACGCCCAACTCCAGCAAATAATCTACATGGCTTCTCGTTTCAGTGACCGTATTCTCAAAGTAATGAACGTCTCGGGCTACCACGCCGGTGACAACATCCTCGTTGAAGTCGATATAGGTACTTGTCGTCCCTTTTGCATGTTTCGCTTTGCTGGCCCTAGATAGCTGGGACTGACGGTAGTGCTGGATGAGAAAATGCCTTTGAGGGATGTCCATGATCTGGGAGAAGCGTTGCAGTATTCTATAGAGAGTTTGGAGGGTGTAGAGAGGGCTTTTGTACATTGTGATTATACGGTAGGGAATCCAAGTGGGCATATTAAACGGCATGGGAGGTAAGGGACCATTAATCTGTGGATGTATGTATATTGTAAATTATTGGGATCGAGAGTAGAGCAGAATGTATTTAATATCTCCTTTTGTGATCGCTCAGCATCTTCTTTCCCTCGAGTCAGGGCCATTTACATGACTCTGACTATCGTTCGGACCAAGACGTGCATTGAGATGGGACAATTCTATGCCTTGTCGTAGTGCCTCATTACACTAGCTGTCTCTATCTTTCCATCTATCCAAATAGTGAATTGTAACGCCAGAATCTCATAAATTTCCTGAGGCCTCCCTTCGAGCCCTCCTCGCATTATATTCCTGTGCCTCCACCCGTCGCCTTAACCTCTCCAAATGCTCTGACCGCTCCAGGATCTCAACTACAGCTTTCACGACGGGCTCCCGAGACGGATCCGCATCCCAGAACGACTGTCCATCTTGAAGAGTACGATTTCTTCGTCGTCGATTAAGGATCTTAAGACGAGCCCATGTCCTGCCCAAAAACTATAATTAGCGCGCGCTGTGGGAGGGGAGGTACCTTCTCGACAGACTGAGTCAGTTGGAGAACGTTCTGAGCGACTCCACTTTCAAATTTGAAGGGAATCCAGTCGTCGACGTAAAGGATGTGCTTTTGATCTGAAGGTTCGAGTTTTCCAGAAAACATCAAACCCGTCATAGGTCCGATGACAGTTGTATCGCGCAGGAAGACTCCTCCCGCAGTCGTCGACTTGCTTGAGAACAGGACTAGCGTCCCAGGCGGTCCCGCTCCGACAAATCTGGCTCTCTTGTCGACCTTCTCCTCGCCGGCATTACTATTCAGCGAACCGGGGTGGATCAAGGCTTTTGAATCCACTGTTGTCTGCAATAGAATGGGCGTCATCTGAACGGCAAGATTAGGCATCAACCCCGATGTCAACAACGCGAAGATCAAAGGCTGCACGTCGGAATTGATATTCAACTCTGGATCTCCCAATTCGTTGTTATATCGTTGTGAAGACGGGATATCCTTTGCGAGACCCCAGTTGACGAGCATCTCGAGCATCTGTTCCGCGGTCTTCTCGATCGTTTGTAATCCGCCTGTGTGCATGAAATTTTGGAATGCGTATTCATTTGCTGCGTTGCGACCGCGGGTATTCTTGATGAATCTCCATTCGCGGAAGGCGTTGAGAAGAGCGAGATGGTCGGATGGTTGGCCTAATGCCATGCCATACCGGATTGCATTGGCTTGATCCTGGACTCCTGGAGGGGACAGGAAGAATGATCGATTTGATTCAATGGCTGCCAGGATGAGGATTGGATCAAGGCATTTGAAGAGGGAGCCAAGAAGAACCATCTTGCCTATCGCTGGTTGTACAGGTCTATCAAGTTAGGATAAAATAGTGGAAAGGAATTACAGTTCGGATAGAACATGACCCAGTGGCGTGAGTTCCTCGCTCTCATCTAGGGCGCCCAGATTCGTTAGCGCCTTGAGCGCAGACACGACAGCCAAAGAACTTGGTGGTTCGATACTCTCCTCCAGCACGTCTGCGATCGGTTCTTTGATACCGTAGGTACGGACACTAAGACAAATGTCTTGCAAATCGGAGCGCTTGATTTCGGCAGTGTCTCCCATGGGCAACGCGTTGTGTCGCTCCGGATATGTAAGGGCATAGTACTCTCCTGGCTTGACTCGACCTGCACGACCCGCACGTTGACGTGCACTGGATTGAGATATCCATGTGCAAATCAGAGCGGTTGACCGTCGGAGCTGTGAGTATCGTTTCTCGCGATGTTTGCAAGTATCCACCACGTACGCGACCTCAGGAATCGTGACGGAGGTTTCTGCAATATTGGTGGACAGGATGATTTTTCGAATACCGGGTTCAAGAGGGTTGAAAACTTCTTGTTGCATCGTCGGAATAGACGAATGTAGCATGAACACTCGGTACTTGGAAGTGTCGTTGAAGTCTTCTCCCAGGAACGGCCGAGAGCGCATCAACTTGTCCAACGACACGATTTCCTTGAAACCCGGAAGAAATACCAAAACTGCACCATCGTCTTTCTTCGCGCAAAGATGTGCGACAATATTCGCAATCAAGAGATCGGGCTGTGCGCTTTCGTCATATTTCATATCCAATTCGTCTTCTTCCCATGCGGAGCCAGTTCGTGACCAGTCAATTCCAACTGCTTCTTCTTCCTCCTGCTCGTGTTGCAGCGCGAAGTCAACATCTCTGCGTGCTTCCATCTCTTTCATCATATATTTCTTCGTAGAAGAGTCAGATTGTAATTCTTGTTTGACCCTAGGGTATACGTTCATCATTGTCTGAATGTCGTCGAGGAAGAACTTTTGAACAGGGAACATCCGACCAGGGATCTCGATGTAAGGGCACTCTCCGTTTTCGAATCCGCGACCAAAGTATCTTCGGAACAAAGTAGTGTCAATGGTAGCACTCATAAGAACAATTTTGACAGGAGGGACGTTCTCCCCACGTCGACGAGCGTCGAGAATTCTCTTCAAAAGCACCATCAAGAAATCGATCTGCACATCACGCTCGTGTACCTCGTCCACAATGATGTGAGATACTCCCTTCAGACAATCATAGCCCTCTTGCAGTTGGCGTAGTAGAATACCGGTGGTGCAATAGGTGATGCTTCCACCCCATTCAGGCGCCGCATTTGAGAAACGAACTCGGTAACCCACGCTTTCGCGAAGTCGTTCTCCCCGCTCAACAGCCACACGTTTAGCGACTGACATCGCGGCGATACGTCGTGGCTGCGTACATACAATATTACATTCCGCACCCTTACCGTTCCGGATTGCTTGATCGAGTAAAAACTGAGGCACCTGGGTTGTTTTTCCGGATCCAGTTGCTCCGACGAGAACGCAAACATCGTTATTATCAAACAACGCTTTGACATCTTCAGCGTATTGATTGAGCGGCAACTCTGCTCTTTGAGCGCGTAATTGCGCAAGATCAGGATTGGCGTCATATGCCTTCAGTCGAGCTGCAAGTTCTTCGCTTTTGGTGCTGTTTATTTCCTGAGCCATCATTTGCTGGGCGCGGCTACTAATGGGAGGAATCGAATCTGCTTCGGCATCAACCTCGTCCGACAGAGACTTTGTTATCTTGGAAAACGCTTCCAATTCCCGGTCCAGTTCCATTAAGCGATGCAGCCGATTTCGCAAGGCACCGATGGTTTCTGGATTCATCCAGACGCCCAAGGGATTGACTTCGTTCAAAACCTCGCCGTGATGTGCATGGAGATAAACGACAAATTTTTTGAACAAATTCCCATCCTGTGCCTTCATATCCCTGGCCGCAAGATAATAACATATTGCTTGGGCATCCATTTTGCTATATGTCAGCAGTTGTGGTCAAGGATTGTACTGAAGCATCACGCATTCACTCAATAATCGTTCCCCTAGATACAGCTGTCCAAGAACTTCAGCACCATTCAAAGATTTTGCAACAAATCTGAACTGTTCCCAGTCCTTTTGCTTCATTTTGCAGTATTGCAGAAACTTCTCCCCCGTCTTTGATGTAAGGGTGTTGATATGCTTGACCATCATCGTTTCGCCTTGGTGTAACTCTTCAGCTCGTTTCTTGAAGTTGACACAAGCTCCTACCTCCGCGTAGGCACGAACCGTAGGATGATAACATTCTCCAACTATTACAGTGCCTTCAACCGTAACTCGGGTGAAGAAGCCGTTCGAGGAATTTTTCGCATTACTTGCCGGTATGGGTTTCGTTTCGAATACGGGCAAAGTATCAAATTGCGCCGCATAGTCGTAAACATCTACTTTAGCGGATTTATTATTGACGATCGTTTCTGTTGAGACATTTCTGTATTTCGTAACACAGAGAGCATGTTGAAAGACGATGGACGATTTGTGATGCATTATTACGTGCAAGGCTGCATTCTTTGCCGCAGTTTCCTCGAAGTAAGCATATCTTTAAGAACTTCAATACCCTGTTTGTTCCATCTCCGACTGCACTGCATATATTCCCAGACCAGTACACATCAAGTTTTACTCGGACATGCTGGACACCCTCGCGTCGTCTGATGTTGACACATTCCTGCTTCACGCCCAGCTTTAGCCCATCTACCAGATACTCCAAAGGCGTTTCAGCCCAGTTATAGGTAATCGTCCGCTTCCCGCTCTTCGACGGTCTTTCGAGCTGGAGAGGAATTTCCTCCTCTGTAGGAGGTTCATATAGTTTTATAATATCCTGTCTTCCCCATGAATGAGGCGAGTTGAGAAAATTTGCTGTTTCCCGCGGATCTCCGTTCGCGCTGTTCCCTTCTGGCAGTCGGACAGAGTTCGAGGTTGTCCCCGGTTTTGTCTTCGAGTTCTTCGAGTTTGTCTTCGAGTTTGTCTTCGAGTTTGTCTTCGAGTTTGTCTTCGAGTTTGTCTTCGACGATGATTTGCCCGCCGACTTTGAGGGAGGTAAGGGATCGTTTTGTTGGTGTCTTTTATCTTGAGCGGATGGACTGGCTTGATAGTACTGCATTCCGCTGAGCAATGGCGACGTTTGTTGTGCTTGCGCTGCTGCTCCCCGAATTGGCTTTTGGGCATGTATACGCCGGATACACACATGTCCACGTATTGTTGATTCTACAAGTCGCTCACCGAGCGACAACCGAACCTGTCTCAACATTCTAGCTGTTGTTCAGTTATTGAGCTAATGCATGAGCATTGGAGGTTTATCGGATATAAGCGAAGCTGGCCCTGGGATCAGGCGAACTTGGTTGTATCGACTCGAGCGCGGAATGATTTGGATCGCCCTCTGAAAAATTTCGAACAGCGTTCTGAAAACGACCACCAACGGCTCATCGATAGGCTTGGGCGTCAGCCAATAACAGAGCCCAATTTATGTACCGTTCCGAGTCAAGGGCATGTTTGGCATTCAATAGTTTCGACACACATTCCAAGCTGAGCTAATTTACAATTATTATGAGGCTGGGATTCTAGTCTAGTCCTAAGCTACTGCACCGGATATCTCTTTAAATCAAATATACTTTTCAACTATCTCTTCAAAGGCAATTTGTCGAAAAGAAGATGCATCAAGGTTTAGACGGATCTCATCCATCTTCCTCTTCGAAACATGGCCAACTTCATGCGGAAGGCCTTGCAATATTTCCTTACGGACAGTTGACGAGATATACCCTTTTTGTAATCGGGCGGAGGCCATGTCTTCGACCCACTCTCTCTCGAACCACGGAACTTCTTCTCCCGCAGCCATAAGCCGAAATATGTTTTCAATCCGACTTAATTTGTCAACTTGCTCTGCAGAGTCAGAAACCGTACAAAATTAGCAGTACCTTGTATCTGACCCACATTCTTGAGGAAGAATAGGACGTGTTTGACGAAGATGATGAAATCGAACACCCCCGCACACACACTCACATACGGTCCATCCTCATGTTCATCAAGCTGGTATGCAAGGACTGATAGCATTGCGTGCATCGCGACCGAAATTCGGAATAGCTCCCCCGTGAAACCTTTCAATCCCTCAATATTTTCTCTTGTCAATCCTTCCCATCTATACGCATAAATCTCTCGTACCGCAGCTAGACATGGTAAAACATATCCCCATGTCGGATTTGTGATTTCAGGGGCTTCTGTGACTAGGCGAAAATACTCACATATAATGTCTTGCATCACAAATGTACGTAATGCTTCAACATGAGTTCCTAAGCCATCCTCAGTTCCCTCACAGAAAGCACCGACACAGAAATCTAGAAAATCGCGTTGCCGATTATTTCGCACAGTTTTCTCGAGGAAGCTCTTTACGCTCCAAAATATGTCCATCTGAGTACCATTTGAGAAAGGGCGGCGCGAATCTTTACGAGCGGAACCTCGAAGGCGTTGCGCCGCGTAAGTGACTTCATTTGCTCCAGGTTGAGGAAATGTTTCGCCATTGGTAAAGAAATCCAGGATTGGTAAGTCTTCGAAGGTTCTGTGGGATTCTTTGAGAAAATGAGCACAATGTTGGATTATGTTTCCCACAACGTGTTGAGCTAGCGAAACATATTGCACTAGAATCTCGGAATCAGAATTGGCCATCTCCTATCTGTTAGAGGTATGTAGGTCTAGGTTAGCGATACCAGGTAAATGCTTTTCATGCTCGAGAGCATGCGATGCAAGTAATCAATATATCTTTGCTTGTTTAGGGATATGCTGACACGGTCTCCTGTTTGAGATAAGTCATCAAATGACCTTCCCATATTCGCCAAAACGTCTCAATGTCAGATATCGTTAATGAAGAAAACGTACAAACAATAAGACTCGGTCTGGCTTCAAAAAGCGCCTCGGCCGTGATATCGTATACACCCTCGGAGTTTCTTCTGAAAAGCGGATTCCTGAGAATTGTATTCTGGTCCTCAATATTTAGGAGCATAGTTGTAAGAGAGGAAGACTGCTGCTCCACTTCAGGTTCCACTATGCTTTCAAACCAAGCTGAGATAAATTGGTCTGGGGCATTTGAAAAGGCAGTCGGGTCTGCCGCAAGCACCCTCGTCAGTATATAGGGGCTCCATAGTCGACTAATTTGAGAGTTGGTGGATCGAAGACGTTCCCATTCTCCGCCATATTGAAGGAAAGCTGCCCAGTCTCGTAGTCCGTGACGAACAGCCATCGAAACACCAACAATCCAGATGTCGATAATTGGACCAAGATGTTCTTCAGCCGGTTTGAAACTAGCGAAAAGATTTGCGATGACTTGGTGAAGCTGAGTACAAATATTGGCCAAAACATTCCCAGCTGGAAAGGCGGATGCATTATCCTGGGCGGCCATAAATTCTTCCAAGAAAGTTTCATCGCCATAGTCCTGACTATCATTATCCAAGGAGATAGCTATTGGCACTTCAGATACCGGAGTTGCTTGGTCGATTGCTGTGAAGAAGGCTTTGAGTACTGCAAGAAGGGCTAGCATCACACTGGATGGAAGTTGGCGTGATGACTTGACAATTAAAGCAGTTACATCTGCATTAGCTCGAGATACACAAGAGATTTACCATCGACCAATTGTCCGGCTTGTTGCCCGGCAAGCGGCAGAACGTTCTCCAGTGATTTTAAGGCCTTTAATAGGATACTTTCCAATGCTCTTATCTTCGATTTTGCTGGTACCCCTTCCCCGGATTCGGCTGCAATATTTGCAGGGCGGCTGAGAATCTGATAATCCTTCAACGCATGACGAAAAATCACCATGAACCACTGAATACTTGACGTGATGTCCTCCTCCTTCTTCAACTGAAAATCCATCAGAATACTCCATGTTTCCAGGCAGATGACCTGCGCAGGAGCAGGCGCCTTTTCAATATCAATGACATCCCTTATTCGCTCGATGGATGGACGAGACCTGCCCGGAGCAACCCAATACAACGTCAATAACAGACAATAATGGTTTTGTAACGCGATGTAGTCTAGCGGCGAAAATTCGGATTGGTAGGTACGCAGAGGAGTAATGCGATTGACGAAACGATCAAGATCCTTACTAGCCGCCAGAAATTGTCGACGATCGGTTTTTGAAGTTCCACGGAGATGTGATTGCTGTTGTGCGATATATGAGGCCAGAAGTTTCAGGAAAATGACGAATGTACTGTCTGTCGTTTGGATCTCAAGGGGAGAGCTAGATTGAAAGAATTTTGGGAAACCTCCAAACCCCTCAGTTTTGAGATTATCGAAACGACGTTCCGTGAAGAGGGCGTACATTATCGTAAGGATAGATTTGACTCCGAAACACCAACCCCAAGAAGAGATGAGCGTAAAACATCGTGCAAACAGAATGCGGACGTATGCATCATAGCGGTAGTGCTGAGCAGCAGGATAAGTCTTTAAGCAAGGAGCTATGATCGCTTCAACGATATTCCAAATTGTGATTGCTGATATTTTGTTGATGCGCTGGGAGGGAGCTCGTGCTATTCCGTCGGCGTCGATCGTCGTTATTGCGGAGATGTTGAAAATAACGTTCCATGCCAGATCCAGGATTTCTCCTTCCCTTACTTCTTTGACCCCTAGCTCGGTCTCAACCAGAGTCCAGAACGTTGGCACCTTTGACACCTGCATCTCATCCTTCCTTTCTAGTAGCAAGTACAAGGTACTCCACACATCGAGCAAAACCGAATCACACTCCTGACGATTTGTATTTGTACTATTTGCTCTGATTTTCCGTATATTCTGTTGCAGAAAGTCAAGCCCTCCGCGTAACAGATACTGCAATAGTCGTCGGCTTAGATTGCATATCACTTCATCTGCTTCCAGCATGGACACGTCGCGGGATGTGAGAAGGTAAAGCTGATAGCACCCGACAAGCAGAGTCTGTAAGACTGCGAGCGCAAGAAGACTTGACCGGTCAGAAAGATCGATATTGTCTGACAGAATCGTGCCATCCAGGTAATCCATTGCTGTCGCCGTAAGTCTGAGTATTTTTGAGCCAAATAGTTGTATTTCTGGAGACTGCGTCGGCCGTAGACCGGCAAGCGATGAGATGATAAATTCTGCATGTTTAAGGATCTGATCATGGGCTCGAGAAATATCGGTATGTTCAGAGTCGGATAATCGCAGCCTGCCTATTGATGATAGCATTAGGTCGAGATCGGTGCCAACTCTTTCACATGCCTGTTCAACATCGAAGTCCGCGTGAGATTCGACGTTGCGCCACAGATTTGAGTCATCTTGAGCAGCGACTTCAGTTTTCAGTGCCATGGAGAGGAGTCCGCGTCCAATAAAGGTGTTTTGATTGAGATATGTTCCTTCTGGAATGGGAAGCACGCCGAACGTCAACGAGCTCGAATTATTCGAAAACCAGACATCATCAAGCGATAGCTGTTGACCTTTAGACGTATTTGTATCCGAAATCGAGATTCTCGAGATTCGATGCCTAGCCTTGTGGACATCACGTCGATTGGGATTGTTCGGTTTACGAAGGCGAGGAAGACTTGTCATGTTGGGAGGTGTTGAGATATCCATCGAGTCTAAGTATTCGCCAGAATCTTCCTCGAGGTGTGCCTGCGAGCGCTCGGCAGCAGTCCTGAGGGATGTCACTATATCGTTAGGGTGACGGGGCCGTGATCGAGCACTGGCAGAAACCCGAGCTTTGCGAACTTTTGTGATTCCTTCAATCTGACCAGTGGGACGCGTTGCGTTCCTCTGCACAACACGGCCTCGAGATCTCGCCCCATCAATAATCGCAATGATGGGTGCGCCAGGGCGGAGAAAACGGTCCACAGGCTTCTTACTGTTTTCGGGGTACGACATATTCTCCTCTGGTAAAGGGGCCAGGGGCGTTCGTTT
>Ga0302325_10032760_pt1 | contig 10662 bp, 6 predicted proteins | sample Palsa_T0_2_FD_201948 | JGI IMG/M metagenome (GOLD analysis project Ga0302325, IMG submission 201948) | Peat permafrost microbial communities from Stordalen Mire near Abisko, Sweden - Palsa_T0_2 | ecosystem: Environmental > Terrestrial > Soil > Palsa > Peat permafrost | place: Sweden: Abisko...
ACCGCGCGATCGAGCGCCGGTTCAGTTCAACAAACTTTATGCAGAGTGCGTTGAGCGTCTTTGCGCGAATGAAGCGTCTGTGGCGCACTCCGCATAAAGTCCTCTTCGTTATGAGTGGGGGGCGCATAAACGGGACAATCTTGAACGACTCGGAAATCATCCGGCACCCCAACGCGATCTAACTCGCTTTGCCGGGACCACCAACACCCGCTGTCGGATGCCTCAAAAAAAAACAAGCACAACCGCCGCGCAGCGTCCTTCAATTATTCCCTGCAAAGCCGCGAAACGGGTGGTTATTTTTCCTTCTGTGCCAGCAGATGCCTGACAACAAATCCCGACGCGCGCAGATTTCCCCTGAGCCGGATGGCGTTGGCGATGTTGTCCATGGCCGCATCCCCGACGGCGGCCATGCGATCCTTCACGCTTTTCCGGGTCTCGCGTGATTAATCATGCGATATATGCAATAATTTGGAATCCGCTTGTCAAAATGAGTTGAGTTCCGCCCCCAAAAGTGGAACACTTTGGAACATTTCGGAACATCGAGTCGATGAATGTCTTTCCGCGGTTGAGGCATGACCGTCGTTCCAACGGTTGCCCTCTGCTCATCGTGCGCGGGGCCGCCGTCTTGTGCCACCGGGTGCCTCCGGGCGATGCACCGGCATTACCTTCGCCGCCGCGATCTCGGTGTCGGTGGCCAGGTGAAGATCGGGGTACCAGAACTTCATCACATTCCAATACAAATCATCTTCCAGCGGGATCGAAGCCAGCACCGTGCCGTGCATGTCGGCGGGGCCGGTTACCCATTCGCCTTTGCTGTTCCATTCGGAGTTGGTGTCGGAATCGATCCACGCAACGGCGGGATGTTTGGGATCGGTGGCCGGGGCGAACCGCGGGACCAGATCGCCGGGCAATTCACGGTTGAACGCCTGCACTGTGCCAGCGAGGCGAACCAGGAGGATTGCGTTTTGGCCGATGGTCAGATTCAGCGGTTTGTCGGTCACCGCATCGCCGGGGACGGCGATCGGTTGCGTGGTGGCAATGAAGGTGATTCGCCGGTCATCGGGATCCTTGTTGGGCAGAAGATGATGCGGGGGTTGCGGTTTGGAAAAATCACCGGCTACCGCGGGGAGTGCCATCACCTGCGTGTCGGGATGTGCGGATTTCCAGCTTTGCCAGGTGCTCTTTGTCACGCTGAGGGATTCGTGGAATCCGGTGGGGATTTCACCGTTGAAGGTTTTGCCGGTGAGGCCGTTGATGAACTGACCCAGCCGGGTGTTGTAGACCAGAAGCGCGTTGTCGGGGCTGCAGACGATTTCCAGATCTTCGGCTCGGAGGTCGCGGTCGGTGGTGAAGACCAGTGCCCGGTTGGCAAAGGCGGACCAGAACAGGACGATCGGTTTTTCCCGGCCGGTTCGCATGACCACCGGGGCGTGGAATAATTCGCCGCAGGGGAACGCCAGCGGCTGGCCGTTGAGCATGATCCCCACCACCAGCTCATCCGGGGGCAGCGACGGTAATTTGTCGGCGGATACAAACGGTGGATTAGCCAGACAGATCAGTCCCTGCGCGGGGCCCGCGGTGAAGCGGTGAACGAACAGCACCAGCACAGGCAGCAAACCGATCAACCACCAGACCCGCCGCTTGCCGGAGATGACGACGAACAACAGGCCGGCACAGAGCATTAACGCGGTGACAATCGCCGGCCATTCCAACCGGCGGGACCACAGGATCAGATCCAGCCCATGCGGACCGAATGATGCCCAGACCGGCTCGGTCCCATATGCCAGCACGCTCGTGACAATCAGCGCGAGAAGAATCAGGATCAGGGGAAGGAGCATGGGTCGGTGAAAATTGAGAATCGAAGATCGAGGATAGCGGATAGACGACGTTATCGCGACACTCCATCTTCCATCCTCAATTCTCCATCTTCAATTGTTCTCGGCATCTTACTTCACGGCATACACACCGCGGTCCATCTGCTGAAACCGTTTTTCCTTGATGAGGGTCTGGTTGATGATCCCGCGGAAATTTGAGCTGGTGCTGTGGTACCCGCTGGCGAGCACCGCCTTGAGGATGTCGCCGACGCGCATCGGGCCTTTGCCTTTGAGCACACCTTCCATGACGGCGACGAGGCTGACGCCGTTGCGAACCCGACCACCTGCGGTGCGCGGGGCATTTGATCCACCCAACCGGATGATCTGGCGATCTATCTGTTCCAGATTCTTCTGCAATTCCGTTCGCTGCTTGTGAAGTTTTTGAATTGCTGTTCGCCTCTCGTGCAGAAGTGATTCTAATTCTGTGATGGAGAGTCCACCTTTTCGACCTCGAGGCATGAATACCTTCCTGTTCGCTCGAACCAAGCCGACCCCCTTTTGTAAGAACAAATGCCACTTCGCATGTTACGTGCAAAAAGTCGTTTTGCATATCGTTAGTTTTACAATTTCTGCGATGCAGCTACGATTTGGCCAACACCTATGACAACGCTCGAACTTCGACATGACGGCACCGATCTTGTTCGCTTCGACCCTTGGTTGGAGCCGTACCAATCGCAGCTGCGCGACCGGTTTGCGTATTACCAAAATGTTCTGCAAAAAATTGATGCCACCGGTGGAATCACCGGGCCGATCAGTCAGGGGCACCATTATTTTGGGCTCAACCGGGGTGAATTCCATGGCAAACCGGGAGTGTGGTACCGCGAATGGGCACCCAATGCGCTGCAACTGCGGTTGATCGGTGATTTCAATAACTGGGACCGATACGGTCACCCGGCGGTTCGCGATCAATATGGTGTCTGGGGTTTATTTCTGCCGGATGATCGGTTTGGCGACAAGCTGGTGCATGGGTCGAAGGTGAAAGTGCATGTGGTGACGGAGACCACGCGGGTGGATCGAATTCCCGCGTACATTCGCCGGGTGGTGCAGGAACAGGACAGCAAGGGTTATGTGGGTGTTTACTGGAATCCGCCGACGCCGTATCGGTTTGCGAATCGGACGCCGATGTTGGACGGGGGACTGCGAATTTATGAATCCCATGTGGGGATGGGCACCGAGCAGGAGAAGGTTGGCAGCTACGGCGAGTTCACCCAGACCGTGCTGCCGCGCGTGGCGAAGCTGGGGTACAACGCCATTCAGCTGATGGCGGTGATGGAGCATCCGTATTACGGATCGTTTGGTTACCACGTCAGCAATTTTTTCGCCGCCAGTTCGCGGTTTGGCACGCCTGAAGAACTCAAGGCATTGATCGACACCGCGCATGGCATGGGGATCACCATGATCATGGATGTGGTGCACAGCCATGCGGTGAAGAACACGCAGGAAGGGTTGAACCTTTTCGACGGGACCGATTACCAGTATTTCCACGCCGGTCCGCGCGGGCAGCATGTGGCTTGGGATTCGCTGCTGTTTGATTACAGCAAATACGAAGTCCAGCGATTCATGCTCAGCAATCTCCGCTATTGGCTGGAGGAATTCCGCTTCGATGGTTTCCGCTTCGACGGCGTCACCAGCATGCTCTATCTCGATCACGGCCTGGGTAAAGCCTTCAGCAGCTATGACGACTATTTCGACGGCAATGTAGATCGCGATGCGGTCGCCTATCTCCAACTGGCCAACAGCCTGTTGCATGAACTCCGGCCCGATGCAATCTCCGTAGCCGAGGATGTCAGCGGAATGGTGGGCCTTGCCCGGCCGGTTTACGAAGGCGGGTTGGGATTTGATTATCGCCTGGCGATGGGTGTCCCGGATTACTGGATCAAGCTGCTGAAAGAGCGGAAGGATGAAAACTGGAACCTGGGTGAAATCTACCACACCCTGATGAACCGCCGGCACAGCGAACGGCACATCGGTTACGCTGAAAGCCACGATCAGGCGATGGTCGGTGACAAAACCATCGCCTTTTGGTTGATGGACAAGGAAATGTACTGGCACATGGACAAGGCCAGCGTTTCACTGGTCATCGATCGCGGAATCGCCCTGCACAAAATGCTCCGGCTGATCACCTTCAGCCTGGCCGGTGAGGGATATCTCAACTTCATGGGCAACGAGTTCGGTCACCCCGAATGGATCGATTTCCCCCGCGAAGGCAACGGTTACAGCTACAAATATGCCCGCCGACAGTGGGGGCTTGCGGACAATGAGTTGCTGCGCTACCAGGGATTGCAGAACTTCGATGCCGCCATGCAGAATCTCGATCGGCAGTACCATGTGCTGACCGATCCGTTCATTCAGCAGTTATATGTGCATGAGGATGACAAGCTGCTGATTTACCGGCGCGGACCGCTGGTTTTCATATTCAATTTCCACCCCACCAAATCCTACAGCGACCTGAGGATACCCGTGCCCGATCCGAAAAATTACAAACCGATTTTAGACACCGATCGCAAAGAATTCGGCGGAGCGGGGCTGGTGGATTCCAATGTGGTGTACCTGAAGCAGGACTTCGCGTACGCCGGTCGGGAGCAAAGTGTGCAGTGTTACATCCCGGCCAGAAGCGCGCAGGTTCTGGCACCGCAATAGCGCGGTATTTCTCTTCGTTTCGTCATTCGAATTTCGTCATTCGAGGCTTCGAGATTTCATTTTTCAACTATTGTCCGACTTGCCTTCGGTAGATTCGCTGAATACTGTACGGTCGGAATTAGTCCTGTGTTCGACCGTCTATCATTAAACGATTATGCCAAAACAAACTTTTCTGCGGTTTTTAATGGTTCTACCGCCGTTGTGCGTCGGTGTCATCCTCAATGGATGCAACAAACCGGGTGCTGGGGCGGCGGGTGCGCCGGCCGGCGGGTTTGCCGCACCGGTGACAACCGTGTCGGCGACGTCGGCAGACGTTCCGATCTATCTCGACGAAATCGGCAAGGCCGTCGCCAGCCAGAGCGTTACCGTTCTTCCACAGGTATCGGGCCCGATCATCGCCCGGCACTTTAGGGACGGAGACGATCTGCAAAAGGACGCGCCGCTGTTTGATATCGATCCCCGGCCATTTCAGGACCAGCTCGACCAGGCCAGGGGCCAGCTCGCCAAGGACACTGCTCAGCGAATCAGCGCCGACTGGAACGTGAAGCAAGACCAGGCGGCAATGGAAACCAAGGCCATCTCCGAGCAGCAGCTTCACAACGACATCGGCACGCGCGACCAGGCCGTCGGCGCGATCCTGGTTGACGAAGCTCAGATTGAAACCGCAAAACTGAACCTGGAATATTGCCATATTAAATCCCCGATTGATGGTCGCGCCGGTGTGCGGCTGGTGGATGTGGGCAACGTGGTCACAGCCGCGGGTCAGGCACCGGGCAGCAGCCTGCTGTCGATCCAGACACTGGATCCGATTTACGCGGATTTCACAATCACCGAAAGCGAGTTGCTGAAGGTTCAGCAATACATGGCCCACGGCGAACTCCGCGCGGAGGTGCAGTTGCCTCAGGACGCGGTCGTGCTGAGAGGCCCGCGACCGGCGACTCAACCGGTGCCCGCACCCGGCGCGGAATACAGCCCCGAAACCCAGCACCCGGCCGTTGTCGGTTTACCCACTCCGGCCCAGGTGATGGCCGCACCCCCAACCATGCCGACCACCCAGCCCGCGGATATTGAGATCCCGCGCATCGGCAAGTTGACCTTCCTGGACAACGCCGTGCAGGATGGCACCGGAACCGTCAAGCTGCGGGCGACGCTTCCCAACGCAGATCATCATTTCTGGCCCGGACAGTTTGTGAATGTCCGACTGATTTTGGAAGTTGAGAAAAACGCGGTGATGATCCCCGGTTCGGCGGCGCAGATCAGCCAGAAGGGTCCGTATGTGTATGTCGTCCAGCCCGATTCCACCGCAAAGCTGGTGCCCATCGTACTGGGCCAGCGACAAGGCGATCTGGTGGTTGTGGAATCCGGCCTGCACGCCGGTGATCAGATCGTGATGACCGGACAGTTGATGGTGATGGACAAGGCCAAGGTGATGGTCACCAACAAACCCGCCGGTGGCCCCCCCACCGCTGCAAAATCTGCTGAAAATGGTGACGCTGCGAATAAGGGAGGTTCGTTGTGAATTTGTCTGAACCTTTCATCCGCAGGCCGGTGATGACCGTCCTGCTGTCGATCTCGGCAATCCTGTTCGGTGTGCTGGCGTTCAAGGCGATGCCGGTCAACAACCTGCCTGCGGTGGACTATCCGGTCATTCAGGTGAACGTCAATTATCCCGGCGCATCGCCAGAGACGATGGCCAACAATGTCGCCACTCCGCTGGAGCGGCAGTTCACGCAGATTCCCGGGCTGGAAGTGGTCACTTCCTCCAGCGGACAGGGGTTCAGTTCCTTCACGCTGCAGTTCAACCTGAACAAGAGCATTGACGCGGCTGCCACGGATGTGCAGACCGCCATCACGCAGGCCAACGGGCAATTGCCCACCGATCTGCCCAGCCCCCCCACCTTCAGCAAGACCAATCCGAACGATCAGCCGATCATGTACATCGCGCTGGCGACCAGTTCGGTGACGCGTGGTCAGCTGTATGACTACGCCAGCACGCAGGCGGGCGAGCGCATCAGCATCGTGCCGGGCGTGAGCAAGATTGTGATATACGGCACACCTTCGGCTGTGCGGATCAAGGCAGATCCGTCCAAACTGGCAGTCCGCAACATGACGATGGACACGCTGGCGACCGCCATCAAGAACGGCACCAGCTATCAGGGCGCCGGCCAATTCGACGGCCCCACGCGCACGTTTCTGCTTCAGCCGCAAGGCCAGTTGGATGACGCCGAGGCTTACAACAAACTGGTGATCGGATATCAGAACCACGCTCCGATTTACCTCAAGGATGTCGCCACCGCGGAAGACTCGGTGCAGGATGAGCGTATCGATCTGCGGTTCTGGGCCAAGGGATATGACAATCCAACCGCGACGGTGGTCGTAGCCGTCTTCCGCCAGGCGGGCACCAACGCGGTGGAAGTGGCCAAGCAGGTTGAAGACCTGATCCCCACCATTCAAAAAACACTGCCGAATTCGGTGTTGATGAGGACGATTTACGATCAGTCGCAGTCGATCGTCAACAGCGTGACGGATGTGGAAACCACGCTGATCATTGCATTTGTGCTGGTTGTGTTCGTGATCTTCATCTTCCTGGGCCGGGCAGCCGACACGCTGATCCCCGCCGTCGCCCTGCCACTGTCGCTGCTGCTGACATTCATCGCGATGAGCGTGCTGGGCTACAGCCTGGACAACTTATCGCTGATGGCGCTCACGCTGGCGATCGGATTCCTGGTCGATGACGCGATTGTGTTCCTGGAAAACTGCGTCCGGCGAATGGAAAAGTTCGGCGAAACACCCGGTGTGGCCGCACTGCGCGGAGCGAAGGAAATCAGCTTCACCATCCTGTCCATGACCATCTCGCTGGCCGCGGTCTTCCTGCCGCTGCTGCTGCTGGGCGGTTTGATGGGCCGGATCTTCCGCGAGTTCTCCGTCACGATCATCATCTCGATTCTGGCATCGGGCATTGTCTCGCTGACACTGACCCCGCTGATGTGCGCCCGCATGCTTGCCAAGCGCGGGCATGGCACCAGGAAAACTTTCCTGGAGCGCGTCATCGGAGGCGTCGAACAGCGCGTGCTGGCCATATACGGCAACTCGCTGTGGTTCTTCCTCCGCCACAAGTGGATCTCCGCCATCACCTGGATCATCTGCCTTGCGGGCACCGTCATCCTGTTCCAGATGGTTCCCAAATCCTTCCTGCCCGTGGGTGACAGCAGCTTCCTTTTCGGTGTGATGATCGCCCAGCAAGGCACCAGCCCCGAGCAGATGAAGCATTACCAGGACAAGGCAACCGCCCTCCTGCAATCCAACCCGGATGTGATCGGAACGGTCACCGTCACCAGCGTCAGCGGCGGGCTACTGCAATCCAACCAGGGATTCCTGATCGCCTTCCTGAATGATCCCAAGCAGCGGCACGCCGCACCGGCGAATCCAATGTCCCACGCCCCGGCTGAGGAGCATGCCTCCATTCAAACCATCGCCCAGCAGATGCAGTACGGCATCATTGGCAGCAATCCGGGTCTGCTGGCGTTCATGATTCCCCAACCGGTGCTGTCGATCAGCACCGGTGCCGCCAGCCGAACGCAGGGTGATTTGTCGTTTGCCATCTCCGGTGTGGACCCCGCCGAGGTGTACGCCACCTCCGACAGACTGATGGCCAAATTCATGCCGATGGCCGGAAAAATGTTCCTGCCGCTGGGTGGTGTCTCCAATGACCTGAGCAATCAGCCGGCATACAACAATCCGAACCTGCAGATCGACATCCTGCGCGATCAGGCCGCCAGTTACGGTATTTCTGCCACGCGCATTGAAACGCTGCTGAAAAATGCGTACAGCCAGAATTACGTCTATCTGATCAAGAAACCGACCAATCAGTACCAGGTGATTTTGGAAGCCAGGGACAGGGATCGCACCAATCCGCAGGATCTGAGCAAGCTGTACATCACCAGCGACGACGGCACCAAGACCGTGCCGCTGAGCACCGTTGCCCAGTGGGTTCCGGTGCTGGGACCCCAATCGGTGAACCACCTGAATCAGTTCACCAGCGTGACTTTCTCATTCAACCTGTTGCCCGGTGTTCCGCTGGGCACCGCGACCGATTTCATCAAGAAAACCTCGGACGAGGTCGTTCCCTCAACCATGCGCGCCGACTTCCAGGGCCAGGCGCTCACCTTCCGCGACACGGTCTCCAGCCTGACCATCCTGCTGTTCCTGGCGGTGTTCGTGATGTATGTCATCCTCGGCATTCTGTACGAAAGCTACCTGCACCCCCTCACGGTGCTCTCATCCCTGCCGGTGGCATTGATCGGTGGGTTGGGCACGCTCGTGCTCTTCCACGCCGAATGCTCGCTGTACGCGTACATCGGCATGTTCATGCTGATGGGCATCGTGAAGAAGAACGGCATCATGATCGTCGACTTCGCCCTGCAGCGGATCAGCGAAGGTGAAACCGCCATGCAGGCGATTCATGATGCCAGCATGGACCGATTCCGCCCGATCATCATGACGACATTGGCTGCCGTGATGGGCGCGATCCCGATCGCCCTGGGCTTCGGTGCCGATGGCGCCGGCCGCCGCCCGCTGGGGCTGGTCATCATCGGCGGACTGATCGTCTCACAGTTCATCACGCTGTATGTAACCCCGGCGATTTATCTCTACCTGGAAAACTTCCAGGAGAATGTGCTGGATCGCGTGCCGTTCTTCCGCTCGGCACGCACGCATCACGAAATCCAGGATGAATTGGACGCCCCGAGCGAACAGACCCCGGAAATGGTGGTCGCCGGCAACGGAAACGGAGATCGCGCTCACTGAGCAAAGTTCCGCCGCTCGCGGCTTCGCAAATGCAGCGGCGTCGATCTGGAAAGCTTATTTCGCAGGAGCGATTCTACTCCGACGCCACTTGATCTGCGAAGCCGCAAGCGGTCGAGGCACTCTCCGCTTGAACCCATTTGCCTCTGCTTCTATCCTTTTCCCCATGAATCTCCGCCAACTCTGCATCGGGCTGTGTCTTCCAATTCTGCTCACCACCCTCGCCAAGGCTGACGAGATCAAACTCGGCGACCTGGGTGTCGATCAGATTCGCCAGGATTTTGGCCAGCCGCATGTCGACCTCAGTGTCGACAGCCATCCGCTCAGCATCGCCGGGACCAGTTATGCCCATGGCATCGGCACGCATGCTGAAAGTTCCTGGGTGATCAACACCGGCGGCCACGCCACCCGGTTTACCGCCGCGGTGGGCGTTGATGACGAGGTGAAAAATGGAAATGGCGCCGCCAGATTCGGCGTCGATTTCAAAGTCGTCGGCGACGGGAAAAAGCTGTTTGACTCCAAGGTCATGCACGTTGGCGATCCCGCCAAAGCAGTCGATGTGGATCTGACGGGGGTAAAGACGCTGCTGCTATTGGTGACTCCCAACCGGGAGATCACTTTCGGCCATGCCGATTGGGTGGAGGCGACGATCACCTACACCGGTGAGAAACCGGTCGCGGTCTCCCCGCCGGTGGAATCCAGGGAAGTGCTCACCCCCAAGCCCGCCGCCACACCGCGGATTAATTGCGCCAAGGTTGTGGGTGTTCGACCCACGCACCCGCTGCTGTTCACCGTTGCCGCCACGGGCGACCGACCGATGACCTTCACCGCCGACGGGCTTCCCGAAGGCTTGTCGCTTGATTCGAAGACCGGTTTCATCACCGGGTCTGTCGCCACCGCCGGTTCTTACAAGGTGAAACTTCACGCCGGCAATTCCCTTGGTTCAGCCGATCGCGATCTGCGGATTGAGGTTGGGGACAAGATCGCGCTCACCCCGCCGATGGGCTGGAACAGCTGGAACTGTTTTGCCCAGGCTGTGAGTGATGAAAAGGTCCGTGCCGCCGCCGATGCGATGGTCAGCTCCGGTTTGATCAACCACGGCTGGACGTATGTCAACATGGATGACTGCTGGGAAGTGCGGGCAAGGGAACCGGCCGAGAAACGCCGCGCGCCCGATGGTCACATTCTCACCAACAGCAAGTTCCCCGACATGAAAGCCCTGGCGGACTACGTCCACTCGAAGGGACTCAAGATCGGGATTTATTCCGGACCGGGGCCGAAGACCTGCGGCGGCTACGTTGGCAGCTATCAGCACGAAGAGCAGGACGCGAAGATGTACGCAGAG
>Ga0302325_10032761_pt1 | contig 10661 bp, 8 predicted proteins | sample Palsa_T0_2_FD_201948 | JGI IMG/M metagenome (GOLD analysis project Ga0302325, IMG submission 201948) | Peat permafrost microbial communities from Stordalen Mire near Abisko, Sweden - Palsa_T0_2 | ecosystem: Environmental > Terrestrial > Soil > Palsa > Peat permafrost | place: Sweden: Abisko...
CTGGCTGCTCGCGGCCGACCCGGTGAACGCCGCCATCGTCGCCTTCGTGCCGTTCTTCGTGCTCTTTCCCTGGTCGCTGCACCTGCTGACGGACCCGATCGCGTTCGTGACCGAGGCGGGCGTGCAGACGGCCGGCCTGACCACGACCGGGCTCGGGCCGAAGGAGCTGCTCGCGCTCAGCCCCGGCGGTCCGGGCCTGCCGCCGGTCTGGGTCACCGTCGGGTTCGGGCTCGCCCTGCTCGCGGTGCTGCTGCCGACCCGCCGCACCTGGGTCACCGCGGTCGGCTGGTGCGTCGCCGTCGCGGGCTTCATCGCCGCGGTCGCGCTCAGCCGGATCACCGTCACGCCCGAGGGCGGCGGCCAGCCCGCGGCCGGGTGGCCGGGGGTGGCGCTGGCGCTGGCGGCGCTCGGGCTGCTGCTCGCGGTCGCGCCGGCCGCCGAGTGGCTGGCCGGGCTCGCCTCGAGCAAACGACCGATTTCCCCCGACGTCAATGCCGCCGTCGCGGGACCGCGCGCGGCCGCCGGTGCCCGCTACGGAACCGTCAGCCGGGTCCTGGCGATCGTCACACTGGTCGCCGCGGCGTCGGCGCCGCTGCTGGCCGGCCTGTACTGGGTCAAGGACGGCGTGCAGGGGCCCATTGGCAGCGTGACCGCGCCGCTGCTGCCCGCCTACGTCTCCGCCTCGTCGACCTCAGGCCAGCAGTACCGGACGCTGATCCTGCGGCCGAACGGCAGCGTGCTCGACTACACGGTCGTCCGGCAGGGCGACCCGAGCCTGGGCGAGCCCGAGCTGACCACCGACTCAACCGCCGAGCAGGCGCTGAGCCGTCAGGTCGCGGCGCTTGGCGCGCCCGACGGGGCCGACGCGGGCGATCCAGGCCTGGTCCTCGGCTCGTTCGGGATCAAGTGGGTGCTGCTGCCGGGGCCGGTTGACCCCGCCCTGGCCGAGCAGCTCGACGGGTCCCTCGGCCTGGACGTGCTGACCAGCTCGCCGAACTATGACCTGTGGCAGGTGGCCGGGCCGGTCGCGCGGGTGCGGGTGATCGCCGCCGACGGCACGGTCACGCCGCTTTCCGCCAACCCGGTGAGCGTGAGCGACGTCAGCGCCCCGGCCGCCGGCGGCACCCTGATGCTGGCCGAGCCGTACGGCGGGTGGACCGCGACCCTCAACGGACGGGCGCTGCAGCCGGTCGCCGCGCCGGTCGACGGCTGGGCGCAGGGGTTCGTGCTCCCGGCGGGCGGCGGCAAGCTCTCGATCAGCCGGAACGACCTCGCCCGGGAGGTATCGCTGCTGGCCGAGCTGCTCGTGGTGCTCGCGGTCTGCATGCTCGCGCTCCCTGGCAAGCGCGCCGACCCGGCCGAGCAGGCCGAGGCCATGGCCGCGCTGCGGGCGGCGAGGGACGCCAGGCGGGCGTCGGGCGGGTCGCGGCTGTTCGCGCGCGGCGCGGCCGGGACGGACGTGACCGGCGCGGGCGTCGCCGATGACGAGCTTGCGGCGGCCGAGGCGGCGACGGGTGAAACCGCGGGCCGACCCGGGCGGATGCGCCGTCCGGGCGCGGCGCTCGCGGGCCTCGGCTCGACCCGGCTGGCCATGACCCGCAAACGCGGCGGCAGGCGGAAGGCCGACGGCGAGGACGAGTACGGCCGAGATGACTTCGGCCGGGAGCCGTCCGGTCAGGACGCCTTCGGTCAGGACGCCTTCGGTCACGACGCGCACGGCCAGGACGCTTCCGGTCAGGGGGAGCTGCCGGAGACCGTGCCGGCGGCGGACGGGCCGGTCGGCGCGACCGCGGGCGGCGCGACCGCGGGCGGTGTGACCGTGGGCGGTGTGACCGCGGGCGGTGTGACCGCAAGCGGGGCGGCCGCGGGCGGTGCCGCCGGGACCGGACCGGGCGGGCAGAATTTCGCCGGCGACGGCGGCGACCAGCAGGCGCCGTGGGACATGGTGGGCGACTGGGGCAGCGCCGGGCCCCGCGACAACGCCGACGAGCAATGGGGTCGGACGGCGCCGTGGGACGACCGGCGGACCGCGACCGGGCCGGAGCCGATGCCGGCCCGGCCGGCCGGCCGCGCCGGCCGGCCCCCGGCCGGGCCGGAGGAAGCCGCGCCGTGGGAGACCGAGTCGTGGGGTACCGGGCCGCGGACGCTGCCGTCAGGGACCGGCCCGCAGCGGTCACCCCGGTGGCAGACGGGTCCGCAGGCGCCGCCGTCTGAGGCGGGTCCCCGACCCGCGATGACGCCGCTCGACGCGGGCCAGCTGCCCGCGCCCTCGGGCTGGAACCGCGATACCGGCGAATGGGAGAGGGCCGCCCGGTCCGACCGGGCCGACCGGGCCGAGGAATCGCGTCGCCTCGGTGAGTCCGGCTACTCGCTCGAAGACGATTTTCCGGCCGGGCCCGCGGGCGGGTCCGGTCCGTGGCCGGCGGCCTCCGCGGCTCCCGGCGCGCCGAGCGCGGCTGGTGTGACCGGTGCGGCCAGCGCGGCCAGCGCGGCCGGCGCGGGCAAGCCGGAACGCCACTCGCACCGGGCGAGCAAGCACGGGAGGCCGAGCCGGTGGCGGGGTTCATCCGATCGCCCCGGTAGGGACGGGGAGTCATGATTCGCCGCCTTGCGCTCCTCGGCGGGGTGCTGCTCGCGCTCGCCGCAGTCGCCCTGTTCGCCCTGTCGACCAAGCCGGCCGCGAGCCGGGCCACCCTCGCGGCCGGACAGGCCGCCGCCGTGACGTCGGTCACGCGCTCGTGCCCGCCTTCGGCGCCGGGCGGGAGCGCGGCGAACATCTCCATGATCGCGGTGCCCGCGCAGGCGTCATCGGCGGCCACGGCCACGGCCAAGGCCGCGGGCGGCGTCGCGGCCGGCTCCGCCACGGTGAGCCAGGTCCCCGCGGCTCCCGCCGGGACCGCCGCGCCCGCCACCACGAAGTCGGCCAAGGGCAAGGCGACGCCAGGCAGCAGCACCCCGGCCAAGGGCGCCTCGACGGCCGGCCCGGCGGCGTCCGCGCCCGTGACCGTCGCCGTGCCGGGCGCGGCGACCACGGTGGCCGCCCCGGGCGGGGGCGCCGGCGCCGGCACGTCGGTGTCGGCCACCGGGCGGATGGCCGAGGGATTCGAGGCGGAGCAGGCCGACTCGTCGGGCATGGGCCTGGTGAGCTGCTCGCACCCGGGTTCCGACATGTGGTTCGTGGGCTCAGGCGAGCCGGACGTGTGGCTGTACCTGACGAACTCGGGGACCGCCGAAGCCAGCGTCGACCTGACCATCCTGACCGACACCGGTCAGCAGAGCGGGCTGGCCAACGCGATCACCGTCGCCCCGGACCAGGTCGTCGCGGAGAACGTCTCGCCGTACGTGCACGGCGCCCAGGCGGTCGCCCTGCACGTCCAGACCAGCTCCGGCCAGATCGCCGCCTCAGTCTGGGAGGGCGCAAGCGCGGGCAGCGGCGCATGGGTGCCGCAGGCCGCCGCGCCCTCGACCACCGTGGTGATCCCCGGCCTGACCGTAGCGAGCAGCTCCGCCCGGCTGTTCGTGACGGTGCCGGGCGCGGCCGACGCGAAGTTGAAGGTCGTCGCGTACACCCCGGCCGGCGCGGACATTCAGTTCGACAGCGGCACCAACCCGGTGCAGGCCTCAGCCGCCGCGACCACCCCGGTGACGCTCAGCTCGCTCGGGGCGTCGGCGGCCGGGCTTGAATTGACGTCGAACGTGCCGATCGTGGCGGGCGTGCTTGTGCCCGGCGCGGGGATCGGCTCGTTCACCGCCGGGGCCGCCCCGGTCACCGATCAGGGAGTGGTGGCGGGGAACCCCGCCGCCCGCGGTCTCACCGTCGGCCTGCTGCTCACCGCCCCCGCGGGCGCCGCAACCGCCAGCGTCAGCGTCATCGACTCGGACGGCACCGTTACCTCGCCGGCCACCCTGCAGAACGTGACCGTTGGCGCCGGGCGCACGCTCGCCGTCGCGGTGCCGCGACCGTCGGGCCGCCAGTCGTTCGCGATCGTGCTCACGCCGAGCTCACACTCGGGCCCGCTGTACGCCACCCGGGTGGTGACCTCGGGTTCCGGGGGCCTCTCGGCCGAGGTCACGTCGCTGCTGCCGGTGCAGAGCGCGCTCACCGAGATCACCCTGCCGCCGGTCCAGAACTCCTACACCGCCGTCCTGCCCTAAGCCGGTCAGTCGAGCCCGCCCCGGTAGCCCGGGTCAACCGAGTCGGGCTCGAGGCCGAGGAAGTCGGCGAACTCCTCGACCACGATGTCGAACACGAGATCGCTGAGCTCGCCGTCGTTGTCCGCCCTGGCCAGCAGCGGGCGACGGTAGACGATGATGCGGGCGGGCGTGGCCGGGCGGGCCGGGTCACGGGACTCCGGCGACCCGGGCACGGTCCGCGCCAGCGGAAGCGGGACGCTGTCGTCGGTGAGCTCGTCGGCCTCCGGTACCTCCTGGACGGCGAACTCAACGCCCGCGAGCTCGGCCTCCCAGCGCCCCTCAAGGCGGGCCACGGCGTCGAGCACCATGTCGTCGAACTGCTGTGACCTGGTGCGGTAGAGCGGCACCGCCGGGGATACCAGGCGGCCCCGCAGGCCCCGTCCGTGCCGGTCGCGCCGCCGGATCCTGGGGGATTGCGCGGGCTGGCCCACCCCGTTCTCGCCGCTTGTCACAGTTACCGAGAGTATCTCCGGCGGGTGCTGATCGGGTACCGGCCAGGCGGACAAGAGACAGACAAAACGACACGATCGCGAACCGTGCCCCGGGTGGTGGCGAAAATGGCTCCGGATAGGTACCGTCAGCCGTTGTGAGCGACAACGAAAACCTGCCGGCGACCCGGGGGGCGGCGCCGGCCGGACAGTCTGAGGACTGCGCGAACGCTCACACGGACACGCGTCGTTCGCGTGCCGTTAACTGTCTGGTGAGCGAGGTGGGCTGGTGAATACCCGTTGCTGCTCGCGTACCGCGTGCAAGAAGCCTCCCGTTTACACGCTCACATACGTGTATAGGGACTCGACCGCTGTACTCGGGCCGCTTGCGAGCTCCGTCGACCCGCACTCCTGGGACCTGTGCGAGATGCACGCGGGGCGTCTGGTGGTGCCGCGCGGCTGGGACGTGGTCCGGCTGCCGCCCGACCCGGCCCAGGAGCGGGCCGACGATCTCGAGGCGCTTGCGAACGTCGTGCGTGAGGTCGGGTCACGCGGGGCGCCGGCGGCGTCCAGAGCGGCCGCCCAGCCTCGCCCGGGGGGCCTGGCACGTCCGGCGCCGCAGCAGCGTCCGGCCGTCTCCGAGCCGGTCGGCCAGGGGGTCGAGGTCGGCCGCCGTGGCCACCTGCGGGTGCTGCGGTCCGCCCCGTCTCCGGCCCCCGAGGCGTAGCTTCCCGTCGATTGCTGATCCGCGCCGCCAAGGGCCGTCCCTCGGGGGTAAATACCTTCACCGACCGATAGGTTTGGTCCTGGGAAGAGTCTGTAACACGGGATCAGTCAGAAGACAGGACTTAACGTGAGCGACCTTGACAAGATCTTCAAGGCTTATGACGTCAGGGGTGTCGTACCTGACGAGCTTGACGAGAGCGTGGCCGAGGCGGTCGGCGCGGCTTTTGTCCGGCTGACGGGGGCGAAGACGATCGTCACGCTGCACGACATGCGCGCCAGCAGCGGACCGCTGGCCGACGCGATCGGCCGCGGCGCGACGTCCCAGGGCGCGGACGTCATCCGGGGCGGGCTCGGCTCCACCGACATGGTGTACTACGCCTCCGGTTCGCTCGGCGTGCCCGGCGCGATGGTCACCGCCAGCCACAACCCGGCCCGCTACAACGGGATCAAGCTCTGCAAGGCCGGCGCCAAGCCGGTCGGCGTCGAGACCGGCCTGGCCGAGATCAAGGCCATGGTCGAGCATGGCGTCCCCGCCTACGACGGCGCGCCGGGCACGACCACGGACAGGGACCTGCTCCCGGGCTACGCCGAGTTCCTCAAGAAGCTGGTCGACATCTCCGGCATCCGCCCGCTCAAGGTCGTCGTCGACGCGGGCAACGGGATGGGCGGCTACACCGTGCCCACCGTGTTCGAGGGCCTGCCAATCGCCCTGATCCCGCTCTACTTCGAGCTCGACGGCTCTTTCCCGAACCACGAGGCGAACCCGATCGACCCGGAGAACCTGCGCGATCTGCAGGCCGCGGTCAGGGAGCACACGGCCGACATCGGCCTGGCCTTCGACGGCGACGCCGACCGCTGCTTCATCGTCGACGAGCGGGGCGAGATCGTCTCCCCGTCCGTGCTCGCGGCGCTGATCGCGACCCGCGAGCTCGCCCGCGAGCCCGGCGCGGTGGTGATCCACAACCTGATCACCTCCCGGGCGGTGCCCGAGCTGGTGGTCGAGCACGGCGGCACCCCGGTCAAGACCCGGGTCGGGCACTCGTACATCAAGGCGAAGATGTCCGAGAACAACGCCATCTTCGGCGGCGAGCACTCGGGCCACTTCTACTTCAGGGACTTCTGGTTCGCCGACTCGGGGATGCTGGCGGCGCTGCACGCGCTGGCCGCGCTCGGCCACGACAGCCGCCCGCTGTCGGCCATCCTGAGCGAGTTCTCCCGCTACGCCAGCAGCGGCGAGATCAACAGCGAGGTCGCCGACCAGGCCGCCGCGACGGCGAAGATCAAAAGCGTTTACTCCGAACGGACCGGGGTGACCCTCGACGAGCTCGACGGTCTCACCGTCTCCGGGGATACCTGGTGGTTCAATGTCCGTGCTTCCAACACTGAGCCGTTGCTGCGGCTGAACGTGGAGGCGTCGGACGAAGCGGAAGTGGCCGCCATCCGCGACGAGGTACTCGGGCTGATCCGCGCAGACGCGGGTCGCTGACTAAGAAGGACTCTGAATGGAAATTGAAGACTGGGTGATGGAGTTCATCGTCTGCCCGAAGTGCCGAGCCGACCTGCGAGCGGACGACGCTGCCAGCGAGCTCGTGTGCACCGGGTGCGGGCTTGCCTACCCGGTCCGCAACAGCATCCCGGTGCTGCTGGTGGACGAGGCCCGCCAGACGTCGCTGGACACGGGCAGCGCGGGGTGAATACGCCGCAGGGTGGGGTGGCGTTGGCCGCCCTCCGCCTCGACGACGCCGAGCTCATCGAGTCGGGCGACCCGGGCGGCATGCTCAGGCAGGTCGCCTCGTCCGCCGCGCAGGTCAGGACCGCGCTGCGCGCGTGCGCCGAGGCCGATCTCTCCCAGCTCAGCCCGGACGCACGGCCCCGCGCGATCGTGGTCGCCGGGTCGGGTGGGGCCGGCGGCGCGGTGTTCGCGGGCGACGCGCTCGCCGCGATCTGCGGGGCCGGGACGTCGGTCCAGGTGACCGGCGTGTCCGGGTACCAGCTGCCCGGCTGGATCGGGGCCACCGATCTGGTGATCGCGGTGTCCCGCTCCGGTCACACGGCGGAGACGATCGCGCTGGCGAGCGAGGCCGCGCGGCGCGGTTGCGGCCTGGTCGGAGTGGGCGCGCCGGGCTCGCCGCTGCAGGAGCTCGCCGCGCGCGCCCGGGGGACGTTCATCCCGGTGACCACGGTCGGGCCCGCCCGTGCGATGGCGTGGGCGCTGACCGTGCCGCTGCTGGTGGCCGCGGCCAGGCTCGGCGTGGCGCGCATCGACGAGGCGGACTACGAGGCGGCCGCGGCGGTCATGGAGGACGTGTCGCACCAGTGCCGCCCGTCCAGCGAGTCGTTCGTCAACCCGGCCAAATCGCTGGCGCTCGACCTGGTCGGGCGGCTGCCGCTGATCTGGGGCGGGTCGGACCTCGCGGCGGCGGCCGCGCGCCGGTTCGCCTCGCAGCTCGCCGCCAACGCCAAGTACCCGGCGATCACCGGCGTGCTGCCGGCCGCCGGGCACGACCAGGTGGCCGCGTTCGACGGCCCCTACGCGCCCGTGCCCGAGCCGGTTTTCCCCGCCGCCGAGGGCTTCGGTCGGCTCGGGGGGCTATCCGAGGACGGATTCGACGACGGCGAATTCGACTCGTTCTCCGACGCGGGCGACGACGAGCTCGGCCTCGACGGGCCGCCCATGGACGAGGCGCAGCTGCGCCTGGTGCTGCTGGCCGATCAGGCGGGCGAGCACCCGGCCGTGGAGCGGGCCAGGATCGCGGCCGCGTCGCTGGCGCAGGCGCGCGGAATCGATGTGTCGGAGATCGCGATGGAGGGCGGCGGCCCGCTGCGGCGGCTGGCCGGGATGGTGCAGTTGATCGACTACGCCTCGGTATACCTCGGGATCGCCAGCGGGATCGATCCGCTCGCCATCGCGGCGATCAAGGATCTGCGAGACCTGACCGGGCGCGAGTGAAGTCAGTCATCGCCGCGCTCGCGGCCAACTTGGCCATCGCGGTCGCGAAGTTCGCCGCGTTCTTCCTGACGGGGTCGGCCTCGCTGCTCGCCGAGGCCATCCACTCGGTCGCCGACACCGGCAACGAGGTGCTGCTGTTGATTGGCGGCGGCCGGTCGCAACGGGCCCGCACGGCCGAGCACCCGTTCGGGTTCGGCCGGGAACGGTACTTCTACGCCTTCGTGGTGGCGGTGATGCTGTTCACCGTCGGGGCGGCGTTCTCGCTCTACGACGGCATCCACAAGATCATCAGCCCCGGCCAGATCGACAACGCGGTGATCGCCTACGCCGTGCTTGGCGTGTCGGCCGTCCTCGAGGGCTTCTCGCTGCGGACCGGGATCCGCGAGTCGAACGAGCACCGGGGCGGGCACAACTGGGGGCAGTTCGTCCACCGGACCAAGATCCCGGAGCTGCCGGTGGTGCTCCTCGAGGACAGCGCCGCCCTGCTCGGGCTGCTCTTCGCCTTCCTCGGCGTCTTGCTGTCCCAGCTGACCGGGCACGAGCAGTGGGACGGGGTCGGGTCGGTCGGCATCGGGCTGCTGCTCGCCTGCGCCGCCTTCATCGTCGGGTACGAGACCAAGAGCCTGCTCATCGGCGAATCGGCCTCAGAGGACGTGACCGCGCAGATCGTCGTCGCGGTGGAAAGCGGTCCCGAGCGGTACCGCCTCATCCACCTCCGGACGTCGCACATCGGACCGGAGTCGCTGCTGGTGGCGGGGAAGATCGGGGTAGCCGCCGAGCTGACCGCGGCCGACCTGGCTGCGGGCATCGATGCGACCGAGCAGCGGATCAGGGCGGCGGTGCCGATCGCGGAGACGATCTACCTCGAGCCGGACATTTACCGCCCGGGCCAGGAAGACCTGACCGACCCGTCGATCGCGGTGGTGCAGCGCACCAGCCGCCGCCCGCGGCTGCCCCGCCGGCGCTCGAGCTAGTTTCCGAGGGCGCGCAGCGCGCGCTCCTTCTCGAAGTCGAGCGCCCGGCCCGCGCCCGGTCCGGTCGGGACATGGCCGGTGCGGCGTCCGAGGTCGGCGACCGCGGCCCGCGCGGCCGGGTCGGTGAGCACCCGGAGCCCGAACGCCAGCGCGGCCGGGGTGATGTCGTACTGTTGCTCGATGCGCAGGGCCGTGATGATCGCGGCCATGTCCTCGTCGGTAAATTGCCGGTGCGCCTGGCCGCGCCCGGTCGGCCGGTCCCTGAGCGGCGGCAGCAGCCCGAGATCCTCCCGGTAGCGGAGCATCCGGGGGGACAGACCGAGCCGCGCGGCGGCCTCCGTGATCCGCATGATCGTTAATCTAACATTTATTTGTCAAAAAACCCACCCCTTGCGTGCGGCCGGCCCCCGGGATCGCGTAGCGTCGTGTCCGTTGCCGCACGCCGGCCACCCCACACGTCAATGGAGGAGTCACGCGCATGAGCGCCGAACCGTACAAGGTCGCCGACATTCACCTGGCTGATTTCGGCCGCAAGGAAATTCAGCTCGCCGAGCACGAGATGCCCGGCCTGATGGCCACCCGCGCGGAGTACGCCGAATCCCAGCCGCTGCGCGGTGCGCGGATCACCGGCTCACTGCACATGACCATCCAGACCGCGGTCCTGATCGAGACCCTGGTCGCGCTGGGCGCGGAGGTCCGCTGGGCCAGCTGCAACATCTTCTCCACCCAGGACCACGCCGCCGCCGCGATCGCGGTCGGCCCCGACGGCACCCCGGACGACCCCAAGGGCATCCCCGTCTTCGCCTGGAAGGGCGAGACCCTCGACGAGTACTGGTGGTGCACGGTTCAGGCGCTGTCCTGGCCGAACGGCGAGGCCCCGAACATGATCCTCGACGACGGCGGCGACGCCACCCTCTTCGTCCACAAGGGCGCGGAGTACGAGGCGGCGGGCGCGGTCCCCAGCCCGTCCGAGAGTGACAGCGAGGAGTGGGTGGTCATCCTCGACAAGCTCCGCGACTCCCTCGCCGACCACCCGGGCAAGTGGACCAAGGCGGTCGAGACGATCAAGGGCGTCACCGAGGAGACCACCACCGGCGTGCACCGTCTCTACGAGATGCACAAGGCGGGCTCGCTCAAGTTCCCGGCGATCAACGTCAACGACTCCGTCACCAAGTCCAAGTTCGACAACAAGTACGGCTGCCGGCACAGCCTGATCGACGGGATCAACCGCGGCACCGACGTGCTCATCGGCGGTAAGGTCGCGCTCGTCCTCGGCTACGGCGACGTGGGCAAGGGCTGCGCCGAGTCGCTGCGCGGCCAGGGCGCCCGGGTGATCGTGACCGAGATCGACCCCATCTGCGCGCTGCAGGCGGCGATGGACGGCTACCA
>Ga0302325_10032763_pt1 | contig 10660 bp, 9 predicted proteins | sample Palsa_T0_2_FD_201948 | JGI IMG/M metagenome (GOLD analysis project Ga0302325, IMG submission 201948) | Peat permafrost microbial communities from Stordalen Mire near Abisko, Sweden - Palsa_T0_2 | ecosystem: Environmental > Terrestrial > Soil > Palsa > Peat permafrost | place: Sweden: Abisko...
CGCGTGCGGCAGCGGCGCGCGGCGACTATGCGCGCGCGATCGCCGCGCTGTTTTCGGCATCGCTCGCAGCGCTCGACGAACGCTCGATCGTGCCCTTCGATCCCGCGCGTACGCCGGGCGAATACCGCCGCATGGTGCGCCAAGCCACGCGACCGGCGAGTGCGGCGTTCGACGAGCTGAGCGATCGTTTCGTGCGCGCCGCATACGCACCGAGCGTTCCGGCGCGCGCCGACTTCGACGCTGCCGAGCGCGCCTTCGCGGCCTTCGAGCCGTTGGCGAAGCGCTGATGCAGGCAGTCCGGCGTGCGTTCGCCGGCGTGTCGCTGCCGGAGATCGTGCTGATCGTCTTGGCTGTTGCGGCGCTCGTGACGCTTAGCGTGCTCGAGAAGTCGCAGAAAGCGGCCGAGGCCCCGGATTCGTACTCGACCTACGACACCAAGAGCGGCGGCTACAAAGCGTTCTACGAACTGCTCGATCGCGAGGGTATACGGGTCGAGCGCTTCGAACAGCGGCCGGCGTTCCTCGACGATTCCACGGACACCCTCGTGTATGCCGAACCGCTGAGCTTCGACCCACGCCAGGTTGAATCGACGAAACAGGACGCCTACGACGTCGAGGCGTGGGTGCGGCGCGGCGGACGGCTATTGTACCTTGGGTTCGACGACGGCGCGTCGAAGGAGAAGATTCTCGCGCTTCCGCACAGCGCGCCCGCCGGGAAGGCGCGGCCGATCGTGATCGATCCCGCGTTACGCGATGCCGGTGTCACGAGCGTCGGCGTCTTGTCGTCGGGCCTGCGTTGGAAAACGAGCGGACAGCACGTGCTCGTCGACGATGGGCGCGGGCCCGCGATTCTCACGTATCCGTTCGGCAAGGGCACGGTGACCACGATCGTCGATCAGACGGCTTTTGACGATGAGAATCTTGCGATCGGCGATCGCGCGCGTCTCGCACTAGCGCTCGCGGCACCGGGCCGCGACCGCGGCATCGTCGCGTTCGACGAGACGATCCACGGCTATTATACGCCGGAGCACTGGTGGCAAATCGTCCCGCGCCCGTTCGCGATCGCGCTCGGCATTGCGCTGGTGGCACTCCTCGTAGCGCTTGCGGGCGCGATGTTGCGCCTAGGTCCGCCGATCGTGCCGCGGGCGCGCGACGACCGGACGTCGTCCGATTTCATCGATGCGTTGTCGACCCTGCTCGAGCGCGGTCACGCATCGGGGATGGCGCTCGACGAGGCGGTTGCGTCGGCGACGCGTTCGATCGGGCGCGGGGTGGGTGCGGGCGACGACGCAACGCCCGCACAAGTAGCCGAGCGCATCGAAAGCGCGCAGGGTCGAGCGGATTTTCGCGAGATGACCTACCTTGCCGCGAGCGGCGCCCACGAACCCCAAAACCTGGTGCGTGCGGTCGCGCTCGCCCAACGCCTACGAAAGGAATTCGCGCCGCATGCCCGTTAGCGCAACCGAACTCGCACGCCGTTTGCAGGAGGGCGTGGACAAAGTCATCGTCGGCAACGAACGGACCTCGTACGCGTTTCTCATCGCACTGCTCGGCAACGGGCACATTCTGATCGAAGGCGTCCCCGGCACCGCGAAGACGCTGTTCGTACGCACGTACGCAACCTTGCTCGGCGTACCGTTCCGGCGCATTCAATTCACGCCCGACCTGATGCCGGCGGACGTCGTTGGAACGACGGTCTTCAATCCGAAGACGGTCGAGTTCACCTTGCGCAAGGGGCCGATCTTCACGAGCTTGCTGCTCGCGGACGAAATCAACCGCACCCCGCCGAAGACCCAATCTGCGTTGCTCGAGGCGATGGAAGAACGGCAAGTGACGATCGACGGCGAGAGCCAGCCGCTGCCCGAGTTCTTTCTCGTCTGCGCCACCCAGAATCCGATCGAGTTCGAAGGAACGTATCCGCTGCCCGAAGCCCAGCTCGACCGCTTTTTCGTCCGCGCCCGCACCGCCTATCCGAGCGCCCCCGAAGAACGCAAGCTGCTGGAGCGCAGCGCCGCCGGGTTCGATGCGCGCGATCTGCGGACCGCGGGCCTCGCGCAGGTAGCGGCGGCGGACGACATCGTCGCCGCGCAACGCGAGGTGCGCGCGATGTACGTCGCGCCGGCGCTGCAAGGCTACATCTACGAGATCGTCGCGCGGACGCGTGCCTCCAACGACCTCGCCCTCGGTGCGAGTCCGCGCGCGGGGCTCGCGCTGCTCGGCGCCGCGCAAGCTGCGGCCGCCATCGAGGGCCGCGACTTCGCGACGCCCGACGACGTGAAGAGCGTCGCGCCGATCGTGTTGCCGCACCGTACGATCGTGCGGCCCGAAGCCGAGATCGAAGGCGTGACGGCCGACAAAGTGATCGAGCGGATCCTCGCCGCGGTCGACGTTCCCAAAGACGTCGCGCGTCCGGCGAGCGCCGTCTAGGCATCTCTGATATGCGGCCGGTCTTCCCGGCGATTTGGTTATCGGTGCGCGGCGTGTGGGTCGCGCTCGGGCTTTCGGTTCTACTTGCGGTCGCAAGCGTCGTCCCGGGGCTGATCTACCTGTTCGGGGCGGCGGCCGTCGCGTCGCTCGCGCTCATCGCGGCGGACGTGTGGCTCGGACCGTCGCCGCGCACGTTGCGTGTCGTGCGGCGTAACGTCGGCCACATCGCGCTGCGCCGTCCGGGCGCGGTCGTCTACGACGTCGAGAATCGCGCGCCGGTTGCGGTGAAGATCGGGCTGATCGAGTCGCCCGTTCCGATCCTAGATTTTGCAGTCGATACGGTGACCGCGCGCATCGCTGCACGCTCGGCGGTTTCACTCGATCGGCCGTACGTCGCGCGCGAACGTGGCCTCGCGTCCTTTGGTGCCGTGTACGTGTGGGTTGAAAACGGCATCGGATTGTTGCGCCGCCGCTACCGCATCGACGTTAGCGAAGACGTTCGCGTGCTGCCCGATCTTTCGGCCGTCGAGCGTTACGGCACGCTCGCGAAGCGCAGCACCTTGATCGATGCAGGCTTGCGCCGCTTACGGTACCGCGGCGTCGGAAGCGAGTACGAGAGCCTGCGCGACTATCAGTCGGGGGACGCGTTTCGTCTCGTGGATTGGAAGGCTACCGCGCGCCGCGGGCACCTGATGGTGACGCAATACGACATCGAGCGCAGCCAGAACGTCATCGTCGCGCTCGATTGCGGCCGCTTGATGACGCCGCGCATAGGCACCCAGCGCAAATTCGACTATGCGCTCACCGCCGCGCTCTCGGTGACGCGCATCGCCCAAGCCGCGGGCGACAACGTCGGGCTGATCGCATTTGCTTCGAAGCCGATCCTCTCGATCGCACCGCGCCGCGGCGTCGCGCATGCGAACGCGCTCGCGCAGGCTACCTACGATCTGCAAGCGCGCTTCGAAGAACCCGACTACGAAACGATCTTCACGGAGCTGCGCCGCGCGTATTCCAAGCGCAGCCTCATCGTGCTCTTCACCGACATCTTCGATCCCATCACGTCGGCGTCGGTGCTCGGCGCCGTCGCGACGCTCTCGCCGCGCCACCTCGTGATGTGCGTCCTGATGAACGACGCCGCAATTGCAACGGCGCTCGACGAGGAACCCCTCACCGTCGCGGCGGCCTATCGCACCGCCGTCGCCATTTCGCTCGCCGACGAACGCGCGAAGGCCATCGCCGTGCTACGCTCGCGCGGCGTCATCGTCGTCGACGTCCCCGCCGCACGGCTCACGGTCGCGCTCCTGGACGCCTACCTCGACGTCAAGGCGCGGGGGTCGTTGTAACCGCCCGGGCTTTCAGCGAGCGGCCGGCGAGCGAGAAGTAGGCGATCAGCGCGATGCCGGTGCAGGCGCCGAAGCCGATGCGGAACCAGTCGCTCGTGCGTTGCGGGGAGATGAAGCCTTCGATCGTGCCCGCTACGACGAGCATCCCCGCCACGCCGATCAGCAGCACGCCCGCGCGGCGCGCCGCGATCTTCAGCGCGTCGATGCGGCGCAAGCGGCCGGGTGCGAGGATCGCAAACGCGAGCTGCAGGCCGGCGGCGCCGGCGATTTGAATCGCGGTAAGTTCGATATAGCCGTGCGGCGAGATCGTGGCCCAGAAGTCCAGGCCGAAGCCTTTCTGCGTGAACAGTGCGGCGAGGCCGCCGAGCATCAAGCCGTTGTTCAAGATCGCCCACAACGTCAAGTAGCCGAGCGTGAGGATGCCGCCCGCGAACGCGAGCATGGCGACCTGAATGTTGTTGGTGATGATCATGCTCGACATCGTCGGCGCGAAATTGCGATCGAAGCCGAAGTTGGAATCGTGCAGGCTCTTGGTGATGACCGGGATTTCGCCGCCGGGCAGCAGTGCATAGGCGTTTGCGGGGCGGATGGTGACGAGCCAATACGCGACGACGGCGGAGATGAGAAACAAGGCGGTCGTGCCCGCGATGATACTGCCCGAACGGCGCACTTCGTTTGGAAACGACGAGCCGAAGAAACGCGCGATGTTCGACCAGCCGCCGGGCGCGGTGCCGACGTGGACGTAGGCATACGCGCGAGCCGTTAAGCGGTTGAGATAGGCCCGCAGCTCGGCCGAGTACGCGCGGCTCTGAGCCGCCGCGAGGTCGGAGGTGGCCGAGCGGTACAGCAGCGCGAGCTCTTGCAGCTCGTCACCGTTCAGCGAGCGTAGGCCCTTGCGCGTGGCGCGGTCGAGCAGCGCTTCGAGCCGTTCCCAGCCCTTCTGCCGCCGATCGACGAACGTCCGCTCCCGCATTGTGATCCACTACGGATACGCCCGCACGCGTCCTGCTCACACACGAGCGCCGGAGGCCGGGATTTGAAAATGGAGATGGGAAGCATCACATGTGACTCGCACCGCGCTTGCCGCGTTCGCCGTTTTGGTGCTCGGGGCAGCTCCGAACGGCGCTGCCGCGGGGGGCCGGCCGGGATTCGTCGCGACCGTGAAAGCCACGAGGCCGCTCGCATATTTTCGTTTTGAAACGACGAAGGGCGCGAGCGCCGTCGGGACGGCGACGTACGTGCCCCGCGGGGGGCTCGCGATATCGGCGCCCGGCGCGCCGGTCGGCGCTGCCGAAAATCACGCGGCGTACTTCAACGGTAAAGACGCCGAGGTCGTCACGACGCAGAAGGGCGGCGTCGGATCCGCGGGGAGCATGATGGCCTGGGTGTATCTGGACCAGCTGCCTTCGAAGGCCGGCCGCGTCTTTTATGTCGCGGGCGAATCGGAGAGCGGCAACGACTTCGATCTCCAATTCGAAGGCGGCAACGCGCTGTTTTTCTACACGCTCGATGGACCGCACGCGTCGTACGTGCCCAATCCTGCGAGCTTGCTGAAGCACTGGCACATGATCGTGGCGACCTTCGATGCGACGCATACCTCGCGGGCGATCTATTGGGACGGTAAACCCGTAGTGGTTCAGCGCGATGCGCAAAACAAGGCGGCCAAACGCGCGGTCTTTACGATCGGCGAAAGCTCCATCTTCCCGGGGCGCTGGTTCGAAGGTGAGATCGACGAGGTCGCGCTCTGGAATCGCGCGCTGTCCCCAAAGGAAGTCGCCGGGATTTACGGAGCGGCGCGCTAAGCAAGGGCGATGGAGCGAAGCGTCGAGGTCGCGACGGGCGAGAGCGTCGCATTTTCGTACGAACTCGCCGGTTTGGGCAGCCGGTTCTTCGCCGTATTCATCGACCTCGTAATTCAGGTGAGCGTCGCCGTGATCGGGGGTCTCATCATCGTCTGGGCGGTTACGGCGTTCCCGTTGCCCGCCGGCGGCTTACACACCGGCAGCTCGCAATCGAGCGGCCCGCAAGCGGAAAAGATTGGTGAGGCGATTCTCACCGCGCTCTTCATCTTCGCCGGGTTTATGCTCTTCGTCGGATACTTCATCGTTTTCGAATGGCGTTGGAGCGGACGCACGCCGGGCAAACGTCTGCTCGGCATTCGCGTCGTGCGCGACGGCGGGTTTCCGGTCGATTTCACCGCAGCCGTCATTCGAAACGTCGTGCGGATTTTCGAAGCTTCGTTCGGTTTCTATGCGATCTCCGCGGTCGCTACGCTGCTCTCACCGCAGAATCGGCGTCTCGGCGACATGGCCGCGGGCACGATCGTCGTACGCGACAGCCGCTTCGAACGCACGACCGCCGCGTCGTTGCGCGGCGACGGGCGCGAGCGCGAAGACGACGTGGTTCGCGCGCTCACGCCTGCGGAGCGCGAGCTGATCCGGCGCTACGTCGAACGCCGCAAGAACCTCAGTCTCGATGCGCGCACGACCGTCGCCGCGCAAATCGCGGCGACGATCCGCCCGAAACTCGAGGTCTCCTTCGATCACATCGACGACGACCATCTGCTCGTGCATTTGGCGGCGACCGCGCTCGGCTAGAAGGCCGCCCGCCTGAGCCCTTGAACGAAGCGGGACGGCTCGGCGTTTATACTCCGTAGTACAAGCCGTGGAGACCAGAACGCTCGATGCCCAGCAGGCCCGCCACTCGCTCCCGACCCGGGGCGCGGCACTGCTTTTCGCTGCGAAAGCCGAGTTGCTTCGCGTGCGGCGGTCGGCGACCGAGGCGCTCGGCCGCGGACCACGCCGGTTCCAACGCGGTGCGGGACGACCCGGCGACGCGACGCTGGGCGAATCCGTGTGCACGCTCGGCCTCGACGGACCCGAAGCCGAACGCGCGCTCACGCTCGGGAAAATTCACAACCTGCGGCTGGCCGCGCGCCGTCTCGACGGCGTCCTCGTGCCGTCCGGCGGCGTCTTCAGTTTCTGGGCACACGTCGGCCGCGCGACGCGCCGCGCCGGTTACGTCGAAGGACGCGAGTTGCGCGAAGGCTGCATCGTGCCGGCCGTCGGCGGCGGCCTGTGCCAGCTTTCGAACGCGCTGTACGACGCCGCGTTGAACGCCGGGTTCGAGATCGTGGAACGCCACGCGCACACGTCCGTGATCGCGGGATCGCTCGCCGAGCGCGGACGCGACGCAACCGTGTTTTGGAACTACGTCGACCTGCGCTTTCGCCCGCAGCGCGACATTCGAATCGCAGTCGAACTGGGACGCGACGAACTGCGCGTCCGCTTCGCGGGCGTGCCGGCGCGGGCTCCGGCGATCGATCTCGTGCCTCTGCTCGCGGTCCCCGCGATGACGGCGACCGCGCACGACCACGGCGACTGCGGTTCATGCAACGAGGAGTCGTGTTTCCGCCACGCGCCGGAACTCTCGCGACCGGCCGGACGCACCGCCTATCTTCTCGACGGCGTGTGGCCCGAATACGATATCGAGATCGCGAGCTCGGCGCTTCGCAGCGACATCGCGTGCGTTCCCGTCGACGGCGTGCGCTTACGGCGCGAGCGGTACGCCTGGACGCTCGACGGCTTCGACACGGTTCAGGAATGTCGTACGCTCGCTCTCGCCCGCGGTGCGAGTCTGCGCCGCGCCGGCGCACAAGGCGCGATCCGTCAGCGCGCAAACCTCGACTGGTCGGCGCGGCTCGCGCGAGCCTACGCGGCGCAGCTCCCGTACGACGCGGAACACGTCGTCGTCGCGCAGCATTTGCTTCCCGAGTTGTGGCGCAGCGGCGCGCTCGGCGGCCGCACGTTCGACGTCTTGATGACCGGTATGCCGCTCGGCGCGCTGCAACGCGCGCTCGATCGCGCCGCCGCCGCGCACCCGGAATCGAAAACCCTCGCCGACTTTCGCGTCGACGCGAACGCCGTCGCGTGCGAAGCAGACGCCCTCACAGCGGCGCGGCGGATCGTGACGCCACACGTAGCGGTTGCCACCCTCTTCGGCGCGCGCGCGACGCTGCTGCCGTGGTCGATGCCGGCGCGAACGTCGCTGCAACGGCGAACCGCAGACGCCCTCGTGTTCCCGGCGTCGACGCTCGGACGAAAGGGCGCCTACGAAGTACGCGAAGCGGCGCGCCGGCTCGGAATGCGCGTCGTCCATCCGGGCACCGAACTCGAAGGCCCCGCCTTCTGGAACGGCGTTCGTAGCGATCGCTGGCCGTCGTACGCAGCCGCACTCGCCGAGGCCGCCGTCGTCGTGCTGCCCGCATACGTGGAAGATCAGCCGCGCATGCTGCTGCGTGCGCTCGCATCGGGCGTCCCCGTCGTCGCGTCGGAAGCCTGCGGCCTCGGCGACCGCGCCGGCCTCACGACGGTCGCCGCCGGCGACGCAGATGCGCTCATCACCGCAATCAACGCGGCACGAGGCTACTCCGCGAGGGAAGCTTCGATCGGCTTGGACGAAGCCCACTGCGCGTCTTGACCGCTCTTTCCGCCGTTGTACGCGGGCGCTTCGCGCCCGCTCCGCTTAGCGTGACAGGGCTTTTGGCCGCGCGAACGTGACGAGGACGCCGATGAAGGTTTCGAGGACGGCGAGGCTGCGCTCGTTGTCGTGGTCGACGATGTAGGCGAGCATCAAGCCGTCGAAGGTGACGAGCGTCCAGCGCTTGAGGGTCTCGAACGGCAAGGTGTATTCCATGCCGGCTTCGTCGGCGGCCTGCAGCAGCATCGCGCCTGCCGTTTCGATGTAGCCCGCGTATTGATCGCGAGCGACCTGCGCGTGGTTCTTGCTGCGCACGGACCACGTCGCGATCTCGTAGGTGACCAGGCGTCGCAGCTCGTCGCGGATGGCCGTGTTCCAGATAGCGTGCAGGGCGTGCGCGAGGTTCGTGCGCAGATCGCCGCCTCGAACGAGGGCGATCTGCCCGGCCTCACTCAGCTCTTGGCTCAGGTCGCTCACGGCTGCGAGCAGCAGGTCTTCCTTCGTTGCAAAGCAGTAGTGCACCGTACCGAGCGGCACGTTCGCTTCGTCTGCGATGCGCCGGGTGGTCATCGCCGCGATGCCGTCGCGCGTCATGACCGCAATCGCCGCGGCGACGAGTTGCTTGCGCCGCTCGTCGATCGACATGTACGCCATGCGCGGTTACGTGCGCATTATGGCTGCGACTCGAGGAGCGCGCGGAGGTAGGGCGTGGTAAAGCGGCCCTGCGGATCGAGCTGCTGCCTCACCGTCGCGAAGGAATCCCACTGCGGATACAAATCGCGCAGATCGTTCGCGCGCATGGTATGGATCTTGCCCCAGTGCGGCCGGCCGCCGTGCTTGCGGAAGATGCGCTCACCCATTTCGAAGTACTCGGCGTAGGAGAGCTTCGGATCCTGGTGGATCGAGATCGTCACGGTGTCGCGACCGTACGCGGGGCTGAGCCAGATGTCGTCGCCCTTCACCCAGCGATACTCAACCGGAAAGAAGACGGGAAAGCGTTCGCGCTCGAAGGTCTCGATGAATTCGCGAAACGCATCCGGTGCTTGTTCCGCGGGCAAGGCGTATTCCATCTCGTTGAAGCGCACGTGGCGCGGGCTCGTCAGTTGCTTGTGACTGATGTCGATGGTACTACCCGAACCCGACAGGCTCACGATGAGTTTGCTGAGGCTCGGAATCAGCGCTGGGAAGCGCCGCACGACGTCGCACAAGAAACCGAAGGTCGCGTTTTCGAGGAACACGCCATCGACGTAGCGCGCGAGCTTGGAGACCGCGCCCGCTTCGTTCGTGACGTCCCAGGCTTTCGTCGCGACGCGGCCGGTGTACGGAAACCAGTAGAATTCGAAGTTGCGGTGCCGTTCGATGAGTTGCGCCGCGCTCGCGAGCGCCTCTGCGATGGGCATCACCGAGCGCGTCAGGCACAGTTTGAAGAGGGGCACGATCCGCACGCGCACGCGCGTGAGGATGCCGAGCGTGCCGAGCGCGACGCGACCCGCCTCGAAGACATCGGCGCCGGCGTTGCGATCGCACCACAAACGCTCGCCGCTCGCGAGGACCAGTTCGAAGCCTGTGACTTGGGTCGAGAGCGAACCGAAGTCGCGGCCGGTGCCGTGCGTTCCGGTGGAGACGGCGCCCGCGATCGACTGTCGATCGATATCGCCGAGGTTTTCCATCGCGTAGCCGGCCTTCGCAAGTGCGGGGCCGAGCTCGTACAGCCGCGTTCCGGCGAAGACGGTCGCTTCCGAGGCGCTCGCGTCGATCGACTCGATGCCGCGCAGCCCATCGAGCGACACGAGCACGCCTTCGGTTTGGATCAACGGCGTGAACGAATGCCCTGCGCCGACCACCCGGACGGAACGCCGCGCCGCCGTCGCGGCGCGCACGAGCCGTTGCACGTCCGCAATCGAGCGCGGCTTCGCGATCTTCGCGGGCCGAAACGAGACGTCGCCCGACCAGTTTTCAAACGCGCCCATCAGAGAAAGCACTTCCCGTCGCCGCGATACGTCGTCGCTTCACCGACGATCGCGCCGCTCCGTACCAGCAGCATGCGCTCGAAATGTTCCCCGAGTTCTCCCGCCTTGACGTGGCGGAAGACGATCGGATCCCCGATCTGCAGCGACTCGGCGCCGTCGTACACGACGGGCGTCTGCACTTCGCCCGCGCCTTCGCTGGACAGTAGCTTCGCGCCGCGCGGAAGAAACGGTTGCGGCAATCGATCCGGGTTGCCGTGTCCCGAGGCGACGTAGCCGCCGCCGAGACACGTGTAGATGCCGCGCTGCGGCCGGCGCACGATCTGAAGCGCGAACGTCAGCGCCGGTGCCGGCGAAAACGAGCGAAAGCCATCGAACAACGCGGAGCCGTACAAGCCGCTGCCCGCAGCGACGTCGGTGACCGCGGGATCTAAGATCGTCGAGC
>Ga0302325_10032764_pt1 | contig 10660 bp, 8 predicted proteins | sample Palsa_T0_2_FD_201948 | JGI IMG/M metagenome (GOLD analysis project Ga0302325, IMG submission 201948) | Peat permafrost microbial communities from Stordalen Mire near Abisko, Sweden - Palsa_T0_2 | ecosystem: Environmental > Terrestrial > Soil > Palsa > Peat permafrost | place: Sweden: Abisko...
TGGCAGAGGCTAAGCAACAATCAGGATCCGTTCCGCGGCTTTGCCAGCACGATCTCGAATCCGCCTACGAAGCCTCTCGGCGGCATAGGCACATTCACGATCTCCACATATCCCGTGTTTGTGAGATTGGTCATTTGCAGATAGGGTCGAACCCGTCCCTGGGGGCGCGCAAGCGAGACGTCCCAGACGGCATAGGGAGTCTTCTCGAACCGTTGAACGAATCCGAGACGCGTATTCAGTAATACCTGTCGTGAGACCTGCTGAGTCCAGTCAATACGAGCATTGTTGACGGGGTAGTTGAACACGTATTCGGACTGAAGGCCGTGGAGAGCGCTCTGCGCTCCGACAAGATTGGTCCAACTGAGCATGAGGTGCTCTGTCGACCGAGGTTGCCACGTGACGGAGGCCTCAACGCCCTTGAAACGTACACCGGAAAGATTGCTTGCCTGCCAGGGGTCGGCCTCGGAGGCGCGCGTGTAATCAATGGTGTCGTGCTGTCGCGAGTAGAAGGCCGTAATGGTTGCCGCAACTTCCGGTTTCGGAAACCAACTCACTCCCGCGTCGAAGTTCCAGGCCGATTCCGGTTTCAGGTTTGGATTGCCCAACGTCGAAGGATCGCTGTAGTACAGATCGAGGTAGGTCGGGATGCGAAAACCGTGGCCTATCGAGGCGTGAAGTATTGTTTTTGAGGAAAGCCAGCGGGTTGCGGAGATCATGGGACTAAACACCGCGAGGCCGCCATCAAAGACCTCTTCGCGCGCTCCAAGCGAGAGCGAGCCGCGAGCCGGTTGCAACCACTCAACAGCCGCATAGCCGGCGCCGCGATTTCTGCCGTGCTGTCCAAGATTCGTGCTGTCGATCCGGTCCGTATCTTCTTCCAGGCCACTGGCGAGCGTCAGATTCTTTGCGAGAACTCGCTGATCGCGTACCGCACCTTCAAAGCCGTCATCGATGTGTTGGTTTTTGTATTCCTCGGGGTCATCGCGTTCCAGCACGTAGATATCGGAATGCCGGCGGTAGGCTGCCGAAACCTGTGTGTTGGAGTTGAACTGCTGCGTGAGGGCCGCAAACCAACCCTTCGTTCTCTCCCAGGACACATAAGGTCCGTAAAACTGATTTGCTCCGTAAGCTCGATCATCCCCAGCAAACAGTAGATCGCTGTGACCGAGCGCCGAGCGAAATCGAAGTTCGTTGCTGGCATTTTCCGTTCGATAATCACGGTCAGCCCTGAACCCTGTCGAGAACTCGCGGTCCCCGGCGAGAACGTCGCTCCAGTTCTTTTTCACAATGGAACCAATCGCAGCTTGCTCGTTCTCGCCGAAACTTCCGGCTCCAGTCTTCAGGCGAAAACCGGTGCCAGCGGGCGCCATGGTGCGCACATCGACAACGCCGCCGATCGCGTCGGAGCCGTATAACGTTGAACCGGCCCCATGCAGCACGTCGATACGCTCGACCGTCAAGAGCGGGATTGGCAAGTCCAGGTTGAAGTGAGCCGTTTCCGCGCTGTCCATGCGGAAACCATTGACCAGCACGAGCGTCTGCTCAAAGGATGCACCTCGTATGGATACGTCCGCCATGATTCCGCCGCCGCCCCGCTGCTGGATGTCCACGGAGGAATCGGTGCGCAGGTAGTCTTCGATCTGGTGGAATGCGAGCGGAGCACGTTGCGCATCCAGGCTCACTACGGCGCGCGCGGAATCCTGTTCGGAGACCGGTATCGGGCTGCCGAGAACAACAACGGTGGTGTCGACGGAAGGCAGCGCGGGCTTTTGCTGTGCGCCAGCGCATGCCGCTAGAAGAGACGCGATGAACAAGAGCAGCCAACGCATCAGCCACGGGCCTCGGCAAGGAGATTCACGAATACCTCTCCCAGAGCTTGGTGCACGGAAAAAGGATTTTCAAGCATGGTTTGGTATCGTCGTAGATAATTGAATTGCTCAATCAACGATGGCGATGCGAATCGAAACCTTTTTGAAACAAAGTCCATTGTTCTGCGTTACCCGGGCGGCGCGCCGTTTCGATGCGTTGACAACACGTCTGCTGGAAGCAGACGACTTGAATTTTCTTGAGGCGTTGATTCTTGCGACGCTTTTTTTCGAATCGCCGGCTGCAGTCAAACCTTCAACGCTCGCAGAGACCTTCGGAACCACGAGGGGCAACGTGAGTCATTGCATTTCATCGTTAGAGGCCAAAGGATTGGTCCAGAGGAAGATCGATCCGAAGGATGCGCGGGCATATCATCTTGAGCTCAAACCGCTGGGGAAGAAGGCAGCGATGCGCGTGATTGGTGCTTTGGATAAGGTCCAACGAGAATTTGAGGATGAGATCGGCAAAGATGCTCTGCGTTCCGCGCTGCAGGTGATTCGCTCCCTGGGAGACAGTTGTCCTTCACGCTCGAACAGACGTGGGTGAGAGGTGCTGATCAAGGGATTTCACTTGAGCACTACCCGGTGAAAACATTTCCAAGAGAGGTTTGCTGAACTGCAGATCCCTCCACTTCGCTACCCCGGATTTCCTGTTGACCTTGGTGGCGTTGGTGCACTTCATGCGCCTTTACCTTACAGAAAGGCGCACACGCGGACCTGTCCAGTGCAGCGTGGCAGGAAATCCGGGTACGCTCCGGTCGGGATGACAAAGGGGAGGGTGGCGCTTCCATTCAGATTCGATGATGCGGATGTTGAAACAGCAGGTCCCGACCTCAGGTTCTTTTGCGGGTTCTCCTTCGCTGAGATTGGCTGTGTCTCAGAACGCAACCTGCAAGGCACTACCCTTTAGCCCGAGGAATGAGGTTGGGGAATCCAAAGTATGCAGGTCGACAGGTGTGGTATCCGCCCACCCTTGATTTTGTTGCGAGTTGAATGGCCGGACGTACAATGCTTTCCAGATGCGCATTCGTCGGCCATTCGCTCTGTTTTTGCTGGTGCTGTTGCTTTTTGGCTTTGCGCACGCGCAAAGCTCACCGACTCCCCCCGTTGTCACGATCGACGGGCTTGGCAAGGGAGCAGTCGATCTCTCGGAACCGTGGCATTTCCATATCGGCGACGACATGCAATGGGCCGATCCCAGCATCGACGACACTCCCGGTCAAAGCGGGTGGGAGACCATCCTTCCCGATCGGCCGTGGGGGGCGCAGAACCACTACGCGTATGCCGGCTTTGCCTGGTACCGGCTGCACCTTCGCATCACACCCGCGCCTGATGTCAAAACCGACTTTCAATTGCTCCTGCCCCGCCTGCAAGACGCCTGCGAGGTGTACTGGAACGGCAAGTTGGTGGGCCGCTATGGAAAGCTGCCCCCGCACCCGTCCTCGCCGGCCTTGAATGCGCCCGCAGCCTTCACCTTGCCTGATTTTCGATCCGGCACCCTCGCCATCCGCGTCTGGAACGAAAGGCTTGGCTCCAGTTCGGCCGGTGATGGAGGCGGCATTGCACAGACGCCTGAGGTGGGAGATTCCCAATCGATTGGCGCGCAAATTGGCACCTGGAACTACCACTTCCTGCGCGCCACTCTTTACATCAACTCGCTGAACGTTCTCTATTTTTTGCTAGCGCTGGCTGCCTTCGTGCTGTGGCTCCGCCGCAGAAAGGAAACGCTTCTTCTGTGGTTTGCTATCTTCGCTGTCTGCCCAGCCATCTGGACGTCGGTCATCACCATGCGCCTTCCCATCTCCAGCCAGTTCAGCCAGTTCACGCTGCAACCGCTATGGGCCCTCCGCAATATCGCGCTGTGGTTCCTTCTTATCGAGATGCTTCATCTGCGCAACCGTCGCGGGCTCGTCCGGTGGGCAAAGATTCTTGCCGTCGTCAGCCTGACGGGTGCGTTCCTCGACGGCTGTCTCACGTATGTGCCCGAGAACTGGATCTCAGCACACGCCGGCGCCTGGATCGATGGGATCCTCACCGTAATCATTGAACCGTGCCAGCTCTATCTGCTGGTGCTGGTCGCAAACGGGTTCCGGCAGAAACTTGACTCCGTGCGCTGGGTGCTTGCGGTAAGCGCGTTTCTCTCGCAACTGCTTTCTGTCATGATTGCGACCGCCAGGCAGGGCCTGCGGTTCACTCACTGGACTTTGGCTCAGCGTTTGTCCTCACCGTTGTTTCATATCGGCCCCGTCTACTTCGCGGCAGACTCACTTCTCGACCTGCTGCTGTTTTTCTCGATCATCTATACGGTCTATCGCTACATTCGTGACCAGCAGGATCGCAAGGCCACCCTGGAGCAGGAACTGCACAGCGCACGCGAGCTCCAACAGGTCCTCATCCCGGAAAAGCTACCCATTCTGCCGGGGTTTAGCATCTCCAGCTCGTATCTGCCGGCACGCGAAGTGGGCGGCGACTTCTTCCAGATCATCCCGCTGGATGGCCCAGCTGCCGGATCCACGCTTATCGTGCTCGGCGACGTAAGCGGAAAGGGACTCCGGGCCGCGATGGCCGTCTCGCTCATTGTGGGGTCTGTGCGCACGCTCGCGGAAACTACGTCCTCCCCCGCCGAAATTCTTGCCGGCCTTAGCCGTCGCCTGCACGGCCGTCTTCAAGGCGGCTTCTCGACGTGCGTTGCCCTGCGCCTCGACCCCCACGGCAGCTGTACCCTGGCCAGCGCCGGCCACCCCGCGCCTTACTTCAACGAGAAAGAGATTGACTTGCCGGGCGCTTTGCCACTGGGCATCGAACCTGCGATCGCCTATGAGGAGGTCGTCGTGCATTTCGATCCTGGCGACCGCTGCTCTCTTTACACCGACGGACTGCTCGAGGCACGCACGTCCTCTGGCGAGATTTTCAGCTTCGAGCGGCTGCAAACGCTGTTCGCTTCGGGCGCTGACGCTTCGCAGGCTTCCGAAGCCGCCGTGGCCTTCGGCCAGGATGACGACATCACCGTGGTCACGCTGACGCGGCTGGCGAATGCGTGAGCTTCGAAGAATGCAGGTCGTAAGCGGTGGTATCCCTGGCTTTGTTGTAGAGCCTGGAGACGGGTCAGGTCAGACGGATACTCAGGCTGGGCATGAGCCGCTGTAGGTTCTTCAGCGAGCGGGCGTGCCAGGGGACAGCTTCGGAAGCGAGCACTTGAAGGTCTATCCCGGTGCGGTCTCGAGCTTGAATGACGAAGCGGGAAAGCATGGTGATGCCGGAGCTGTTGAGAAATTCGAGCTCCCTGAGATCCAGGACAATCGGCGTTGTGGGATTGATCAAAGTTTCCTGCAGCATATCGAGAATCGGAGCGTAATCTTCCGTTCCACACAGACGTATCGCCCCTTTGAAAAGAACTGTAGAGGTCTTCTCCTCCAGTTGGACATCAAAGGACTCTCCATGAATGTTTTTCAAGCCGACACTCCTGGGACGTGTTTGAGAGACAGGACTGCGCGGGTGGTAACCGTCATTCCCGTAGACTGCGTGGGGTGGACATCAAAGTTCCAGGAAAGCTGGGCGTCATAGTCAGTGATCATCGTGAGAAGCCCCACGCAAGATACGGACGCCTCGCTGGATCTGGCGCTTTCCTCCTGCTGCCGCATGAGAAGATCGCCGGCATCGCCCTGCTGCAGGTTTTGAACAAACGCCTGGTAGCGTACTGCCTGCTCCGTGCTGATGCCGTTGCTGACGCTCACGGTAATCTGGTCACTTCTCAGCTCCATGTGGACCCTGATAGGGGTTTCAACGTTCGGCTGGTGATACTTCATCGCATTCTCAAGCAGCTCGTTGGCGACATAGGTGACGGCGTGTTTGAGCTCATTTTGCCGGGTCTCGGGTGCGGGCTTGCCGTCGCGGGTGGGCATGAATGTGGTGACGTAGTCGGCCAGGAAGTCGGCGGACAATCCGTTATTCCGCCAACGGGAACGCAGTGGGGCGTTGGTGGGCGAGAATGCCAGGGTGAGATATTCGCACCGGTTCGATCGTTCACCAGTACTCACAGGAAATTGTCCAGTCGTCATATTCGTGATCTTCTCCCCGCCCCCATAGTTAACCTGGTTTCGGCCCAGTCGTTTCGCCGAGTAGAGACACCGGTCCGCCTCCTCGATAAGCAAGCGCGCATCCGAGGGACCGTAAGCTTTAGGGATTGCCGAGGCTACGCCGATGCTCACCGTGACGTGGCCGCTCACTGGAGACGAAACGTGGGGAAGAGCGGAAGCCGCAAGCGCTGAACGCACTCGCTCCGCTACTTGTACGGCTCCGGCTGTAGTCGTTTGTGGCAGTACCATGGCAAACTCTTCTCCTCCATACCGGGCAACCAGGTCCCCAGCACGGTAGCACTGGCTCATGGCCCGAGCGACGCTTTTCAGGCATTCGTCACCAGCCTGGTGACCATAGCAATCGTTGTAGAGCTTGAAATGGTCAACATCGCAGACCAGCAGCGAGAGCGGTTGCTGCGATCGAATGTGGCGAGCCCACTCCTGCTGCAGATACTCGTCTAAACGGCGGCGATTAGCGATTTGCGTCAGGCCGTCGATGCGCGCTTTCTCGCCCTCCTGCGCCGATTGGTCGCCCTGATCAATGAGGATTTGCACCATGATCTCCAGGTCGCCTTTCTCCCGCCTCACTGCCTCAATAAGCTTCTGCAGTTTCTCCTCGGCAGCTTGCCGCTCTCGAATCTCAGCCGTCAGGCTGGTGCTGAGTCGGTATAGATGGTCCTGCAACAAGTCGCCATGCTTGTTCGAGGTCAGGAGGGCGATTTGCAGATCCTGATTTTCGCTTTGTAACTGACGCCGTTCTCGATGGAGACGGTCGATTTCGTCTTGTGCATTGGTTTGGCTCATCGCGAGTGGACTATGCAGGCTTGATCACCAGCAGGCTGACGTCATCGTACAGATGCTGCCCGCCAATGTACTTATGCAGGCTGTGCAAGACGGCTTCACGGATGACGCAAGCCGATTTCTGGTGGCTGTTCCGGAGCGCTTCACTGAGCCGCCCGATGCCGAACGCAACCCCGGCGCCATTCGTGGCCTCGGTGATTCCGTCGGTGTAGGCGACCATGACGTCGCCCAGATTCAATGGAACCTTTGCTTCGCTGATGAAGTTGGAGATATCCGCCTCAAGTCCGAGGGGAAAGCCAAGGTTCAGGGTGTCATGTCTCTCCAGGGCGCCGTCTCCCCGGACCACCAGAACCTCTTCATGCTGGCCGCTGATGGTCACTACTCGATCCTGGTAATGCAGCAGACTCAGGGTCAGATTGCGATCACAGCGCATGCGGCGAACGTTATCGTAGATGACACGATTGAGAACTGCAAAGAACTTTCGGCTCTCGTACTTTCCGCTGGCCAGCAGGGTTCTTACCGCGGTTTGGACCATGATGGCGATGACTCCGCTTTCCAGGCCATGCCCGGTAACATCGCCGATGCCAAAAACTACGCTTCCCTCATTGCAGACGACATCATAGTAGTCACCGCCAATTTCAGTGGCAGGGTCCATGGAGCCGGAGATGTCGAGTCCCGCGATCGTGCGCAGGTCCTCGTCGCGTGGCAGCATCATCTGCTGGAGGCGCTGGGTGATTTCGAGCTCACTGCTCATGCGTGCGTTTTCCTGCTTTAGCCGCTCATGGAGGTCGTTAATTTCTTCCAGCAATCCGCTCTGGATGCGACTGGCCTCCTCAGCAGCTTCCTCTGCCTGCTTGCGGTCGGTTATGTCCGTCATGACGCCGGCTAGTTCTTTGGCGCTGCCATTGCCGGTGACGAGGCGGACCGAAGTTCTTAGCCAGACCACTCTTCCGTCCGCGGCGATCATTCGGTGCTCAAACCGCTCGGGGCCACGGTTTTCGGCGACGGCCCGGCAACGTGACTCTGCCAGCAGGCGATCCGTGGGATCAACATGATCGATCCAAAAGGCCGCGGTGCGGATCCAGGTTTGAATGGGATAACCGAGGAGGCTCTCCGCCTCCTGATTGACATAGCTGAAGGTGGTGCCGTCTAACCCTCCGCGCCAGAGAATGACCTGGGCCGAATCCACGAGCTCGCGATAGCGTTGCTCACTCTGGTGCAGTTCCAGGGACTGGGCAGAAAATCGGCGATCAACAAAGGATGTCAGTATCGCCAGAAAGAGGGTCATGAAGGTGACCCCGCCGATGCAAACAATGCCGATGGAGGAGATCTTCACCGCGTGCGTAAGGTCCACAGGGGCAGCCGTGGGCGTGAAACTAGCTGCGGCCATGCCGGTGTAGTGCATGATTGGGATGGCTGCACCCATCACCGCTGCGCTGCCCAGCTTTCGCCAACTTACCGAGCCGGTGTCGGCCCGTAACTGGAAGGTGAACCACAAGGCAACCATGGAAATCACGATGGCCAGGACCACGGACAGGGAGACCAGACTGGGGGAGTACCGGCACATGGCCGGCAGACGCATCGCGTGCATACCGACATAGTGCATGGCGGCGATGCCTGCCCCCATGAGCAGACCACCCACACCAATGCGCACCCGCCCCATTGCCTGGCGGCTTACGAAGAAGAGCGCAACGGCCGATGCGAGCACAGCCGCCAGCAGAGACAACAAGACCGTGGGCCAATGGTAGAAAACAACCACCGGAAGGCTGTAGGCGAGCATTCCGATATAGTGCATCGACCAGATGCCCATCCCCATGGCAATGGCGCCCCCGGTCAGCCAGAGATATCGAACGCCCCCGCGGGCGGCGGTAACCCGGCCGCCGAGATCAAGCGCGGCGTAGGAAGCCAGTGTCGAAATCACTACGGACAGGGCTACCAGGCGGTAATCGTATGCACCGGCTAGTGGGAAAGGGGGGTCTACGGGCATCAGGCGATGCTCCTACCTGTTGCCATTGGGCGACGAATACATGGCGAAGCCTCGGAGGAATGTTCTCGGTGACGGTCTTTCGTGTATCAGATATATCGGCAGTGTGGGGTTGTTCATGAAGCAGGAGCGAAGAGATGAAGGATGCGGGTTCAGCTTTGCCGCAACTACCCGGGTTCCGTGAAGCGAACGGAGCGCACTGCCGAGTGGCGCAGAATGAGTCATTGGAAGAGTTTGATTTTGATCGTGCACTTTAGCGCAGGTCTCGAGAAACCCAGGGCTAAAGTGTCTGCGTGAGAATTCTTCTCCCCCAGCTAAGGACCGCGAGAAATCTGAACTTTCCACGTTGGCTCGACAAAAAGCTTTTTGCTTTGTATCAGGGCACGACTTCAGTCGTGCCGTAAAGGGCCCAAAGAGAGTGGGGCTTTAGCCCCTGCGTAAGAACCCGAAAATAAGCCGCCGATAACATCCACCCCGACTCTGGTGGGCGCTAGGTTGCCGGCAACCGCAGCCCTGTCTTCGCACGCTCATGGCTCCGAGCGTCACGTGAGGAAACAGGCGAAGCTTGCCGTTGCGAGGATTGTTCGGCTCATGTCCCAGACCTCCCGTTGCCGCGCAATTGGCCCGGGCCTTGCTTTCCGAAGCAACCGGACCAGTTATTCGCCTGTGAGGGCAATCCCGGGATGCGCCAGATTATTCGACGCGCCGTATCTCCCCAACGACCTAAGGTTGGTATCCATCCGCGATCCACTGAGCGAATAGTTCAATGCGTGCTTGAGGCCAGGGTCCTTCGCCTTTGGGCGGCGGCGGCGGCATCACGGCGCCACCAATGCCCCGAATGCGGTCGTAGATGATGGCTGCGTGGGTCTTCACATCGTCATAACTCGCCAGGTTGAACGCCTTGCTCATGGCTCGAATGTCGTGTTCCGTGAAGAGTGGAAGAATGTCCGCTCGAAAGCTTATCTGTTTTGCCATTGTCCTCACCGTGATCGAATTTCGTGCATATGTTCGATGCAACTACTTCAAACAAGTTCCGGTCTTTTGATGGAGAGTGGAACGCCTGGGGAGAATCAACATCGTAGGTATCCCCAAACGGCTCCTTCTACTCGTCGCAGGAGTTGAACAGACTCGCCTTCTCCTCTCTCGCCGGCCGCATCGATCAGACTTCTTATGATCGCCAGCAGGTCTGCCGCTGCAACGCTCTTGCTTCTAACCCGGGGCGCGTCCGGGAGACTGAGGATCCTCTCCAGCACCACCTGCATGCGAGACGCTTTGCTGGAAACCTGATCATTGAACATCTCGCGCTTCTCTGCTACGTCGATCAGTCTGGCCAGATGAGGCCGGCGCATTTGATGGCGAATAGACGCGCGGATGCAGCAGCGAAGAGCTGCCTCGCATGCTTGAATATTAGCCAGCTCTTCGCTCACGGCAAGGAGCGGTGCAGTTTCACGCTCGATAATTGCGCCAAGTAGAGCGTTCTTGCCGGGAAAGTACTGGTAGAGAGAGCCGATGCTCACGCCCGCTTTCTCTGCGATCGCGTTTGTATTGAATCCTTCGAAACCATTTCGTTCCAGAATGCGAGCAGCCGCCTCCACAATGACGGCCACCGTATCGGCGGAGCGCTTCTGCCCCGGCCGCTTTCTTACGTTTACTACTTCTTTCGCGGTTCTCTTTTTGGCCATCGGAATGCGAGTACCGAATATGAGCAAATGCTCGTATTCTCTATTTCAAGGAGAACACAGATGACCACGAACATACAAATGCCAAGTGGAACGCAAGACGAACTCACCGTCTTCGTGCTGGTAAAAACCACGCCGGAATGGTTGGGATTCACCATTGATCAGCGATTCGCACATTTCAAAAACTACATGAGTCCCATTCTCAAGAAGTACGAGAATCAGGTTCGTCTCCGGTTCTACGATACAGAATTCTTC
>Ga0302325_10032768_pt1 | contig 10659 bp, 10 predicted proteins | sample Palsa_T0_2_FD_201948 | JGI IMG/M metagenome (GOLD analysis project Ga0302325, IMG submission 201948) | Peat permafrost microbial communities from Stordalen Mire near Abisko, Sweden - Palsa_T0_2 | ecosystem: Environmental > Terrestrial > Soil > Palsa > Peat permafrost | place: Sweden: Abisko...
CAAACGGCGATTCTGACTTGTGCGGAATAACCCACCAGAGAGGTCGAATCGGCCGCAATGAGTGACACGTCATCCCCGGAGCAGTCCCTCGGCGCGGCGGCTTTTTCGCCGCCCCGCGAGGCGCCTTTGGCCGCGGTCGGGCCGCCCCGGATCCTCGCGGTCGCCAACCAGAAGGGCGGGGTCGGCAAGACAACGACGGCCATCAACCTTGGCACCGCGCTCGCGGCCATCGGCGAGGATGTGCTGATCATCGATCTCGACCCGCAAGGCAACGCTTCGACCGGTCTCGGCATCGATCGGCGCAACCGGCGTCACTCGACCTATGACGTGCTCGCCGGCGAGACGTTGTTGCGGGACGCCATCGTTCCCACTGCCGTGCCGCGGCTGCAGATCGCGCCCTCGACGCTCGACCTCTCCGGGCTCGAACTTGAAATCGGCCAGGCGCGCGACCGCGCCTTCCGCCTGCGCAGCGCGCTGGCGCAGCTCAAGACGCCCGTGGCCGGGCAAACGAATTTCACCTACGTGCTGGTCGACTGCCCGCCGTCGCTCAATCTTCTCACCGTCAACGCCATGGCGGCGGCGCACGCGATTCTGGTGCCGCTGCAATGCGAATTTTTCGCGCTCGAAGGTTTGTCGCAACTTCTAAAAACAGTTGAGTCCGTGCGCGAGCAGCTCAATCCAGATCTCACGATCCACGGCATCGTGCTCACGATGTACGATTCGCGCAACAATCTCTCAGGTCAGGTCGTCGCCGACGTGCGCCAATTCATGGGACCCAAGGTTTACGACACGATCATTCCGCGCAACGTGCGCGTGTCCGAAGCACCGTCCTACGGAAAACCGGTGCTGGTCTACGATCTCAAATGCAGCGGCAGCGAAGCGTATCTGCGGCTCGCCACCGAGATCATCCAGCGCGAGAAAGAATTGTGCGCATGACCGAGAGTTCAGGAGAAGCCGCCATGGCGGAGGAGGGGACACGATCGCGGCTGGGACGCGGGCTTGCCTCCTTGATCGGCGATGTCGGCGGCGAGAGTTCTTCGGAGCGTCCGCGCGGGCAGCGACGATTATCGACCGGCTCGTTGCGTCCGAATGCGCGCAACCCGCGGCGCACGTTTGCCAATGACGAGCTTGACGAACTGGCCGCGTCGCTGCGCGAACGCGGCATCATCCAACCGATCATCGTGCGGCAGTTGCGCGATACCGCAGACGGCTATGAGATCGTCGCCGGCGAGCGGCGCTGGCGCGCGGCGCAGCGCGCCGGACTGCATGAGGTACCTGTCGTCGTCATCGAAGCGACCGATGCGGAGGCGTTGCAACTCGCGATCATCGAAAACGTGCAGCGCACCGATCTCAATGCGTTGGAAGAGGCGGAGGGATATCGGGCGCTGATCGATGAATTCGGCAACAGCCAGGAAGACGTCGCCAAGATCGTCGGCAAGAGCCGCAGCTACGTCGCTAACACGCTGCGGCTGCTGCGGTTGCCGGAGCCGGTGAAGGCCTACATCCACGCCGGCAAGCTCGATGCCGGACACGCACGCATGCTGGTCGGTGATGCCAACGCTGCGGAGCTTGCCGAGGAAATCGTCGCGCGCAAACTCAATGTGCGCCAGGTCGAAGCGATGGCGCGCGAGCGAGCAAACAAAAACGGAAAAAACGGTGGTAACCCGCGCGGCGCGGCTGCGAAAACCGCCGACATGCTGGCCTTCGAAAAGCGAGTTTCCGACGCGACGGGTTTAGTCGTGAGCATCGATCATCACGACGATCGCGGCACGCTGACGATCCGCTACCGCGGTCTCGAACAGCTCGACGATCTGGTCCAGAAATTGGCGCGAAGGCAATGAGCGCGAAAAAGCCAGAGAGCACGGCGTAACCCGCAGCTTTTTACTCCGCCGCGCTTCTTCCGGCGCCGGCGCCTGAGCCGAAACGCCGCTCGATGTACTCGACGACGATCTTCTGAAAATCGGCGGAGACCGTCGGCCCGCGCAAGGTCATCGCTTTCTTGCCGTCGATGAAGACCGGCGCGGTCGGCGTTTCGCCGGTGCCGGGAAGCGAGATGCCGATGTCGGCGTGCTTGCTCTCGCCGGGACCGTTGACGATGCAGCCCATCACCGCGACGTTAAGACCTTCGACGCCGGGATAACGCGTCTTCCATTCCGGCATCGAGTCGCGGATGAAGTTCTGGATGCTGGCCGCAAGCTCCTGGAACGTGGTGGAAGTAGTGCGGCCGCAGCCGGGGCAGGCGGCGACCAGCGGCACGAAGGTGCGCAGACCGAGTGTCTGCAACAGCTCCTGCGCGACTTGCACTTCCAATGTGCGGTCGCCGTTCGGCTCCGGCGTCAGCGAGGTGCGGATGGTATCGCCGATGCCCTGTTGCAGCAGCACGCCCATCGCCGCGGAGGAGGCGACGATGCCTTTCGAACCCATGCCCGCTTCGGTAAGCCCGAGGTGCAGCGCGTAGTCGGAACGCCGCGCCAGCTCGCCATACACCGCGATCAGATCTTGCACCGCCGAGACTTTGCCGGAAATGATGATCTTCGATCGCGGCAAACCGATCTCTTCGGCGCGCGCCGCGGATAACAGCGCCGATTGCACCATGGCTTCGCGCGTCACATCGCGCGCTTCGACTGGATTGTTGGAGCGGGAGTTCTCGTCCATCAAATGCGTGAGCAACTCTTGATCGAGTGAGCCCCAATTGGCGCCGATGCGCACCGGCTTGTCGTGGCGGATCGCGGTCTCGACGATGGCGGAGAATTGCCGGTCTTTCTTTTCCTTGAAACCGACATTGCCGGGATTGATCCGATATTTGTCGAGCGCTTCCGCGCAGGCCGGATGGTCGGCGAGCAGCTTGTGTCCGATGTAATGGAAATCGCCGATGATCGGCACGTCGACATTCATGCGCAGGAGCCGCTCCTTGATATGCGGAACGGCGGCGGCCGCCGCATCGCGGTCGACGGTGATGCGAACCAATTCCGAGCCGGCGCGCGCCAGCGCCGCCACCTGCCTCGCCGTCCCCTCGGCGTCAGCGGTGTCGGTGTTGGTCATCGACTGCACAACGACCGGCGCGCCGCCGCCAACGGTGACGTTACCTACCTTGACCGCGACGGTGCGGTGCCGTTCGGCTGGGCGGGGAAATTCCATCATCGGCAATCCTTTATTAGAAGTCCCTTGCTACGCGGCACAACCCTCGGTTCCCCGATGGATGAGCGCTACCCCTGCGCGGGTGATAATTTACCCCTGATATAACTTCATCGCGGCCGGTTTACGAGGACCAAGCCCAGGGCGGATCAGCGCAACCCGGGGCCGCCGCCGGGCAAAGAAAGGGATCAATGACAAAGCCATGCGGCGATGAAAGCCACCGGTCAGCGTTCGCGGCAGTGCGAGCAAATGCCGGCGATTTCGATGACCGGGCTCATTGGCGTAAAGCCGGCCGCGCGGCATGAGGTTTTGAGGGCTTCCGCGACCGTGCCGCCGGTCGCTTCGCCGACCGCGCTACAACGCTCGCAGATCAGGAACACGACCGGATCGCTGCCGGCATGTTCGTGCACACAAGCCACGAACGCGTTACGGCTCTCGATCCGGTGGACGAGCCCATTGTCGCGCAGGAAGTCGAGCGCGCGATAGACCGTGATCGGCGCCGGGCGCCGCTGGTCCGCGAGCCGTTCCATGATCTCGTAGGCGCCGAGCGGCTTGTGACTCGCAAGCAAAGTCTCAAGTACATGGCGGCGCATCGGCGTCAGCCGCTGCGACCGCGCCGCGCAGAGCTCCTCGGCGTGGGCGATGGCGGTGCTCGCACAGCTATCGTGATCGTGGTCGGGCGTCGGGAAAATCACCTGTTGCATCGCGGTCATTCCTCTGCCCCGATCTGGGGAGCCCTTTTGGCCCGGCATTGTACCGATTCGGCCGCTATAGCGAAAACGTGACGCAACACCAGATTTTTATATTGCGCCGCAGCAAAAAGCGTCTCAGATTGCCGCCCGCTTGCGTAAAAGTCAGCCAATGAGGACGCTTTCCGCAAGGCGCACCGCTTCAATTGGGGATCACCATGCTCAAGGGAAAGACCGCCCTGGTCACCGGCTCGACGTCCGGCATCGGACTAGGCTACGCGCGCGCGCTTGCGGCGCAGGGCGCCAACGTCACGATCAACGGCTTTGGCGATTCGGCCGCGATAGAAAAGGAGCGCGTCGACATCGAGAAGGAATTTGGCATCAGGGCGTTCTATTCGCCTGCTGACATGACCAAGCCGGCCGAGATCGCCGACATGGTGCACGCAACCGAGAAGACGTTCGGCTCGCTCGACGTGCTCATCAACAATGCCGGCATTCAGTACGTCGCGCCGATCGAGGAATTCCCGATTGAGAAATGGGACCAGATCATCGCCATCAATCTCTCGTCGGCGTTTCACGCCATCCGCGCCGCGGTGCCCGGCATGAAGGCGCGCAAATGGGGCCGCATCATCTCGACCGCGTCCGCGCATTCGCTAGTCGCCTCGCCGTTCAAGGTCGCCTATGTGTCGGCCAAGCATGGCATCGCCGGTCTCACCAAGACAGTCGCGTTGGAACTCGCGACCTTCGGCATCACCGTGAACTGCATCAGTCCCGGCTATGTGTGGACGCCGCTTGTCGAGAAACAGATTCCCGACACCATGAAAGCGCGCAATATGACCGAGGAGCAGGTCAAGCGCGATGTGCTCCTGGCCGCGCAGCCGACCAAGGAATTCGTCACCGTCGAGGAAGTGGCCGCGCTTGCCGTCTACCTTTGTTCCGATGTGGCGAAGGCGATCACTGGCGCCAACCTGTCGATCGACGGCGGCTGGACCGCGGAATGAACTTTTGCCACGGCGCGATACCTCTGACCTCGCAATCGTGAGGCGCGCATCGTCATGAAAAATCCGCTCGCGGCGCTGTTGCCCGGCCGAGCAGCCGGAGGGAAGGGGGCGCCAACCACCAAGCGCATCAACCTCGCGCTGCAGGGCGGCGGCGCGCACGGCGCTTTCACCTGGGGCGTGCTTGAGCATCTTTTGCGCGACGGCCGGCTGGTGATCGAAGGTGTTTCCGGCACGTCCGCGGGCGCGGTTAATGCCGTGATGCTCGCCGACGGCCTGGCGCGCGGCGGACCCGCGGAAGCGCTCAAAAGGCTGGCCGAATTCTGGCGGGCTGTCAGCAATAACGGAAATCTGCCGCCGCTCCAGCGTGCCGTTGTGGAGCGGATGCTGTCGTTTATCCCGCTCGAAGGCACGCCCATGCAGGCGTGGCTCGACATGATGTCGAAGTATTTTTCCCCTTACGATTTCAATCCGCTCAACATCAATCCGCTGAAGGATCTGTTCGAGCGCTTCGTCGACTTCGATGCCGTGCGCGCCTTTTCCGATTTGCAGCTCTTTATCTCGGCCACCAATGTGCAGACCGGCCGCGTGCGGATTTTCTCGCGCGAGAAGATCACCGCCGAAGCGTTGATGGCGTCTGCCTGCCTGCCGCTTCTGTTCCGTGCTGTCGAAATTGACGGTATTCCTTACTGGGACGGCGGCTATCTCGCCAATCCGGTGATCTTTCCGTTTTTCGGCACGACGACGACCGAGGACGTGGTGGTGGTCCAAATCAATCCGCTGATGCGGCAGGCAACGCCGACATCCGCCAGCGAGATCATGAACCGCATTAACGAGATCACTTTCAACTCCTCGCTGCTTTCCGAATATCGCGCCATCGAATTCGTCGCCCGCCTGATCGATCAGGGCCGATTGCCGCGCGGCACCGGTCCCGGTGAATACCGCCGCGTCAACGTTCATCGCATCGTGCTCGATCAGTTCGGAACCGGTCTGGACGCGGCCAGCAAGATCTCGACCGATTACAATTTCTTCGAAGCATTACACATCAACGGTAAGCGCGCCGCCCGCCGTTTTCTCGACGACCATTTCAACGATATCGGCGTAAAGAGCACCGTGGATTTGGCAGCGGAAGCGCAGGCCGAATGGGCGTGATACGCTCGGGAGCATGACGCCGCTGCTTTCCGCCGAAATCGGTTCCACCCGACTCGATATATGCGTTGCCGACATCACGACACTCGCGCTCGACGTGATCGTCAATGCGGCCAACCGGACGCTGCTCGACGGCGGCGGTGTCGACGGCGCGATCCATCGCGCTGCCGGGCCCGATTTGCGCGGGGAATGTGAAACGCTCGGCGGCTGTGACACCGGGGCTGCGAAGATCACGCGCGGCTATCGGCTGCGGGCGAAACATGTGATCCACGCCGTCGGGCCGGTGTGGAGCGGCGGTGGCAAAGACGAAGAGGAATTGCTGGCATCGTGCTATCGCGCGGCGCTCGAACTTGCCGCCGCGTATCGGCTCGCCTCGGTCGCATTCCCGGCAATCTCGACCGGCATTTACCGATTTCCGCCCGATCGCGCCGCGCGCATCGCCGTGGGGACGGTCGCCGCCGAGCTGGCTGCGTCGCCGCGCGGCATCGCGCACGTCGTGTTCTGCTGCTTCGCGCCGGATGCGGCGGAGCATCACATGGCGGCTTTTGCCGACCTCGGACTGGCTTGAGACGCACCCACCGAGCCGGGTTGTGCCCGCTGCAATACTGACCTGCATCAATGCCCGTAGATATTATATAAGCCACCTTATATTATGGCATCGCTAGCTATTGCCCTTGCAGGTCCCCGGCGATGCCAAAGCCCTCGCTCAACAGAGAATTCGCATTTATTCTCAGTGATGTAGCCCGTCTTCTGCGCACCTATGCGGATTACAAGGCGGCGCAATTCGGCATCACGCGCGCGCAATGGGCCGTGCTGGTCCGGGTCGACCGGTTTGAGGGGCTCAACCAATCGGAACTTGCCGAAGGGCTCGACCTGCAACCCATCACGCTAACGCGGTTGCTCGACAAGCTCAGCGACAGCGGCCTTATCGAGCGTCGGCCCGATCCCGCCGACCGCCGCGCCAAGCGGCTTTTTCTGACGGCGGCGGCGCGACCCCTGCTGGAACGGCTGAGCGACCTTGGCGAAGAGACGATGGCGAACACACTCGCCGGCGTCGACGTCGCGAGCGTCGAACTTATGGTTTCCAAACTTTCGGTCGTGAAGGACAACCTGCGCCGTCTGATCCAGCAGCGTGGCGCCGATCCCACGACGGGGGAGCGGCACTATGGCTGAACCCCTTCGCAAATCGGTGCCACCGCGTGCGGAAGCGCCGGAGGCTCCGCGGGTGCCGATCGCGCCGGTCGCTCCGGCGGAAAAGCGCTCGCGGATGCGGACTGCCACCACCGATAAGCTCTTTTCATTGCGGCGGCGCGACCGGATTCGTTGGACGTTATTTGCACTACTGCCGATCGTCCTGATCATCGGCTGTTATTGGTATGTCAGCGGCGGCCAAGTAACGTCGACCGATGATGCCTATGTCGAGGCCGACAAGGTCGGCGTCTCGAGCGACGTGTCGGGCATCGTGCAGGAAGTCGACGTGACGGATAACCAGCATGTCGCCGCCGGAGCGGTTCTCTACCGGCTCGATCCGCGCCAATTCCAGATCGCTCTCGACAACACCAAGGCCAATCAGGCGCAGACGGCGCTGACGATCGAAGCGATGAAACAGGATTACAAGCGGATGCTCAGCGACACGGCCGCGCAGCAGGCGCAAGTGGACCTCGATCAGCTCAACTACGACCGCAATGCCATGCTGCTGCACAGTGCAACTATACCTCAGGCCGTTTACGACCAGGCGCACTACACGCTCGACAACGACAAGAGCAAACTCGCTGCCTCGCGCGAGCAGGCGCAGATGCAACTCGCCAAGCTCGGCGGCAACCCTGATCTCGTTGCAACGGAACACCCGCAATATTTGCAGGCGAAAGCGCAAGTCGAGGAGGCGCAGCGGCAACTCGATCACACGGTTATAACGGCGCCGTTTGCCGGCACCGTCACCAACGTGCCGGCGATCGCGCCCGGAAAGTACCTCGCCGCCTCGACGACCGCTTTTTTCCTCGTCGACACCGATCGCGTCTGGGTCGACGCCAGTCCGAAGGAGACGGAGCTAACTTATGTGCGGGCCGGGCAGCCAGCTACGGTGACGGTGGATACCTATCCGGACTTTGAGTGGCACGGCGTGGTCGAGAGCGTGAGCCCGGCCGCGGCGCAGGAGTTCTCGCTGCTGCCGGCGCAGAATACCAGCGGCAATTGGGTCAAGGTCGTGCAGCGCGTTCCGATGCGCGTGCACCTCGATACAAGCGACAAAAAGCTGCCGCCGCTGCGCGCCGGGATGAGCGTCGTCGTTGACGTCGATACCGGGCATGCGCGCGGCTTCCCGCACTTCCTCACGGCGCTGTTCGGTCGGTCGCATCGGGCCCCGTGATGGGCGGGGAGCTTACAGCCGCCGGCGGCAATCGCGCGGGCCTAACCGTCTGCGTGATCCTTGCGACACTCATGCAGGCGCTCGACACCACGATCGCCAATGTCGCGCTGCCTTATATGCAGGGGAGCGTCGCGGCCAGCCAGGACCAGATCGCCTGGGTGCTGACCTCCTACATCGTCGCCGCCGCGATCATGACGCCGCCGACCGGCTTTCTCGCCGGCCGGTTCGGCATCAGGCGACTTTTCCTCGTTGCCATTGCGGGATTCACCGTCGCTTCCATGATGTGCGGCATGGCGCAGTCGCTGCCGCAACTCGTGTTGTTCCGGGTGCTGCAAGGCGCGTTCGGCGCATCGCTTGTTCCGCTGTCGCAGACCGTCTTGCTCGGCAGTTATCCGCGCGAACGCCAGGGCTTCGCCATGGCGCTGTTCGGCATCGGGGTGATGATCGGGCCCGTTCTTGGCCCGGTGCTCGGCGGCTGGCTCACTGAAAATTACAGCTGGCGCTATGTCTTCTATATCAACCTGCCGATCGGCATTGTCGATTTGATCGGCATCATGATCTTTCTGCCGGAAGCGCCGCGCGAAGCCCGCGCGAAGCTCGATTGGTTCGGCTTCGGGACCTTGAGCATCGCGATCGGTGGGCTCCAGATCGTGCTCGACCGCGGCGAACAGCTCGACTGGTTCGGCTCCGGCGAAATCATCATCGAGGCGATAGTTGCGGCGTCGGCCTTCTATCTGTTCCTTGTCCACACTTTCACCGCGAAGAATCCGTTCGTGCGGCCGGCCATGTTCCGCGACCGCAATTTCGCCGCCGGCATATTGTTCATTTCCATCGTCGGCCTCACCTATTACGCCTCGATGGCGCTGCAGCCGCCCTATCTTCAGGAGCTTATGAACTACCCCGTGGTCACCGCCGGTCTGGTGATGGGACCGCGCGGTGTCGGCACCATGGTCTCGATGCTGATCGTCGGCCGGCTGGTCGGTCGCGCCGATACGCGTATCCTGCTGCTCATCGGGCTCGGCCTCACGGCGTGGTCGTTCAATCAGATGACCGGTTGGACGCCGGACATCTCGCAGGCCACGATCATCGGCGTAACCATGGTGCAGGGCTTTGGTCTTGGCTTTCTGTTCGTGCCGCTGAGCGCGGCAACGTTATCGACGCTGCCGCTTGCGGAGCGCGCCGAAGGCGCCGGCCTGTTCAGCCTGTCGCGCAATATGGGCTCCAGCGTCGGAATTTCAGTCGTGAACAGCCTGCTGGTGCAGAATACCCAAGTGAACCACGCTAATATCGCGCAGAACGTCACGCCGGTGAACCGGGCCTTCGAGAACCCGGCGATCGCGCATTTTTGGAACCCGTTGACTGCCGGCGGGCGCGCCGCGCTGGATGCCGCGATCACGCAGCAAGCGCAGATCATCGCCTATATCGACGATTACAAGATGCTGATGATCGCGACTTTGGTCGTGATCCCGCTGCTCATGGTGTTCCGCAGACCGTCCCGCGGCGGCGCACCGGCGCATATCGTGGTCGAGTAGCAGGAGGCTCCGCTCGCGGGAATGAGCGGGAAACGTTACTCCCCTGCCGCGGCGGCTTCGCGTTGCTCGCCACCCTCGGCCTTCTGCTTGGCTTCGAGGTCTTCGCCGGTCTGCTGATCGATCACCTTCATCGACAGCCGGACTTTGCCGCGCTCGTCGAAGCCCAAAAGCTTGACCTTCACCTTGTCGCCTTCCTTGACGACGTCGGTGGTCTTCTGCACGCGGCGTGGAGCGAGCTGGCTGATGTGAACGAGTCCGTCTTTGGCGCCGAAGAAGTTCACGAAGGCGCCGAAGTCCATGACCTTGACGACGGTGCCATCGTAGATGTGTCCGACTTCGGGCTCGGAAGCGATCGACTTGATCCAGTTGATCGCCGCCTTGATGGCGTCGGCTTTCGCCGAGGCGATCTTGATCGTGCCGTCGTCCTGGATATCGATCTTGGCCCCGGTTTTTTCCACGATCTCGCGGATCACCTTGCCGCCCGAACCGATCACCTCGCGGATCTTGTCGACCGGGATCTGCATCACTTCGATCCGCGGCGCATGCTCGCCAAGTTCCGCGCGCGCCGACGTCAGCGCCTTGCTCATCTCGACGAGGATGTGCAGGCGGCCGTCTTTGGCCTGAGCCAACGCGACGCGCATGATCTCTTCGGTGATGCCCGCGATCTTGATATCCATTTGCAGCGACGTGACGCCGCGGTCGGTGCCGGCGACCTTGAAGTCCATGTCGCCGAGATGGTCCTCGTCGCCGAGAATGTCGGAGAGCACCGCGAAGCGCTTGTCTTCGAGGAT
>Ga0302325_10032770_pt1 | contig 10658 bp, 12 predicted proteins | sample Palsa_T0_2_FD_201948 | JGI IMG/M metagenome (GOLD analysis project Ga0302325, IMG submission 201948) | Peat permafrost microbial communities from Stordalen Mire near Abisko, Sweden - Palsa_T0_2 | ecosystem: Environmental > Terrestrial > Soil > Palsa > Peat permafrost | place: Sweden: Abisko...
ATGGTAAACTATACCTCCTCAATCAATCATATCTTCTCCTCGCATCCGAAAATGGGCTCTATTCACTGCGGCGGGGATTTCTCCTGGGACGCGGTCAGGGCATGTTGTAAGGAGATCAAAGCCGCGACCGCCAGTCCCAAAAATCATGGCATCGCTTTACTCAAATATCTCAACGATTACTCTAGCTTTCTTCGGAGCCAGATAGGGACGAAGCGGATAGACTCCTTCGAAGTGTCAAATATTGGGGTTGTGGACGGAGGGTTTGATGATGAAAGGAACATGGCTAGGGTCAAGAGGGTCCTGTTTTCGCAGTCAAGTAATGTCATGGCACCTGCATATGTTTTCAGTGTCGCGACGGCAAAAGGAGGAGACCTCGGCATTGCGCTTACTTGGCAACAGGGGATTGTGGATACTGAATCAGTGGACAGAGTTTTGGTTGCTTTGTCTGAGGAGTTACGGAGCATCATTCCTTAGGTCCGTCATAAGTCCATGTATTTAAAATGCTTCGCCTTGTCTTATTCTTATCGACAACTGTGGCTGAAAATTCACTTGATTGTTGCCTGCCTTAACTTCTATGCCCTCGACGTTGATAAAGAAGGACGGGAACCAACCCGCCGGACCGCGAGTGCGCGCCGATCTGATCAATCAATCAAATCAACGAATCCTCGCACATTTGATCCGCATGGCGGAGGAGGAAGACGACACAGACACCAAGCTAGCCATTTTGTCTTCGATATTCACCGGCACGTCTCAAGAAACACTTCTCGAACTCCTTATCAAAGCAGACGGTAACGTCGAAGCAGCAATAAACACCCAACTTTCCCTCGAGCAGCATAAATCTCGTCCCCCCCTCTCCCCACCCTTCGCCAAACGCCAGAAACTCTCCTCCACTCCCACCACATCAACCCCACTGAGTCCCTCAAACCGCTCTTTAAACACACCCCAAAAGTCCCTGGGCAGTATCCTCAAATGGGCACCCTCCGCAGAACCCCCTAGACGGGTACACCCGGCATTTCCAGGGTGGGACTAATCACCAGGCACAACACCAGACATTGCACCTGTACCATCCGAGCCAGGTAGCTGAATTGACGCCCTGTACGTTGCACTTGAATGTTCTTCCTACGGAACTTGCGAGTGGTCTTTTGAGGAGTTTGTTGCTGGAGGCGACGGCGTGGAAGGCTAATCGGTTTCGACTGTTTGAGAGGGTTGTGCAGACGAAGAGTAGTTCGTGTCTTTATGTGGATCGGATGGATCCGCTTAGGGCAAAGGAGTATGTCTATAATGGATCGAAGGTATTTACCTGGCCAAACCCGTGTTCGTTTCTCCCAGAGGTATTGGAGTACGCTTTGCTTGGATTGGGTTGTCTTATGAGAGTTTGGGTTTAAGTATGAGTACAGGAGCTGATGGTAGCTTGATGGTGTGAGGCCGTTTAATGAGGACTTGTACACTGCACGACCAATAATCGAGGACCTTGTCAACGACGTTCGAAAACACAGAAAAAAGGAGAAATACGAGTACTCAGGGCCATTTAAAGCAAACGTCGCATTCTGCAATCTGTACCTCCCCCCTCCCCATCCCCCCTCCCTTTTTAACACCCTCAATCTCGCTGCAGGAGAATGTACTTAGACTTCGTAGGTACGCCAATTCCGCGGAATGTGTAGGATATCATGCGGACCAGTTAACTTACCTTGGGCCCCATCCGACCATCGCCTCCCTCTCCCTAGGCTGCGAAAGAGAAGTACTCCTCCACTGTCTAAGTACTTGGGATGTGTGTTGACGGTAGTTTCGGATCCGAAAGATGGAACCGGGGGTTAAGAATGCAGATACCGCATCTCAACCAATATCAATCCATCTCCCTCATAACTCACTATTAAGTTCCTCCCTCCAACATCCGCTTACCATTGCTCACTGGTCCCCGTTTCCTCCAAACCTCTGTCCCTGAGTACTGACATCAGTAATGCACTCTACAATGCAAGAAACATGGAAACACAGTATCCATCCCGCTACAACATTGACGCCCCACCCCCTCGCTGGGACAGCAAGGATAAATATCACTTATAGATTTTATCGCCAGAGTTATGCGCCGAGGTTTACTCCGGCATGTAAATGTGGTGTCGAGGGGGTACTAAGATGTGTTATGAAGAAGGGGGATAATCTCGGACGGTACGCCCCTGTTCCTGCGACTCTTGCGTTTATCTGTGTTTTTGTGTACGCGGCGGTGTGTGAGTTCTTTGTTGGTTTGGGGTTGTAGGTTGTGACGTAGGCTGATGGGAGGTATTACTGGACTTGTCATGTGGGGAAAAGTGCTGAGGAGGAGGGTGGGTGTGATTGGTTTGAGTGGGCTGAGATGGATGAGGAGGGGGAGAATGTGCATCCTCTGAGGAATAAGAAACGTTCTCAAGAGAGTGCTGTTTTGTCCCCGGATAAGGAAGTTACGATAGAGAAAGTGGAGGAGGTAGAAGAGGGGGGTACTGTGATGATGGGAAGAGAAAGTATATAATTCGAAATATAATGTACATAACTCCGTACTCCACGGGACCCATTTCCTCACCAAACAACCTCATGCAAGTTCGTCTTCTGACTACCATCCCTGCTACCCTTTCGCGATATGACTTTTTTAATATCCCACCAGTATACGTCTCCCCACTCGACTTCATGTAAACTCCACCTAGTATTCCTTCCAAGAACCACCACACTTCCCCCTCACACCATCTTCCACTCCCTCTTCCAATCCGAAACAAACACCCGTCCATCCCACCCCACACTCCCAACCCACCCCTCCCCAAACAAACTCCACTCCACCCCGTAGGCAAACTCACTATGTCCTTCCCAGCGCGCGACCTCCCTCCCTCCGCCCGGCTGCTGCCAATCCCATATCCGGACCGTCATATCGTAGCTTGCGCTAGCGAGTAATCTGCCATCATGCGGGGATGCAGCGATCTTGCGCACCGCAAGGGAGTGGCCTTGGAGGGTACAGAGCGGGAGAGATGGTTGGCGTAGATCGAAGGTTTTTAGGGTGCGGTCGTTGGAGGAGGTGTGGATTGTTAGGGGGGTGTATTTGTTCCAGTCTAGGGAGAGGACCTCTGCGTGGGGGTGGGCTTGGATTGATTGTGTTGCTTCGACGTGAGCGAGAAATAGGAGAATGAAAAGAAATAGGAGTGAGAAGAAATAAGATAATGAAAAGAAGTGGAGAATAGGGTAGGCGAGGGAGAGAAAGGATGGGACAGGGAAGGGAAACGGGGACGGGTTGGGGAGGTACGTTGAGGGTGTCTTGTGTCCCATAGTTTGAGAGTACTGTCTGCGGAACAGGATGCTATTATATTCGGTGTATGGGGTGAATATAGCGCTGCATAAACACAACTTGCATGGCCCTTCAGGGTAACCAAACTACTCCCCCGGCTGGGATGCCACTACCATCGTCAGCGCCATATCCAACCCCCCCAACGCCATCCTAACAAAACACACACCCTTGTGAAAAACCATACTCGGGGCTTGAACACAACGAATGAAATGCAGGGGAAGTACGATTTTCAGAGTCGTATCCCAGGAAGAGGATACAAAAGTCTCTTTATCGGTAGGAGACCAATGTACGCTAAATACCTCCCGGGAATGTTCCTTCCAATTCTTTATCGGGAATTCCTGTCGTCAACATCTCGTCATACACAAATACCGTGTCGCAAGGGAAAACAGGTGTACCGTACCTTCAATGTTATGTCGAAGAGTTTAATGCTGCCGTCGCCGCTGGCCGTGACGAGTTGATTCTCATGGACCTCGCTCCAGGCACAATCGTACAATCCATCCTGTGTATCGAATCTAAAGCTCAGTCCCCTGCCGTCTCAAACAATCTGCCCAAAAACGCAGTATACAAACACACAGCGAAACCCACGGAACCAGCACCCGTGACACGGAAGAACAAAAGACAGACAACGGACGGGCTGGGGGAAGTACGAATTCACAGCGTTGATGCCCTTAGGCGACAAATTCAGGATATGCACCCGTCCATTCCCAACGAGACCAAAGTTCTGCGAGGAAGTGATTGCGAGGAGAGAATCGTTGTAGGGGCTGAAGGACAGGGCATTGGCGTTGAAGGGCAGCGTCTGGAATGTGTATGGCATCGAGCGAGCGACGGCGACGACGACGGGAAGATTGAACAGCGGGGGCACGTGAATGTCATCAGAAAGAATTTAGGCGAGACTTTTGGAGTGGGAAATGACTGGATTTACGGAAGGGGGGATTTCGGAGTGTCGATCAGGGGAGACGGCGTGGGATAGACAATGAGATATGAGGAGAGTACGGAGTGTACCAAGTGTATAATGACTCGGAACCAGAAGCCAAGTCACCGGGACATATGAACTGCAAGAACTTTGGTTTTTTGAGTGTTATGGTCGTCGGTGGGAAGTAGGGGGGTTGCGGGACTTGTCGCAGACTCGCGAAACGTGCACGGAATCGATATACGTACTTGCCATGTGGGTCAAATGCGAGTTTGGAGAGTTGAAGAATCCAAGTTGCATTGAAAGTTGAATAAAACCGTTTTACTCTTCATCAGAAGTTATTTAAGTTCATCTCTATTTGCTTTGGGACCTCGCGCACCTTCTAAATACATCTGCATGCAGCCGAACTCAATCATACAATGCAGTATGATGAGCAAGGCCATCTTATGTCTCACAGCGCATGATAATTAACTGAATGGCCAGACGACAAGTGCTGTAGTCTATATATGATTCCCCACTTGTCTCGCAGTTTTGATCTGATCATATAGATAATCACGTGTGGGATAAATATCCCCCATTAGCGCCGAGCGGCCGCCGACAAGAGTGACTCACAACCAAGCACAGCCTCGCATTTAACACAAAGGTTTATATAGCCCGCACACCCCAGTCTAATATCCGCGTAGCAAATACTTCTGCTTCTACCAGAATGAAACTTCGTTGGTTAACTCCAACCGCGGAAACCTAACCTTTTTGCCTTCGACTCGCGATGTCCCCACACCCTCACCAATATCGAATAAAATCATGGTCTCAATACCTCATTATTTTAATTTTTTTGCAACGCTTGAGATATAAATCCAGAGAAGAGACACCTTGCAACATCAGTATTCCTACAGAAATAAATACTATATTGCCATTTGCCTAAATGCACAGCACCAAAAAGAAACACATCGTCTAGCCGCTCCAAAAAAAGCCCACCTTCTCGCAGCCTACGCCTCAGTCGTCTCCTCCCCGTTTGCAGTAGTCTCCTCAGCGACGCCGTTTTCGGCCTTGGGTTCGGCGGGAGAGGGCGCATGGCCATTGACTTTCTTGTCCTTGGGGTCTTTGTCTTTGGCTTTGCCTTTGGGTGTGGGAGTGCCTTTGTTGGTGCCGCGGTTGTTGCTGCGGGGGTTGGCGTTGCGTTTTCCGGAGAGGTCTGCTTCTTTCTTTTCGGTGAATGTTGCCATTGCTTTTCGTTCGTAGTCTTCGTTGTCTTTCTTTGCTTTTTCGATGTTCTGCCATTAGCACGAGTCCCATATGTACGACGAACGACTTCACGGACAATCTATGGAACCCCAACAACACGCACAGAACAAACAAATGAAACAGGGAATAGGGGGAGTGATAGCGGGGAACAGAAGATATTACCTCCTTCGTAACACGATCCTGATTCTCCTTAAAATACGCCAACTTCTCCTTCAACTGCTCCACAGTATTCTTAACATTCTCCTCACTCGTTGGTAAACTCACGCCCAACTCCCCCAAAGTCTGCATCACATCCATACTCAACACAAACCCCTTTGTCTTGACCGTCTTCGGGGCACCCTGTTTCGGCGCCTTGGGACCTTTCCTCTTGCCTGCGCCAGCGAGAAACTCCTCTGCCTCACGGTCCTTTTTGGACGTGATTTTGGTGAGGCCGGAGGTTTTTTCGACGGCGCGGGCTTGGGGGGCCGCGGGGACGGTGGCGGCGGGTTTGGCTGTCGGGGCAGGGAGACCTTCGCCGCTGCCGAAGAGGCGGAGTAACTGTTGTCAGTTGTGTCCGTGCATATGGGTAATAGGGGGAGTATATGGGATCGAAGAGAGGGACTTACGTTCTCGCATTTCCAGATTTGTGTTGCAAAGGCGTCTTGGGAGGCTTCTTCGAGTCGAATAGCAGAGTTGTGAGCGATTCTGCCTTTCTCTTCCTCCTCTCTCTGTTTCCAGTACTTTTCACTTTGCGCCTAAAGATCAGTCCCCATTCAAAAACCGTGAAGCAGATCTCGTGCCAGTGGTCCAACTTGACCGAGAGAGGACATACCTTCCGACTATGCTCCGTCCAAGCCCGATACGCATCCCTCTGCTTATAATACTCATCCTGCACAGCCTTCTTATTCTCATAAGCCCTGTCCCTTATCTTCTGCAACTCCTCGCGCTGACTCCTCAGCTCCCCGCGCTTGGCATACGCATCGTCGTTCTCAGCCTTCAACTTGTTCATCTCCTCGCGCACTTTATTGAACTCCTCGCTCAGGGCCTTTGCCTCGGGCGTCTGGGCCGAGGAGGAGAGCTCGTCTTGCAGTTGTTTGCGCTTGGCGATGTCGGCTTTGATGCTTTCTTCGGCGGTGACGAAGACGGAGAGTTGTTTTTTCAGGGCTTTGAGGTCGGAGATTCGTTTTAGGTTTTTCTTTTCGTCGACGAGTTTGAGTTTGCCGGAGTCGACTTCTCTTTCGAGGTCCCTGTTGTAAGTAAGTCATCCCGAGACAAAAGAGTTATTTGGAGAAAGCAACGCGAGGGGCAAAAGGATGTATGGCGACGGAGATAGACGGGGAGGGGGGGTACTTGATTTCACGGTCAACTTCTTCGGTAGAGCGATAATTGATTTTCCCTCGCCTAGCCTTCAAGTCGGCTTGTTCACGATCGATTTTGGTCTTGATAGCATCCAATTGCTGTTGAACACCTGCCTTTCCAGACTTCATACTCGCTTGTTTTCTACCGTCAGCAACCGCCACCACCGGATAAAAGATGCGCCGTACTCTTTGATTTCATCGAGTTGTTTGCGAAGTTCGGCGATGCGAGCGGAATTGGGGCCCTTGCCGGACGATCCATCGAGTTTAATCTTCAACGCAGACTATCATCAGCAAACCGCCCCATCGACCAACACAATTCTCTGCGTGCACACAATTGACGTGAAAAGCAGTCAACCATACGGACAGACCACGGTGACAATTGAGCCATACAACACCAGCGGAGCGTTAGGGACAGTACCATCTTCTCACTGACAGCAGACAACTGCTTCTCTGCCTCAGCAAGATCCTTCTTAAACTTGTCGTCATCCGGTTTCTCAACTTTACTCAGCTTCTCCACGCCCTTTTCGACTTTTTCCTCTCCCGCAGCACTCGGTTTGCCCGCCTCAACAGGCGGAAGGCCAGTCGATTCCGTGGCAGCCATGCTTAAGCCCGCCAAGATCAATCAACAGACAGCGATACAAGGAAGGTTAGCGGGATGCCGTGATGGTGGATTGGACACGGGCGAGTTGTGAGTTGGGTGAAGGATTTCTTTTGGAGATTTTTCTGGTGGTGTGTCTGTGTTAAGGGCCGTGGTGGGTCGGGTTCGGAATTGGACTGTCTAATGGAGGATCGGATTGGCGGTGCACCGCCGCGAAACGGACGCGATAAAGTTTCCGTGCCTGCGGGATAAATAACGTTCGACATATTTTTTAGCGGGCCATAATTGTTGCGAGAGACTGCTCCTGCAGGGCTATGCATGTACTTACTTGGCCTTTCACCTCTTTTCCCTTGAGACATTCAAATCAAGTTTGAGGGGTGTAATTCACTTGACGTCGATCATTTACAGGACCCGGGAATTGAGACCTCCGATCCCCGCAGAGTCGGCTGGACCTTCCCTTCGAGTGATGCATGACACGATTCGGAAACACGCATGCGACGTGTCTCAAACCAGGACATGAATCGCTCAAAAGGCAAACCTTCTGCAATAACCACCACAGACACCAAATATGACCCCGAGGATGTCACGGGTACTTACAAACATGATCCATAGCTTACTTTAGGTCCGTTATTGACACCGCCGCCGACGAGACAGCAGACTCCAGCGTCTCCCATTGTCTCATCGCCACCCACAACAAAGGAGCCCAACATCGGAAACGGGGAAAGCGATGGAGTACCAGAGACGGAAGATGGATACATGAAGGGAATGCCGACGTGGGGAGTGGTGCTGGTGCAGGTTGTGGTCACTCTGCCGTTGTATTTGTTTGCATATTGGGCTATGGTTGAGGGAATTAAGGCTGGGGGAGATACGCTTATCAATTGTATTGATTATCTCGCATTTCGACCGTAGACGGCGCATCGGGAACACAGACATGGGAGTACATAGACAAGGACAAAATGGGTGGGTTGGTACACGGACGGAAAGGGGGCTATAAGAGTGGGTTTGGGATTGCGGGACAGTTCATACGGGTAATGTTATTTTCTTCGGATGTTTTGGGGTAATAAGGTTTCTTTGCATAACTTATCGTCTGCCACATACACGACGATAATTCAAGGTATCCTTGCATATATAAAAATCCTCCCCGACACCCCCTCCCGGTCCCCCTCAAAATTGCAAACTGGCAAACTTGGAGGGAATCCCCCCACGATACAACTCCTTGAACACCCGTCCCTTCAAAATAACCTCCTCAATAATGGCCTCCACATGTCGTGGCTCAACACGTCCAAGCCAGATCCCCTCGGCCTGTACATCCCGTTCCTCCTGCACCCGATCCGCGTCCTCTGGATTCTCCGCCGTCGAAAGCGAGAGTTCCCTTAACTTTGAATGCAGTTCATGCACCGACTTTGTCCGACGACGGTAAACGATAACGTTGCCGGCGAATTTATGCCCGCCGATATGCGATAGACAGCCGACTGCTGTGCCGCCGCCGGGGAGTCCGCCTTGGGACTCGGTGCGGGTGTCGTCGAAGGAGCGGTATATGTTGCGACGACGGAGACCTGATTCGAAGGCTTTGAGGAGGTATTTTGAGGTTACTCCGCAGCGTTTATCTCGTTTTCCGTGTGAGCAAATCAAAACGACCGAATGAAACGGCATGACTTCCTCCGTCATCGGTATCCCTCCTTTCTCTTCCGTCTCAGGAGTCTCTCTATCAATATGATGCTTGACAAACTCGGCGGCATTCTCGCTCGATACATTCGTCACAATCTTCCACTCGGGCATCACAACCACCTCAGTCCTGCCACTGCCTATCCGTCTCGGGGCAAAAGAAGTATTACTCAACACCACTCTGTCCATCCCCTCGCGTTTATTCTTCACCAACCCCGCAAACCTGGGCTCATACAATCCCCTGAAAATACCCTGCGCAACACTCCCCTCCTCCTCATCGATCGAGTGCACCCAGTCCGTCTTGCCCGTCGAAACAAGCACATGTCGGCCATAGGGCTTGACACTCCCCGCGAGAGGTAACTCCCTGTCGATGGATTTGGGGATATACCCCGGGTAGGACGCTTGTTCTTCGTCCGTGCAGGGAGCACTACACGCTAGACAGGCGTCGAGATCGGAGACCGGGAACGGGATGTCCGGCGAGGAAGCGCTTTTCGGCGGCGAGGGAAGCTGGCTTTCGTAACCGCTTTGCAGGGGCGTCGAGGTCCCGCTCGTGTCGGACGTCGACTCGGCGGTCAATTTGGCGGCCTGGGCTTGCTGTTTCTTCAGAAACTTTGCCCGAATCCCCGCCGGTAGCTTATCCATCTCGGAACCTCTTGGAGCACACTGGTACTCGTTTATGGCGAAGCTGGCAAAGTTGGCAAAGCTCTGTGAGTTGCGACGTTGCGTGACGGGTCGAGGGATTGATTGCCCAGGTGGAGCAATTTTGACTCACTGTGGTGGGTCCACGTGATGTGATGGAATTAGGCGCTTATTGCCGGTGTGTGGGCGGTGGGTTTAGGGGTCGGCACTCGGCAGTGTTCCGGTACCCGCAACGTTAGGAATTATCTGATCCGAGATCGGCTATTTTGCCGTTCAAATTGAGGGGCAAGTGCTGACACGTTGGGGCACTTGTTGATTCCGTTTGCGCCGAGAATACTAGACTATAATAATACAAACGTTTAGAGCCGTTTAACCGTAATGATAATCCAGTCATGAGTGTTGCTGTCACACAAAAATAAGTCCCGCGTTCAAGAAATGGACGAGATGTACTATAGCTACAGACCGGCCCCACCCGCCGTTGTGGGTCCGAGCGTGGCAGATCAATCAATCAATCGATCAGCGATCGTTCTCGCAGACTACATCTCACCTCCAAATATTCCCCTGATATCCCTAGGTTCGACGGGTCAATTATTCACGCCCCACAGTATCGTTTCTTTCAAGGCAGGAAAGCTCTTTCACCGCCAGTCAAACAATGGGAGGTCACGCTAGTAATTTAAAATGAAGGCCGAGTTTTTAGTCCGAAATAGTGCCTGATTCATAGGTCGACAATGATCCTGACAAGCGCGCCAGAGAATTGGTCTGAATAAATAAAGAGATATCCGCTTTCAATGAGTTTCTTTGATAGTTTGTGCTAAATATTTCTTTGTGAAGTTTTGCGTACTTCCAAAACATAGGAAATTCGATGAGCTCAATCTATAAAAGACGAGTGTCTGACTTTTCGCGAGCGCATTCAACATCCTCCCTCCCTACCTCTCAAGAACCCCAAAACACCGTATCTCCAGAAAA
>Ga0302325_10032773_pt1 | contig 10658 bp, 6 predicted proteins | sample Palsa_T0_2_FD_201948 | JGI IMG/M metagenome (GOLD analysis project Ga0302325, IMG submission 201948) | Peat permafrost microbial communities from Stordalen Mire near Abisko, Sweden - Palsa_T0_2 | ecosystem: Environmental > Terrestrial > Soil > Palsa > Peat permafrost | place: Sweden: Abisko...
GCGGATACCACCATCCGTCAGTTGACTCATGGCAGAAAATCGTTGAATGACTTTTGCGTAAAGTTTCTCGCTGTGGGCGGCAATACCCCGCCCAAGGTAGTCCCCTACGATTTTGACGATATCGTTGCCGCCCTCAATGGGGTAGTGCCCTATGACTGGCCCGGCTTTCTCACCCAGCGCCTCGATACCCACGTCGCTCACGCACCGCTGGGAGGCATCGATCACGGTGGGTATCGGCTTATCTATACTGCCGATCCTACGGAGTTCGAGCAGGCCTACCTCGATCATCACAATGAAGTAGACGCCTGGTTTTCGACTGGCCTGCGGGTCAATACCACCGGCATCATTCAGGATGTCAGAATGGGCTCGCCCGCCTTCCAGGCGGGACTCGGCCCGGGCACCAAGGTAGTTGCCGTCAACGGCCATGGCTACACCGGCGACGTGCTGAAGCAGGCCATCCGCGGAGCCAAGGAGACGACGCAACCGATGGAGCTTATCGTCTCCACGGACAATGAGTTCCGTACTGTGCGCTTGGACTACCACGACGGCGAGAGGTACCCGCGGCTGGAGCGCATCGACGGAACTCCCGATCTGCTGGACCAGATTCTCAAGCCACTGGCCCAGAGGAAGGGAAGTGGCCTATAGTGAATCGTCGTATCGGAGAGACTATGCCCAACGCGTTTCGCGCCCTGCTGCTTGCTGCCTTCCTCATGCCCTCCTCGCTGCTCGCGCAGACGAGTACATTGGCTGCTACTCCGCCCATGGGCTGGAATAGTTGGAATCTCTTCGCGGGCAGGGTCACCGACAAGGATGTTCGCGACGCAGCCGACGCCATGGTTTCCTCCGGCATGAAGGACGCCGGGTACGTCTACATAAATATCGATGACACCTGGCAGGGCGATCGGGATGCGCAAGGAAACATCCAGGCCAACAGCAAATTTCCCGACATGAAGGCGCTTGCCGATTACGTTCACTCCAAGGGCCTGAAGATCGGCATCTACTCCTCGCCCGGTCCCACAACCTGCGCCAGGTACGAAGGCAGCTATCAGCATGAGGCGCAGGACGCGAAGACCTATGCGGCCTGGGGCATCGACTATCTCAAGTACGATCTTTGCGGCTTTCGCAAGATCATGACTCAGGAAGCTCCCAACGATCCCGCCAAAGCCACGCAGATGATGAAGGACGCCTACGAAAAGATGCACCAGGCGCTGCTGGCCACAGGCCGCCCGATTGTCTACAGCTTCTGCCAGTACGGATGGGACGCGGTGTGGGAATGGGGACCGGGACTCGGTGCGAATCTGTGGCGCACCACTGGCGATATCAATCCGACGTGGGATCGCATGACCTTGATCGGCTTCTCTCAGGCTGGTTTGGCTAAGTATGCCGGCCCCGGGCACTGGAACGATCCCGACATGTTGGAAGTGGGCAATGGCAAGCTTACGCTGGATGAAAACCGCACTCACATGAGCCTTTGGGTCCTGCTCGCCGCGCCGTTGCTGGCCGGCAACGATCTCTCCAAGATGCCGCCTGAGACGGCCGCCATCCTGACCAATAAAGAAGTGATCGCCATCGATCAGGATCCGCTGGGCAAGCAGGGTGATCGTCTTTCCGCGGTAGGTCCGGTAGAGATCTGGGTCAAGCCGCTCAAGGGTGGAGACAAAGCCGTTGCCTTCTTCAACCGTGATGACACTCCATTGCCCGTGACCTTGAAGTTGAGCGACGTCGGTTTCGGCGGCGGAGCAAAAGCCCGCGACATCTGGGCAGCAAAGGATCTGGGCAAGCTTCAGGGTAGTTACACCGCAACTGTGCCCCGCCACGGAGTGGTTCTACTGCGCCTGACGAAGTAGCTAGTGATGGGCGGTTCGGTCTTTTGATCCCTCGCAAATGACGGGTGCCCCACATCTCGCTCGTTTTTTGCGAGATGTGGGATACCACTGCTCTTTTCCCTCTGACCCTCGATTTCATCCGACGCGCTTAGCGGTCGACATCGGTGGAATCCCACATCTCGCAAAAAACGAGCGAGATGTGGGGCACCCGTCATTTGTTGAGGGAACGAAAGGTACTCATCCTATTCCTTTGTGGTTCCTCTAACTAGCAGCCGCCAGATACACCGTGAACCACTTGTTGGCATCGCTCCATTGCTGCCGCAACCTGAATCCCGCGCGCTTTAGCAAAGCCCCTACCCTCTGGTCAGTGAACTTGTAACTGTTCTCAGTGTGGATCGTCTCGCCCAAGCCAAACCGGACCTCCAGGTCTAACGCGCGCACCGCGACCCGTTGCGCCCGCAAACTCTCCAGGTGCATCTCGATCCTGGAGTGCTGCTCATTCCACCGCGCCTGGTGGCGAAATAACTGGGGATTAAAATTTGCCTCCAACTCGCGATTGATGCGGACCAGCACATTCATGTTGAACCTGGCCGTAACTCCGGCCGCATCGTCATAGGCGGCGAGCAGCATCCCCGTATCCTTCACCATGTCAGTGCCCAGCAGCAGGCTGTCTCCGGGCGACAACTCGGCGCGCACACCGCGCAACACTTCGATGGCATCCGCTGGTGAAAAATTCCCAATGCTCGACCCGATGTACAACACCAGCCGTCTTCCGCCGCCCCCACCACCCCCGGCGCTGTTCTGCCGCAACCCTTCCGTGTAATCGGCAACGATGGGTTCGACCGTCACCTCCGGCAACTCCGACTCCAGCCGAGTCCGTGCTTCCTCCAGAGCCGTTTCCGACACATCGATGGGGTAGTACGTCACGCCTCCCTGGTGGGCGACGGCAGCGTCGAGCAGCAAGCCCGTCTTGGTAGCTGTCCCCGCACCCAGCTCGATGATCGATAGATCCCGCCCTCCCGCCGCCGCCGCGACGATCTCGTCCGCGTGCTGCGCCAGGATTTGCCGCTCCGTCCGGGTAACGTAGTACTCCGGCAGCTCGGTGATCTCCTCGAACAGGCGAGACCCGGCCTGGTCATAGAACAACCACGGTGACAGAGTCTTGGGCCGCTCGCTGAGCCCGCTAAAAACTTCCATGGCGATGGGGCTGGACGCAATCGCCGGCAACTTGGGTAACGAAATAGCAGACATGAGATCTCCGCGCGCTTCCGGTTAGATGTTCGCCAAGCGAATGCCGGAAAACTGCCAGCGGGTCGCAGGAGAGAAAAAATTACGGTAGGTGGCGCGGATATGAGAAGCTGGCGTGGCCACCGATCCACCGCGCAGCACCATCTGATTGGACATGAATTTCCCGTTGTACTCGCCCAAAGCACCGGGCACGGCGCGAAACCCCGGGTAGCCGAGGTAAGCGCTCTGGGTCCACTCCCACACATCCCCAAACATCTGTGCCGGGCCCTTCGCCGGCCCGTCGCCCAGAGCCACAGGATGTAGCATGCCGTCTTCCAGAAAATTCCCCGTGTTCGGCAACCCCTGAGCCGCAACTTCCCACTCCGCCTCCATCGGCAGACGCTTGCCTGCCCAATGCGCAAAAGCGTTGGCCTCGTAGTAGCTCACGTGGCAGACCGGCGTCTGCAGCAACTCAGTCAGCGGCAGCTCGCCGTAAAGCGTATATACCTGCCACGCGCCGTCCTGCTGGCGCCAGTAAAGCGGAGCCTTCCAGCCTTCTGCCTTCACCGTGTCCCATCCCGCAGAAAGCCAAAGCTCAGGACGCCGATACCCCGCATCTTCCATGAAGTCCAGGTACTCGGCACAGGAAACCAGCCTCGACGCGAGGGCGAACGGACTCAGGTATTCCGGATGGCGGGGCAACTCGTTATCGAAGGCAAAGCCCTCGCCCTCAAATCCGATCTCGCACATCCCCCCTGGGTATTCAATCCAATCGGGCTTGCTCAGCGGTGGCGCGCTAAACACCACCGGTTCGTTCAGATACGGCGGACGAAGAGGATTGGTCCAAAAAGCGTTCTTGATATCGTAAGCCAGCAGTTCCTGGTGCTGCTGCTCGTGGTGGAGGCCGAGCACGACCCTCCGCACCACCTCTTCCTCCGGCGGCGAAGCCAGCAATCGCTGCATGCCTTCCTGCACATGCTCGCGATATTGGAAGATCGTCTCCACTGGCGGCCGCGAGAACGAGGCACGCAGCTTCTTTTCCGGCTGGTCTGATACCGAGTTGTAATAGCTGTTGAACAGCCAGCGAAAATCGGGATGAAATTCACGATAGCCGGCAAGAAACTCCTGCAGCAGAAATGTCTCGAAAAACCATGTGGTATGAGCCAGGTGCCACTTGGCAGGGCTCGCCTCGGCACAGGATTGCACCATCATGTCTTCCGGTGTCAGTGGACGGCAAAGGTCCTCGCTTTGGCGCCGCACACGTAAAAAATCCTCGAACAGTCGGGAACTGGCTTCCGTGCTCGTCGTCACTGGCGTCATAAGATACCGTTTCTCCCTCTACTTAGAGACCGAAAGCGGCTTGATGTTGCCTAAATTTTTCGCCCTCGGTGTAAACGGCCCATTTATCTGTTGCTGATGCTTCAATGAGTGCTCAGTAGCCGGGCCAGCAGGTAAGCTGCGCCGGCTGCCAATCCGCCGATCAACACTGTCTGGACCGCGCTGCGCACCGTGCCGGCCCCGGTAAGCATGCCTTTGACCCCACCAAAAACCAGCAACGCAACCAGGGTGATGGCTACCGAGGCGGCGAGCGCGGCGGGCAAACTGTTTCTTACCATGTACGGGACCAGTGGTATCAGGCCCCCGACTATATACGAAAGAGCGATGGTGATCGCGCTGCGGCTGGCCCGGTTCCGCTGCGGCTCCTCCAGCCCCAGCTCAAAGCGCATCATGAAGTCCACCCAGGCCTGGGGCTTGCGCTTCAACGCTTCCAGTACCGGCATGCTCTCACTTCGTTCCACGCCATACTGCTCAAAGATCTCGTAGATTTCTTCTTCTTCATCGCGGGTCCGTTCCACAATCTCGCGCTCTTCCCGCTGCCGCTCGCTGGCATAGTGCTCGGCATCGCCTTGAGCAGCAAGAAATCCGCCCAGACCCATAGCAATCGATCCCGCGGCTATCTCCGCCAATCCCGCCAGCACCACCACGTGGGCGGAGTTCACTGCCCCCGAGAGCCCCGCCGCCAGCGCAAACGGAACCGTCAAGCCGTCCGACATCCCGATCACCACATCGCGCACCAGCGCGGTCGATCCAAAATGTCCCTCCACATGGGCCGGCGGAGCTGATGGCGCGGGGGTGGGGAGGAAGTCGGTCGGCATCACGGCAGTTTACCTCAGTGCGCCCTGGCGACAACGGATAAGCGCCTATCTGCGTCCTTAGTTATGCCGCTGCCGTCAAAAGGAGCGACGGCTACCCGGATTTCCTGTACGCTGCGCTGGACACGACCGCGTGTGCGGTCCCGGCTAGCCGGGACCGCATGAATTTCGTCAACGCCACGAACCTCGACGGGAAATCCGGGCCAGGCTCGCTTTTCGGCCGAACGTATGAAACGCACGACGAGACTCACGATTCTGGCTTTAGCGGTAGCAATGGTGGCAGGACCAGTAAGCCGTGCCCAGGATGACAGTGGTATGGGCCCCCCGGACGGTGGCGACGGCATGGGCCAGGCATTTGGCCGGGGAAACGGAGTTCGTGGAACGGTCACCGCTGCCGCCGCTGGTAGCTTTACCATCCACACCGACGAGGGGGACACCTACAAGGTTCTGTTCAGTGTCAATACGCGCCTGATGAAGGATCGGCAGCCGATTGCGGCCGCCGACATCCATGTGGGAGATATGTTGATGGCCGGCGGTATCGTCGACGCCAAAGCTAAGACTGTGGGTGCGGTCTTTCTCTATGACATCGATGCCCAGGAAGTACGCACTGCCCGCGCGGGTTTCGGCAAGACATGGGTGATGGGAAAAGTCACTGCGGTTCATGAGCTTAGGATCACTATCGAGCGTGCCGGCGACAAGCAGGCGCAGATCGTGGCGGTGGACGAAAACACATCGTTTCGCAAGCATAGGGAAGACGTGACCCTGGCCGATGTAAAGGTGGGAGATGTTATCAGCGCCGAGGGAGCACTGCACGCGGACACCTTTCTGGCGACCAACCTGCGGATCATGGATCCTCAAACGGGCCGTCCGCATGGGGCCGGCCGGGAGCCTGGCCAACCGCCGGGTTCTGCGGCGGCGGTCCAGTGATTCGTTTCCGGGTTCCGGCCGAGCCTCTCCACGGCCTCGTCCCGGCGACGGATTCGCAAATTACGTCCCAGCCCGAGGAAGGTCTAAGCTGTGTGGATAGCAACAGGAAATCCAGTTTGATGCGACGCGTCTCCCTGCTCTTCTGCCTATTGAGTGGCTCTCTCATCCCGCCCGCGGGGGCGCAATCTCCTCCTGCTGCGCAACCGGCGGAAAACACACCCTCCAGCACCGCGCCCAGCGCCCCATCGACGCCCGCCACCGTCGCCGGCGGGCTGGTTCACGGTACGGTAAAGGCGGGCAACGTCCCGCTGCCCGGGGTGAGCGTCGTCGCCACCAATACCCTGACTGGGCAGCGCTACGCCACTATCACCGATATCAACGGCAATTACTCCATGACCATTCCCACTAGCGGCCGCTACGTGCTCCGGACCGAGCTTGCAGCCTTCGCTCCGGAAACTAAGGCCGTTCTTCTTAAACCCACGGGAACCGCCCCGCTTAACCAACAGGCCGATTTCGCTTTGACCCTGGCTTCTCGAGTCCCCCCGGAGACCCCGCAGGAGAACGTGGCGCGAACCCCGGGCCAAGGTGGTCAGGCCGGTCAGGGCGCTGGCGGCAGGCAGGGGACCACGGTGCGGCGCAATGCCGGCGCTGGCGCCCAAAGTCTGGCACTGCTCGCCCAGCTCGCAGGCACTGAGGATGCAGGAGTGAACAGCGGCGCGACCGGAGCAGCTCTGCCTTCGATGGCCAACAATACGGACTTCTCCACCGACTCGGTCGCCGTCACCGGCCAGGCTGGCAACACCAATCCCTTCGCCGGGGTGGATATGGAACAACTTCGCCAGAACGCGGAGATGGATCCGTCTCTTGGCGGCCAGGGGGGCCCGGGCGGCCAGGGAGGCCAAGGGGGACCTGGAGGTGGCGGCCCCGGCGGGGATGGACCCGGCGGTGGCGGCGGCGGTGGTTTTGGCGGCGGCGGTTTTGGCGGTGGCGGCGGTGGCCGTGGCGGCGGCGGTGGCCGTGGAGGCGGAGGTGGTGGCCGAGGTGGTGGTTTCGGCGGAGGCGGATTCGGCAATTTCCGCAACTTCAAGCCCAATCAGCCCCACGGCGCTTTCTTCTGGACCGGGGGAAACAGCGCCTTGAACGCCTCTCCTTTCCCTATTAAGGCGGAAGAGGAGCCGCAGCCCAGCTACGCGCAAAATCAGTTTGGGCTCACGTTCATGGGCCAACCCTATATTCCCAAGGTGATCGAGCACGACACCAAAGACGTGATCTTTTTCAACGTCACCGGGCAACGCTCGTCTTCCCCGTTCAGCCAATACGCCAGCGTGCCCTTGGCTGCCGAGCGCGATGGAGACTTGTCTGGCCTCACGACCCAGGAAGGCGCCCCGATTACAATCTACGATCCAACCACGGGTCAGCCCTTCCCCAGCAACACCATCCCGGCAGCCCGCATTGCCAGCCAGGCCACCGCGCTGCTCAGTTACATTCCCCAACCCAACCTGCCCGGGCAATTTCAAAACTACCAGCGCCTTACCTCCTCCCAATCAAACTCCACCCGCGTCGGCGTGCGTTTTCTGCACAGCTTCGGACCCAGTTCGGGAGGTTCACCCATCGGGGGGCTGATTCGTCAATACATGGGACAGGGCGGCGCCGGCCTGCGCCAGAGCATGAACGCGAATTTCAACTACAGCCACGCGGCGGCGGATGAACTGGATATCTTCCCCGAGCTTGGCGGTAAGCAGCAGTCCCATCAATATTCGCTGGCCCTCGGCTATTCCATTGGCAAAGGCAGGTTGACCAATAATCTCGGTCTCAACTGGAACCGCAGCCACACCCAGCTCTCCAACTACTTCACCGACAACACAGATATTGCCAGCCAGATAGGCATCAGCGGGTTACCGGAGAATCCTCGTCTCTACGGTCTGCCCAACGTCACCCTGAACCAGTTCACCAGCTTCACCGAACAACAGCCAAACTTTCAGATCAACCAGACCATCGCCGCCTCCGACTCCACCTCCTGGATTCACAAGAAGCACAACATCCGCTTTGGCGGAGACTTTCGCCGCGTCCATAACGACCTGTTTGGCAATACCGGCAATGTCACCGGGACCTTTACCTTCACCGGCCTCTACACCGAGAAGCCCGGTACCAGCACCACCATACCCGGAGGCAGTGCTACCACCGGCTCTTCGCTGGCCGACCTGCTACTCGGCTTGCCCCAGCAGAGTTCGCTGCAGGCGCCATACCAGGAGTCGTACTTGCGCCAGAATGCATGGGACGTCTACGGCCAGGACAGCTGGCGAGCCCTGCCCAACCTGACCCTGCTCTTCGGCCTACGCTATGAGTATTTTTCCCCTTACTCAGAGAAGTACGATCACCTCTCGACTCTGGATACAGGCAACAATTTCACTTCCGTGGCGACGGTTCTCTCCGGAGGTACCGGACCCTATACCGGCAAATATCCGCGCGATCTGGTCTACCCCGAGCGCAACAACTTCTCTCCTCGCATCGGCATCGCCGTGCGGGCGGCGAAAGACACGGTAGTGCGTGCCGGATATGGCATCAACTACGCCGTCGGCCAATATGCGAAATTTATCCAGGACTTCGCTTTCCAGCCGCCCTATGCTGACGTTCAGACCAATGAATCCACCACCGGAGCAAACATTAGTTTGGCCAACGGCTTTCCCGCACCGCAGACTGAGGGCAACTACGCGGTCAACAAGTACTATCGGCTCCCCTACGTTCAGGTTTGGAACCTCAATGTGCAGCGCACCCTCCCCCTCGGCATAGTTCTCAACATCGGTTACAACGGCTCCAAGGGCACCCGGCTGGACATTGTCGATGCGCCCGGCCGCTCGGCTACCGAATCCCTCAGTGGAGTTCTCTATGACTATGAAGATTCGGTCGCTTTCTCCAATTACAACGCGCTGACTTTTAGCGCCCGCAAGCGCTTGCAGCGCGGGATCGCCTTGGGAGCGACCTACACCTACAGCCATTCCATCGACAACGCCAGCTCCATCGGAGGCAACGGTGGCACGGGGACGGTGGTGGCGCAAAACTGGCAGAATCTGCTGGCCGAAGAATCGAATTCGAGCTTCGACGTACGCAACAAGCTGACCGGCAACTTCCTCTACGAGTTGCCCTTCGGACCGGATGAACACTGGGTGAATACCGGCTGGCTAAGCCATTCGCTGAGCGGAATTTCCATCTCCGGCACCTTTACTTTGGCCAGCGGAGAAGCGCTGACACCGCACTATGAAGCGGCTGTCGCCGATGTGGCGCGCGGCAGCACAGGATCGCTTCGGCCCGACCGCGTTCCCGGGGTCTCCCTCACTGCCGGCGGCGGCTCGCTCGATAATTGGTTCAATAAGAGCGCCTTTACCACTCCCGCGGCCACCTACGGCACCGCTTCCCGCTATTCGATTCCCGGACCAGGCACGGTCTCGGTCAGTGGATCGCTCTCCAAGACCATGCGCTTCTCGGAAACCCGTACTTTCGAGATGCGCGCCACTGCCAGCAATATCTTCAACACCGTCCAATACTCAGGCGTCGACTCCACCTTGGGATCGGGAACTTACGGCCAGGTGACTTCCGCCGCCGGCATGCGTCAATTCACCTTCCTGGGCCGGTTCCGGTTCTAGAAGGGAAGAGAGGATTTCGATGAACGGGAAAGGTCGCATGCGCAGTTTCATTGCCCTGCTGGGCTCGGCGGTTCTGGCTGCAGCGCCGGTCAGTGCACAGGAGAACCTCCCGCCGGACGCACCGCAATCGGATACGCAAACCGCCTACACGCTCAAGATCGACAGCGACCTGGTGCTCACCAACGTTGTCGTTCGCGATAAGAAGACGGGAGAGGTTGTGCGCGGTCTCACCGCCAACGATTTTCAAGTCCAGGAGAATGGCAAGCCGCAAAAAATCACCAGCTTCGATTTCCAGAGTGTCGATCAAGCCACGCCTCTGAATGAGGCCACGATAAACGGCAAAGCTCCCAACACCATCATGGGCAGCATGAACCGCCAGGGCACTTCAACGCAATTGCGCAATCATCGCCTCATCGTGATGTTTTTCGACATCACCTCCATGCAGCCGGAAGACCTGGAACGCGCGCAGGACGCGGCCCGCAACTACATCAATAAACAGATGCATCCGGCCGACCTGGTCTCCGTCGTTTCCCTTGACCAGTCGCTGTCGCTCGATCAGGACTTCACCGCCAATAAGCAACTGCTGCTGAACGCTGTCAACGCCTACTCCGGAACGCAAGGCTCAGGATTTGAATCGGGAGCCACCAGCACCACCAATCAGGTCGAAGACACCACTGCCTTCACTCCCGACGAGGGAGAGTACAACGACGTCAATACCGACCGCGAGCTCTTCGCCTTCGCGGATATTGCCCACTCACTGGCATACATCAACGAAAAGAAATCTCTGCTTTATTTCTCCGGTGGTATCCAGCGCGATGGTATCGAGAACCAGGCGTCGCTCCATGCCGCCATCAACGCCTCGGTGCGCGCCAATCTCTCTATCT
>Ga0302325_10032774_pt1 | contig 10658 bp, 3 predicted proteins | sample Palsa_T0_2_FD_201948 | JGI IMG/M metagenome (GOLD analysis project Ga0302325, IMG submission 201948) | Peat permafrost microbial communities from Stordalen Mire near Abisko, Sweden - Palsa_T0_2 | ecosystem: Environmental > Terrestrial > Soil > Palsa > Peat permafrost | place: Sweden: Abisko...
TGGTAGGTTGAAAGGCTATTGCAACGAGACAGGTCATGATGCCGAATCCGGAACTCATCAAAGAAATCTTCTCGGTGGCGCTGGGAACGAAATCGCCAGCGGAACGGGAGACCTACTTGGCCCACGCTTGTCACGGCAATCCGGAGTTGCGGGCACAGGTTGAATCGCTGCTGGGCGCTCATGAGCAGGCAGGCGAGTTTCTTGCCAAGTCCGTTCCACCGGTTGCATCTAGCTTCGTGGCTGAGCGCGCCGGGACTATGATCGGCCGCTACAAGCTGCTCGAGCTTATTGGCGAGGGTGGTTTCGGCACAGTCTGGATGGCAGAGCAAGAGGAACCTGTGCGCCGCCGCGTGGCGCTGAAAGTCATCAAAGCAGGAATGGACACAAAACAGGTCCTGGCCCGTTTCGAGGCCGAGCGTCAGGCGCTGGCCATGATGGACCATTCGAGCATCGCGCGTGTGTTCGACGGTGGCGCGACGGACACAGGCCGTCCGTATTTCGTGATGGAACTTGTGCGGGGCACGCCCATCACAGATTATTGCGACGCCAATAGCCTCTCGACGCCCGAACGGTTGGTGTTGTTCATCCATGTTTGCAGGGCCGTGCAACATGCCCATCAGAAGGGCATCATTCATCGCGATCTCAAGCCGTCGAACATACTTGTCACCGAGGTGGATGGCGCGCCCGTGCCCAAAGTCATCGATTTCGGCGTGGCCAAGGCGACACAAGGGCGATTAACGGAGCACACCCTGTTTACGGGGCTGAACCAGATGCTCGGGACGCCGGCCTACATGAGTCCGGAACAGGCGGGACTTGGCGCGCTGGACATGGACACACGCAGCGATATTTACGCTTTGGGCGTGCTGCTTTACGAACTGCTCACCGGCCAAACTCCGCTGACCAAGAAGGATTTCGAGAAAGCCGGCATGGATGAAATGTTCCGCCTCATCCGGGAGCGAGAACCACCGCGACCATCCACCCGTTTGAGATCGTTGACCCGTGAGGAACTCACGACCATCGCCGCGCGACGACAGGCCGAGCCGGTCAAGCTAAACCGTCTTTTGAACGGCGACCTGGATTGGATCGCGATGAAATGCCTGGAGAAGAACCGGACTCGGCGTTATGAGTCGGCCAGCGCACTGGCGATGGATGTCCAGCGTCATTTGGAGAACGAGCCGATCACCGCCTCTCCGCCCAGCGTCCTCTACCGGTTCCAAAAACTGGTGCTCCGCCGTAAAGTCGCGTTTGCCGAAGGCGCTGCGCTCTTGGTGGCAGCCCTCGCCGGCGGCCTGTATTGGTGGTTCTTGCCAGGCACGCTGAATCTGGACGTGACGCCCGCTGACGCGCAGATTGATATCGACGGCCGGGAATTCCACACTGGGCTGATTCCGCAATCGATCCAGCTCTCCGCAGGCGTGCATCAGGTCAAGTTCCACAAGGCTGAATTCGCAGAGGAAGAGCGCACCGTAGTTGTGCCGCGCGGCGGTTTCTTCAACATTCCACATCTAACCTTGCAACACGAGCAAGGCACACTCGACGTGCGGAGTTCCCCCCCGGGTGCTGGGATCGGGTTTGAAGGAGATGATTATCACGCAGCAATCAAAGAGCGCGCCGTTGATACCGGGACACACGAATTAACCGGATTCGCAGAGGGCTGCTTTGAGAAACAGCGCGTTGTCACGATTAAACGGAACGAGCGACAAGCAGAATATCTCTCCCTGGAAAGTGGAATTTCATGGACATATTCTTCGCCAGGCATTCAGAACGCGTTTTTCATCCTGACTAATGCCATGCGTGGCCAACCACCGGTAATCGCGGATATCGAAACGAGCAAGATAGTGTTTCTTTCGTCGGCGGATGGTTCCATCGTGGGCCAGGTTGCGATGCCGAATGGCAACATCGCCCATTTTGTTCAGTTGGATTTGGGCGCGGACATTGGGCCGGTGCTGGTTTGCGGCCTCGAGGAACCCGGGGTCGGCCCCATGCTCAGCGCGTACTCCTGTTCCTCGACCAAGAATCCTCTGTGGCAATGGAAAGGACCTCCAATCAGTGGAGGGCGGCGTGACGGGATCTCGGTAGTGTCTGTTCCTCGACCAGGCTCGGTTAGCGCTGTCGCATGCGCCGACTGCGAAGGGCACGTGTGGGTGGTGAACGGAGGCACCGGAAAGTTGGATCAGGATTTCTTCATGTCCACCAATCCGCCCGCGTCCTCTCCAGCTTTAGCCTCGTGGAACCGGGATGGCACGACCTACCTGCTGACGTTATGGAGTTCATACGGGATCAACACATCCCGAACGAATAAATTGCAATTTCAAGGAAATGTGATGGATTTGGCGACGCGAAGCAATGTTTGGCAGAAGGATTTTGGTAATGCGGAAGCGTATGAGTTGGTCACATTGAATGATGGCGGCGCGCCTGGGGTCTTGCTTTGGGGTGAAAGCCGATGGCGATTGTTCGACTCGCTGACCGGGGATCTCAAAAGCGGCAACACCCTTCCAGGTCCGATGCGGAATGCCATCTTTTTATTTGACGCTTCGAAAATGGGCGGCAAGGAGCTTATTTTTGAATTTGCCAATCCCGCGTTGCCGATGCTGGCGGTGCGCCCTGAGGATGGCACGACGCTGTGGCAAGGCCCAACCAACCTTGCATCTTACGGAGGCCATAGCGAAGGCATGCGCCAGCAACCCGCTGGTGGCATGCTGGTGCTGGCCTTGAACAACTCCCTGGTTGAGGTAGATGCCGCCACCGGCAAAGTGCGCTGGGAATTGAAAGCCAAGCCCTCCAACTGGTTGATCGACGCAGAGTCCAAAGACGTTTATGTCACCCTTGCCGACCGGCGCCTGCTCTGCGTTGATTCGGAGGGCAGGACGAATTGGATCCTGCGCCTCAGGACCGAAGATGAGGCGGTGCCGACAGCGCTTTTGCCTGCCGGTCAAGCGGGTGGCCGTCGGGACATCCTCTTGAGCCACGAAAGGGGTCGCATTGAAGTGGCGCATTGGCCGCGGCTGTTGTGGGAAGCCACCGCGACCGCCGGGTTGCAAGCGACGCCATTGGTTGTCAAATGTACGGACGGTAAGCAGGTGGTCTTGCAACTGGGGGCTTGGAGTGAGGAAGCCGGTATGGTGGGCCTCGAGGGTGCCAGCGGCCGCATCCTTTGGTCCAACAGCGAATACATCCCACCCAACCGGGCTCCAGCTCTTGCTCCATTCGATAGCGATGGCACTCTCGCAATCGGGGCCATCGGCTGGCAAAACTTGGGCTCTGACTTGAGGTTGATCATTCGTCGCGCGGCCGATGGAGATCTGATTAGCTCCCGACTCGTTCCATTAACGAACTGGGTAACCGGCGGAGTGGCGGCGGATTTTCGCGGCATCGGCATGACCGACCTCGCGGTCAGCAGTTTTGGCGATAAGAGCATTGTTCTGTTTGACGGACGAAGCGGCAAGGTCCTATGGCAGCAATCCACCGAAATGGAGAACATGGGCGGCCTGGTGGCGGTGGATCTCGACAGCGACGGCCTGCCCGACTTGGTAGCCACTTCATCCGATGGATACGTGTACGCTTTCCGCGGCAAGAACGGCAAATTGCTTTGGACAACAACGTCCGATCAATATCCGAGCGTTTCGCCGCCAACCGTGGCCGATTTGAATGGCGATGGCAGGCCGGAGGTGCTCGTCACCACCGAGCAGGGACGATTGTTCGTGCTGAATGGCGCGGACGGGAGTCTCATCTGGTCGCCGGAGATCGTTGGGAAATTGAAGATTGCGGGGCGCGCAACCGTGGCTAGCCGGAATGGGCGCAAACTTGTTCTCGCGCCGATGGGAAACGACGGCGTGGTGGCTTTCGATTGGTCAAGGCGGTCCGAAGTCTGGCGCTCACCCGAGGGAAATCCGACCATCGCTACGCCGGTGCTCGCGGACCTTGCTCGCGATGGCAGCCAGCAGGTGGTCATGGGCACGACCAACGGTGACGTGTTGGTGCTTAATTTGGCGGATGGCAAGGCTCTGTCGCGATTCAAGGTCGCACAGGACGGCATTGAAGCCGATCCCGTCGTCGCCGATTTAAACAACGACGGCGTGTCTGACATCTTAATTGCCAGCCTCGATCATCGGTTGTATGCCATCGATGGAGGGAGCATCATCCCCGGCCTCAAGACCAATCAAATATCCGACAGCAACAACAAACGGACCACGCTGGGTCGATAGGGTCCTTGGTTCGCCCCACTGAGCTTTGCAGGCCGTTTTCTTGATGGCTCGCCACACACCGCCGCAATGCTGAATCTGTGTTTCCTCGCAAGTTTTAACCCGGAGCGAACCGCACATGAACCCAGCTTTACCACCGTGGTGATCGATCGAACCCCCAAGCGCCGCAAAAACCAACAAGAATTATTTTGTGATTTCCCGTGAGGGGAATTCCCGGAAAAAGGCGCATGGAAGGGTGAAAAGCTATTGCAGCGAAGCAAACCTATGAAAAACGGAAGCATACTTTTTATGAAGGACCAACGCAGGAGAATTTGCGTTAACGCTTTGTTGCTCACGCAAGTGCTGGCAACAAACATCGCCTTGATGATGCCGGGGCAGATGGCTGGCCAGACCTTCACCACCCTCTACAGTTTCTCCAGCACGAGTGATGGAGCGGTTCCGGATGGCGGATTGATTTTGTCGGGCAACACCCTTTATGGCACTGCGTCTGAGGGTGGCACTTGGGGCTGGGGCACGGTGTTCAAGATCAACGCGGATGGCTCAGATTATTCGACCATTTACAATTTTACCAACGGGAGCGACGAAGCCAATCCAGATGCCGGATTGATTTTGTCGGGCAACATCCTTTATGGCACTACGCTTGGAGACCAGCAGGGAACGACTTTTGGCACGGTGTTCAAGGTCAATATCGATGGCACCGGTTTTACGACACTTTACAGTTTTGCCGGAGGAACCGACGGAGGTTATCCACAGGGCGATTTGGTTTTATCCGGCAACATGCTTTATGGAACGGCAGTGTATTCAGAATTTGAGACCGGCCTCGGCGGCGGCACTGTGTTCGAGGTCACCACCAATGGAACAGGTTTTACGACCCTGCATAGTTTCATTGGATCTCCTTTGTATCCCGAGACCAACACCGATGGACAATCTCCAGTCGGCTTGCTCTTATCCGGCAACACGCTTTATGGGACCACGAGCGGAGGCGGTATGCAATTCGGCACGGTGTTCGCCGTCAATACCAATGGCACGGGCTTCAAGAGTTTGTATGTTTTCACTGGACAGAACGAGGGAGACTCTCCCCAGGCCGGCTTAATTATTTCGGGCAACACCCTCTACGGAACGTCGGCCGGAAATGACGGCTTTGGCGGCGGCACTGTTGACGTGAACACCAACGGATCGGTCTTCTCCCTGCAAATCGATGGCACTGATTTTTCGATTCTTCATAGTTTTACGGCGACCTCTGGTTCTGCTTTCACAAACGCAGACGGGGCCAATCCGTCGGCCGGATTGATTTTGTCGGGAAACACGCTATACGGGACGGCACCCTATGGCGGCAGTTTCGGCGATGGCACGGTTTTCAGCGTCAACACCAATGGCACGGGTTTCAAGACGCTCTATGATTTCTCGGGCAATACGGTCGTATTGAACCAATTCACGCTGTACGTCTCAGGTCTAATCTTGTCAGGCAACAGTTTGTATGGCGCCATGGGTGGCGGCGGCAGTTTCAGTAATGGCATGGCCTTCGCAGTCAGCACCAATGGCACACGCTTTGCGCCCCTGCACAATTTCGCAGGGACAAGCATCAACAGCGACGGCGCTGATCCGGGAGCTGGATTGATTTTATATGGCGACTTGCTGTATGGAACGGCTACTCAAGGCGGCAATTCGGGCAATGGCACGATGTTCGTTGTTAACACAAATGGCACATGCTTGACAACGCTGCATAGTTTCAACGCGGTAAGCTATAATTCTTCAATTCGTGGTGATACCAACAGCGACGGAGCAGATCCGCAGGCGTCCTTGGTTTTAGCAGGAAACACTCTTTATGGGACGGCGGGGTCTGGCGGCAGTGGGGGTTCTGGCACCGTATTCGCCTTCGCCACCAATGGCAACGGTTTTACAACCTTGCATAGTTTTGCCGCGGCGGACTTTGACTCATCAAGTCGTGATTACACCAACAGCGATGGAGCTTATCCTCAAGCGGGATTGATTTTATCAGGCAACACGCTTTATGGGACGACAATCTACGGCACTACTAACGGCAATGGCGCGGTGTTTGCCATTAACACCGATGGCACGGGCTTCACAACCCTGCATTCTTTCACGCCAGGACCTGCATCAGGAACTTTGACCAACGGGGATGGAGCTTATCCGAAAGGTGGTTTGATTTTATCAGGCAATGTTCTCTATGGAACGGCATCTGCGGGCGGCAGTTCGGGCGTAGGCACCTTGTTCGCGATCAACGCCGGTGGCACGGGCTTTACGACCCTGCATGTTTTCACCAACGGCAGCGATGGAGCTAATCCCTACGCCAGTTTGATTTTGTCTGGCAACACTCTGTACGGGATTGCGAGTGGCGGCGGTAGTTCAGGCAATGGCACGGTGTTCAAGGTTGGAACAGATGGCAATGGGTTTACGACGCTTTACGCTTTTTCAGAAACCGACACGAACGGTTTCAACAACGACGGAGCTTATCCGTATGCCAGCTTGATTCTATCGAGCAACACCCTGTTCGGGACGGCATCATTTGGTGGCAGTTTCGGCCATGGGACGGTGTTCGCGGTGAACACCGATGGCAGCGGCTTTACCACTCTGCACACTTTTTCGGACACGAACGCCAACGATTTCAACACCGACGGAGCTTATCCGTATGCCAGTCTGGTTTTGTCCGGCAAATCCCTGTATGGGACAACGTCAGGAGCCGGCACGTCCGGCAATGGGACGGTATTCAATATTTCATTGTCATCCGTCGGCGCGGAGCAGGGGTCTTTGCAAGCAACGATTGCTCCTTCCGCAGCGGTTAGCGCCGGCGCACATTGGCAGGTGGACGGCGGCACAGACCAAGAGAGTGGGGCAACCGTGACTAATATCGCAAAGGGTAGTCACACCGTCTCGTTCACGTCTATTTCCGGATGGAACGCACCAGCCAGCCAAAGTGTTGCGATCACGAACGGTGCGACCACCACCGTTACCGGGGTTTATACACTCGTGGCCCCAAACCTCGATGGCATTACACCGTCCGGCACGAACCTGGTGCTCAGCGGGATCAACGGGCAGTCGGGCGGGACATATTATTTGCTGATGAGCACGAACCTTGCCCTGCCGTTGAACCAGTGGAAGCCTGTTGCGACCAACGTTTTGAGCGCCAGTGGGAATTTCACCATCACCGCTATCAACACTGTAACTCCTAACGTCCCGCAACGGTTTTTCATTCTCGAGCAGCAATGAGCAAATGATGAGGGGAATTGCCGAAAAAAGGCGCATGGAGAAGTGAAAAGGCTATCGAACTGATTTTAGACCTATGAAAACGGACACCAAAATCCTTGGAACCGACGACCATTATTTCTACCAAGAGGGCAACCTCATGAAAACAAAATCACCGCCAGTGTCTGTGTTTTCAATTTCGGCAACGATTGCGCTACTTTGCCTATTCGCGGTTAGGGCGCCAGGTCAAAGCAGCCCTAACATTACCGCGCAGCCGACGAATCAAACGGTGATCGCGGGGGGTACCGCATTGTTCACGGTGGCGGTGTCCGGCACCGGCCCGTTCACTTACCAATGGCAATTCGATGGCACTAATCTTCCCCACGGCGTCATCACCACTGTGGCGGGCAAAGGACCTGAATATGCACCGGGCACCGGCGGCCCTCCCGCCGCAGGGGACGGGGGCTCTGATATTAATGCCACTCTGGATGGGCCAAATAATGTGGCTTTTGACACTTTTGGGAATTTCTATATATCTGAGTATCTTTCCATCAGGAAAGTGGATGCCAATGGTATCATCAGCACTGTCGCAGGCAACGGCGACTATGGTTATTCAGGCGACGGCGGCCCAGCGACCAACGCCAGCTTGAGCGGCACCGTTGGGGTGACGTTTGACTCATCGGGCAACCTCTATTTTTGCGACTCTGACAATGAGGTCATTCGGAAAGTCAGTACTAATGGTATTATCACCACTGTAGTTGGCAACGGCACCCAAGGCTATTCCGGAGACGGCGGCGCCGCGATAAGTGCAGAATTAAACTTTCCCCAATTCGTGGTGTTCGACACCTCAGGCAACCTCTTTTTTAGCGACTCCGAAAACAATGTGGTTCGCAAAGTCAGCACGAACGGCATCATCACCACGGTGGCGGGCAACGGAATATCGGCCTACTCCGGGGATGACGGCCCGGCAACCAACGCTGAATTGGCGCTTCCCCAAGGTGTCGCTCTGGACGACTATGGCAATCTCTTCATCGCGGATTCGGGCAACAGCCGCGTCCGCCGATTGGGATCCGCTGGAATTATCACCACTGTGGCGGGCAACGGGACAACAGGCTATTCCGGCGATAGTGCCGAGGCGACCAATGCTCAATTGAACAACGCCACTGGCGTTGCGCTTGACGCTTCTGGCAATCTTTACATCGCCGACTATGGAAATTCTCGCATCCGTCAAGTCAGTCCAAATGGAATCATCAGCACCGTGGCGGGCAACGGCGTTGGCGGCTTCTCTGGCGATGACGGCCCGGCAGTCAACGCCAACCTGTATTATGCCGGAGGCGTATCAGTTGACGCCGCAGGCAACCTCTACATCGCCGACAACGACAACGAGCGCATTCGCAAAGTAGAATTTACGGGCCAGCCGACCCTAACGCTGGCCAATGTCACATCTGCCGAATCCGGCAGTTACTCCGTTGTTATCAGCAACGCCTACGGCAGTGTGACGAGCATAGTGGCCGTGCTGACTATCGTTGCGCCAGCGACAATCATCACCCAACCGCAGGCCGTAATGGGAGAAATGGGCGGCACGGCAATCTTCAGTGTTTTAGCTTCAGGCACCGGACCACTCACTTACCAATGGCAATTCGATGGCACCAATCTTCCCAACGGCATCATTACGACCGTGGCTGGGAATGGCCCTGAATATGCGCCAGGCACAGGCGGCCCTCCTGCCACCGGGGACGGCGGCGCGGCCACCAACGCCACATTGGATGGTCCTAATGATGTGGCCTTTGACGCTCATGGCAACTTCTATATCTCTGAATATCTTTCCATCCGAAAAGTGGATTCCAACGGCATCATCAGCACTGTGGCCGGCAACGGCAACTATGGTTATTCTGGCGATGGCGGCGCGGCAACGAACGCCACCTTAAGCAGCACCGTTGGCGTAGCGTTTGACTCCTCAGGCAATCTCTATTTTTGCGACTCAGGCAATAATGTCCTTCATCTCAACCGTGGTAGGAAATGGTTCTCAAGGTTATTCCGGCGACGCGGGATCTGCGACTAATGCGGAATTGAATTCGCCTTCGGGTTTGGCTATTGACGCTTTGGGAAATCTCTATTTCAGCGACTCAGGAAATAATGTCATTCGGAAAGTCAGCGCGAACGGAATTATCTCGACTGTAGCGGGTAACGGTGCCCAAGGCTATTCTGGCGACGGAGGTGCGGCGACTGACGCTCAACTGGATTTTCCCGAAGGAATCGCTTTGGACGCCTCCGGCAACCAATTCATTGCGGATTCAGGTAACAACCGCGTGCGCAAACTTGGAGTCAACGGGATTATCACCACGGTGGCGGGAAATGGAACACCAAGCTATTCCGGCGATGACGCCGAGGCGACCAACGCCGAACTAAATGCCGCTACCGGAGTGGCGTTTGACCCTTTCGGCAACTTTTACATTGCCGACTATGGCAATTTTCGCGTCCGTCAAGTCAGCACAAACGGCATCATCAGCTCCGTAGCAGGTGATGGTATTGGCGGCTTCTTTGGCGATGACGGCCCAGCAGTCAACGCCAACTTGTATTATGCCGGAGGCGTATCGGTTGACGCCTCAGGCAACCTCTACATCGCCGACAACGACAACGAGCGAATCCGCAAAGTTGTATTTGCCGATCAGCCAATGCTGATTCTGGCCAATGTCAGTTCAGCAAACGCTGGCAGTTACTCGGTCATTGTCAGCAACGCCTACGGCAGCGTGACGAGCGTGATGGCAACTCTTAACTTCACCCCACCTTTAGGTTGGACCAATATCGCCGGCGGCAATTGGAGCGTGGCTGCCAATTGGAATCCAAACCAAATTCCCGGTCCGGGCGACACGGCAGTGCTGCCCGATTTGGGCAACAGTTATGCCGTCACCTTGGATGTCCCTGCCTCGGTCTCCGGTCTAATAGTGGGGTCGGCGAGCGGTGCCAGCACGCAAACCATAAACACCGGCTCGCAGACCTTGACGGTCAATGGTGTCATCCAGGTCAACGCCCAAGGTGCCTTCAACTTCAACGGTGCCGTGGATGGCGTGCTCACCGGGACAAATGTGTTGGTGGGGACGCTGACCGTAAGTGGAGGCTTCTTAGAGGGGACAATGACCGTGAGCAGCAACAGCGTTCTGAATATCGCGGTTGTCGACGGCAACGATGTGGAATGGTCCGGCTTGACCTTGACCAACAATGGAACCGTGAACTGGACTAATACAACCATCT
>Ga0302325_10032775_pt1 | contig 10658 bp, 9 predicted proteins | sample Palsa_T0_2_FD_201948 | JGI IMG/M metagenome (GOLD analysis project Ga0302325, IMG submission 201948) | Peat permafrost microbial communities from Stordalen Mire near Abisko, Sweden - Palsa_T0_2 | ecosystem: Environmental > Terrestrial > Soil > Palsa > Peat permafrost | place: Sweden: Abisko...
GGGCGCGCCGCGATGCGGGCGCGCCGCGGTCGGTGCCCGGGCCGCTAGCCCGCCGCTAGCCCCCGGCGATCCGGTAGCCGGCCCGCGGCTGGGTGAGGATCAGCGGCGGGCTGCCAGGCGGTTCGAGCTTGGCGCGCAGCCGCCTGATGTACACCCGGACGTACTCGGTCTCGGTCTCGTACCCGCGCCCCCACACCCGGCGCAGCAGGTGGGCGCGCGACAGCAGCTTGCCCTGGTTCCGCGCGAGCTCCCGCAGCAGCGCGAACTCGGTCGGCGTGAGGTGCACCTCCTCGCCCGCGAGGCGGACCCACTGGCCGACCAGGTCGATCTCGACGTCGCCGATCGTGATAACGGAAGGGGCGGACTCGGACATCGCCTCGGGGGGCCGGGTCCGCCGCAGCGTGGCGAGGATCCGCGCGAGGAGCTCCTCGATGCCGAACGGCTTGGTCATGTAGTCGTCGGCGCCCATGTTCAGGGCGGTGACCTTGTCCCGCTCGCCGCCGCGGGCGGACACGACGATGATGGCCACGTTGGACCGCTCGCGGATCTGCCTGCACAGCTCGAACCCGTCCACCTCGGGCAGCGTCAGGTCGAGCAGGACCATATCGGGCTGCTCGGTTTCAAGCAGCGCCAGCGCCTTGCTCCCGTCGGATGACACGAGCGTGTCAAAGCCGCGCACCGCCAGGTTCGCCCGGATCAGGTCGACGATGTTCGGGTCGTCCTCGACGATGAGCACCCGGGTCGTTACGGTCAGGTCAGTCACGTGCCTTCACTCCACGGGGTGTCGTCGTCGCTGGCTTGTCCACGGACGTGGTCAGAGGCTTCTCGACCGGCAGCACCACCAGGAAGCAGCAGCCGCGCTCGGTTGGCTCAAGTTCGAGACGGCCGCCGTGCGCGGCCGCGATCCCGCTGGCGATGGACAGCCCCAGGCCGGCCCCGGCCCCGCGCAGCCGCGGCCGGATGGTGCTGGCCGCCAGGACGTCATGCCAGCGCGGGTCACGCTGGCCCGCCGCCTCGGTGACGGCGCGGGCGAGCTCGGGCGGCAGCCCGTCGCCGTCATCGGCCACCCGCACGGCCACCGTGCCAGGTCCGTCGGGCACCGCGGTGACGACCACCTTCGTCCCCGGCGGATTATGGACCAGGGCGTTGCCGACCAGGTTGACGAACACCTGCTCCAGCCGGTCATGGTCGGCCCAGATGGCAGGCACCCCCGGTGCGTCCGCCACCGTGACCCGAGACGCGGCGTCCGGCGGCAGGACGGCGACCGCCGCGTCGAGGACCAGCGGGATGTCGCACCAGTCGCTGTTCAGCCGCATGATGCCCGACTCGATCGCGGAGAAGTCGAGCAGGTCGTTGACCAGGCGGCCGAGGCGGGCCGACTCGGCCGCGATGCGGGACAGGAAGCGCTGCTGTGAGTCCGTGTCCCAGGTGACGTCCTGCTGCAGCAGGCTGGTCGCGTACCCGGTGATCGCGGTAAGCGGGGTGCGCAGCTCGTGGCTGAGCCTGCGCAGGAACGTCCGCTGCAGCTCGCGCGACTGCCGCAGCGCCATTGCCTCCTGCTGCGCGAGCAGCGCCCGCTCGCGCTCAATTGCGAGCCGCAGCGAGTTCGCCGCGTCTTCGAGTAGGTCGGTCGCGTCATCGGACCTGGTGCCGTCCCGCCAGCGGGCAAGCAGCACCGCCCGCCGGTCGGGAACGCTGAACGTGACCGATAGGTCTCGGTCTCCGGCCAGGCCGGTCGGCTGGCCGCCGCCAGTGCGCAGGGTTCCCTGGCTGCCCCGGCCGGCCACCGCGACGCCGTCCGGGTCCGCCCGGTCGAGGGCCGCGCTGACCGCGGCGAGGGTGGCGGCGGGCACGCTATGACTGGGCTGCCTGCGGTCGTGGTTCCCGGCGGCCGTGGCGCCCGCCGGACCACTAGCGCCATCGCGGCGGTCGGCCAGCGTGCTCGAGTAACCGCGGCTGAGCATGGTGCCGTCAGGTTCCGCCGCCGCCAGCACCACCTCATCCGCCCCGAGGCCGCGCCGCAGTGCCTGCAGTGCGATGCGCAGCGCCGGCTCGACCGGCACCGGCCCGGCCAGGGTTTGCAGCATCTCCCTGATCGTTTCGAGCAGCCGGTTCCGCACCGTCAGCTGGTCGAGCAGCCGGTCCCGCTCGATGGCGCTGGCGGCGTACCCGGCGTAGAGCGAGGCGAGGTCCAGGTCGTCGCGGCGCGGCTTGCCCGGCATCGCGCGGAACACGGTGATCACGCCGAGCAGCCCGCCCGGCCCGAGCACGGGAACCGACCAGGAGCTGGCGACCTTGGCCGGCCGGGCCAGGTTGCCGAAGGCCTGCCAGGAGCCGCCGTCCGTCCGCAGGTTGTCCTCGATGACCGGCACCTGCCGCTCGGCGGCCAGCCCGACCGGCCCGCCCGCCGCCCCGACCGGCAGCCGCGCCCAGGCGTCGAGCAGCAGGTCGGGCATCCCCAGCGCCGCCGCCCGCACCAGCCCGCCGTCCTCGAGTAGGTGGATGGCCAGCCGCTCGCTGCCGAGCGCCGCACCGAGCGCGGACAGGATCAGCGAGAGCGACGACGACGGGTCGGAGGAGACCAGCCGCCCGGCGAGCCCGTGCAGCCGGGTGAGCTGGAAGCGCGCCGAGGAGTCGACCGGCTGGCCGGAGACCAGCGCGACCACGTCGTCTGGGTGCACCTCGCTGGGCGAGAGCTCCGTGACCACCCGGCCATGCCGCAGCACCACGATCCGGTCCGCCAGCCGGAACATCAGCTCGGTGTCGTGCGCAGACAGCAAGATCGTGGTGCCCGCCTCGCGCAGCCGGGTGATCAGCCGCTCGACCAGCGTGGCCTCCCGCACCGCGAGCGAGGCGGTCGGCTCATCCAGCAGCAGGATCCGGGGGTTGTGCGCCATCGCCCGCGCGACCGCCACCATTTGCCGTTGCGCGCCCGACAGCCTTCCGACCGGCCGGGTGGTGTCCCGCAGCGGGATGCCGAGCCGGTCAAGCAGCAGCGCCGCGTCCTTGTGCAGGGTCACCTCGGAGAACAGGTGGCGGCGGCGCTCGTTGCCAAGCATCACATTCGCGGCGATGTCCAGGTTGTCGGCCAGCGCCAGGTCCTGCCAGACCACGCGCACCCCGAGCTTCGCGGCGGCCTTGGGGAACGGCGCCACCGCCTGGCCGCGCACCTTGATCGTCCCGGACACCGGCGTAACGTCGCCCCCGATGGCCCTGATGAGCGTGGTCTTGCCCGCACCGTTCTCCCCGGCCAGGGCCACCACTTCGCCGGCCCGCAGCGCGAGGTGGACCCCTTCAAGCGCGGTGAGCGCCCCGAAGCGCACCGTGAGCGCCGACACCGCGAGCTCAGGTGTCGGGCTCGCGGCATCGCGCTCTGCACTGCTGGTCACAGTCACCATTCTTATCCGAGGTCAGGACCATTCCTACCCAAGATCAAATTCTGATTTGCCCGAACGGTCCCGTGTTCCACCTCCGACCGCCGGTTTGGGCGCTCGGACCGGGGCCGGCCGGACAGGGTCCAGGCGCGATCACCGAGCAGCACCAGCCCGGCCGGGAGCAGCACGCCCCGCACCACGGTCGCGTCGATGAGCACCGCGACCGCCATGGCGACGCCGAACACCTTGAACTCGATCTCCGACAGGGTGGCGAAGATGGAGAACACCGCGACCATGATCACGGCTGCGCTCGTCACCACGCCGGCGCTCGAGGTGATCCCGTCGGTCACCGCCGCCTGGGCGGACGCGCCGCGCAGCCGCAGTTCCCTGATCCGGCTGAGGATGAAGACGTGGTAGTCCATGCTCAGCCCGAACAGCAGCACGAACATGAACAGTGGCAGCCACGGGGTGATACCGCCGTAGGCGGTGAAGCCGAGCGCGCCCGCCAGGTGGCCGTCCTGGAAGATCCAGGTCATCACGCCGTAGGCAGCGCCGACCGAGAGCAGGTTGAGCCCGATCGACAGCGCCGGTATCGCCAGCGACCGGAAGCTGACCATCAGCAGCAGGAACGCCAGCCCGAGCACGAACGCGAACACCAGCGGGGTCCGGCTGTCCAGCTGTGCGCTGAAGTCCTGGTTGCTGGCGGTGTCGCCGCCGACCGCGTAGCTGACCCCCGGCACCTTCCCCAGCGTGGCCGGCAGCACCCGCGTGTCGAGCGTGGCGAGGGCGTTGACCGACGTCGTGTTGGTCCCGTTACCCGCCAGCGGCACCGCGATCACCAGCACCTGGTTCTGCGCGGGCAGGCTGGCGCCGTACAGCGCGGTGGTGATCGGCTCCCTGATCGCGCCGTGGGTCGCCCTGACCTGCGCGTGCAGCGCGGTGATGGCAGCTGCAACCGCCGCTCCGCTCAGGTCGTCGCCGGTTACCACCACCTCGGCGGGCTCGGGGCCGCCGGGGAAGGCCTGCTCGATCGCCTCGGCGGTTCGGATCACCGGCACGCTGTTGGGGAAGGCGTGCAGGTCCGGGTTCTCCAGGTGCAGCGAGCAGCGGCGTGGCCAGCGCCAGCAGCGCCACCGCCGCCAGCCCGCCAAGCGCCAGCGGCCGGCGCGCCACCGCGCGGACGACCAGACCCCACAGCCGGGACGGCTTGGCGGCGGCCCGGCGCCGGCCGAGGAACGGGATACGGCCACGGTCGGTCGCCTGGCCAAGCAGCGAGAGCAGCGCGGGCAGGAACGTCAGCGAGCCGAGCACGGCCACCCCGACCACCAAGATGGTGCCGATCGCGACCCCGGAGAACACATCGATCCCGGTCAGGAACAGTCCCGCCAGTGAGATCATCACGGTCAGCCCCGACACCACGATGGCCCGGCCGGACGTGGCCGCCGCGGTGCGCAGCGCGTCGGTGGTGCCCACGCCCGCTGCCCGTTCCTCCCGCACCCGACGCAGGTAGAACAGCGAGTAGTCGATGCCTACCGCCATCCCCACCAGCAGCACGATGGCCGACGTGGTGCCGCCGATCGGCACGATCCGGCTGGGGATCGACAGCAGCGAGATCGCGGCGATCACCGCCGTCCCAGCCAGCAGCAGCGGGATGCCGGCCGCGATCAGCGCGCCGAACACGATCAGCAGCAGCACCAGCGTGACCGGCAGCGAGGTGACCTCGGCGGTCCTGAAGTCCTGGCCGATCTGGGCGCTGGCGGTCCGGTCGACGCTGGCGCCGCCGGCTTCGGCGACGGTCAGATCCGGGTGGCGGGCCTGGATGGCCGCCACCGCGTTCAGCGCCGGCACCACGGCGGTGTCGTCGTTGTTCGGGTTGCCCGCCACGTTGAACGTGACCAGGGCCGACCGGCCGCTGGCGAGGGCGGCGGTGGTGAACGGCGACTGGATGTCGGCGGCGGCCTTGGGCAGCCGGTCGAGCGCCGCCACCACCTGCCGCACCGTCTGCCGCAGCTCCGGGTCTCCTGCGAAGGTCTGGGCGGCCGAGCGACCCTGGATCAGCACGCTCTCGCCGTCCGGCTGCTGCACGGCGGGCTCGTTCATGATCCGCTCGGCCCGGCCCGCCTGGCCGGGATCGTAGCTGTTGGTGTTGCTGGTGCCGAAATGCTGTCCGACCGTGAAGGCCGCGACGACCAGCACCAGCCAGCCGATAACGACGATGATGCGGTGCCGCGCCGACCAACCGGCGACGCGTTCGACGATGGGGCGCGGGTTGGTAGTCGTCCGCGCGGGTTCTGTAATCATGGTCCAAGGCTCCGACGTCGCACCCCGACGGTGCTATGGTGCCGCCCGCCGGACCGGGGGTGGGGTTAGCCTAACCACCGTTACGGGGGTCCGGCTTATGGCCGGCGACGGCGGCTATGGCCTAGCGTCAGCGGTATGCAACTTGTTCGGGAGCAGCCGCCAGCCCGGGAGCGGCGACCGCCGCGCACCTGGCTCGCCGTCCTCCACCACCTGGCCGGGCTGCTCATCGGGGCGGTGTCGTTCCCCCTGGTGCTGGCGGGGGTCACCGTCGGGGCGGTGCTGGCGCCGATCGGCGGGACGGGGCTGCCGATCCTGGGCCTGACCCTGCGCTACACCGACGGGCTGGCGGCCATCGAGCGGTCCCGGTTCTCGGGCATGGCCGCCGTCGAGGTGCCGGCCTGGCCCGTCGACGGCCGCCGCCGGTACCGCTGGCTGCTGATCCCGAGTCTGGCCGCCTTCACCGGCCGCGCCACCTGGGGCAAGATCTGCTATCCGCTGCCGCGGCTGCTCGCGAGCGCGCTGCTGTTCCCCATCGTGGTCGCCTGCTGGGCCGTGGGCGTGGGCACGCTGCCGCTCACGCTGCCGCTCTACCTCTGGCTGCGACCCGCCCGACGGGCGGCGGCCGACCGCGCGGCGTCGCCCGGACGGCTCACCCGGGCGCTGTCGGCTACCAGCCGGGTGCTGCTGCTGACCGGCGCGCCGAGGGTGTCCCGCCGCCTTGCGACGGTAGACGCCGCGCTGGCCCGGTGGCTGCTATCGCCGCCGCGCGACCTGGCCGCCCGGGTCACCGAGCTTGAGCTCAGCCGCGAGCGGGTGGTGGACGCGGCCGAGGACGAGCGGCGGCGGATCGAGCGCGACCTGCACGACGGCGCGCAGCAGCGCCTGGTGGCGCTGGCGATGGAGCTCGGCCGGGCCAAGGCCAAGTTCGGCGACGACCCCGAGGGGGCCAGGGACCTGGTCGACCGCGCGCACACGGAGGCGAAGGCGGCGCTGACCGAGCTGCGGAACCTGGTCCGCGGCGTGCACCCGCCGATCCTGACCGAGCGCGGCCTCGACCCCGCCCTGTCCGGCCTGGCCGCGCTCTGCCCGGTCCCGGTCGACGTGCACGTCGAGGTGCCGGTCAGGCCGAAGCCGGCCGTCGAGGCGGTCGCGTACTTCATGGTCGCGGAGGCGCTCACCAACGTGGCCAAGCACGCCCGCGCCAGCCACGTCAACGTGCTGGTCGAAGGCCACGGCTTCCCCGGCAGCCTCACCGTCTTGATCAGCGACGACGGGATCGGCGGGGCCAACCCGCGCGGCGCCGGGCTGTCCGGCCTGGCCGACCGGGTCAGCGGCGTCGACGGCGAGCTCTCGGTGGAGTCACCGTCCGGCGGCCCCACCATCATCTCGGCGGTGCTGCCGTGCGGATAGCGAGCGACCTTGTTCGTGACCTGGTCTCGGCACGCACCTGGCTCGCCCTCACCCATCATCTGTGCGGGCTGCTGGTCGGATTCGTGGTGATCTTCATCGTCGGGTTCGGCATCGGGTTCGGCTTCGGGTTCCTGCCGCTCGCGCTGGCCGGCCTGCCGCTGCTCGGCGTCACGCTGCGGTTCACCGACTGGCTCGCCCGCGCCGAGCGGCGCCGATTCGAGGTCCTGCTCGACGTGGCGATCCCCGCCTGGCCGGCCGGCACCCGGGCCGGCTTCCACTGGCTGGTGATACCCAGGTGGCGCAAGTTCGGCGAGGGCGCTACCTGGCGTGAGATCGGATATGCCCTGCTCAGGCTGCCCGTCAGTATGGTCGGGGCGGCGCTCAGCCTTGGCTCGGCGGCGTTCGGCCTGGTGCTGCTCACGCTGCCGTTGTACAACGGGGCGCTGCCAAGCGGCGGCGTCGTGGTCGACGCGGCGGTGCTGCGCGGCTGGCCGACGATGGCCGCCTCGGCCGCCGTCGGGCTCGCGCTGCTGCTGGCCGCGCCGCCGCTGGCCCAGGGCCTGGCGACCGCGGACGCCGCGCTCGCCCGCCGCCTGCTCGGGCCGCCCCGCGGTCTGGCCGCCCGGGTCACCGAGCTTGAGCGCAGCCGCGAGCGGGTGGTGGACGCGGCCGAGGCCGAGCGGCGGCGGATCGAGCGCGACCTGCACGACGGCGCGCAGCAGCGCCTGGTGGCGCTGGCGATGGAGCTGGGCCGGGCGCAGGCGAAGTTCGGCGACGACCCCGAGGCGGCCAGGGCACTGGTCGGCCAGGCGCACGACCAGGCCAAGGCGGCGCTGACCGAACTGCGGAACCTGGTCCGCGGCGTGCACCCGCCGGTGCTGACCGACCGCGGCCTCGACGCCGCCCTGTCCGGGCTGGCCGCGCTCTGCCCGATTCCGGTCGACGTGCAGGTCGACGTGCCGGTCCGGCCGAGGGCCGCCGTCGAGGCGGTCGCCTACTTCGTCGTCGCCGAGGCGCTCACCAACGTCGCCAAGCACTCGCGCGCCAGCCAGGTGCGGGTGCTGGTCGAGGGCCACGGCTTCCCCGGCACGCTCACCGTCTTGATCAGCGACGACGGGGTCGGCGGGGCCGACCAGGGCGGGGCCGGGCTGTCCGGCCTGGCCGACCGGGTGGCCGGGATCGACGGCGAGCTTTCGGTGGAGTCGCCGTCCGGCGGCCCGACCATCCTGTCGGCGGTGCTGCCATGCGGATAGCGATCGCCGAGGACTCGGTGCTGCTGCGCGAGGGGCTGACCCGGCTCCTTGAGGAGGCCGGGCACGAGGTCATCGCGGCCGAGGGCGACGCCGAGCGGTTCCTGCGCGCGGTCGCCGCCCAGGTTCCCGACGCCGCCGTGATCGACGTGCGGATGCCGCCCACCTTCACCGACGAGGGGTTGCGGGCCGCGCTGGTGGTCCGCGACCGCTGGCCGGACGTGGGCGTGCTTGTGCTCTCGCAGTGGGTGGAGGAACGCTACGCGACCGAGCTCATCGCCGGCCGCGCGCACGGCGTCGGCTACCTGCTCAAGGACCGGGTGGCCGACGTGGCCGAGTTCCTAGACGCGCTGCGCCGGGTGGCCGAGGGCGGCAGCGCGCTCGACCCCGAGGTGGTCGCGCAGTTGCTCGCCCGCAGCCGCACCCCGCTGGGCGACCTCACGCCACGGGAGCGCGAGGTGCTCGCGCTGATGGCCGAGGGCCGGTCCAACGCCGCCATCGCCGCCGCCCTGGTGGTCGGCGGCGGCGCGGTGGAAAAGCACATCAACAACATCTTCACCAAGCTGGGGCTGGCGCCGGGCGAGCGTGACCACCGCCGCGTGCTCGCGGTCCTGCGCTACCTGAACGGGGTCCAGTCATGATCAGCGCCCTGCCCGCCACCCGCCCGCTGCCGCTGACGCCGGCCCGCCGCGCCATCCTCGCCGTCGGCGTCCCGGCCGCGGCCGCCCTCATCGGCTGGGCGGGCTTCACCATCGTGGCCGCGGTCGGCACCGGCAGCTACCCGGTGCATGACACGATCCCCCTCCCCGACGACCACCTGACCATGAGCCTCGATGGTGGCAACCTGACGCTTCAGGGGGGCGCTGCGACCGGCGTGGCCCGGCTGACGGGCACGGTCTACTACAGCCTGGTCCGTCCGGACGTGCACCTCGACGGCGACCAGTCGGCCGGCGCTAGCCACATCGCATTCGGCTGCGCGGTGTCGATCGGCAACTGCGGGCTCAACGCCACCGTCGACGTCCCCGCGTCGACCGCCGTGACGATCTCGACCGGCGGCGGCAATCTGTCGGCCACCAACCTGACCAGCAATATCTCGCTGTCGACGGGCGGCGGCAACCTGACCGCAACCGCCATCACCGGCGACGCGTCGCTGCACACCGGCGGGGGAGACCTGGACGCCGCCCAGCTGACGGGCGATGTCGACTTCAGCACGGGCGGCGGTAACATCACCGCCACCATAATCGACGCGCGGCAGGCCACCGCCAACAGCGGCGGCGGCGACATCGAGATCGTGTTCACCCGGGTACCGCAGAACGTCCAGGTCGGCACCGACGGCGGCGACGTCACCATCGTCGTGCCCCCCGGCACCGCCAGCTACGACGTGACCACCAGCCTCGGCGGCGGCAACCTCACCGACTCGGTCCCGCAAAACAGCCTTTCCCCCAACAAAATCACCGCCTCAAGCGGCGGCGGCGACATCACCATCGAGCAGTCCAGCCGTTGACCGGGGTGGACGCCTGCCCCGGCGGCTGGGTGGCGGTCACGCTCCGCCCGTCGCCCACCGGCAATCGGACGGCTGAGCTGATGGTGAGCGTCGCCGTGGCCGCGACGCTGGACGGACTATCGCTGGCGGGCGTCGTCGGGATCGACATGCCGCTCGGCCTCGTCGCCGACGGCTGGCGGGTCGCCGACGCGCTTGCCCGGCGGGCGCTCGGCCGCCGCGGCGTCACCGTCTTCGCGATCCCGCCCCGGCCGGTCTGGCAGCAGTCCACCTACGCCGAGGCCAACCGGGCCTGCCGCGAACTCACCGGCAAGGGCCTGTCCGCCCAGACCTGGGGGCTGCGCCGCAAGCTACTCGAAGCCGACGCCTACCGCCGCCAGTCGGCCGCCCGACTCTACGAGGTCCATCCCGAGCTAGCGTTCGCCGCCATGGCCGGCGCACCGGTTGCCGCCAGCAAGCACACCGAGGCGGGCCTCGTCATCCGCCGCGAACTACTCGCACAGTCCGGCATCGCGCTACCGCCTAAAGTCGCGGGCGCCCCCGAGAACGACCTGCTCGACGCCGCCGCCGTGGCCTGGTCCGCCCGCCGCATCGCCACCAGGCAGGCCAGCACCCTCACCAGCCCCACCCAGCGCGCCGACGACGGCACCGAGATCGCCATCCGCTACTAACCACGGCCACGCTGCTGGTTGGCGCGGCCTGACCGGTCAGCCGCTCTACAGGGCGGCGAAGGCGTTCTCCAGGATGTCCAGGCCCTCTTCCAGCAGGTCCTCGCCGATCACCAGGGGCGGCAGGAACCGGAGCACGTTGCCGAAGGTCCCG
>Ga0302325_10032776_pt1 | contig 10657 bp, 8 predicted proteins | sample Palsa_T0_2_FD_201948 | JGI IMG/M metagenome (GOLD analysis project Ga0302325, IMG submission 201948) | Peat permafrost microbial communities from Stordalen Mire near Abisko, Sweden - Palsa_T0_2 | ecosystem: Environmental > Terrestrial > Soil > Palsa > Peat permafrost | place: Sweden: Abisko...
GGCTGGTCAAGTGGCCCCGGATGGACAAGGAGATCATCGCCGAGCATTCGGCCGGGCTGATGGCCTCGACCGGCTGCCCGTCGGGCGAGCTGCAGACCAGGCTGCGCCTCGGCCAGTTCGACGAGGCGCTCCGGGCCGCGGCGCAGTGGCAGGACATCTTCGGCAAGGACAACTACTTCCTGGAGCTGATGGAGCACGGCCTGGACATCGAGCGCCGGGTCCGCGACGGCCTGCTCGAGATCGGCAAGAAGCTCGGCATCCCGCCGGTCGTGACCAACGACTCGCACTACACCCGCGAGCAGGACGCGATCAGCCACGACACCCTGCTGTGCATCCAGACCGGCAAGACCCTGGCCGACGCCGACCGGTTCCGGCTCGAGGGCGGCGGTTACTTCATCAGGCCCGCGGCGCAGATGTACGGCCTCGACACCAGTGAGGCCTGGCAGCAGGGCTGCCGCAACAGCCAGCTGCTGATCGCCGACCGGGTGGATGCCAGCGGCATGTTCGAGTTCGTCAACCTGATGCCCCGTTTCCCCATCCCGGACGGCTTCGAGTCCGAAGATGAGCTGTTCCGCGCCGAGGTGTGGAAGGGCATGGACCGCCGCTACCCGAACGGGTACGACGAGCAGCGGCGCCAGCAGGCCGAGTACGAGATTCAGATCATCTGCCAGATGGGCTTCCCCGCGTACTTCCTGGTGGTCGCGGACTTCATCATGTGGGCCAAGAACAACGGTGTCGCGGTCGGGCCGGGCCGCGGCTCCGCGGCCGGCTCGATCGTCGCCTACGCGATGGGTATCACCGACCTGGATCCGCTGGTTCACGGCCTGATCTTCGAGCGCTTTCTCAATCCCGAGCGCGTGTCCATGCCCGACATCGACATCGACTTCGACGAGCGTGGCCGGGCCGACGTGATCAGGTACGTGACCCAGAAGTGGGGTTCGGACCGAGTCGCGCAGATCGTCACCTACGGCACGATCAAGGCCAAGGCCGCGATCAAGGACTCCTGCCGGGTGCTCGGTTTCCCTTACGCGCTCGGCGACCGGATCACCAAGGCGTTCCCTCCGGCCGTCATGGGCAAGGACATCCCGCTGTCCGGGATCTTCGACGAGGCGTATCCCCGGTACAAGGAGGCGGGCGAGCTCCGGTCGCTGTACGAGGCCGAGGCGGAGATCAAGCAGATCCTCGACACCGCCCGCGGGATCGAGGGGCTGGTCCGCCAGCCCGGGGTGCACGCGGCCGGGGTGATCATGTCGGCGGAGCCGCTGACCGACCACATCCCGGTCTGGACGCGGCACTCCGACGGCGCGGTGATCACGCAGTTCGACTACCCGACCTGCGAGGGACTCGGGCTGCTGAAGATGGACTTCCTCGGCCTGCGCAACCTGACGATCATGGTCGACGCGGTGGCGGCGATCGAGCGCAACCGGGGCATCTCGATCGACCTGCTGACTCTGCCCCTGGACGACAAGCCTAGCTATGAGTTGCTGGCGCGGGGTGACACCCTGGGCGTGTTCCAGCTGGACGGCGGACCCATGCGCTCGCTGCTGCGGCTGATGAAGGCGGACAACTTCGAGGACATCTCCGCCGTCATCGCGCTGTACCGGCCCGGCCCGATGGGCGTTAACTCGCATACCAACTACGCGCTGCGCAAGACCGGGCAGCAGGAGATCACGCCCATCCACCCGGAGCTCGAAACCCCGCTCCGGGAGGTGCTCGAGCCCACCTACGGCCTGATCGTCTACCAGGAGCAAGTGCAGAAGGCCGCGCAGATCCTGGCCGGGTACACGCTGGGCCAGGCGGACCTGCTCAGGCGCGCGATGGGCAAGAAGAAGAAGGAGATCCTGGACAAGGAGTTCGTTCCGTTCCAGCGGGGGTGCCGGGAACGCGGGTACTCCGACAAGGCGATCCAGGCCGTCTGGGATGTCCTCGTGCCGTTCTCCGGGTACGCGTTCAACAAGGCGCACACCGCCGCCTACGGCCTCATCGCCTACTGGACCGCCTACCTGAAGGCGAACTATCCCGCCGAGTACATGGCCGCGCTGCTCACCTCGGTGGGCGATGACAAGGACAAATCAGCGCTGTACCTCAGCGAGTGCCGCCGGATGGGCATCAAGGTGCTGCCGCCCGACGTCAACGAGTCGGTGGCGACGTTCGCGCCGGTCGGACAGGACATCAGATTCGGCCTGGCCGCGATCCGCAACGTGGGCACCAACGTGGTCGAGGCGATCATCGCGGCCCGCAAGTCCAAGGGCGGGTTCACCGGCTTCGCCGATTTCCTGCGCAAGGTCCCGCTGGTGGTGTGCAACAAGCGGGTGATCGAGTCGCTGGTCAAAGCGGGCGCGTTCGACTCGTTCGGAGACCCGCGCAAGGGCCTGGTACTGGTGCACGAGCAGGCTGTCGACGCCGTGATCGACATCAAGCGCAACGAGGCGATCGGACAGGATTCCCTGTTCGGCGGCGACGCCGAGGCGGAGGCGGTCTTCGACGTGCCCGTCCCGGCGGGCGAGTGGGACAAGCCCACGCTGCTGAACTTCGAGCGCGAGATGCTCGGGCTCTACGTCTCCGACCATCCCCTGTTCGGCGTCGAGCACATCATCGCCAGGGAAAGCGACTGCTCGCTGGCGGAGCTGATGGCCGACGACACCGAGCGGCCCCGCGGCGGCGAACGCCCCGGGGCGTCAGACACGCAGATCGTCAAGATCGGCGGCATCTTGTCCGGGGTGCAGCGCAAGGTGACCAAGCAGGGCAACCAGTGGGCCGCGGCCACCCTCGAGGACCTGGCCGGAGCCATCGAGGTGCTGTTCTTCCCGCAGACCTACCAGTTGTACGCCACCTCCATCGCCGAGGATGCGGTGGTGGTGGTGAAGGGCAAAGTGGACCGGCGGGATGACGCGCCCAAGCTGATCGCGATGGACCTGACCATCCCTGATCTGTCGGTCGACGACTCGGGCCCGTTCGTGGTCTCGATGCCGGTGGCCAGGTGCGTCCCGCCGGTGGTGGAGCGGCTCAGGGAGGTGCTGTGCACCCATCCCGGGCCGACCGAGGTGCACCTCAGGCTGCGCGGCCACGAGCGCACGACGGTGGTGCGCCTAGACGACAAGCTCCGAGTAGCCGCCTCGCCCGCCCTGATCGGCGATCTGAAGCAGCTACTCGGACCTGCCTGCGTGAGCTAGCCCGCCCTCGGCCCGCCATCGCGGGCTCCTGACTAGACCTTCGGGCCGATGAGCTGGTCGAGGAAGGCACGGTACATGCGCAGCGTCTCGCGCAGGGTCTCCGTGTCAGCCTCGGCGCCCTCGCCCCAGCGGCCGCGCAGCGAGCGCTGGCGGTCCTGGATGGCCTGCTGCCGCTCGGCGATGGCCCGCTGCCGCTCCTGGATGGCGGCTGCCAGCTTGGCGGTCACCTGCTCGACGACCTCGGCGGCCTCTGTCACCGAGGCCTGGGGGTCATCGACGAACCTGAACTGGATCTGCTGCCATTGCGCGGCGAAATCCGCCGCGTCGGGCAGCAGGTTCCCATAGGCCAGGTCCCCGAGGTTGTCCAGCGTGTCGGTCGCCTCGCCCGGGCGCAGCTCCTGCGCGGGAGCCCCGGCGTGCCGTCCGGTACTGGCGCGTGCCTCCGCGACCGCGGCGTCCTCCGCCGTCTGCGTCACCGGGACATCGGGGATGGTCGCGGCGCCCGGCTGATCCTGGTAGCTCGCCGAGCCGTTACGGGCGTAACCGTTCGCGGCGTCCGCGTCGGCCATGGGCACGTCGGGAGTCGTCACCGCGACTGCCTCGACCTCGCTAGCCGCTGCCGTGTCACTAGCCGCTGCCGTGTCACTAGCCGCTGCCGTGTCACTAGCCGGTACCGTCTCGGAATCGTCCCAGTAGTCGCCGCGCTGGGCTCCGGGACCCGTCCCCGTGGCCCCGTTCGGGTCAACCGCGGTCCTACCGCCGGCCCCGAGAGCGTCCCGGGAATCCGGGCTTCCCGCCGGGACGGCCGCGTTCGGCTGAGTCGGCGGGTATCCCTGGCCGGAAGGCGTGACGTCCGGGTCGGAGTTCGCAGCCATACCTGAGTTGTAGGCCACATCCTGGTCCGTGACCGCATCCGAGTCGGTGACCACATCCGGGTCCGTGACCAGATCAGGCTTGGTGACCAGATCCGGGTCGGTGACCAGATCCGGGTCCGTGACCAGATCCGAATCGGTGACCACATCCGGGCTGGTGGCCGTGGGCGAGGCTGTGCCCGCCGGGTCCGCCGCCGCTTGGTCGTCGTCCATCTCGTCCCGGTCCGGCCGGTCCCCCCGGAGGGCCGAGGCCACCTTCTGGAAGCGGGTCATCGGCTTGGCTTGGTCGTCCTCGTACTCGTCGTTCTCGTTCTCGTCCTCGACCACGTTGCCGCGGGCGCCGTAGCCTGCGCCCGGCGCCTGGCCGTACTGATCCTGCGTCATAACGAGGTACCTTCCATCAGTCCATCAGTGCTATCGCGGCGAATCCGCGGTCTGGTCGCTGGTCTGGCGGGCCTGGTCGCGGTCCGCTTCGATGAGGTCGCGGTCCCCTGTGGTCACTTCGCTGTTCTCCAGGGAACGTTCGCGGATCTCCGCCACGCGGTCGCGCTCCGGGTTTCCCTGGCCGTTGTGCAGGCCCGTCAGGTCCTCGAACAGGGCGCGATAGCGGATCATGGCTTCCCTGAGTTCCTCAGTGGTAGCCGTCTCGGTCTGGAGTTCGGTCGTCTGCCGGTAACCGTCAAGCGAGCGCGCGTGGTAGACCGTCAGGGCCTCCATGCTGGCGTTCCTGTCGTCGGCGGGGTACCCGCGGTCTCGCATGACGTTCCAGATCAACGTGCCGGCGGCGGAAACCGCCTCGGCCGGGGCGTCGACGAACCGCTCTTGCACCACGGTCCAGTCGCCGCTGTAGCTGGCTTGCTGGTCGGGCGAGAGCTCGTGAATGTTAAGGGCCTCAACTCGCCGCTGGCGGGCGGCCAGCTCGGCGTCCGCCTTTTTCTTGCTGCCTAGCTCCTGAGCCAGGCGGTCATATTCAGGGCCGAACTGGCGGCGCATCCGTGCCCGCCTTAGTTCTGCCGAGGCGACCACTATTGCTGCCACCACAACGATGACGGCGATGATGATGCCTATGATTGCTCCGGTCGACATGATGACCTCCGTGAGGTTTCGGAACCGCATACCGACTCCCCCTGTTAGCCCGGCCTAAACGGGCCATAACCCCCATCCCGCCGGCGATGTGGCCGTATCAGCGGTAATATCGCGCCGCCGTACCCCCTCCCGCGTCGCGGGCACCGGTTCGCCCGGAGGTCCGCCAGGTACGATCGTGCGGAAGCGATCCGGCGACGAGGCCAGGGGGTGAGAACCGACGAAGCAGCGACTTGCGGCCTTCGTGGCGGCGCTCGCGGGCAGTGCGCTGCTCGGCATCGTGGCCGGCCTCGTCTGGGCGGCGGTGGCGCCGCGGGCGGTGCTCCAGGAGGTTGGGCGCGGTGACGCCAACCTCGTGAACCCGGAGAGCAGCGCGTTTATCGTCGCCGACGCCTGGTTCTGCCTGATCGTCGCAGTCGGGGGACTCATCACCGGCATTCTCGGCTACCGCTTCCTGGTGCGCCGGACAGGCTGGACGGCGGCGGCCGGACTCGTCCTCGGCGCGGTAGCGGCCGCCCTGCTCGCGCTCTGGATCGGCGAGAATATCGGGCTGGGAACCTACAACCACCTGCTCGCGACGAGCCCGAACGGCGCCTTGTTCCACGCGTCGCTTGCGCTCGGGGCCAAGAGCGCGCTCGCGTTCTGGCCGCTGCTCACCTCCGCCGTCATCCTGCTGGCCGAAAGCGGCGCCCGCCGACCCGCCGCGTCCGCCGCGGCCGCCGGACCCGGCAGCTCCGATGCGTCCGGCATGTGGACAAGCGGTCCGGCGGGAGAGCACTCTCCGTAGACTGGGCCAGTGATTTCTCGTATCGACCTGCGCGGGCGCGGACCGGGCAGCCTCAGCCGCACCGCATTGGCCAGCGTCCTGCCGCGCGCCGCGACCGATGTCGAGGCCGCCCTGGCCCAGGTTCGCCCCGTCTGCGAGGACGTCAGACGCCGCGGCGCCGCGGCCGTCCGCGAATACACCGCCCGTTTCGACGGCGTGGACCTGGCCGCGACCCCGGTGCCCCGCGACGCCCTGGACGCCGCGCTCGCCGGGCTCGACCCCCAGGTCAGAGCCGCCCTGACCGAAGCGGTCAGACGAACCAGGCGAGTACACGGCGCGCAGCTTCCCGGCGAGAGCGTTACCCAGGTCACGGACGGACTTACCGTCACCGGGCGCTTCATCCCGGTCGGGCGAGCCGGGGTCTATGTGCCGGGCGGCCTGGTGGCTTACCCGTCGTCGGTGGTTATGAACATCGTCCCTGCCCAGGTCGCGGGCGTCGGCTCGATCGCCGTGGCGTCGCCGCCGCAGGCCCGTTACGGCGGGCTGCCGCACCCGTCGGTGCTGGCCGCCTGCGCGTTGCTCGGGGTGACCGAGGTGCACGCGGCGGGCGGCGCGCAGGCGCTGGCGATGTTCGCTTACGGTACGTCGGACTGCCCGCCCGTGGACGTCATCACCGGGCCGGGCAACGTCTACGTGGCCGCGGCCAAGCGGGTGCTGCGCGGCGTCGTCGGCACCGACGGCGAGGCCGGGCCCACCGAGGTGGCGATCATCGCCGATGACACCGCGAACCCGGTCCACGTCGCGGCGGACCTGGTCGCGCAGGCCGAGCATGACGAGCTCGCGGCGTGCCTGCTCATCACCTCAGACGCCGACCTGGCCGGACGCGTCGACGCCGAGCTCGGCCGGCAGGTGCCGGCCACCCGGCATGCCGAACGCGTGGCCAAGGCCCTCGCGGGCCAGTCCGCATGCGTTGTCGTGGATGACATGGATGCCGCGCTTGCCGTGAGCGACGCGTGGGCACCCGAGCACCTGGAGATCCAGGCCCGTGACGCGGGCAAGCTGGCGGCCCGGGTCACCAACGCGGGCGCGGTCTTCGCCGGCCCGTACTCCCCGGTATCGCTCGGGGATTACCTGGCCGGCTCCAACCATGTGCTGCCGACCGGAGGGACCGCCCGGCACACCAGCGGCCTTTCCGTGTTCCCGTTCCTGCGGCTGGTGAACGTGGTGGAGTGCGATCGCGAGGCCCTCGCCGCTACCGCGCCGCTGATTGACGCGCTCGGTGGCGCGGAAGACCTGGCCGCGCACGTGGCGGCGGTCCGCGTCCGGGTACCCCGGGCCGGCGAGGAGGCTTGATGGCCGCCGTACCACTGCCCGTTCGGCATGACCTGAAAGACCTGCAACCGTACGGCGCGCCGCAGATCGACGTGCCGGTGCGCCTGAACACCAACGAGAATCCCTATCCGCCTAGTCCACGGCTAGTGCGGGCGATCGCGGACGCGGTGGCGCAGGCGGCCGCGACCCTGAACAGATACCCCGACCGGGACGCGATCGAGCTGCGCAAGGATCTGGCTGACTACCTCGGGCACGGCCTGACCGGCCGTCACCTGTGGGCCGCCAACGGGTCGAACGAGGTCATCCAGCAGCTCCTGCAGGCCTTCGGGGGGCCGGGTCGCCTGGCGCTCGGCTTTGACCCCGGGTACTCCATGCACTCCCTGATCGCCCGGGTGACCTGCACCGGATGGGTGACCGTGGACCGGGACGAGGACTTCAGCCTGGACCCGGACCGGGCCGCGCGCGCCGTCGCCGGCGCGCAGCCGAGCCTGGTCTTCCTGACCTCACCGAACAACCCGACGGGTACGGCGGCCCCGATGGACGTGATCGAGGCCGTGTGCGACGCCGCCCCGGGCATCGTGGTCGTAGACGAGGCGTACGCGGAGTTCGCCCGCGAGGGCACGCTCAGCGCGCTGAGCCTGCTCCCGCGCTACCCGGGGCTGGTGGTCACCCGGACGATGTCCAAGGCGTTTGCCATGGCGGGCGCCAGGATCGGGTACCTGGCGGCCGCGCCCGAGCTGGTGGAGAAATTGCTGGTCGTGCGGCTGCCTTACCACCTGTCCGCCGTCACCCAGGCAGTCGCGCGCGCCGCCCTCGCCCTGGCCGACGAGCCGCTGGCCACCGTGACGCGTCTTCGGGCGGAACGGGACGGCCTCGTGCGCTGGCTCAGGCAGCGGGGGCTGGACGTGGCCGATTCCGACGCGAACTTCGTGCTGTTCGGCCAGTTCGACTCGCGGCGGGACGTCTGGCAGGGCCTGCTCGACCGCGGTGTGCTTGTCCGGGAGGTCGGCCCGCCGCGCTGGCTGCGGGTCACGGTAGGGACGTCGCAGGAAATGGCGGCGTTCCGTTCGGCGCTTGATGAGGTGCTCAACTATTGAACCGGGTGGCACGGGTGGAGCGGCTCACCCACGAAACGCAGATCATGGTGGAGCTCGACGTGGACGGCATCGGGGTGGTCGAGGTCAGCACCGGCGTCCCGTTCTTCGACCATATGCTCGCTCAGCTGGGCAAGCACGGTGGCCTCGACCTGACCGTGCGGGCCAAGGGCGACACCGAGATCGACTCGCATCACACGGTGGAGGACACCGCCATCACGCTCGGCCAGGCGCTGAGGGAAGCGCTCGGCGACAAGAGCGGCATCGCCCGGTTCGGTGACGCCCTTGTCCCGCTGGACGAGACGCTCGTGCAGGCGGCCGTGGACCTGTCCGGGCGGCCCTACGTGGTGCATCACGAGCCGGATGGCATGGCCCCGCTGATCGGCGGCTATGACACCACGCTGACCAGGCATATCTTCGAGTCGCTGGCGTTCGCCGCCGGGATCTGCCTGCACGTGCGGGTGATCGAGGGCCGGAACCCGCACCACATCGTGGAGGCTCAGTTCAAGGCGGTCGCGCGGGCGCTGCGCACGGCGGCGGCCCCGGATCCCCGGGCCGGCGGCATCCCGAGCACCAAGGGCGTGCTCTAGTAATGCCTCGAGTGGTCGTGCTGGACTACGGGTCGGGGAACCTGCGCTCGGCCCAGCGCGCGCTTGAGCGGGTCGGCGCCAGTGTCGAGGTGACCGCCGACCCCGACGCCGTGCTGGAATGCGACGGGCTCGCCGTTCCCGGCGTCGGTGCGTTCGCAGCCTGCATGTCCGGGCTGCGGGCCGTCGGCGGCGACAAGCTGATCACCCGCCGGATCGAGCTCGGCCGCCCGGTGCTTGGTATCTGCGTGGGCATGCAGGTCCTGTTCGCCGCCAGCGCGGAAGCGCCGGGGGGGTCCGGGGGGGTAGTCCCCCCGGGGAAAGACTGCTGGACCGAAGGCTGCGGGGCGTGGCCGGGGACGGTGGAGCGGCTTAACGCCGATGTGCTGCCGCACATGGGCTGGAACACGGTCTCGCCGCCGCCAGGTTCGGTCCTCTTCGCCGGGATCCCGCCCGGAACCCGGTTCTACTTCGTTCACTCCTACGCGCTCCGGTCGCCCGGCGCCAGCGCGCTCGCCGATGCGGGCGCCCTCATCACCTGGGCCGAGCACGGCGAGCCGTTTGCCGCTGCGGCTGAGCGCGGGGTGCTGTCCGCGACCCAGTTCCACCCGGAGAAGTCCGGCGATGCCGGCGCCGCGCTGCTGTCCAACTGGCTGGAGAACCTGTGACGCTCCTGGAGATCCCGTGACTGACCTAGCCGCGCTGACCTTGCTGCCCGCGGTCGACGTCACCGACGGGCATGCGGTCCAGCTCGTCCAGGGCGTGGCGGGCAGCGGGAGCAGCTACGGCGACCCGATGGAGGCGGCCCTTGCCTGGCAGCGGGCCGGTGCTTCCTGGATCCACCTCGTGGACCTGGATGCCGCGTTCGGCCGCGGGTCGAACGCGGACCTGCTCGCGGACGTGGTGCGCCACCTGGACGTCTGCGTCGAGTTGTCCGGCGGTATCAGAGACGACGAGTCGCTGGCCCGCGCGCTCGGCACCGGGTGCACCAGGGTCAATATCGGCACTGCGGCACTGGAGAACCCGGACTGGGTGCGTTCGGTGATCGCCCGGCATGGAGAACGAGTCGCGGTAGGCCTCGACGTCAGGGGCACCCTGCTCGCCGCCCGCGGCTGGACCGCCGAAGGCGGTGAGCTGTTCGAGACCCTCGACCGGCTGAACGCCGAAGGCTGCGCCAGGTACGTCGTGACCGACGTACTCAAGGACGGCATGCTGCGCGGTCCCAACCTGGCCCTGCTCCGTGACGTATGCACGCGCACGTCGGCACCGGTGGTGGCCAGCGGGGGAGTGTCGAGCCTGGCCGACCTGCGCGCGATCGCGTCGCTCGTCCCGCTGGGCGTGGAGGGCGCGATCGTCGGCACCGCCCTCTACGAAGGCGCGTTCACCCTGGAGGAAGCCCTGGCCGAGGTCGGGAAATGACGGTCGCGGTCCGGGTTATCCCCTGCCTGGATGTGGACGGCGGCCGGGTGGTCAAGGGCGTGAACTTCCGCGAGTTGCGGGACGCGGGGGACCCGGTGGAGCTGGCCGCCTTCTATGACGCCGAAGGCGCCGACGAGCTGACCTTCCTCGATATCACCGCCTCGAGCGGCGGCCGGGACACGATGTACGACGTGGTGCGGCGTGCCGCTGAGCAGGTATTCATTCCGCTGACCGTAGGCGGCGGCGTGCGCAGCGTAGCTGACGTGGACCGGCTGCTGCGGGCCGGGGCGGACAAGGTCTCGCTCAACACCGCCGCCATCGCCCGGCCTGA
>Ga0302325_10032778_pt1 | contig 10657 bp, 14 predicted proteins | sample Palsa_T0_2_FD_201948 | JGI IMG/M metagenome (GOLD analysis project Ga0302325, IMG submission 201948) | Peat permafrost microbial communities from Stordalen Mire near Abisko, Sweden - Palsa_T0_2 | ecosystem: Environmental > Terrestrial > Soil > Palsa > Peat permafrost | place: Sweden: Abisko...
AATTGCTTTCTGACCTTTTGACGCGGAGCGGCCGGCGATCCAGACTTTGCAGTCTTTTTCGAGTAATGCCTACCGAACACACACAGCATCAGTATCTCGATATACGAGACGGACGAGTGCTAGTGGCTGGGGGGTTGGGGGTTTGGGGGTGTACTTTTGAGGTTTCGTAGCCGATGCCGCTGTAGCCGCCTGTTACCAGCGCGACCTGAAGGTTAGATTCGAGGGGGGATGTGAGGGGGGAGGGGGGGTACTTTTCCGGTTAGGGATGGAATGTCGATGGTTGTCCATTGCGGCTTTGGAGGGAAGACTTGGGAGAGGAGGTTGCCCATCCTGTCTTCGCGGTGATGGGGTGGACGAGTATGGCTGTTGGGTGGAGTGGGTTGTTGATGGACTTCAGCTTAGGTTGCGTGTTTGGTTCCTTGGATCGGCGGGTTGGATTAGGCGAGATTGCATAGCCGAGCGGATCACGTGCGGAGGAAATGAATCGGGGGAACAAGATAAAGCATGTCCCTTGGGATGGGATGTATGTATGCAACTATTTGACGTAGACGTAGCGTGGGGGTACTGAGTCTTGTTTTGGTGCGTTCTTATAACGCCCTCATACTCCGTTGATAGGCTGGTTGGCCATGAGATTAATTATTGCGATCCGACGTACAACGAATCAATACAGATTAGTACATACATCGATGAAACTTACCGGTCCATGATCCTAATCGTGATCTGTTTATACCTGCACATAGACTCGAGTTCATAGCGATGGGTTACCCAGTGATGCGACCGAAAAAAAGCCAGGTACTTTTCCTGCCTCGGGGATCCCCCCGAAATACCACACGGCAGAACGAGAGTATTAAAGGGGCTTTTGTGGCTGCACTTAACCTTTTTTGCCACACCGTCCGAAACACCCTTTTCCTATCTTCCCCTATCCCCCAGCACCACCATGGCCTGCTGTTTAATCCCCCCTTATCGAGACCACACCAAGCACCCACCGGAGTCGGTCCGTGCGGAAAGACAATAACCCCGTTGCCACCCTCCCTCACAAATTAAACTTTGACTTTTTCTTCCAAGGCGTGTGTACGATGCACGCAGCAGCACGGTCCACCTTTCCTCGCACGGTAATTGGCCAACAAATGTGGAGCAGCAATTTCCCTGCAGCCCTGCATCCGCAGTGCCTCCCTCGTACCCACGCTGGTCCCACCAATCCCGGCTCATCTCAGATATCGAGTGTTATCCAGCCCACACAAAGTCGAGTCGCACGGGCGATATCACACACACACACGGCAAAGCGGTCAAGCGCGCTGGTTTGCCAGGTGGTGTGGGGTGAAAGTTGGCCTCCGCCGGTGATAAATAGGAGTCCGGCCATGGCTGCCAAGAGGATGGATTCGCCTGCTGGGACAAAGGACACATCATCCTCATCATCCTCATCACCATCATCATCATCAACAGCACCACCGCTGCGGTCGGCGTCTCGGGCCCGGACAGAGTCGTGGCGCCGCAGAGAAGCACTGGCCAAATGCACCTCGATGTGATGACGACAAAGGGGGAGACAACAACACGTCCGTCGCGCACTGGGTTCACCGTGGATGATGAAGGGTGGCAGGCGGGGATGCAGGAAGCAGCAGTGATGTTAACACCCGTCGATGATGACTCGGTCTGTCGGGATATGCAAGATGCTGTCCATCACTCCGGCGAGCCATGGTTATGGCACACGAGTCCCCCCACTTATCCACCTCCCTCAGAGACAGTCTGGACCTCGGACAATTACGGCGACGAGTCCCCTGGGAGTATCACCGTTTCCCCGACTTCAGTAAGTTCGCCTTCGGTCGTCCATGTCGTTCAACAACTTCCGGAACACAATTTACCTCAACCGCCGGCGCGCATAGATCTCTCCCTGCCCGTCGCGCGTACGCGTAATTCTAGAGCGGGCCCAACGGCAAGAGCCTCAAGGCGACGGTACCCCCCCTCCCCCCCTACCACACACTTCCCCCCAAGTGATACTAATAACCCATAGCACCCGCACCCGCAGTGCCAGCGAGACCGCCAACGATCCCCCCTTGAAGGGAAACAACAAACAAGGCCGACTGGGAAAACTCCGCTGTCTTCTCTGTCGAGCACAACACCACAAAGTACCTTCCCTTCCCTGCCCTGTCCTCCTACTCTATCCCCGCATGCAATGAAGTGGGCTAACGCGGTAGTGTGAATATGAAAACGTCGATTTGCCGTGCAGATATTGTTCCCAAAGGGGCCTACTCTGCGGCGAAAAGACGTGGGGACAACGACGCGAATTACGTCGTGGTATCAGCCAAAAAAATTCTCCTTCTGCCATCAGTGCCACTGGCAGTCATGATGAAAAGACCGTGACTCTCCCGCCGCCGGGGGTAGTAACTGTCAACGACTCAAGTCGTATCTTGCCGGTGGGGAGTGCACTGCCGCGGTCTACTACTGCAGAACTTGGAGAACGGGTCCATACTACGACGAAGACGGACGACGACGACGATAATGAGGATCGAGATCGGGACTTCCGCAGGGGAGGGGTCCTGACGCGTCGGCCGAAGAGTATACAATTACTCGATATATCATCTCTAGAGGCAACCTATCTAGCCTACTACAACACCATCCTCTCCTTCCCCTTCATCGAAGAGCGCGGGGGTCACAGCCCCAACATCATCAATTCTCCCTCGCACCCGCAGTTCTTCCCAGACTTCCTCCCTCCCCGCCACTGGATTTCCCCCTTCTCCTCCCCGGTAATAAAATACGCAACCCTCCTCTACGCCGCAAGTTTCAAAACCCTCGCTTCACAACAGTCCTCCCGGGACATCGACCATATGCATATCACGCGGGAATACTTTTTACCCCGATACTACAAAGCGGTAAAAGAAGCGCTTTCCCAGAGAGCATATTTGGACTTATGCCACGGCAGTTACGCGATGTGTCAATATGCGTTTATCACGCCGGAAGTGGGCTTCGATCAGATTGCGCAATACGTGAAATATTTCCTCGCGAGTTTGAGAAAGGTGACGGAATCCCCCAATGGCGCGAGGATCGACCGGGGGGAATATTTTCGGATCAAGTGTATGTGCAAGGATGTTTTTTGTTGGTTGACTGGGATGATGGGGACGGACCCCTGCGCCGGCGGGGGGACGAATCTTACGACGACGACGACGGCGGACTCGGAGGACGCATCATTGTCGAAAGCACAGAAATTGTACTCCCTAGCAGAACTCTCGATCCCATTATTTCAATCCGAATTCATCACCGATCCCGCCATTCCTTCTTACCACCAGGAAGACCAAGATGGAATCCCGAAATGGATGCAAACAGCACATACATCCATAAACACACAACTCCTCGCCTACAGACTACAAATCTACATCTTCTTCCTACAAACCCATCTGCGTTCCCAAACCCCCTTCCCCTTCCCCCACTGGCTTCACCGGTTCTCCAGCACGATCCACGAAATCAGCCTCACTTTATCGCTAAACCCCGTCCTCCGCGCCCGCGTCGATCCTTCGCAATTATTCAAACTCCCTGAGCCCGAGGGGAGTACACTCGCCCCGCCGCACGGGAGACACGATTCCGCCGAATGGCAAGTATGGCAACCTGCAGTAATGGCGCACTATAAACTCTGCTGTAGGAGCGCAAACGGCCTCGGCGGGGGGGAAACACAGGTGGCGGAGGAGGGCATCAGGGGGTGTCGGGGGATTACGCCGAGGTGGCGCGCCGACGGACAAGGTGGTGTTTTGAGGATGAATTCTCTTTCGGCGTTGAGGTCTTTGTTTCTTGTTTGTTTATCCATTGCGGAGATGTATTCCGCTGAAGGTACACACCCAATTCCGAGGAGTGTTCGTGGAAAGATGACCCCGTTCGTTTCCCCCGCGCAGGGGCTGATGGTAGCAGTTTACTCGGACAAGATAAGGGGGGAAATAACCAAGGTATTCGATTTACAGCGGTACTTGCAAATCCGCTCAAAGGAGTGGTTGTTACGTCACTATGATCCCCGGAGTTGTCTTACTGCCCCGTTGAGGGAGGTGTTGCGTGTTGATGCAGGTGGATTTCTAGATTGTATGGGCCAGTTGAGGGATGATGGGGTTAGGAATTGCGCTAGTTGTGGGAGACATTCTTGTGAATATGTTGACATGGAGACCTTTCTTTGAATATATATTTTGGTAGTCCGACGCGGATGGGGGAAATGGGGATTTTGAGACGGAGTCATTCGTCGCGGGGGGGGGGGGATTACCTTGGAGTCGAAGTAGGATCTTTTACGGAGATACTTTGGGGGGGGAGATAAACTTTTATTAGGAAATATAATCAATATTTGTTTCCTCCCTTTGCAAAGTCCAACTATTGACAACTAGTATAATGCAATTTAACGAAGAACGTGCACACATATAGAATTGGGCCTATTATATCTTCCCAGCATCGAGCTTCTGTCTAAGTGGGATGACAAGGATAGGTCCGAGATGAATCGGCGGGCTTCGCCATATTAAAAACCGAGGTTAGCATACAGACGCAGGAGGTAGTAGTAGACTTGTGAAAAGAACTGACAGCAAGGGCGAGTAGAAAACATGGTCGGTAATGATGTTAAGTGCGTGGTTGACCGGACAGATAAAGACGGAATAGAAGGTGAGTGTGCTTTGTGTGCAACGGGTAAAGATGGAGGAACTGTAACCCAAGTGGCAGGTTGAATAAAGGTGGAGACATGCTTGGCTAGCGAGGGTACCACACTCGTATGTGGCGAAGGCTCGTATGGAGATGAAGGGTCTAGAGCATTGGAGGATGAAGCGGAAGGAGCGTGATTGTTGGCTGTTGAAGGCGAGTGCGAGTGATAGAGTGCGGGGTAGTGGCTTGAGATTCTAGTTGCTGATTCGAAACTCTAGTATCGGACCATTGTGGAGCAACCGAAGGTGACGAGGACTCCATTCAAAAAGCTGGAGTCATATTCTTTCAAAAGAACGATAATTTCTCGAATTAACTAGTCGCCGTTGGTTATTGGTGTATTCGAGCCCATGTGTCTCTGAGAGCTCCTTCGAACTGAGAAGGCCTGTTCGGAAACAATAGGTGGATAAAACGCTTAAAGGTCTTCGAATATCGCACCTCCGATTGGATTTACTGCAGTCTCTCGAGTGGCCGTCCATTGATCCGCCAAGCCCATGGGCTCCTCACCAATTGACGAGAGCTTCCATGAGTACTGCTCAATTTGTCCGAAGCCATGACAAGAAGATCACGGAAGTCGATTCGCCACTGGGACCTTTCAGAAGGTACGTTGCTGAGATGAACTACTAGTAGCGATCTTTTTGGTCAAAACCTTTGAGCCAGCCTGCCTTGGCAATTCAAGGCTTCGCCTCCTAGTTCCTATGCTAGGTGGAAATGGCGGGGGATTACCACACAATAACTCTCGCGTGCCGGCCCGTCTTTGAATTAGGCATGAACCCGACCCACTCAGTGAGTTTGGTTACCGAAAAATGTCGGCATTCACATAGAAAAATACCGATAGTTCACGGCTTCTGACAGCAACCAATCAACGGACTGTGCAACCACACAAGGGATTAAGGTTGATGGTCTTAGTCGTGGATTGGTGAAGCTTTTCCGTGAGGCTGTGCTGTTGCGCTTTTACGCTAGTGTAGATTTGGGTGAGCGAGAGATAGTACGTAAGGAAACCATGGTTCGAAGCGGTTGCATAATGAGGCATCATTTCAGAGAAGGATATTAGTGAGAGAGACGGCGGTCTATCAATTTAAACACATACCTAACTCCCTCAGAATTCCCACTTGGCATAGTGGTTAGGTAAAATAATACAGGGTTAGAGAAATGATGTGACATCAAATTGCGGATTCCGGAGTCCGGGTAAATCAAGAGTAACTACGAATAAACTATTGGAGGTTCATCTGCAACTTCTGCAAGGCTAGGGACTTTATTGCAGCTTGCGTGCCTTGATAACCCCAATACGTCTGCATAATTGAAGTCGCAATAACCAGGACCCCAAGAAAGGCGAAAACTATACTAACCCAAGTTGTATACCAGCTAAATCTGTCCCTGTATCCGGGCTGAAGTAGCTCGCCAATCTTCTGCGGCTTCCATTCTGCCATTTGCTTTTGAAGTACAGCAAAGTGTCCGCCATAGTTGTCGAAATGAGCGTACATTGGCACTTGCCCTCGAAAGAACATGGACCACTCTGGAATTACCACACATCTCCCCTTAGGGACACGCCGCTCTCCTCCGACTGTCCTTATCACCATATTGAATACCTTTTCATCTTCCGGTCCTTCTATTGAGGCAATGAAGAGTTTGGCATCATGCTTTCTGAAAAGATTCTGCGCGATTTTCTTGGACTCTTCATCGCGAGTGAATAGCAAGGCATATGTGTGTAGAATCTCGTCGTACATTTTTTCTGCATGAAGTTTACTTATCAGTATTTCCAGAGGGCAGGTAATACCTCCCCAGGGTGAGAAATTTGTACTTCATGAACGTATGGTGGCCTGGATATAACGGCTTCTCTCCAGCTTCCCAAAATTTTGGTCCCTCCCAAAACATCCTGAGTTTTCCTAGACTGCTCAATGTGAGGTGTTCCGACGGAAACGTCGATAACTCGATTTGATATGGACCCGAATTTATGAAATAAGCTTTCATTTCTTCCAATGTTCCCCACACCTGTGTCATTGCTCCGCCATTGCGATCGACTGGCGGTTTTCCCAGTCTTAATGCGTCAAGCCCAGGGAATTTGACTTCTTCTAGACGCGCGTGGGCAAGAGGTAGTGAGCCATGTGTTTTCCATTCGTCTCCCATAAACTGTATGACCACGCGCAATAGCAACACCGAACATGTCCGCGAGTAGCCCTTGAGATGCCCATTCCATATCGACGGACGGACTTGGAGATAGTGGGATTGAGAATAGGGGCGTTGGGAAATCTTTCAAGCAGTCTAAGAGCGGTCGTGGTTGAAAATAAGAATGGGCAAGATAAGTGATGAGCGAAATGATATCTCTCGCAACCCCTGCCATCGGCGGACGGTCTTCTCCCAGGATTGATGACGAGTAGTGCCGTGACCACAGTGTACAAACCACGTATTCCTCACACCATAATAAAGGCTCGATTTCTTCGGAAGAGCTGTAGTTGAATGGTGTCCAAGGAACATTTCGACGGACGTCTTCGACATCCACGTCAGCCTCAGTCCAGTCAGTTTTCAAGGAGTCAATACGACTCTTTGAAAATATCGCTCTATGCAGGATTTTTGCCATCTCCGGGTCCAATAACGTTATCGCCAAACGTCCGCCACGTTGAGTCTTTGCGGCATGTAGCGTTTCTCGAGCAAGTTTCACATCTTCTTGGGTGCCTGGGCCATAATTGATTCTGTAGAGAAAGTCTGTGTCCAGCCACACTGGAACAGCAACATTTTGCTGTTCTTTGACATCAGCCGCAGCAAAGAAAGGTGTACCATAACAAAGTCTCTGTTTCGCAACAACCCTTTTCATGCGGTTCAGAGTACCCGGCGTCGTGCCAACTGCGCGAATGTAAACGTCTCCCGATATCGTCTGAGGCATTTCGTTTTGTTCCAGGGAAGAATTTGTTTCCTCCCCTGGCGGTTGGAGTCGAGGTGCTGGAATACCGCCCGTAATAGGGTAATACACCGTCGGCGGGCGGTAGCGCCGATCAGTAAATTGGTCATTCTGAATGCCTTGCACATTCGCAAGCATGTCAGCCAGAATCCCTCGCTGCCCACGAGGGCTGGTAGGGTTGTCTGCTCCAAAGCTCGTAACCATGTCTTGCTTTGGGGACAATCTGAAATTTCTGTATGTGTGTTCCGAGATTCACCGTGTCCTTGTTTTTTCAGCAACTTTATTTAACCCGCAGTGAGCCTGTGCCGGCACCTTAAAATACTAACGTCATAAAATACCCAGACTCGGACTAACGCCCCATTCTAACTCGCTCTTGTTTGCCGAGCAACAACGATGGATCTTCAAGAAAAGCATCTGGCTGTCAATAGTACGGCCTGGGGCTTCCTAAGTCACTTTCACGGGGTCGAATTTGAAGTTGGTGACCTGTATTCAATGTCGAGCCTGGCTCCCACAGGCCATAAAAGATTGTTAAACGTCCTGGACAATGACCACGTACTAGCTCCTTAGAATGACGTTAACAGTTAGTGGTTTGAGTCCAATAGGTGGCCCAAACTTGGTATGTCTAGGGAGGATTTGCTGTCCACCATTGTTGACGAGAGCGTTCTGATGCGGGAAGGCTGCTGGTGGGGTGTCTCTGCAAAGGGAGACACCGATGAACTGGAGATTTCCTTTTGTGCTTTATCGGATCTCGTTACGATATTTCTGTCATCGGCTCCTGCAACCCTTCAAGAATACACTTCATCTGGACTGCACAAATTGTTGAAATGGTGGGCCAAGGCCAAAAGGCATGCCGCTCAGCAATTTTGGAGTTCGGGAGAGTCTTCCATCCCGCTTGTTCTTGTCGTGGGTGTTTTGAAGAGCAAACGTTTCGTGACTTGTAGTGAAACTTCAGCGCAAGGTGGAGAAGGGGCGCGCATCGAGTTACGGGGAAAGGTGAATGAAGCGGATGGCAAGTTGTTCTTTACTACCGAGTCTTCGTGGCATCTTGAGTCAAATGAGCTCAATCTTGTTATTCACGAAGCAGCCAAACAAGAGACCTGTGCAATGCTTCAGACCGCCACACGAATGTTTAGGGTGCCAAAGGAACTCAAAATGATGGCACAGCAAGTGTGGGAGTTTATCCTCAAATTGTAGTTCTGACGATAGTGCATATCAACTGCCAGGTTCTGTCCCATTAATATCGGCTTCGCGACCAACATTGCTTTCGTCATCACATAAGGCATGGGCTACTCAGCCACTAGCTCAGAAGTTACCGGAAACCTCACATGTTCCCTTTGCGATCTTCCCTGAGAAAGATCAACTTGTGCTTCGCGATGGATGGTCGCTTATTCGTGGCGATGAAGTGTTTTTCATGGAAGACTCGAAAACGTCTAATCAACTATCAGATATCGGTAACCATGTGACAGGCATTGCATATTAACGGTAGATCAAGCTGGGGTTTTTCTCAGTATATTTAATTCGGAATTAACGAGGATTCCTTATTATCCAACTACAACGAGTCTCACACAGGGGCAAAGTCCTAATCCCAGTCCATCCTCAGTACAACTCCTGCCAAATCCCCTTACTGGACCTCCATTGCGGCCTTCGTCAGTACTGTACCACGAAGATTAAGATTAGTATCAGATATGCCACCATTCGACATTATGAAAGCAATGAATGATGGTGGTTACATCGAGTGGTTCAACAATGCTTTTTATTTAAACAAAAGGATTTGATGGTAACTTAGTCTCGAGTATTGATTTGCGAAATGATTCTCAAATTAGCTTCGTTAATTGAATTGGGCCTGAACATCCAGAACACGACAGTCAGCCACGAGGGACTCCAGAAATAGTGTGGGTTCTGTTGAAGGATCCTGCGAAGTTAAAAAGATTCACTCAATCTCATTTATCATCTCAAGTCGCACTCCTAACTATATCATCCCGTCCCTAGACCCTTTGGGGACGCAGGGGACGCAGTGCGTCCCATTTTTTTAGTCCCCAAAGGTCAGTTCCCAAAGGGTCCGCCCAAATGCCCATAGCGTAGCTTAAGTGTTTATTCCTAACGAAGTTGGACATGTGGGTATTCGGAGAGCACTGGTTGGGACTATTGAGGGAGGGAAGAAGATTTTGAATGCTGCTGATGGAGCGCAACGAATCTAACATGACTCGAGGATGAGACCGTCGTCGAAGAGTTTGTGGATGGCGAACTTCGGACATGAAGAAGGTATTAAAACCTGAGTTGATGATGATCATGGAAAAGGGCAGAAGATAGGTAGAAATCTGTAGGGCGTGTGTCACTCCGTGTCACACGCCTTGTTGCAGTCGAGATTTGGCTTCACTGACGTGAGTTCATGGCAAAATTGCTTAGCCTTGATAAGGCGGGGTGGAAAGAAGACGGATGAAATACGGCATGCACAAGGGAGCATCAAAGCAATAGCCGTTAGGATCAAAGGTTATTCGTCCCGTCTGCGCCGCACACCGTCCACATATTCATCTCGACAAGCTTTATAACTTTCGGCAATTCAACAATGGTAAGCGTCTCGCGGTCAGGGGTCAGGCTGTAATCGGGAAAAGAAGGCGACAGAGTGCAACCGCGAATCTTCAGGACGCAGCTGGGCGAGCATTTCTGAGATGGCGAATTCTGAGTGATCCATGTGAAGGCGGGTCGGGAGGCCAGGATCGAAAGGACGGAGGATGGGTGCAGGGTCAAAACAATATTTGAGTTAAGCAAAAAGCTCCTGAGCGTCAAAGCGTTCGTTCTTGCGGAGCAGAGAGGTACGCCGGGCTGTAACACGGGAATATCCGTTGCTGATGCGACGAGAGAAGCTGATATCGGGCGGGCCATAATTGGCCATTTATCTCATCCTGAGGCCGCACTCGCTGGACAATTCAATTCACTATTCTGTATAGTCTTTTGTTCAATTCCTCTCCCATCATCATCGAATACTCCTGCCAAATATGTCCTGGTACTTGATTGGTAAGAGCCGCAATCGAACGAGGTAATGACTTCATATCACTGCATGAGAAGATAAGGTTTATAAGTTTTCTTTATATGATATGACTTCATGGG
>Ga0302325_10032780_pt1 | contig 10657 bp, 10 predicted proteins | sample Palsa_T0_2_FD_201948 | JGI IMG/M metagenome (GOLD analysis project Ga0302325, IMG submission 201948) | Peat permafrost microbial communities from Stordalen Mire near Abisko, Sweden - Palsa_T0_2 | ecosystem: Environmental > Terrestrial > Soil > Palsa > Peat permafrost | place: Sweden: Abisko...
CAGTAACGCCAAGCTCGGAGCCGTACCTGGGGGTGCTCATAAGCCACATTGCAAGCTCTCTTGTCAAGTTGACCAATTGATTGTCTCTCGCTTTGGTAACGATCATAACATTACGGACCGCCCTCTTCATGGGACGACGCTGCAGTTGTTTTGAGATTTCGCGGACACCGGTAGCCGTTGCTAGAAGTCGGGAGTGGGACATCCATTCGTTTCCCTGGATCTCTTCGAGGACTTTTCCGACATTAAGGACATCATCGAATCGTTCATGGTAGAAGCAAGGCGATTGCAGGGCAGCGAAGCGAGGTGTTGTTGGGGTTCCATTCCTCCCCGCGAGATCAGACAAGGCAGCTGACAACTTCTGGGAAGAAGCAGTCCCAGGTCGGTGGTCCATCTGTTTATGTGCGGCCATCATGCCGGGTAGGGACAAACTCTGTGGGTTGTGATTTCTGCCGGCCGTTGCCAATGCCTTTATAATTGTCTGCCTGGGTACGGACTCCACGGACAGGGCGTTCTTGCGATGCCCGAACACAGGTTTAAATGATTGAGAAAGCAACACGGGCGAAGATGGGAGGGACGCGGAGTCGCTCGGAGAATTTTGTCCTACTGTTGTAGCAGCGGAGAAGGAAGACTCGGACGGATCATTGTCAAGGTCGTATGAGTATCTCTTGGTGTTCAATGTTGCGAGCTGTTGGGCGGGGTGGTCGTGTCCACGCTGGAGCGATTCTCCACACTCGGAGATGCTGTTCAAGCCATTTGATTCTGTTGTTGCGAGAGAGTGAGCACCCGCAAATTCGTAAGGTGGAGATCCCTCATAGATGGAGGACAATTGAGAGTTGTGCGGATTGGTCAGTGCAGGGTGGATCGAAGTCGGAGAACGAATGTCAGCCATTTCGAAGGAGGCACCAGAGGCGAGAAAGTCGGGATTCGACAATTACTGATGTGCAGGGGCTCGGCGATAAGGTTAAGGTTTCCCGAGGCGGTGGAGGGTGTCGGTGGGACAGGAAACTCTCAGATGATGGCCCTGACTCCGAATTATCCGTGAGTCGATGCGAGCTACCGTGAGCGCGACTATGTTTCGAGGTGCGAGAAGATGCACTCGTCGCACCGACAGTCCCGTTGTTGCGGTTTGATTCGACTTGCTCGAGAGATGGGAATTAGATTGCGGAGGATTAAATACCTTGCCGCAAGTCGTGCGCTGGCGCAGACTTCAACCGAGTCGGGGTCAATGAGGTTTACCCGTCACACTGGGATGAACTATTGAAGCCATTGGGTATGTCAGCTGTTATCATTTGCGGGATGGTGAGGAGGGGAAAGAGTGTGGTCTTAGATAGAAAAGTTGATGGGGCCTTGAATCGAGCCAAATTATGACATCTCGTGGCGCAAGCCATTGAGCGAGGTACATGCACTACCCCGCCATCAAATCACAGCCATGCGGCCAGACACGAGACCTGATGTGCAAATATCTGGGGACGCAAAATATGGACTAGGACGTTATCCAGATGCAGGAGATGAACTTTACTTACTCGATCGAAGCTGTCACCTAAGCGAAGAGGGATGGATGCAGGATGGCGTGTGATATACTTCGTTACTCGTCCACAGAAAATTCGTGTATGCAGGTCAAAACTTTATGGATCGGCGCGTGTGCGGTGATGAGTGTGGTGACAGTGATGCTTTGCAGCTAGGACGAAATGAGTGTCTTGAGAAAAATATTTGGAAGAAAAAGTAATAAATGATCGACGCGGTTGGCGAAAGGGGTAATCTCGAGGATCTGTGAAATAAAAAAAATGCTTGGTCTATGGTCTATCGAATCGACGCCGGAAAATGCAGCAATGAAAAGTCTATGTGCGAGAAGGGTACATGGCAAAGGTAGAAGGTATAAACAAGTGCGAATGAAAGAGCAGCGTGTAGGCACAAGCTACCAGAGCTCTGCTTTGGAAGATGATAGCTGGTGCGCTGGGTCTGGTGAGGAAGACTGCAGAGCAATCTTGGTCCCGGACTCGAATCTGTCTTATAGGAGAAGTGTCAACCTTGGTCTTGGGCCCTTGGATTTTTCATATTTCGTAGGCGAGTTTCGATATATCCTCGTCCTAAAGACCACGGGCGTAACAAGCTAGCGTTTTCAGTAAGTGGCTGGCGACAAGTATCAGCCCGCCAGAAACGAGTGCACAGTGACAGCATAATGTTTAGAGTCTACGTGGCCAACAGGAGCCAGGTTTATGGCAGGGCCCAATGTGGACTGTACCTCCGGAGGATGAAACGCAGTTGCGGCCTTGTTATCTCTTTTCATCTGATAAGACTGAGGCTGGGAAAGCTTCAAGCACAGCTACAGAATCAGACCAACTCGAAGCGGCAGCCACCAACCCCATGTCTCAAAAATAGGAGGCTATCACGTCCTGAATTTGGCAATGTGTCAACATTTTTCCGCTTGTCGCAAGTTTGTTGTCAATGCTCGATGCTTATTGGGTTTGAGAGCTGATGAAACTTGGCCTCTTGTCAGGGGTTCAGATACTGGAAACAGCTCCAGAGCACCGAATTCTTGATACAGCCTAGCTGCCGCTCACAAATCCACGACTTTTCTTGCTCGCTCTATTTTTGTAAACAAATTCGGCAGACAAGGTCTCTCTTAGGGCTCGCGGTCCGGTCCTAGCTTTGAGGTTGTTTGAAAACTGGGTCGCCGTTGAGATCCTATAATCTTGGCATCAATGCATTCTCGCGCTACCAAGTCCCCCACAACTTGCTACCGCAATGGTCCTTATTGCAGAAGCTACCCGCTGGCAAGGGGAGCCGCGAAACGTCCGATAGTTGTAGAGATGCTAAGAGTCCTTAAGGCCGATCAATCTTTCCAGTGCAGATCGGCCGCGACCTTTGCTTGGAGCGTCGATTTGACAAACATCTGCATTCCTCCAGCCTGTCCTTCATCCTGCATTTCCTGATCGTCGCGCTGTTTTAAATCGTCGCAGCATATTGCTTTTCCAGCTTCATAGACCTCGTCCCAATCACCGATTGTAAAGCTCCCCTCACTTTCTGCGACCAATAAGTCTCCATGAGAGGTGAAAGCCAGCACGTGGATTGAACCCGCGCTTTGGGATTGGATGAGGGACGGATTTTGAATTATTCTCTTGGCAGGTCCGTCGGCCGTAAGAGCAAGTAAGACCGATGTCAGAGTCATAGAGAGGGGCATCGAAGCAGACAGTAAGGCTAGGATTGAGGTTTGAAAGAGTGCGGGGAGAATAGGTAGGTTCTGGATAGATTGGGTCAGTACTTATTCCACACGACCGGTTACATCTTCAAATACCGAAGCTGCCTGTACCAACTTGGACCCCGCATCCTCATTCTCTGGTGTGCTCGTGATCTGTAATGTGACCTGAATTAGGGTTCGCGGGAAATTGTGGATGAGGATGATTTGGCGGAGGGTGGACTGTATGATTGATTCTAGATGTCGCTCTCGCGTACCTAAAACAGGACAGGTTAGAGTGCCCACATGTGAGGAGCTCGAGACTGGAAAGACGGACCTCCAACTCCAGCGGCAGGTCGTACGATAATATCAACAACTGCCTCCTCTGGCAGCTCGTCGCGTCTCTGGACTTCAAGAGGGCCATTGACCGCGCCGATGACGGTGTAGCCATTTTGTGAAAAGGTCGCAGACCCATCTGCGCGATGCAGATGGGACAGGATTGCGGTAGGCTCCGCTGATGGCGCCATTAATGGTGATGGCTCTTGTTCACTTGCTCTGAATAAACTTTGAGATTCTTTGTCGGAACTTTTTAGAGTGATGACGCTAAACTGCGGGCCGCTAGCCCCACCGACCTGTGCGATCCCCTGCCAACTTGATAATGAGGCGCCCATTCTGACCTCACACTCGTACGACAACAACAAGATAGAAAATGCCTTCAAGCTCAGACGAAACTCTAAAAGAACGACCAGCTGGAGGCATACCGGATCTGCGAGACCGGTTGCCAAAGCTCACACCCCGGCGTCGAGAGCCTCCTCCTGCCAACCCGTTACCCGTCCCTGAGACTCCGAATCTCCCCCCGCCTCCAGAGCTGTCGACACTACATTTCAAGAAGCCAACAAGGCGTATACTCTCACCAAAAGATCACGAGCTATTTCTGAGCTCTCCCACATATAAGTTACTTCTGAGCTTTGTCTTCGGCCTCACGGACTCGGTTGTCGACACACCAGTCTCAGCAGTCAAGGACAGCGACCTCAGCCCCGCCATCACGAACATCCTCGAAATTTTAGACATAGTTGAAGATGTGGTCCAAAGAAGTCCACCCGAAGAGCAAGGCGACTCCCGCTTTGGCAATAAAGGATTCCGCGACTTCCTCGACCTAGTAGCGAAAGAACACACAGATTGGCACAGGCAGCTCGGTGTGAGCTCTGACGAAGCCATCTCCGAGATCTCAACATACTTCCTACAATCTTTTGGCAACCGCACAAGAATAGACTATGGCTCCGGACATGAGCTGAACTTTATGATCTGGTTGCTCTGCCTCTACCAACTCCAAATCATCACGCCATCCGACTTTCGCCCCCTCGTTCTCAAGGTTTTCACCCGATACCTCACTCTCATGAGGCAGATACAATCAACATACTATTTAGAACCAGCAGGCTCGCATGGTGTATGGGGGCTCGACGATTACCAGTTTCTTCCCTTCCTGTTCGGCTCCTCGCAGCTCCTGCACCACCCCTACATCCGCCCAATGTCCATACACCAGAGCCTCATACTCGAAGAATATGGAAACGATTATTTATATCTGGGACAAGTCAACTTCGTGAACAGTGTCAAGAATGTTGAAGGCTTAAGATGGCATAGTCCTATGCTGGATGACATATCATCAGCGAAATCGTGGTCCAAAGTTGAGGCTGGAATGAGACGTATGTTTGTTGCTGAAGTCCTGAAGAAGCTACCAGTCATGCAGCACTTTTTATTTGGATCGTTGGTCCCGGCGGTAGAGGATATGAGCATGGAAGAACTGGGAGTTCCGAGTGAGGAAGAGGAGACTGAGGGAGGAGAGGTTGTGGTAATGGTTGATGGAATGAGACATGTCCATCAAATGAACAGCTGGGGCGATTGCTGTGGTATTAAAGTACCTAGTAGTGTTGCAGCAGCTCAGGAAATGAAGAAAAGAATGGGCGGTGGTGCAGAAGGGCTCAGAAGAATACCTTTTGATTAGATATAGTAATTCAAAGCCTGGATTTCGGAAGACTTGTTTTAATGGCTGGACTTTTCTTCAATCACATATAAGTATTACTATTAACCTCTGTGTTAATATGCCAAGCCACTTTCAATATCAAAGGGAGGCCTTCGCAAGACCGCTCTTGTCACTCTGCAGCATAAGCACTCCAATCCATTCACAGACATATACAATTCATATTTCATTTTTCAAAAATTAACAGTCATAATAATGCAACCCATCCCAAGTCCTACCAATCATTAATAACCTTTGCTTTAACATACATACCTTTCGCCGGTCTGGCAGTAACGCCGCCCTTAATCACAACATTCTTCTCATCCAACTCCCTCTCATCATTCAGCTCGAACTCAAATCTACCAATCCAAGCAGCCAACAAACAGGCAAACTCCGCCGTCGCAAACCGTTGTCCAATACAACTCCTAGGCCCATGCAAAAATGTCAATAGAGAATAGTTGCTGTTGGCACCCCCGTTAGGGTTGTTGAGCCAGCGGTCTGGGTTGAATTTCCGGGCGTCAGGACCCCAGAGTTCTTCAGACTTGTTGATTGCCCATGGGATCATCAGGACACGGGTTCCTTTGGGGATTTTGTGCCCCAGGATGAAAGTATCTGTTGCAGCATCGCGGAGAGTGAGAGGAACGGGTGGGAAGTAACGGAGAACTTCACTGCAGACCGCCTGAAGATATGGCATGTTGTCGATTTGCTGGCTTGTGACGTTCTCGGCTTCATTGAGACTTGGGAGGTTTCCCCGGATTTCGACACGAAGTCGGGTCTGGACATCTGGGTTCAAGCAGAGCATGTAGATTGCCCAAGTCATTGCTGTGGCTGTGGTCTCATGTCCTGCTGCCAGGAATGTCATGAGCTGATCCACCAGATTTTCCTCGCTGAAGCCGCCGCTTTCTAAGGCGACGCTCAGGATGTCAATGTCTGTCAATTCGTGCTTCTCAAGCTTCTCCTTCTTGGCACGTATGAGTTGTCTGCAGGTGGACCTGATAACTGCTGCTGCTGCCTCGATCTCCCCGTTTCTCTTGACTGGTAGCCTGCTAACAAACCACATGGGCAAAAACAGCGTCAGAAGTCCAAGCAACGCAGCTTGGCGCGAAGGCTTGAATACCGTCCGGTAGGTCTTGTTGAGCACCGTATCGGGGTCACGAATGGCCCCAAAATCCTGGCCCAAGCCTGCCACGCCGATAATATCAAGGGTAGCTCTGCTTGCCCACTCTCCAACTTCTATCACTGCATCGTCATTTTCTACATCTGGCCGCTTTTGGAAGTCTGGAAGATCATCGTTCCGGATGCCGCCATCCTTTACCTGCTCCGTCATCGCCTGAACGGCCTCTCGAGACTTTTCCCAGAATAGCGGGTACAGATTCTTCACATGTCTGAATGCAAATGCCGGCATTAGATTTTTTCGTTGTGTCTTGTGCTCGTCTCCCTCCGCCAACAGAATTCCAATTCCAAGAAGTCTTCCCAGGCCGGATCGAAAATGTTCGGGCTTAACGAAATCATAGTTTCGGGTAACGAGGACTTCGCCGAGTGCTTTGGGGGAGGTGATCATAATGCGCTCTGAATTCAAAAGCCCCAAGTAGCGAATGATGCCTTCATTTGGGATATTGTTGACCCTGAAACCTCTCGTCAGCATTTAAATAAGTTCGCGCACCTGCCACCAATATTTACCATTCAACCATAGGCGCGCCAGTTGCCAGTGCTGATATTTGAGCAAAGTGTCCATTCCACCAACTACCGCCTGTTGGCGAGGGGAGATATCTCAATGACGAGAAGAATTTTGGGAACAGAATAATTTTCCAGAAACACCAAGCAGCGAAGCTCAGGACCCAGAACTGAACGAATGTGCCGACGTAGGAGGGCCGCGAAAACAGCAGTAGCTCTGGTTTGTATCCAACAACAATATAGGAAGATACAGCAGAAAAGGCCGTCACGGCTTTGAAGGGAATGTCTGACATGGCGATGCTCTCATGGGAGTGGTGGGATAAGGAAAGCCGGGCTGAAATTGAGACCAGCTAGGGGATAAATGGATGAGATGGGCGTTGTTGATAGTAATATTATTGTATTATTGCCGTCAAATACAGCTTCTCGCAACGTCTGCCTCTGTCGCGACACGATGTATCGAGGTCAATTGCCAGTGACATCTGCTTCGTGGGGGGTTTCAGAGAGTGGATCAGAGCACTTGGCGTGATCTGAAGATCGTGAACAGGAGGGAATGGAGTAGCCGCCAAAAGAGAAATCAAATGGGACAGAAGCCCAAGATATATACACAAAGAACGGAAGACTGCTGGGCGATGTGTAGGAGTAAATAGGTGGTGGAGAGTCAGTCGAGCATGCGCGCCAACTTCCAGCTCGCCGTATCGGGGTCGCAGGGATGCGTGATGCGAGCTTCACAATTGGTAGAGCGCCTTAGCCTGGTCGACTCGGGAGATCCCCAGTCCGAGCAAAGCTTTTCTTTGCGAGCTTTTGGCTTTTCCGTCTTGCTTCGGGTCAGAGACGGTATGGAGCGTGTGCAGCTTCGCACGCTCACCAGACACCGGCCGGTACAATTATCCAGCAACGACCCACGGGGAGTACAAAAACAGACCACCAGTTCGTGGAACCGTCTTCAGTTGTTCCTGTCGACTCACCATTTTCGTTTTCGCGAGGGCCTCGAGTTCCACCGAAGGTCGACCAGGGCAGGAGGTCGGAGGTTGACAGATTGCGATCAGCCGTAACTTAGCTTCAGAGGCAATCAATATGTACGAAGTACTGGTAGCAATAGGCGGTCAAGTAAACTCATCCACAGCCATGTGGCTGCAGCGCGTGGTGGTTACCTGCGATGGCCATCTGGTTGTCCACCAACGAGAGCAACGCTTTTTGAATCACGCATGAAAGGGGGACGGCCTAGTATCTGGCAACCAAGACGTCCTGAAGGCTGAAGCCAACACTTTTTCAAGGCAACATCAGATACAGTACTTGTTTGAGAAAGAGGCCAGAAGTTGCACGGCATGTGCATGCAGGTCGTGCCTCTTGGCCTCGTTTTGCAAGTTACTCGGTCTTGCGGTCTTCTGCAATATTAACTACTACTATGTGTCACCTTTGCTCTATCATATTTATGAGTCTCTCATGTGAGACTGCTTATACTTATACACCCAGATCTAGATCTTCAAATAGGTGGTAATTGCATGAAATGTATTGTAGTTGGACGGACAACGTCTTGAGCGGTGTCTTGTACCTACCTCTGCGGTATTGTATTGGGGCAATAATTCAATAAAAGTTTACTCACCATATAACCTTATGTGTATGAGACAAACCCCAAGAATACTCGAGCTTCTCCGATAGCATATCTGGTTGTAGTACACTCGGGCGCTGGGCGCGAAGAGAACCTATTCTGGAAATGCTTGCTCATATCTAATGCCATAGAGAAGGCTTTCAGAGCTCTTCCGGAAGCGCGGCACCACATTGACCTTTACTTCTCACAATCAACCCACAATCAACTACCGATCCTTCCACTTCAGGTTGTTTCTCGCAACGGCAGCAATCTTTCGTGTCACGTGAATCTCACCAGGCCGATAAAGGCTGATGTCACTCATAACCCCAATTGTTCCATCATCCTCTCCTTTCTTCATAAATTTCATAAGCCCGGTCTTGTTTTCGGAACCGATCTGACTAATATGGCGCCTTTAGCAACTGTGGGTATTCTGTCGATTGGAGACATGGGAATGGGAATTGCCAAGCTCCTCATTGCTCACAATTATCGAGTGGTCACAAATCTTGACGGCAGAAGGTAAGAGTACTTGCTCCTTTCCTCGCATCAGATCGTGGCCACGGTTCAAGTTTTGAAACGCCAATAGCTCCTTCACTCCAGCAGTTGTCTGAATGTTCGAACCTTAAGCTTAAAGTCAAAGCACATCTATTTTATAGTTTGGACTCAGTCGATTTGTGAAATAATTAGGAGAGACAGCTCTAACAAATTACACAACACGCACAAGGTGCTGAAACCTCATGGAAGAATTTCACTCAAAACGATTGTATAGTTCAAGATTAGTTTCTTGCTGCAAACTGCTTCTTGCGAGTCTTTGAGTCTCTGCTCTCTGTAAGCTCCCTTCGAACCCCCACTCTCTCCTGTGGCGGAGTGCTTCATGCTCTATTCGATGCCTTATCTTGTGTCATTTTAGCTCCAATGACGCTGACTTTTTTCCAGCGAAGGCACCCACACTCGTGTGTCAAGAACTTCTATCGAGGCTCTTCCCACGGATACATCCCTGGTCACAGCCTCAGACTACATTCTTTCCATTGTCCCTCCCCGTGACGCGCTCGCAACCGCAAAGCGAATCACAACCGCCTTCATCACCCTCCCTACACCCAAACCCGGGCCGCTCTACTACATAGATCTCAACGCCATATCACCTCGTACCGCCCGCTCAATTGCCGCCCTCTTTACCACCAAGACACCGGAAATCAAGTTTCTGGACGGCGGCATAATCGGCGGTCCTCCCTCCCTCAAAGCCTCATCTGCCCCCCAAACAACAGTCTCTACGCACCCTTCAACCACACACACCTGGTCCCGTCCCTCAATCCCCATCTCAGGCGCTCACCCCCTAACTTTCTCCCCTATCTCCGGCACCCACCTTCAAGAAACCTTAAACATCAAGCACATAGGGAACGAAATCGGGCCCGCAAGCGGCCTGAAATGCTGCTTCGCATCCACAACCAAAGGCTTCACGGCCCTCTGCATCCAGTCCTTCACCTCCGCGCAATCCCTCGGCGTCCTCCCCTACCTCCTCGATGAAATGGAAACTCGTCTCCCAGGCATGTACAAATCCGCGAAGGGAGGATTGACAGCCATGCCACCGAAAGCGTATCGATGGGTTAGGGAGATGAAGGAGATTGCGATGTGTCATGATGATGAGGGGGGCTTTCAGGGGGAGGGAAAGGGGATTTTCGATGGGGTTGCGGAGGTGTATAGGAGTGTTGCTGAGGAGACTGTGTTGGGCGAGGAGAAGATTGAGAAGAGGAGGAGGGGTTTGAGTGTGGAGGATGTAGCGGAGTGCATGGGAGAGGGGTTGAAGAATAAGAGGAAGAAAGTTGAATAGGGGGTGGGTCATGTGATCTTTGCTTTCTGAAGCTGAGAACTTGGCTGCGGGAGGATCATTAGGATATGAGAGACTTGGCGGTTGTTTTTAGATTGATGGATTCCGAGCGATGTCGTGCGACTCCGCGTAGAGGCAGCCTCGTTTCCTAGATATTGATTCTTTGGGCACGGCATCGTCGAGTGTCGTACAATGGTGGTTCTTTTCTTGGACACAAAATGCTATTTTCCCTCGGTTCAACTTAAAAGTTGAATATATCCGAAATGACGCAAAAGAATTCAGGCGCATGGCAGGATCAATTTGGACTCGAGATCAGAGAATGTTGGATAAGTATGTTTTATATTTACAAGAAAGTCTATTTTTATACAGGGTATCCCAATG
>Ga0302325_10032781_pt1 | contig 10657 bp, 8 predicted proteins | sample Palsa_T0_2_FD_201948 | JGI IMG/M metagenome (GOLD analysis project Ga0302325, IMG submission 201948) | Peat permafrost microbial communities from Stordalen Mire near Abisko, Sweden - Palsa_T0_2 | ecosystem: Environmental > Terrestrial > Soil > Palsa > Peat permafrost | place: Sweden: Abisko...
CTATAACCAGCAACGGTCCGGGCGAGTTCTCGGGTTGGGTGCGGCCGCTCGTCAGCGCGCTCTACCGGCTCGCACCCGATACCGACGTTACGCTGTTCTTCGTTCCCGACGACTACGCGACCGGACGTGAACCCGAGGTTGCGGAGCGCATGTTTCCGCGCGCGCACGTCGTCGGGCCGAAGGGTTACCTGCGCTTTGCGCTCGGGCGGCGAATTGCGGGCGTGCCCGAGCGCGTGGATGTCGTACAGTATCTCGGCGGGGATCTGATGCACGCCGCTCGCGTTCACGCGCGCATGGGAGGGTCGAACCGCTCGTACAAGTTCGCGCGTAAGAACTTGCGCGACAAGCTCGATCGCGTGTACGCCGTCGATACGAAGAACGCAAACGAACTCATCGGCCTCGGTTTTGCAGCCGAGCGCGTTCCGATCGTCGGCAACCTCGCGGTCGACGGCGCGATGGGAGAAGCCGCCGGCCTGTTCACGCAGAGCGCGCGCGAAGCGCCGATCGAACCGGGCGGTATCCTTGTGATGCCGGGCACGCGGCGTCACGAAGTCGCGAACGCATTGCCCTTCTTCGTACAGATGGCGGTGCGCTTGCGCGAGCAGCGTCCCGACCTTCGCGTGGCATTCGCCGTCTCGGCGTTTACGAGCGATCACGAGCTGGCACGCGCGCTCCTGCGCGGCGGCCACCGCAACGTGTGGGGAGCGCGCGGGACCGTCGTGCCGCTAGGCCCCGGGGTGGGACTCGCGCCGCTGGGGGGCGGGGAACCGTTTCCGGTCGTGCGCGACGCGATGCGGCACGCCCCGGAAGCACGCCTGGTCGTGACGTTACCCGGCACCAAATGCATCGAGCTCGCGGCGCTCGGCGTTCCCGCGATCGTGTGCACGCCGCTCAACGCGCCCGAGGTCGTCGTGATCAACGGACCGCTGCAGTACCTCGACCGCCTGCCGTTCGCCGGGACGTTTCTCAAACGCGCGATGGTCGTCGTCGTCGACTCGCGCTTCCCGTTCACCGCGCAACCGAACATGGACGCGGGCGAAGAATTGATGCCGGAACTACGTGGCACGCTAATGCCGGCCGCGGTCGCGCGCCGCGTCGCAGCGTACGCCGACGACGCACCCGCGCGTGCCGCCGCATCGGTGCGCTTACGCGAGCTCTACGCCGATCACGCCGGTGCCGCGGAGCGCATGGCCCGTTCGCTGCTCGAGGCGAGCGCTTGACGCGCGGACGCAGCGGGAAGCGCCGGCGGCGGCGAAGCGTGCGGCATGGCTAGCGGACCGGATTGGGGTCGCATTTCGGCAATATTCGGCATCGTCGCTTCGGCCGGCGGTGTGGCCGGGTTCTTTTTCTCGCCCGACACGCAGCGCTGTACGGGGCTGCGCGGCGAGTACCGCGGTCACCCGTTCCGCGCGCTGCGGCACTGCACGGACAGCACGCTCGGGCTCGCGACACCCGCGGCGGATGGGGCATCCTCCATCCCGGCCGTGGGGCCGATCTCGGCTGCGACCGCGCTCGCTCGCGATCCGAACGCAGGCGATCCGCGGGCACTCGGCGGCACGCATTGGGTCTTCTACAGCGGCAGCAATAAAACGTACGTTACGTTTAATTCCGACGGGACCGTGACGTTCTCCGATCCCGCATGGGGAGCGGGCGGCGTCTGGGAACTTGCCGGGACGCGCGGCGTTGCGTTTCATACCGATACGTACGACTTCGGCGGAACGGTCGGGCGCGGCGTCCCCGACAGCTTCGAGGTGGCGTACCACCATTTGGCGCAGCCCGGCGCGCAAAAAAGCATGACGCTCACACGCGTGGGGAGCCTGTAAGCCGATCGCAGGTAGCTTCTCGCTCGTCATAGCGACGAAAGACCGCGCTGCGTTCCTCAAGCGCGCGTTCGAATCGATGGTCGCGCAAGCGGACGCGCCGTCGTTCGAGGTCGTCGTCGTCGACAACGGATCGACGGACGCAACGCCCGAGGTCATTCGCGAGGCGGGCGACCGGTATGCCTTCGACGTCCGAGGCGTGAGCGTTCCCGAACCCAATCGCAGCGCGGCGCGCAACGCCGGGATCGAGGCGGCGCGCGGAGAGTTCGTGTTGTTCGTCGACGACGACGTGTGGCTTCCGCCGCACTTTGTCGCGGCCCATGCGGCCGCGCAGAAGACCGATGCACCGCTCGTGGTGTCGGGTCCGATCGTCAACGTCCCCGGCTACGATACGCAACCCAAGGCATCTGCCGCCAACTATTCCGGCGCGTTCTTTTGTACGTGCAACGTGTCGGTGGCGCGAACGGCGCTGCTCGCAGTCGGCGGCTTCGATGAGACGTTCAACCTTTATGGGTGGGAAGATACCGAGCTCGGCTTGCGGCTGCGGCGCCACGGCGCGCGACACACGTTTGCCTGGGATGCGTATCTGTGGCACATTAAGCCGCCGCAGGTCGAGACGCTCGATACGGTGCTGCAGAAGACGGTCGAACGCGCGCAGATGGCCGCGCGGTTCCTGCGCAAGGATTCGAGCATGCGCACGAAGCTCGCGACCGGCGCGTACGGCTTGAACGTCGTGCGCTCGACGGTGCTCGCGCCCGCGTGGTCGCTCGACGGTTATCGGCGCATGGCCGAAAACGAGCGGGCGCCCGAGGCACTGCGCGCATTCGCGCGCGCCCAGTTTCTCGACGGCTCGTACATGACGGCCTTGCGCCGCGCACTCGCCCACGCGGGACCGTGAAGGTGCTGCTCGTGCGCGCCGATGGAATCGGCGATGCACTCGCGTGTGCGCCGCTCGTCGCCGCGCTGCGCGACGGCGGCCATACCGTCAGCGCCGTAATGGGCACGGGCAACCGCGACATCTTCGCGCCACGTACGTTTGAAGCCGTGCACGTTCTCGAGCGCATTCCCTGGCCACGCCACGGTTCTACGCCGGATAGCATTCGACGGGCACTGGCCGAGGTTCGTGCCGCGCGGTACGACGTCGCGCTGATTGCCTCCGAAGAAATCGAAGCGTTTGCGTTCGCGCGCGATGCGCGGATTCCCGAGCGAGCCGGTTTCGTGAACGGCTTTGAGAAGCCGCTCAAAACGCTGCAGGTGCGCTCGCTGCTGACGCGGGCGATCGTGCGGCCCGCGTCGGCGACGCGGGTACGCGAGCACGAAGTCCAGACATTGTTTCGCTTGGGCACCGGCCTTACGAACGAATCCGCGGCAACGACCGATCCGCAGCGGCTGCGCTCGCTGATCCTCGAAGAGCCCGTCGCGCCGAGCGGCAGCATCGTCCTCCAGGTGTCCCGAAAGCTCGCAAAGGACGGGCTCGATATCGCGACATACGTTGCGCTCGCACGCGAGCTCGCGGAACGGGGGGAGCGCGTCGTTGCGCTGGGCGATGACGGGGATGCCGTGGCCGAGGTCGCGCGCGGCGGCGGCGCCGAAGCGCGCAGCGATCTGCTCGCCGCACAATGGAAGGCCGCGATCGCGGGTGCCCGCGCGATCGTCACGCCCGATTCCGGCGCCGCGCACGTCGCCGGGATGCTCGGCGTTCCGTGCGTCGATTGCTTCCCTTCCCGCGCGGCGACGCCGCACGACATCGTCCGCTGGCGGCCGTGGCTTCCTCCGTATCGTACCGTCGTGCTCGCGCTGCCACACGATCCGGCGAAGACCGCAGCCACCCTCAGCGCCGCGACGGCCGATCTTCTCCGATGAGCGAAGGGCGTAGCGGCGCGCTCGTGCTTTGTACCGGCGGCGGCATCGGCGACGTGCTGCTGGCGACGCCCGTTATGCGTGCGTTACGCGGGCGCTTCGGGCGCGTCGTCGCGCTGACGTCACCGGCTCAGCGCCCCGTGCTCGCGCAGAATCCCGATCTCGATGAGGTGTGGACGGACGACGTAGCGTTTTCGGCGCAGGCCGCGCGCATCGCGCAAGCGGGATTCGCTGCCGCGGTCGTGACGTGGGCGACCATGCGTTCGGCCGCGCTGCCGTACGCGGGACGCGTGCCGTTGCGAGCGGGGCAAGCGCGGCGGCTCTACTCGGGGTTGTTTAACCATCGCGTCGTCGTGCGCAGCGAACTCGGCGATCGCACGACGCATTGGACGCAGATCTTGCTCGACTTTGCGCGCGCGCTCGACTGCGACGTTGCAGACGCGACGCCGACCTTCGTCGTGCCTGACGCAGCCCGCGCTTCGCTCGCGCGAACGCTCGCGGACACCGGTGTCGCCGGACCCTACATCGTGCTCCATCCGACGCGTGCGATCGCAGCGGCGGCCGGACGCTGGCCGACGACGCGGCTCGCAGAGCTGGCGCGGGCGATCGCGGGCGAGTACGGCGTGCGCGTCGTCGTCACCGGAAGCGGCGACGATCGCGCGATCGCCGAGCGCGTCGCGAGCGCCGGCGGTGCGGTCTCGCTTGGCGGCCGCACGACACTCGCGGAGTTCGGGGCGCTCGCCGAACGTGCGCAGGCGGTGGTCGCAATGGATTCCGGACCGATGCACCTGGCCGCGGCGGTCGGCGCGCCGACGCTCGGCATCTTCGCATTGCAGTCCGACGAGCCGCAACGCTGGGCGCCGCTCGGCCCACGGGTCGCCGTGCTCGGCGCGACCTACCCGTGTCCGCCCGCGCACCGCAAGGAGACCTGCCCGAACTTCGCCTGCGTCGACGCGATCGAAATCCCCCGCGTGCTCGCGGCACTGAACGGGTTGGCCCAACCCAAAGCCGAAACGCCCGGTCATGGGAACGCCGGACCCGTCGAGTTCTAAGCGGGACGCAGTTTCGGTGCGCGCGACCATCCAGCTCTGCACCTATAACCGCGCACACCTGCTCGAGCGCGTGCTCGACGCCTGCTTCGAACAAACCGTGTCCGCCGACGCCTACGAGGTCGTGTTGGTCAACGACGGCTCGACCGACGCGACGCCCGCGGTCATCGCTGCAGCAGAGCGGCGCGCGCCGTGTGCGTTCACGGTGATCAACCAAGCGAACGCAGGGCTCGCGCGCGGCCGCAATGCCGGTATCGCGCGCGCTCGTGGCGAGCGCATCATCTTCATCGACGACGACGTCCTGCCGACGCCGGTCTTCGTCGACGAGCACCTCCGCTCGCACGCGCAGTATCCCGGGGCGATCGTGCGCGGTGCCGTCATCAACACCGAAAGCTTCGAGCGGCTGCCGACGCCGACGTGGACGATCGCGAACTACTCCGGCAATTTCTTCTGGACTTCAAACGTGTCGCTGCCGCTCGCGACGCTCGCGCGGGTGGGGAACTTCACCGAGGGTTTTCGCGAGTATGGTTGGGAGGACATCGAGCTCGGCATGCGCTTGCGCGCGGCCGGCGTCAAGGGCGTCTTCAACCGTTTCGCCGTCGCATTTCACTACAAACCGCGCCCGCGTGCGGGCAGCGTCGAGGGCATGCTGCGCCAAGCGCGCGCGCAGGCACGCACGGCCGTGCAGCTGCGCGAGTTGCATCCGCACTGGCGCGTGATTCTCGCGACCGGCGACGATCCGGTGCAACGCGGATTGCATCACGCCGCGCGACGGCTCGGTGCGTTCTCGCGGCTCGAACGTCGCGTCGGCGATCGTAGCGCCGACCGGGCGCTCTCGAACCGCGAGCTCGCCGCGGCACGTGCGCTCGCGCGCGAAGCGTATTTCGACGAACTCGATCGGGCGCGCGCCGCCGCACGAAGCGAATGAACATCGTTCTGACGCGGCTGGATCGCCTCGGCGATCTCATCCTGTCGACGCCGGCGATTCGCTCGGTGCGCGCCTCGTGGCCGGACGCGTACATCACGATCGTGTGCAGCCGCTACAATGCCGTCGTCCTCGAACGCAATACCGACATCGATTCGGTCACGGTCGTGCCGCCCGGCGTCTCGCCCGCTGCGTTCGGGCGGCGCTTTCGCGGCAAGTGCGACCTTGCGATCGCGCTCGCGCCGTGCGCCGCGGATTTCGCGCTCGTCGGGGCGACGCAGGCTCCGATTCGCGTCGGCTATACCTACGTTCGGCGCTATCTCGCAAGGATGAGCGCCCGCCTGTATCTCAATCGCATCGCGATCTCGGAAGCCGACCCCGCGATTTCCGAACGCGATCCGGACTATCGCGTCCGCCACGAAGTCGAGCAGATCCTCGAACTCGTACTGCTCGCCGGCGGGACGGAATTCGTTGCCGATCTCGTCGTACCGATCGAGTCGGTCGATCGCATCGCGGTCGCGCACGTTCCGGAGGGTGGGATCGCGTTTCATCTCGGCCCGCGCTGGTTCTCCGAGGGCAGCACGCTCGAGAGCACGCTCACGCTATTAGCGTCGCTGCGGCAGTTCGGGCTTCCGGTCGTGGTGACGTACGGGGTCGACGTGCTCGAACAAGCTGCCGTCGTGCGCGCGTCCGGTGTCGCCGACGCCGTCGTGGGAGGGCTGGCGTTTTCGCAGTGGGCGGCCGTCTTTGAAAAGAGCCGGCTCGTGGTGACCGTCGACACGGGTGCGACTCACGTCGCAAGCGCGACGCGCAGGCCCACCGTCGTCCTCTTCGAACACCGGTACTTTCACCTGTGCTCGCAAGAGTGGTCGCCATATCGCGTTCCGGCGGCTTGCCTCCGCAAGCCGGCCTCCGAGGACCCAGAGGAACTGGCGGCCTCGCGCGCTTCGATCGTCGCAGCGATCGGCGAGCTTCTGGAGACGCGAGCGCCCGTGTCTCTGCCCCGATAGTAGATGATACCTGAAATTACCGTCGTCATTCCAACGTACAACCGCATCGATACGCTGCGCCACGTGATCCCGTCGCTCTTGCGCCAGGATATCCGCGACGAGTTCTACGAGATCGTCGTCGCCGATTCGAATTCGAACGACGGTACCGCTGAGTACTTGGCCGAGGTGGCGCGCGAGCATCCGCGCGTGCGTCATCTGCCCGGGCCGTACACCGGGCGCGCGATGGCGCGCAATGCGGGGATCGAGGCGGCGCGAGGCGCTATCGTGATGTTCACCGATGCCGACATCATCGCGTCGAGCGATCTGGTCTCGCGCCATCTCGGGCACCACAGAGCGCGCAGCGGAATCGCCGTCGTCGGCATGGAGTTGCAAGTCAACACCTACGAAGACTACGAGCGGCTCCACTCGCAGCCCCAGGAGCGCCGGCCGCTGCACCCCTCCTCGCGCAAGCGTTTGTCGTGGCTGTATTTCCTCACGGGCAACGCTTCCGTGCGAAAGAGCGATCTCGATCGCGTCGGCCGCTTCGATGAGAACTTCACGGGCTACGGTCACGAGGATCTCGAACTGGGATACCGGCTGCAAAAGGCAGGCATTACGATCGTCTACGATCCGCACGCGATCGACTACCACTGGCACCCGGTGCCGTATGCCGAGCAGAAGCAGAAGATGGCGCTTGCCGGCAAGTCGACGGTGCGCTTCTTCCGCAAGCATCCGTCGTTCGGCGTGCGCTCCCAACTCGGGATGACGCCGCTGTCGCTCGGTTTGCACAGCGTCATCGCGGCGAATCCCAAGCTCTTGCGCTCGCTCGAACGCGCGGGCTCCGCGCGACCCGGGCTTGCACGCACGATCGTCTATCAGTACCACTACGTCACCGGCGTCAAAGAAGCGCTCACACAGTGACGGCCACGCGCTTCTCTTGCGGCGGGCTCGCTGCGGGTGACGCCGGGACGCTTGCGGATCTGCGCGGCTGGGTCAATCGCCGGCGCGATCACGGCGGCTTGATCTTCATCGACGTGCGCGATCGCGATGGGATCACACAGATCGTCTTCGATCCGGCGGGAGAAGCCTTCGAACTCGCGCAGTCGCTGCGCAACGAAGACGTCATTGCAATCGTCGGCGCCGTGCGCGCGCGACCTGCCGGAACCGAGAACTCGAAATTGCTGACGGGCGCGATCGAAGTTGCGGTCGAGCAGCTCACCGTGCTCTCGCGCTCGGTGACGCCACCCTTTCCGGTCAACGCCGATGCGGACGTCGATGAAGCGCTGCGCTTGCAGTATCGCTACCTCGACCTGCGCCGGCCCCGGCTGCAACGTAACCTGACGATCCGTCACAAGATCGTCAAGGCGATGCGCGATTTCTTCGACGAGCGCGACTTCTTGGAGATCGAGACTCCGAACTTGATCAAGTCGACGCCCGAAGGGGCGCGCGATTATCTCGTGCCCAGTCGCGTCTTTCCGGGTTCGTTTTACGCGTTACCGCAATCTCCGCAGCTGCTCAAGCAGATCTTGATGATCGGCGGCCTCGGGCGCTACATGCAAATGGCACGCTGTTACCGCGACGAGGATTCGCGTGCCGACCGGCAGCCGGAGTTCACGCAGCTCGATGTCGAGATGTCGTTTGTCGAACAAGACGACGTCATCGCGATCATGGAGGACTGCGCGGTCTACGTGTGGCGCAAGGCCCTGGGCCTCGAGATTCCGCAGCCGATCGAGCGGATCGCTTACGCCGACGCGATGCGGCGCTTCGGGAGCGACAAGCCCGATCGCCGCTTCGATCTCGAACTGCGCGACGTCGCAAGCGCGTTCGCCGGGACCGGGATCAAGTTCTTGGCGCCGCACGCGAGCGATGCGGGCAGTCGCATCGTTGCCGTCCGCTATCCCGGAGGAGCGGCGCTCTCGCGGCGCGATTTCGACGCGCTCACCGAGACCGCGAAAACCTTCGGCGCGGGCGGACTCATTTGGGTGAGCTTCGGCGACGACGGCTGGAAGTCGTCGATTGCAAAGCTGTTGGACGATGCGACGGTCGAGCGCCTGCGCGAGCAGAGCGGGGCCGAAAACGGTGACGCGATCCTCATCGTCGCGGGTCCGAGCGCGCAGTCGAGCGACATCGCGGGGCGCTTGCGGCTCGACATCGGCGAGCGGCTTGGTTTGCGGGATCCGTCAGCTTTTGCGTTTTGCTGGGTCGTCGGCTTTCCACTCTTCGAGCGCGATGCCGAAACGGGCGCCCTCGCGCCGACGCACCATCCGTTCACCGCACCGTTGCCGGGACAGGATGCGTTGCTCGACACCGATCCGCTCGCGATGGTGGCGCAGCATTACGACCTGGTTCTCAACGGAACCGAGCTCGGGAGCGGTTCGATCCGCATTCATGACGGCGCGTTTCAACGCCGCATCTTCGCGGATGTGTTCAAGCTCGCGCCGAGCGATATCGACGATCGTTTTGGCTTCTTCATGGAAGCGCTGCGCTACGGCGCGCCGCCGCACGGCGGTATGGCGTGGGGCCTCGACCGGATCGTGATGCTCGCGTGCGGCGAACCGTCGATCCGCGACGTGATTGCGTTTCCGAAAAACCAAGCCGGCCGCGACTTGATGCTCGACGCGCCGTCCCCGGTCCCCGCGCAGTCGTTGCGCGATCTCAACATCGAGCTGCGTCCTTGTCACGGTGAGCGGAGCCCTACTCGCCTCCGCTCACCGTGACAGGTTAGATATGCAATCCGAGGCCGACGTACGGACTCGTGATCGAGGTGTTGGACGGCGCGTTCGTCTTGGCGGTGAAGTGTTCGCCTTGATATCCGGCCTCGAGATACAGCGGCGACTTGCCGAGATCGAGCGTGGCGCCCGCGCGGAACTTGAGTACCGAGTACTGCAGCTTGACGACGCTGTCGGAGAGCCCACCCAAGTAGACCGACGACGGGAAGGAGTAGTTGCCGCTGATGCTCGGGTAGTACCAAACGTTTCCGTCGAGCGAGAACGGCTTGTCGAGATCGGGCAACTTGTCGACGCCGAATCCGAAACCGCTCAAATCGGGGTAGCCGAGGTAGTTGTACTGCTTGCGATAGTACGCGCCGCCGACGTAAACGCGCGGAGCTGCGACTTGGAAGCCGAGCCGGATGTCGAAGTCGCTTTCGGTAGCCGTGAAGGCCGGTACGTATGCTTGACCGAGCCCGTTAAACGCCTGCGTTTGTGGGAATCCGACGACGGTGACGCAGCCCGGATCGCCCGGGCTCGGACAGAGTCCGGGCTGGTAGTTCGCGTCGTTCCCGCTGACGGTATTGCAGCCCGTGCTTCCCGGGGCGCAGACGGACGCTCCTAGAGCCGAGTTGTGCGCATAGCGCACGCTTCGGAAGTCCATTGCGATCATGCCGCGCTCGGAGCTCGTGATCGGAAACTCGAAAGCGCCATTCACGCCGAAAGCGCTATTGGCTTTGTTGCCGGCGCTGAGTTCGTTGTAGACCGAGGGTGAGATATCGTAATCGCCGGCGACGAACGCTTCGTACGCCTGCGGTTTCACGGTCGGTGCCGCGGTAGGAGCGGCGGTGGGCACCGGCGTCGGCGCTGCGGTTGCCGGCGGCGGAGGCGGGGTTGCCGGTGGCGGCGTGGGCGACGGCGGAGCCGCGTTGTAGCGCACCACGACGACCCGCTTGTCGGCGAGCCATTGCACGTACGCGCCCATGCCTTCGGCGATCACGCGCAGCGGAACGACGAGCGCACCTTTGTACATCTCGGGCGGCACGTCGAGCGGCCGGTCTTCGCCGTTGATCGTCACGATCGGTTTTCCGACGGTGACCTTAACGTCGGCTCCGGGCTTCGTGACGATGACCATCTTCTTATCAGGATCGTAGGTAACGGTCGCGCCGGTTTGCTCGAAGAGCGAGCGCAGGGGCACCAAAATCGTTCCGCCTCTGACGATCGCCGCGAGCACGCGGTTGTCGCGCTCCTTATCGGGCGTCGCGTAGACGTGATGATCGTTGAAAAGGATCGGAATTTCGCCCGA
>Ga0302325_10032782_pt1 | contig 10656 bp, 8 predicted proteins | sample Palsa_T0_2_FD_201948 | JGI IMG/M metagenome (GOLD analysis project Ga0302325, IMG submission 201948) | Peat permafrost microbial communities from Stordalen Mire near Abisko, Sweden - Palsa_T0_2 | ecosystem: Environmental > Terrestrial > Soil > Palsa > Peat permafrost | place: Sweden: Abisko...
AACATCAAGGCAAGCGCCAACCAAAGCAGTGAAACGTTCGATTGACGGGGGCGAGGCGCTGCTGGAGGCTTTCCAGGCCATCGGCGCCGACTACATCTTCTGCTGCTCGGGATCCGAATGGGCTCCCGTGTGGGAAGCCGTCGCCCGCCGACGCTTGGACGGCGAGCCTGGCCCGGAGTACTTGGATCTCTGGCACGAGACCGTCGCGGTGGCGATGGCCACGGGCTATGCGCTCGTCACTCAGCGGGCGCAACCGGTGCTGCTGCACGCGGGCGCGGGCTTGCTACAGGGGTCATGCGCGATTCAGGGAGCTCTGCTGGCGAATGCAGCCATGGTCGTATTCTCGTCGGAGTCCATTACATATGGCGAGCGCCCAGGTCAGGATCCGGGCTCACAGTGGTACCGCAATCTGTCCGTCGTCGGCGGACCGCATCACCTCGTAGCCGGCACGTTCAAATGGTCTAACCAAGCGCCCACGATCGAAACATTGTTCGAGATGGTGCTGCGGACCACCGAACTCGCGCAGCGTGCGCCGGCTGGCCCGTGCTATCTGAACGTGCCAGTCGAAGTACTTCTCGATCCCTGGAGCCGTCCGGTTCAAAAGCGCTCGCTCGCACCACTCGGCCGCAAGATCAGTCCCGACGAGGAAATCGAACAGTTCGCCGAGCGCCTGTGCCGAGCCGTCAATCCGGTCGTGCTGACCGAAACGGCTGGGCGCGAGAGCGCCGCCTACCGAGCGCTGATCGAGTTGTGCGACCTGCTCGCCGTGCCTGTCATCGAGTCGCAGGGCGCCGTCAGTTCGAACTTTCCTCGTTCGCACCCGCTCCACCTGGGCTCCAATGTAGAGCCCTTCAATAAGACGGCTGATCTGGTATTGCTCGTGAACTGCAGGGCTCCCTGGTATCCGCCGAGCGCTGGGCCACCCGGAGCTGCGACAGTCGTCATCGATGAAGTGCCGCAGCGACCCTATATCGTCTATCAGGTACTGCATGCCGATCAGTATCTGGAGGGCGCCGTGGCCGACACGCTGCGCATGACCGTGGCTGCGTTGAAGAAGCGCACTCTGCCATCGGACATCATCGCTGAGCGACGCGCACGACATGCGGCGACCCATGAGACGCTGATCGCGGCGCAGGAGGAAGCGGAGCGCAAATCCGCCGCGTCCGATGGACCGATCAATGCCGTGCGGTTAGTTGCGGAACTACGGGCACTCGCCACGCCGGATGCGGTGTTCGTCGATGAGACCATCACCCACAGCCGAGTACTACAGCTACATCTGCGCCTCGACCGTCCGGACTCCTACTACTACGTGCAGGGAGGCTTGGGCCAGGGCATCGCCGTCGCACTGGGTGTCAAGCTCGCGGTGAAACAGCGCTTGGTGATTCTAGCCATCGGCGACGGATCGTACCTCTACAACCCCGTCCTGCCTTCGCTTGCGGCCGCAAGGAATTTGCAACTGCCGATTCTTATCATTATCTTCAATAATCGCCAGTATTTATCGATGAAGTTCAATCACCTGCGCGCCTACCCGGACGGCGTCGCGGTCGCCACCAAGTACTTTCCGGGAACCGATTTATCCGCCCAGCCCGATCTAGCGAGCTTTGCCGCCCCCTTCGACATGCTCGGGATTACTGTTAACAGCGCGGCCGAGCTGCGCGCGAGCCTGACGTCCGCCGTCACTGCAGTGACGGCGGGGCGCACGGCGATCATCAACGTCATGCTTGAGAAGTAGAACGCACGCGCTTCCGGTAGTTTCGCCCGGCAACGCCTCCCGAAACCCATGCTTGGAACTTGCGTGGCTGGCGCTGCTTGCCTAAATTCTCTGTTGCAGATCGTCTACCATTGGCAGTCGCGCCGGGGGTCGCTTGGATCGATTTACCGTTATGAAGAGCTTTGTGGCGGTTGTCCGGCACGAGAGCTTCGCCGGCGCCGCCCGCGCGTTGGGTATCTCGCGCGCGCTGGTGTCCAGGCATATCGCCGATTTGGAGAACCAGGTCGGTATCCGGCTCGTCAATCGCACGACCCGCTCGGTCAACCTGACAGAGGCTGGTAAAAAATATCTGGAATTTGCGCAGCGAATCCTCACGCAGATCGCGGAGGAAGATGCGGCCATGGTCGCGATGCGTGAGAGCGCCGAAGGCGAGCTCTCCTTAGTATCTCCCAAGTGGATCGGGAGCCTAGACCTGGGCGACGCGGTCGCGGCCTTCGCCGCCGAGCACTCGAAGATCCACGTGCGACTGGAGCTCGGAGGTCTATCGGAACGCACCTACAACTTCATCGACGAAGGCTATGACATCGCCTTTCACACCAAACATATGCGCGACTCGTCGATCATGATCAAGAAGATAGCGCCGCTGAAATTCGTCCTCTGCGCAGCACCATCGTATCTCGAATCACACGGTGTTCCATTGGCACCGCTGGAGCTCGCCAACCACGACACCCTGATACACGTGAACGACCCCGTCTGGCATTTCACGCGCGCTGGCAAGAAAGTCATATTTAAGTCTCACCGCGCAGTATTCTCTTCCAATACCTACCTCGTGCTGCAGAAAGCCGCTATCCGCGGTATGGGCATCACGCTGGTTCCGGTTCGAGCGGTCTATCAGGACATCCAGGCTGGATCGCTGCTCCCACTGTTGCCCCAATATACGGTACCGGACCGTCCCCTGTACGTGGCGTATGCGCCGAGCCGGCAACTGCTGCGCAAAGTCCGCATCTTCGTGGACTTTATTGCAGAGTGGTTCAAGGAGCATCCCATGCTAGAGAAAATGGACTAGCATTCGAGCAACACAGCTTTCGCCCGCAGCATGGCCCAGCCTACGAGCAACGTGCAAAGTAACCCTGCCGTTACTGTCACAGATCGCAGACCTGCCCACTGCGCGAGTGCTCCGAGCAGCGCACTGCCGATTCCCGGTCCGGCAACGTTTACTGCGGTCCACAAGCCGAGCACCCGGCCTCTAAAGTTGTCGTGAATCGTAGATTGCAGCAGCACTTGAAGCCCGACACTGCAGATCACAATAGCAAAGCCGAGCGCGCAGCTGAGCAGCAAGCCGACCTGGAACGTCGTTGTCAACCCAAACACGATCACCAGCGCTCCGACCCAAAGTGTGGCGTAGCGCGTCAGGCGCAGCAGCGTTTCGGTATTTCCTGCGCGCGAGAGTATGACGGCCCCCGCGATGGCGCCGGCACCCCCAGCGGTGGTCAGATCAGCCAGACCTACGCTGCCACGGCGAAACACCACATCCGCAAAGGCCGGCAGCAGCTCGATCACGCCGCGCGCCAGAACGGACGTGATGGCGGACAGCAGCATCACCTGGCGAATGCCGGCGTGCTCGATAACATAGCGCAAACCCGCTCGACTCTCAGCGAGTAAGCTCTGTGTAGATACCTTGACCGCTAATGGACGTAGGCGCATGAAAGCCAGCGCCCCCAGTGCGCCGAGAAAGGAGACCGCGTTGACCGCAAATGCGGCGGCGAGACCGTGGCGCGCAATGATCAATCCCGCGAGAGCGGGACCGACTGCCCGCGTGACGTTGAAAAGGACCGAGCTGGTCGCGATGGCACTGGCTCGCAGCGACGGTTTCACGACGTCGTTAATCATCGTCAGCCGCACGGCCTGGTAGGCGCTGTTGGCGACACCGAGTAGCAGCGCGAGAATGAAGAGGAGGCCGATCTGCATCAGGTGGGCTGCGGTCAACACGTACAATGCCACTGCCAACAGCGCGAGCGCAGTGTTGACCGCCATGGCGTAGTAGCGGTGATCGTGCCGATCGAGCAGCGTTCCAAAAAGTGGGCCGACGGCGATCAGCGGCAGGGTCTGCACCAGCGAGATCAGCCCCACCCAGAAGACTTGGTGGGTGAGTGCCCACGACAGCCAACCTACACCGATACGTTGCGCCCACGTGCCGAGCCAAGAAATGGTATTACCAAGCGAATAGATCAGGAAGTTCCGATCGCGCAACACGGCAGGGATGGAGAAAGCCATGCGTGCCCATCCCGCTTTTTGGCCTGATGGTCCGTTATGAGCCTCAGTAGGAGCCTCGACAGGTTTGCCAAGTAGGTCGAGGGCATTGTTCCCGGCGTGCTGAACACGCCGCTGCGGATCGTTCATCGGCCTACCCCAGATCGGAACTGATTCCGCCGCCGCTTCGCGAGCTCGCGTCGGGATGGCACCTCGCTTGCCTCTGCCTTTATCCGGCGCTCACCAGCGGTTGCCTATACTGATCGGAGCCTGTCCGTACTAATGTAACGCCTGAAGCGACTACCATGCGGATAAGAAGTGGTACAAGTGAGTTTCGGATTTCTGACCGATGCCGTTTCCGCCCGCGCGTAGATTTATGCAATTGCGTCGCAGAACTGAACCTCGCATCGGCTTCGTCGACCAGAGACGCGTCGCGCGGGCACTGGCCGAGGTTCCGCAAGAACGGCAACGAAGAGCGACTGCGCATATGTATGCGCCGAAGTGGCGGCCGGATAACGTATAAGAAAACGGCGCTTCCTTGTAGAAGCGCCGTCTGAATCACGGTCGGCTACGGGGGTTGTGCCGCCCATTGATTGAACCCTCACCCGTTTCGGCTCACGCGTGCCAAACCGGCAGTTATATCTATCACGAGTACCCTGCACTGCACAGCGCCCAAACTGGCAACACACTAGTGCGCACAATGGGACATCCCAATCGGGGCGTTGCATCTTCAGTGGATACATATCCTGGACGTGCGGTCTGTCCTCTCTCGTAAGATATGTTCTACGCAAGCTTTGGAGTGGCTCAATGAGTTCCCCGCAATTACGAGTCCAGCGCGTGCGCCACGAAACTCGTCGGCGCATTGTTCAGGTCGATCATGTCGAAGTCCTAACGCCCAAAATGCGTCGCGTCGTGTTCAGAGGGGAGGAACTCAGTGATTTTGTCTCCGCTGCTCACGATGATCACGTCAAGCTTTTCTTTCCGCGCCCGGGCCAAGAGAGCCTTATGCCGTCCGCTCTGCAGTCCGGCTTACCGGGCAGCCAGCATACGGAGCAGCTCATCGCGCGCGATTTCACGCCTCGCAGTTTCAACCCGGAAACACGAACGCTTGCCATCGACTTTGTTTTGCATGGGGAAGGCCCTGCTTGCCAATGGGCTGCGCAGGCCGAGCCGGGTCAGTGGCTCGGGGTTGGCGGCCCGCGCAGCTCCTTCATTGTTTCGGACTTGTTGGATTGGTATCTGCTCGCCGGTGATGAGACGGCGCTGCCGGCGATAGCGCGGCGACTCGAAGAACTAAGCGCCGGCGTCAAAGTAGTGGCGGTCATCGAGGTCTCCGATACCGCCGAGGAACAACCACTTCGAAGCAGCGCGGCGCTGGACCTGGTCTGGGTACACCGCAATGAGAGCGCCACGAGTGATCCTTCGGCACTTATATCAGCCGTTACGCGAATCACCTTACCTCCCGGAGAAGGCTACGCCTGGGTGGCTGCCGAAGCCGCAACCTCCCGCCGTTTACGCGAGTCGCTGCTGCAGCGTGGCCTGTCGCGTGAGTGTGTGAGAGCTGCGGCTTATTGGAAGAGCGGCGCCGTCGCTGTGCATGAGACGTATGGCGATTGATGCGCGTACGCGCAACGCCAGAGAGGCACTCGGCTCGATGGGCACAGCGGCGCAACGCCTTGGGAGCTACTATGTGTGCACAATCCCTGTTACACCGGTGCGAGCACCTGCAGGGAGGTCGCCACGACATAGTCCGCGATGCGCTTTCGAAACGCCTCCATGTGCGGAGCGGTCGAGTGCGCTGTCAGCGCGGCGATGTCTTCCCACCTCTCAACAACTGTAACGATATCAGCGCGCAGAGGAGACTGGCGGGTGAGACCGCTAGCCACGTCGATGGCCGCACAGTATTCGAGACAACCATGTTCAGCACGCACCTCTGCAGAGACTGTGCGGAACTCACGAGCTAAATGCTCAAGCATATTCGGCCGAACCTGAACGGTCGCAATGACGTACACCAAGACTCACCTCCGAATTCTTCGAATCTTCCTGGCAGCAGCGCAAGCGATCCGCACGCACGCGGTCAGCGCCAGAAGAGGGCTTGGCGCCCGCTGCGGCGGCGTCGCACCCACATCCGGTAGTACATGACGATACCTGAAACAGATAGATAGACCATCGCCAAGCCGCCGAGGGTCTGGAAGCTGCGGCCCGACATGCCGAACATCTCGCCTGAGTGAATCGCCTTGAGCCACTGATAGGCCTGCCAGCCAATCGGAAAGCCAGTGGAGGGGTAGCCCGGCTCCGTCTCGCTCATCGGGCGCCCGGTAGCCGCGTTGAACACGAATTGTGCCGTGTCATGGCCTGCGGTAACCACGATACCCTGCGGATAGCCCGCAAAATAGCGCAGTCGCAGCACCTTGATGGCGGTTCCAGGCATCGCGTCGTGGAATGCGCTCAGCGTGGTGTGCGTCATTGCGGCGAGCTCACTATCGCGCAGCGGCGATGACGCTTTATCGCTGGGGATTGCATCGGAGATGGGCCCATGGACCCAGTAAAACAGCTCTCTAAAACTGGTGTGCGTTATTGCGGCAAGCTCACTATCCGGCGGTGGCGATGTTTGAGCGCTCGGGATTGCCCCGGAAGGGGCCCGAGGGACCGCCCGGGTATTCAAGTCTTGCCCCAAACAATTGATTGCCAGAGCGAACCCGCTGACAACCAAAACGATCACGAATATCCCAGCCACCACCGACAGCCAGCGATGTAGATCCCGCCACCAGCCGCCCGCGCGCCATAAGGGCGCGCCACGCCCCACTTTGCGCCGACTCGCCAACAGCCGGAAATAGTGAACCAGGCCGGTGAAGACCATCAGTCCGAACACGAGGCCAGCTACCACATTCACTGCCACCCCCCATCTACTCATGAACATGAAGCGGTGAAACGCCTTGAATGTCTCTCGCGCGGAAGGCACCAACTTGCCCGGGTTCACAGGAGGCAAATCGGCGGCCGGCAAAGGCGCTCCGCTGCTCAGATCGAAGATCAGATGCTCTGCTCCGACCTGCACGTGACCGGCAGGCTTACCCTCCGCCATGCGCAACTCGATCAGCCGCAAGGGTGCGCCGGGGGCAGCGGCGTGAGCGAGCGCGGCAATGCGCGCGAAACTCTCCGTGTAGTCAAGGCCCGTCGGTAGCGCGGGTGCTGTGTAATCGGGCAGCGACAGCACAGCGTAGTTCGGTGGCCCGTTACCGTGGACACGCATATCCTGCATGTCCGGATCCGCCGCAGGCGCGTGGCTCACCAGCGCGCGAAGGTCGGCCAGCTGAATCAGCGTGCCAGTCAGTGGAATATAGAACAGCACCAGCACAACCACGATGCCGAACGTGCGGTGCAGAAACATCATGGAATAAGGCTTCTTCGTCGCAGCCCTCATCTCACTCGGCTTCACGGCCTTCTCAACCGGGCTCGGCTCCAACGTGGTCCTCAAGTGGTCAGTTGTACGCATCGATGATTCCTTCTGTTGCCGCCGCCGCGATCTGTATTTGCAGGCGTTCGCAATCAGTTCCGAAAGACTTCAACATTTCACTGAGAGTATTCGCCGCGTTATCCTGAAGAACACCACGAACCGCGGTCGCTCGCACATTATTTGCTGCCACCGGGAATGCCGGCGAGCCCGCCTTCACGCAGTCCTCATCCTTCTCGCCGCCGGGCGCGCTCGCTGCGCGCGGCCCAGTTGCATGCATTCGCAGGAGCGATTGATTCCCGAAGTTGCTGATCGGCGCCCCGCCCGCCTGACTCTTTCCCGGCGGTACTCCGGAGTCACCTTAAATTTCAATGCAGACGAGCTGGTTCGTGCGCCCCGGAGAGGCGCTGTTCGCCGCAGGAACTCGCACGAATCCACCACTCATCATGCGAGCGCTGACGTGCGTGCGGGAAGAACGGGGTGCGCAACACAGTATTTACCTCTTCAGCATAATTCGCTGGCGGCAACAGAGCTCGTTGACTCGGCGGCTTACGCTATAATTCGAATTCCACGCGAATAATGCACGGCTTGCCTTGACCGGTAGCGTGCGATCGAGAGGGCAATCGCAATGCGTTTGAGGGGTAGCTTGCTCACGGTCCTATTGATGGGCTCACCGCTCTGGGTGATCGCGTCCACCGAGCAGTACACGATCGATTCGATTCACACCTATCCGAGTCTGGAATTCCACCACATGGGTATCTCGGTGTGGCGCGGCAAATTCACCAAGACTTCGGGCAGCATCACGCTCGATCTCGCCGATCACACGGGTTCCGTGCAGGTCACTGTGGACACCACCAGCATCGATTTTGGTCTCGCTGCGCTAGATGAGCGAGCACGCTCCGACGACTATTTCGATGTCGCTAAGTATCCGGCCGCGACCTACGTCGGTAAGCTGCAATTCGTGGGCGAGAAGCCGGTCGCCGTCGACGGTCAGTTTACATTTCGTGGGGTCACCCATCCGCTCATCCTCAAGATCAATCAGTTTGGATGCCTCATGCACCCGAGACTGCACAGGGAAATCTGTGGTGCCGATGCGGAAGCAACCCTCAAATGGGCTGATTATGGGATGAACGTCGATATCCACAGTGGTGGTAATGAGGAAGCGACGCTGCACATTCAAGTCGAGGCGATAAAGGCGTCATAGTGATATGAGTCGCCGCGGGTGCGCGGCCGAGTGCGCGCGCTGAGCAGCGGTTGGTTTTTGTTTGCGGCAACACTACCCGCCGTCTTGCCGCTGCGTACTCCTGCCAGCACGGCAACGCCGCAGCGCCTTGACCGCCTGAACGCCGACAAAGGTGAGTAGCAGCGGCGCGAAGCTTGTGCAGTCTTTCGGCGGCCTCTTTGCACCCGACGCCGTCGCCAAAACACGTTGAGTCACCGCACTGGCTCCCGACCAAAAATGGCGTTTTTTGCTCTCTATCAATTTATTGGGGAGGTAGCGCATGACTGATCTAACAAGAAGGGGCTTCGTCACGGCGGGAGCGGTTCTTGCTGGCACCGCCGCTGCTGGCAAGCTCGCAATCCAAGGGGCCTGCGCTGCGGATAACGCAAACGGGTTCCAGGCAGCCACTACAGTAATGTCAAAAGGTCCCGGTAGCGGAGAGAAGAAAGCTCCTGGCATTCAGAGCATCTGCGCGCTCTGCGAGGTCACCGGTGGTGGCGAGAAGGTTTACGGTATTGCCGTACAGTATGACGCGGCGATCATTCCGGCCAGCGTGGCCCTTGACACTTACGCTACTAGCGTCTTCCCCGCTGCCCCAGGGGTTTTTCCAGGCATGCCGCAAGAACCCAACAAAAATTCGACGATAACGGCTGCCAACGCCCGGCCCGTTGTAGCCATCTACACCAACGCTGAGTGCGCGCTGCTAAGCGACAAGAAGAGCGTTGCCGGCACTTATGTCATCGCCGAATTCGAGCATGACCCCGACCTTAGCCTCCCAACTACCGACAGCGACAAGGTCTCGCTCACGCAGAACAAGAGTGTCAAGACGGCCGACGGCACTGTCTATGCCGCAAGTACCACCGTGTGGGATAACGCAGGTCGGCGCGGAAATAATGTCGTAATCCGGGGCGTCGACGCTTGGGAACAGAACCACTGGTGGTGGGATGATGCGCGTTCCGCATGGCTGGAATACAGCATCTACCTGCCGAAGTCCTTCTTGAAAGAAGGCGGAGAGAACGGGGAATATCCACTCGTCATTGCAATCACCCACTCGGGGACCAGTTACGAAGGTACCTGTGCCGCAACGCTGACCGAACAATGCATCGCCAGCGTCTGGGGGATGCCGGAAGAGCAAGCAAAACATGAGTGTGTCGTCATCACCCCGCGCTATGAGCGCACCACGATGAACGATTATTGGGAGCACACATACGATGTCGAGAATACATACAAGCTGGTCGAGTCCATGCTCAAGAACAAATGGAACTTCGGCAACCCCAATTTGGAGGACAGGAGAGACAAGGTCCTGAAGATCGACCCGAAGAGGGTCTATTGCACCGGCTGGTCAATGGGCGCCATGACCTCGCTCTGGATGATGGCAAAGCACCCGGAGACTTTTGCAGCGGGTCTCGTCATCGCCGGCCAGCAGCGGCCTAGTGATGTTGTCGATCTGGCAAAACAGAATGTCCTCATCATTACGGGCACAGAAGACCATAAAGCCACTCCTTGGAACGAAAAGTGCGTACCGGTTTGGGAGCAAGCAGGTGGCAAGGTCACGCGTCTTGAAGAGCATCTCGACCCGGCACTCATCTTCCCGGTCGACGATCAAAAGAAGTTGACGGATCAGATCAACAGCTACCTCGGCAGGGGAGGCAATATCACCTTCCTGACTTTTGCGAATGTCGATCACATGCAGTCCGCCAGAAAGTTCTTCTACATCAAAGCGGCAAAGGATTGGTTGTTCAAACAAGTGAAAGCGTAAGTAGGATCCACGGGGTCCGATTTCGCGCTGCGCACGAGACGACACAACGCCGGGTCAGAAACTGGTTCCTTAATAGTAGCGGTGCCGTGCGTTTGTGAGCTGAGGTAGTTGTACTTAAGTTATATAACAATCAATAACTTATAGATGGGTCGGGTGGGGATCGAACCCACGACCAACGCCTTAAAAGGGCGCTGCTCTACCGGCTGAGCTACCGACCCGCGGATCGCGGCGCATGATACCCAATGCGCCCCTGGCGCGCGCTG
>Ga0302325_10032784_pt1 | contig 10656 bp, 9 predicted proteins | sample Palsa_T0_2_FD_201948 | JGI IMG/M metagenome (GOLD analysis project Ga0302325, IMG submission 201948) | Peat permafrost microbial communities from Stordalen Mire near Abisko, Sweden - Palsa_T0_2 | ecosystem: Environmental > Terrestrial > Soil > Palsa > Peat permafrost | place: Sweden: Abisko...
ACGGAAAGAATCGTGGTTGATTTAGCAGCTTGCATCGTGCGTCACATTATAATCAGTTCACATGCCCGTGGCTTCGTCCGTCACTTTCGATTCCCCCATTCTAGGCGCGATCGTCGGCCTGATGGCAGCGGCGGCAATTGCCATCTGGTGGCGGCGGCGAATCGATCTGCCCAAATTCTCGGCCGTGGCGGCCATTGCGGGAATGATTCTCCTGGCACTGGCGGCAGCGGGGCCGATTGGAAAATTCCGAACCGATCCGAAGATCGCCGTCATGGTCGATCTCTCCTCCAGCACGCGCGGGGCCATGTTTCGTGATCCCGCCGAACTCGAGCGAAGAATCCACGAATTGCTGGGCAACCGCAAATATCACCTGCTGTCGTTCGCAGCCGAAAATCAATCGCTCGATCCCGCCGGGCCGTTCACGGAAATTCCAGCGGACCAAACCATCTTCGATCCACCCGCCGCCGATGACATTCTACTCTTCAGCGATGGGCGATTCGATCTGCCGCAATCCGCTCCGCCAACATTCATCGCGGTCGATCCCGGTTTGGAGGATGTGCCCGATGCCTGCGTCGAAAAACTAAAAATCCACGATGGAATTCTCTCCGCCACCCTCGCCAACACCGGGCCGGATCGAATCGCCACATTTCATGGAACTTCGGGCACGCCCACCGAAACGATCACATCCGGAACCATCGTCTTGACTCGCCCGATGGCCGGCGATGTCGCATCGGTGGAATTAAACCCCGGCGACCTTTGGCCGGAAAATGATTCGCTTTCCATCCGCGCATCGCCGCCGACGAACAGTGAATTTTGGTGGATCGGCGATGCCGCACCGAGCGCCGAGTGGCGGGCAATGCCACCGGGGCAAATCCCGGATGATCCAACCGCATTTCTTGCCCCCGCGATCATCGTGCTGAACAACATCTCCGCTGCCGATCTGCCGGCGACGGCGATGGATCATCTGATGCAATATGTGCGAGATCTCGGCGGATCGCTGCTGATTCTCGGCGGGGATCGGTCGTTCGGATCGGGCGGATATCTCAGCACGCCACTGGATTCGCTCTCGCCGCTGGCGTCCGCGCCACCCTCGCCGCAAACGCGGTGGATTCTGCTCGTCGATGCCAGCGGTTCCATGGCGGGCGAGAATTGGTCGGCATCGACGACGGCGATCTCTCGCCTCCTGCCGACGCTGCCGCCGATGGATCCCGTTCAGATCGGCCAATTCTCCGATGCGGTGCGATGGTGGACGAGCGGAAAAACGGCGGCGGAAACTGGGGCGATGAATCTTCCGCCACCAGATGCCATGCCGCATGGCCCGACGAATCTCGAGCCGGCCCTGTCGCAAATTGCCGATCAAACCGAGGCGTCGCTCCCGACGAACCTGATGCTCATCTCCGATTGCGATGCGCGGATCGACAATCCCGCCGCGCTCGGTTCGGCTATGCGGCAAAAGAACATCCGATTGTTCGTGCTGGCCATCGGCTCCGGGAGCGGGCTGGATGCGATCACGCAAATCGCGTCGGCAACCGGCGGAAGAGTGGTGCAGGATTTCGATCCGAAGAATTGGACAGACTCGACGAAAAATCTGGCGCGCGCCGCCGAGCCGGATTCATTGATGCAAAGTCCAATTAAGGCCGAATTCCTCGGCCCCGCGGCAGGGATTCCGATTTCGGAAATCTCCATCTGGAATCGTGTTTGGCTAAAACCCGATGCTCAATTGTGGGCCAAGTCCGATGCTGGCGACGCACTGGCCGCGAATTGGCCGGTCGGTCGCGGATCGGTCACCGCCGCCGCATTTTCGCCGGATTCGGCCATCGTCCAATCCCTCGTCGGTCTGGTGGCTCAGAAGCCGCGCGATCCGAGATTGTCCATCCATTGGAATACCGGCCGGACGCTCGACGTTTCCATTGACGCAATCGACAACGGGAAATTCCTGAATGATTTGTCGTTTTCCTTCGAAATTCTTCCCGGTTCAATCCAACCGATTCCGCAAACCGCTCCGGGACATTATGAGCTTGCGATCCCCGCCCCGCGCGATCCAGCAATTGCGGTTTCGCAGGATGGCCGGATCATCGACCGCATGTCCATCGCCGGCCGATATCCGCCGGAATTTGACGAATTGGGCAATGATCACGCGGCGATGAGCCAACTGGCGGAATTGAGCGGCGGGACGGTGATTGAGCCGAATGAGCATGATGCGATTCGATTGCATGAGCCGATGCGCGAGGTGGATTTGGTTTCCTGGCTCGCCGTCTTGGGGGCGATTCTTGTAGCGGCGGCGATGGTTGAACATGCGCGAAGGGCTTGACCAAAAAATCCCCCTCCTCCGGTACTCCGGGGGAGGGCAGCGGTGGGGGCCGAACTTCGATCACGCTTTGAGAAACCCCCACCCCATTCCTCCCCCGGAGTACCGGAGGAGCGGATTAGATGGAATACTAAACCACACGCACGTCGATTGCTCCGGCGCGATGCTCGGACCCGCGGGTGAGGGCGAGTTGGTGAGCTTCATCGTATCGCCTCGACAGCACCGACCAGTCGAATTTCTCGCTAAGCCTTTCTACTTTGTTCCGCATTTCGATCCGCTGCCGGCGGTTCAATTGCACGAATTTCAGCAGGAAATCGGTCAATTCGTCGGTGGCCTGATCGAAGCCCTGCGTGCGGCGATTCAGCACATAAATCCCCTGATCGTTGTGCTCGACGATATTGCGCTGGACATACGCGCCGAATCCGCTCAGATCGGTCGTCACCGCCGGCACGCCCATGGCCGAGCATTCCATCGGGGTGTATCCCCACGGCTCATAGTAACTCGGGAAAACCCCCAAATGGCAACCGCGAACGAATTGTTCGTAATCCAGGCTGATCAGCGGGCTGGTCTGCGTGAGAAATTGGGGATGGAAAACCACCTTCACCGGATCATCGGGCGAATTGAACAGTTGCCGATGGCGGAGATGATTCATGATCGGATCGCCGGCATCGTCGAGCAGATCGTGCGTGACAATCGGCGGCTGTCGGCCGCTGCGCCAGGCGTGGATCGCCTGCTTGAGCCGCACGCGCTCGTCTTCGTCCAGCAGTTCGTGTGTGCCGGCGATCTTGCCGATGGCGGCGCTGTGAAAGAGCCGCTCGCCCATCTGCGTTTGAATCTGGCCGCAGGTTTTGTGCAGCTCGTCGAACATGGATTGGCTGTGCAGCACGCCGACGTTGATATTTTTCGTCGCTGCCTTGGTGACGATGAACGCCACCACCGTCGGCCGGTCGTCCATCGGCCGCAGGCGTTCGTTGAGGCGGTAGAGCGATTCGATGAACAGGTCCATTCCCTTGTTGCGATATTCGTAGCGCCCGCTGGTGAAGAGATAAATCGTGCGATCCAGATCGAACGTGTATCCCGGGAAAAAATTCCCCATCACAAATTCATTGATCGTCTGCTTGTACTGGCGATGCAGATTCTGGAATTCGTGAATGGCGGCAAATTTGTGCAGGTTCAGCCCGTTGGGGAGAATCAGATCGGGCTGGCGGCCCAGCAATCGCTCGGCCTCGAAGCTGGTCACTTCGCTCACGGTCGTAAACACCGTACAGGCGTGCGCGGCGGCGCGCTCGATAGCGAACCGCGGAAAGATCAGATACTTCGCCGCTTCGTGCTCGGGATTGATGTAGGGCAGATGCTGGTAAAATTCCGGGCTGTCGCTGGCGAGATATCTGCCCAGGAGCGTGGCATGAGTGGTAAAGATCGTGGCCACGGGCAAGTGCATGTGCGCGATGCGCGGCACCGCGACGCCGGCCATCCATTCGTGGAAATGCGCGATCACCTTTTGGCCGGCGTCGAGTTCGCCGGTCAGGGCCTTGAAGAATTCCGCGACGGTGAATCCGAACGCCACGACTTCATTCACCTCGCCATCGTTGGCGACGGTCGAGATGCCGTGGTCTTTCCAGAGCAGATATTTGTCTGCATCGAGATTCCAGTACCGTCCGCGATAATCCAGCAGAATCACATGCGGCCGGCCGGGGATGAGCCAGGTTCCGTAATGGCAGCCGATTCCGATTTCTCGCATGTGATCGAGGGCCGCGCCAATGGGCCCGTCGATTTCCTGTTCCTCAAATTCCAGCGCCGCGGTTTGTGGGTTGTAGGGGCCGATGAGGAGATAGCGATCGTGCCATTTCCGCAGCATCGACGGGGCTTTGGATCGGAGGACGGTGTAGATGCCGCCGAGTTGCCAGCAGACTTCCCAGGCGATTTCAAAGAGCAAGGGTTCGGTGGATTCGGGTTTGTCGGAGGAATGGGCGGGGGTCTTTCCTCGTTTGGGCATGGGCACATTATGCCGGGGGAGGGGAAAAACAAAAAGCGGATGGACCGCCAAGGCGCCAAGACGCCAAGTGAGGAAAATACGCCAATGGGAATTGGGATATATTTTTTAGCCGCGTCGCTTGGCGACGCGCGGTTTTAGGGAATGTTCGGCGCTTGTGGGAAATCCCCTGTTGGCGGCTGGAATAGCAATTCATCGCCATCGCGCAGCGCCACGTCTTGCGTCGGATCGCTCAATCGGCCGGTAGAGGAGATTTGAATCAATCGCTTGGAAATCCCCTCAGGCCCGCGGCGAATCAGGACGAGCGTTTCCGAGACGCCGGGTGGATTGGGAAGGCACAGCGAAATCACCGTCGCCACCGTGTCGCCGGTGTGAAGCGGATGACTCCCCGCCCATTTCACCGAACCGGAAACGGTGTACGTTGCCGCTGCGGACTCTGGCGGGATCGAGGTGTTCGTTTGTGAGTGACAACCCGCCAAAAGGACGACCAATCCGAGGAACCATCGCAACTTCGGCGGCATTAGATTTGATCTTATCGCAATCGCTCGGACTTGTCGTTAGAAACCATCGCGTTCCACGGCCGCATGAAAGTCCGCCAGCGCGCTTTTCCAGGATCGCATCGGTTGCTCGGTTTTCCAGGCGTAGGGTTCATTGTCCAAGACGCTGTATGTCGGTCGCACCGCCGAGTTGGGCCGCATCTCCATCCATTGCGCGCTAGTGAGCGGTTCCACTGGAGCGGTAATGCCGAACTCCTGGAGTGTCGCCTTGGCGAAATCGAACCATGTCGTCTGTCCGGAATTGGTGACATGCCAGATGCCGCGCGCGTTAGCGTCCAGCAGATTGAAAATCGCCTGCGCCAGATCGACCGCGTAAGTTGGGCAACCAAGTTGATCGTTAACAACGCGCAGCGGCTTGCCGGCTTTGGCGGCCTGGACCATCGTGCGCGGAAAATTCACCCCGCCGCGCCCGTATACCCAGCTGGTGCGGACGATCAGCCACCGCGGCGGGGCACTGGCCTGGAGTTGCTTTTCACCCAGCAATTTCGAGCGGCCGTAGGCGTTGATCGGATTCACCGGATCGTCCGGCCGATACGGGCGTTTCAGCTTGCCGTCGAAAACGAAATCCGTGCTGAGGTGAACGAGACACGCCCCGGACGTGCGGCAATGTCGCGCCAGCGTGCCAACGGCAATCCCATTGATCGCATCCGCCTTCTCGCGCTCCTGCTCGCAGAGATCGACCTTGGTGTGGGCCGCGCAATTCAGCAACAGCGTTGGGCGATATTTTGCAAATGCCCCGGCGATTTGCCCCTCATCGGCGATATCCAGCTCGGCTCGCGTCAGCGAAATCGGCGAGAGATTTTTTTCCCGCAGCAAATCCGCCGATGCCCGCGCCAGCATTCCGCCGCCGCCGGTGATGAGGATGGAATCGTAAAGGCTCATGTTCGCGCCGCCAGTGCAGCCAGTTTATCGCCGACGATGCGGTAGGTCGTCCAGTCGTCCATGGGGACCGCGCCCACCGATTTGTAGAAATCGATGGCGGGTGAGTTCCAATCGAGCACCGACCATTCCATCCGGCCGCAATTTCGCGCGACGGCGATGGATGCGACATGGGCCAGCAGCGCCTTGCCAATTCCCTTGCCGCGATGTTCCGGCAGCACAAACAAATCCTCCAGCCAGATGCCGGGTTTGCCGACGAAGGTTGAAAATGTCTGAAAAAACAGGGCGAATCCCACGGGTTGACCGGCGAGATTGGCGATGACAGTCTCCGCCGCAGGCCGCGGGCCGAAAAGATGCTCGCGCAGCAATTCCTCCGTCGCCTGCATCTGATGCGAGAGTTTTTCGTATTCGGCCAGTTTGCGGATGAAATTGAGAATGACGGGAACGTCGGCCGGCGTGGCGGGGTGGATGGAGATTTGGGGTGAGTTACTCATAGTCGCCGCAATCCCTCTTTCCCCCTCGCCCAGTACTCTGGGAGAGGGCAGGGGTGAGGGCGCATTTTTGCAAGCCGAACGATCTCCGTCGATCGAAGACCCCTCACCCTGACCCTCTCCCCGAGTACAGGGAGAGGGGAATTAGGCACGGCGCGGCAATTCTACCTCCCCGCGTACTGCTGCTCGTAATATTTTAAATATTCCCCACTCTTAATCGCCCGCCACCAGGATTCGTTTTGGCGATACCAATCAATCGTCGTGCGGATCGCCTCGTCGAATTTGTGTTTCGGCGACCAGCCGAGCTCGCGCTGGATTTTGCTCGCATCAATCGCATATCGGCGGTCGTGGCCGGGGCGATCTTTCACATATTGCACGCTCGCGTCCCAATCCTTGCCCATTTCCTTGAGGATCGTCTCGGTGATTTTTCGGTTGGTGATTTCGTTGTTTCCGCCAATGTTGTAAACCTCGCCGGGCATGCCTTTGGTGAGTACGGTCCAGACGGCCTCGGCGTGGTCCTCGACATACAGCCAATCCCGCACGTTCATCCCGTCGCCATAGAGCGGAACTTTTTTGCCTTCCATCAGATTGGTGACGAACAGTGGGATCAATTTTTCCGGGAAATGGTACGGGCCGTAATTGTTGCTGCAGCGCGTGATGAGAACGGGGAGATTGAACGTGTGAAAATACGAGCGCGCCAGACAATCGGACGCCGTCTTGGTGGCGCTGTAGGGGCTGTTGGGGGCGAGCGGGGTTTCTTCGGTGAATTTAATTTCCGGGCGATCTTCCGGAAGCGTGCCATACACTTCATCGGTGCTGATTTGCAGAAATCGCTCGACCCCGCGGGCCTTGGCAATATCCAGCAGCACTTGCGTACCCACGACATTGGTCTGCACAAACGGTCCGGAGCCGAGAATGGAGCGATCCACATGGCTCTCGGCGGCGAAGTTGACGACGTGAGTGAATCGATGCGCATCCCATGCCGATTGCACGGCGGCGGGGTCACAGATGTCGCCGCGGACGAAAATCACATTTTCGCCGAGTAAATCGGAGATATTGGCAAGATTTCCGGCGTAGGTGAGTTTGTCGAAGGCAACGATTTTCGCCTTCTCCCCGCGCTGGATGAGCAGGCGGACAAAATTCGACCCAATGAATCCCGCGGCGCCGGTGACGAGAAGGGTGGGCATTAACACTTACTCCAAAACATTTCCCCCTCCCCCGGTACTCCGGGGGAGGGCAGGGGTGGGGGCCGAACATCGAGGTGTTCGCGAAAACCCCCACCCTAGCCCTCCCCCGGAGTACCGGAGGAGGGGATTAAGAGCCGCTGGCCACTTCACTTCGACTCCTTGTTCGCCCCGCGCTGGGCGACTTCGTTACAGGCTTTCAGATAAAAATCGATGTTCTCTCCGGCATCAGCCCAGAAGCCATCGACTTTGTCATAGGTCATTTCGCCGCGCTCGATGTAGGCGTTGTTGACATCGGTGATTTCCAGTTCGTTTCGCGCGGAGGGTTTGAGGGTGCGAACGATATCGAACACCTGGCCATCGTAAAAATAAATCCCGATGACCGCCCAATTGCTTTTGGGCTCTTTGGGTTTTTCGACGATGCGGACGACGCGCTCGCCATCCATCTCGGCGACGCCGTAAGCTTTGGGATTCTCCACCTTGGCGAGCAGAATTTTCGCGCCCTGGCCCTGATGGCGAAATCGTCGGACCGTTTCCGTCATCGAATATTCCAGAATATTATCGCCCAGAATCAGACAGATGCTGTCGCCCCCGGCAAAATGCTCGGCCAATCCCAGCGCCTCGGCGATTCCGCCGGCGCCTTCCTGATAGGTGTAATTCAATTCTTTGAGGCCAAACGCCCGGCCATTGCCGAGCAGGCGAATAAAATCGCCGCTGTTATTTCCGCCGGTGACCAGCAGCACCTCGTCGATGCCGGACTTGGCCATGCACTCCAGCGGATAATAAATCATCGGCTTGTCATAGACGGGCAGCAGATGCTTGTTGGTGACCTTGGTGAGCGGCAGCAACCGCGACCCGGTGCCGCCGGCGAGTATGACTCCCTTCATATCAGCCCTCGAGTGTTAGAAATGAGATTTATATCGGTTGCGGTTTCCGCGGCGACGAGCGAGCCCTGGCTCGTATACCAGAGGGCGCTGCCGACTCGATACCCGCTGGCTTGCCCGGTGACGGTCGAGTGATCCTTTTCGATGGGACGGAATAGAGCTCTCGCCTTCGGCGACTGATGTTGATGAGTTTCGCGCTCAGGCGCGACCCTCAACCGTCCGTCACGCCCCAATGTCCGACCTCCGTTGAACGCGCGCGGCGCGGTGACTTGTGAATTTTCTGGGGCAGGTCGGACAAGCGGCGGCTGCATTGGACGGTTGAGGTCGAGCATGCGCTCGAAACTCCTGCGCATCCCGCCGCCGCAGGCGGGAAGCTCATTCTTCGGCGGCAAGATGCCCGCGCGAATGTCGCCGGGCCAGCCAGCGGTCTTCGCGGCGGCGGCGAACTTCCCTATACGAGCCAGCGCGCCTTCGTCGTGACGGAAGACGTAACCGACATGATTCTTCTCAAATCCAAGCATGCGTCGGCTCGCACCCCAATGAAATATATTTCTTGCGCGCATCTCGCTTCTCGAGACGGCGCTCAGTTGAGCACCGTTAATTGTCGGACGGATTTGGGCAGCTCGAAGGAGATTCCTTCTTCCATGAGGGTTCGGCTTTCGACTTCCCCGCCGAAATCGCGCTTGAGGCGATCGACCAGTGCCTCGACCAAATGTTCGGGAGCGGATGCCCCGGCCGTGATCAGCACCGCTTGGATTCCATTGAACCACTCCGGCGCGAGTTCTGATTCATCATCGATTAGATACGCCGGCTTACCTTTTTCGAGGGCGCGATCCACAAGGCGCTGGCTGTTGGAACTATTTTTGCTCCCGATCACCAAAACCAGGTCCACCTCCGGGCTCAATTCCGTCACCGCGTTCTGGCGGTTGGTGGTGGCATAACAAATATCGTCCTTGGCGGGATAACGGATGGTGGGGAAGCGTTTCTTCAATGCATCGATCACTCGCTGGGCATCGGACACGCTCAGCGTGGTCTGCGTCACATACGCCAGCTTTTTCCCCGGTGCGATTTGCAGCTTTTGCACTTCCTCTTCGGTTTCGACCACGATGATCGATTCCGGCGCTTCGCCGACAGTGCCGACGGCCTCATCGTGTTTGCGATGGCCGATGAAAATGATGGTGTAACCGTCGCGCACGTAGCGCAATACTTCCATGTGCACCTTGGTCACCAGCGGGCAGGTGGCGTCTACCTCGATCAGCCGGCGTTCCTTGGCTTTGCGCCTGACTTCCGGCGAGATGCCGTGGGCGCTGTAGACGACCAGTCCGCCGCTGGGGACTTCTTCGATGTGATCGACAAACGTCACGCCCCGGCCGCGAAAGCCGTCGACGACGTGCCGGTTGTGCACAATTTCATGATACACATAGACCGGCGGGCCTTGCTTGGCCAGCACCTGGTCCACAGTTTCGATCGCCATGTTCACGCCAGCGCAGAACCCGCGAGGATTGGAAAGAATTATTCGCATTGCGGGGGAAATCTTATCGAGTGAAGCGATTCTCGTCCAATTCGCGGGGGGCGGTTGGACCGCCAAGACGCCAAGACGCCAAGGTAGGAAAATACGCTAAGGGATTACCGGAGAATTTGGATCGGACGGCATGTCTGGCCCACCCAATTCAAATTATATTAAATCAGAATTTTCTTCTCAGCGTATTTTCCTACCTTGGCGGCCTTGGCGTCTTGGCGGTTAATCAGCCTTTTCTTCCCATCTCTCCTACCGTATCCTTCCTTTTTTACCGGAGGACTCGGCGGTGGCGCAAATTCGGCCGTTTGCGGGAGTGCGGTATGCCCGCGACCCGGACTTTGATCTCTCCAATCTCATTGCTCCTCCGTACGATGTGCTGGACGAGGCGGGCAAGGCTCGGCTTCAGTCCAAGCATCCCAATAATATCGTCACCGTCGATCTGCCCCATCTGCCGCCCAAGACGGTGGGGCCGGATGAAACCTACGAGCGGGCCAACGTGACACTCAAGGCGTGGATGTCCGCAAAGGTGCTGCAGAAGGACCACAAGCCGGCGATTTATCCCTACACCCAAACCTACACGCACGGCGATCGCACCTTCCATCGCCGCGGAATTTTCGCACTGGTGAAACTCAGCCCCTTCGGCCAGGGGCATGTGGTGCCGCATGAAAAAACTTATCCCGATGCGATTCAAGATAGGCTGAAATTGACCCGCGCCACGCAGATGCAGCTCTCGCCGATCTTCGGTCTCTTCTCCGATCCCCGCAGCGAGGTCACGGGATTGGTCTATAAAAATCTCGGCAAACCCGAAATGTCCGCGACCATGGACAGCATCCGCAACGAC
>Ga0302325_10032785_pt1 | contig 10656 bp, 18 predicted proteins | sample Palsa_T0_2_FD_201948 | JGI IMG/M metagenome (GOLD analysis project Ga0302325, IMG submission 201948) | Peat permafrost microbial communities from Stordalen Mire near Abisko, Sweden - Palsa_T0_2 | ecosystem: Environmental > Terrestrial > Soil > Palsa > Peat permafrost | place: Sweden: Abisko...
CGGCCTCGTGCTCGCGCAAAACCGCAATGATCTGCTCTTCCGTGAACCTAATCCGCTTCATCGTCCGTCCCCTCTTGGAGGCCGGACTCTAACTCCACGTGGAGGAAAAACTCAGTGGCAGGTCACCAACATCAAAGGCATACAGAACCGACAATACTTTTCCATCTGGAGAGAGCTCTAATGCCAATTTTTCCTCGCTGCGCGCCGCGCGAGCATTTGCACTAGGCCCCTGGAAGTCGGAATCATAGCGTTGCTCGAAAGCAGCCCCCTCCGTGATAGCGCGGCATCCCAAAGTCGTAATTGACGCCGACTTCGATTGATCCGGAAACACAAAACTAACGGTTTTGAAGTGCGAGGGATTAAGTAACGTCGGCACTAAATATCCGGCGGCCCCTGCACAGACCATCAGAAGGCAGATGACGAGTGCGCGCACCGCCCACCTCAGGGCTTCGCTTTAGATCGTGGCTTACTCACAGACAGCCCGAGCTCGACTAGGCGCCGGATAGCCTCAGGACGACTTGGCTTGTCCGCCTGCTTGGATGCCCAGGCATCTATTTGGCGTTCTAGATCCGGATAGAGCCTCAGCCCCACTGGTTTCCCGATCCCGGTAGGGGGGCGTCCTGGTCCTCTTTTTTTTCTGCTATCGGCTATTGACGGCATTATTGTTTTTTGCTATCAGAAAATAGTCGGCCGCGCAAGGTGCTGTAACACCCCACGCGGCCTAACCGGCAACATGGAGGTTAGCCATGCCGCAGGCTATCCAAGCCAATACCACGTCTCGTTTCCACAATCTCTCCAATGAAGCGCTCGCCGACACGCTCGGCTATGCTGACGCCATCCTCAAGGGTGCGGAAGCCGAGTGCAAGTCGCTCAAGGACGAGATCAAGCGCCGCGGGCTGCTCGAGGCCACGGGCGAGAACTTCGCCATCAGGGTCTCTGAGCAAATCTCCGGCCGGCTCGACGTAGCGGCCGTCAAAGAGCACCTCGGCTACACCTGGCGCCGGTTCGAGGTCGCCACGCTCTCGACGGTGATCCGCATCAAATCGGTACAGCGGCTCGCGCAAGCCGCCTGACTTTCTTCCGAACGTCGCATGCATCGCTCACGGCCAAACGCCCTGTAGTCCTCATCATCACGATTCACACCAGGAAACGACCATGTCCAAAGCGGAAGACTCCGTCCATGCATTCTCAGTGGCTACCGATGCCATTGCATTCAGGCCCCTCGATAGCGCCCAATTGGATCCGATCTTCGCGGCCATCGAAACGCATCGAAAGGCGTTCCTCGACTGGGGGAACGGATCTGATGAGAACATTGATCATCTCGGCGATATCGAGAAAGAAGCGCTGCACGCGCTTCTTGACGAGGTGCCTACCACGCTCGCAGGCGTAGCGGCGCTGTCTCGCTATTCCGCCGAGCTGACCATGCTGTTCAGCGCAATTGATTACAGCTGGCCCGTGGCGCACCCGACTGACGACGAGAGGACGGTGGAGTGGTCCTATTACATCCATCGCCACGTCGCCGATGCGGTTTCGAAACTGAGCGCAGTTCGGCGGTTTCCCTCCGCCTAACGGCGCAGTGATGCACACCCCCGCCCTGATCCCAAAACCAAGGAATCGAAACCATGTCTAAAGCGAAAGCTCATCGTGGCAAAAGTAAAACGCAACGTTCCATTCCCGATCCGGACACTCTCCCGGACCCGCAATCGCAATCCGAGCCCGTCGGGTCGTCACCCATGGAGCTCGCCTATGCCGAGTATGAGCAAGCGCGAGCTCTGCTCCAGCAAGCCGATATTGCTGTATCCGCCTCACCTCAATCTCTCGATGAAGACTCTCGACTAAACGAGGCGATGGAGCGTCTCGACGCATCCGAGTGGAAGATAATCCGAACATGCGCAAAAAATGGGCTCGATGTTCGGTTGCGAGCAATGGCCCTGCAGCAGGTGTTTTTAGATGCTGAAATGGCCGGCGAGCCTACCGACAATCGTCATCTGATGATGCTCGCGGCACTCATTTACGACGTGTTCGATGCGCAGATGGAGTGGAGGGCGGCATGAGCGCGAGCAACAACGTCATTCTGCTCAACGCCTTCAGGTCGCCGAAGAAACAAAAAGAAAAGGTCGGACGGAAACGGAAGGGGTCGCTCTATGAACGTTACCCACTGCCATTTTTTAACAAAAATGCCCGCTCCACCTGGAATGTAACGCCTACGGGGGATTATGGAGCGGATTGCGAGACTGGCCGCGCTTACGCCATCGAGTTTTTGAAATCATGCGATGGCAGCTTCGGCTGGGCAAGTTTGTTGTCATCGATCGTCACCGACATGATCGGCGCCGGACCAGACGGTTCATGGCCAAGCGGCAGCGCACGCAGTAACGGCATTGTCGCCGGTTTTATGGGCACGATCGGCAAGGCGCTGACAGGCGCGCTGGCGGACGAAACTTTCTTAGAAAGGTTTGTTAGTGCGCTTGTGCAGATTAACGCATAGCTCCCGGACCAAAATAAAGTCGCGGCAGAGAGCGGTTTCGGCCGTCCTCTCTCTCACGGCTTTCGTTCCGATAACCCGACTTCTCGGAAGCAAAACGGGCGCCCCGTATGGCAGCCACGCTGACCAAATCGAAGCGAGCTAAGCGCTCCGCACCAAAGGCGGCGCAAGCCCTTAGCGTGGCCCCTCGTTCGTCTATGCTGCCCGCGGTTGAGATTGCCGCCGCCGCCGAATACGCGCACGCTGAGAAGGCTGCGGCCACGCGGCGGGCCTATAAAACCGACTTCCGGATATTCAGGGCCTGGTGCGAGAGTCGAGGCGTAACGTCGCTGCCGGCCGGGCCCGAGACTGTCGCGGCCTCCCTCGCGCATGAGGCAAGACGCAACGTGCGTCCCTCGACCATCGGCCGCCGGCTTGCTGCTATTCGGTATGCACACAAGTTGGCCGGATTGCCGTTGCCTACCGACGACGAGAGGGTGAGGGCCACACTTCGAGGCATCCGCCGCACGCTTGGCACCGCCGCAGCCAAGAAAACACCTGCAACGGCTGATCGGGTCATTGCGATGGCACCTCTTCCTGGCGCGCGGCTATCAAGCCTCAGAGATCGGGCACTTTTGCTTTTGGGCTTTGCTGGCGCGTTCCGTCGTTCGGAGCTCGCAGCACTCGATGTCGAGGATCTCGAGGAGACTACTGAGGGCCTTCGCGTCACCATCCGGCATAGCAAGACGGATGAGGAAGGACGCGGCGTGGTCATTGCCATTCCCTACGGCAGAGTGGCGTGTCCGGTCAAAGCGCTTAAGGCATGGCTGCACGCCACCGGCATCACCAACGGCCCGGTCTTCCGGCCGATCGCCAAGGGTCAAAGACTGTTAGATAGCCGGCTGACAGATCGGAGCGTGGTGAACATCGTCAAAGCTCATGCCGCTCGTGCCGGGCTCGATCCCGCGCAATTCGCCGGGCACTCGCTGCGTTCAGGATTCCTCACTTCAGCCGCAGCTCACGGTGCTTCGATCTTCAAGATGGCCGATCAATCTCGTCACAAGAGCATGGACACTTTGCGCGGGTACGTGCGCGACGCCGAGATATTTAAAGACCATGCGGGGAAGGGATTGCTTTAGTAAGCTTATAGTTGGCCTGTTACTGATCCGCCAATCAGGCAGGGCGGTGTCTCAAATGGAGGCACAAGAGGCGGAAGTCGCGATGAGGAAACAGCTAAAAACAAATACCGAACTGGAATCAATGATAATGGATCGAGTTCGGAAAAACGCAGATTGGTGGCACGTTAAAGGCGCGATTGTAACGCCGATACAAAGAAGCGCTCCATACCTTCCAAATTGGGACGCTACGTTTGTCGTAGATGGCGCAGCCTTGCGCCCGTCAGAAATACACTACCTCGTCGCGGCGCTGCAAAACCAATATGATCTTACAGGCGACTAGGCTGCGCGGTTTTTGCGCTGGCGCAAGCGCGCTCGATGATTATGGATACCCGGCGGCCCGTTGAGCAACAAACAGCTCGCTAGAGCGACCTGATAATCCCGTCAATAGTCAAGAAGAGGGTTTGATTGCCTAGCGGAAATGCGCGGAAGCCATACCTTGCGTAAAATGGCACCGCTTCTTGGTCCACGGCGTGCACTAAAACAGCGCGCGCGCCAACCAACTCAGATGCCTTGGTGATGCGCTGTAACGCATCCTTCAGCAGGCCACGGCCGATTCCTTGACCTTGAAGCGTTTTGTCAACGGCAAGGCGACCGATAATTACTACCGGAATCGGATCGGGCGAGTTCTGACGAAGTTTGCGCGGAGCGCCTTGATGCTGTACGGCGCCCGCGGCCAGGCAATAGAAGCCCACCACTACATTGCGTTGAAGCGCGACATAGCATCGAGCCGTACGGCCTTCCGAGCGGAGGGCCGTGTCACGAATCCAATCATTCAGGGCGACCTTGGCGCAATCGAACCTGGTTACGTCATGAGAGGCTTGAAGGGGCACTGGCGCTCCGAGAGCCGCCAGTGCCATCTTCGAATAAGGAGTTACTTCTCCCACGGCGATTTACTCGCAAGAAGCTGCTTAAGCCGTACGTTCGGCTGGGCAGGCTCATCGAGCGCCCGCACAAAGTCGTCATATTGCTTTGGATCAAGCGAAAAGAGCCGCTGATCCAGCAATACGTCGATGGCGTGTTTGTGAGCGCTGTCCAAGATAAAATCGCTTCGAGTCTTCCCGACGACATCTGCGGCGCGATCAATCAGATCACGTAGCTTCGTCGTCAGACGCACATTGATTACGGCGTCCCTTCGATTCGTCTCCCGTTGGCGCTCCATAGTGGCGGCGGCGGTGGACATGATGGTTCCCCTGGTCGCGGATACGCGCATTTGGCGCTGTGTTTGGAGCTTACTCATGCAGTCTATAATGATGTATTGACAACGTCAATACAAGTCTGTATATACGTCGCACATACAAGTGGAACAGTCGAAAAGACGTTTCGTTCCTTAAAAAGAGCGGCCCGCCGGGGGGTCTAGACCCCAACGGGCCGAAACCGCCCCAGGTGGTAGAGAGCCAACCCGGGACAGGCCAAATCACGGCGGTTCGATTGTGAATCGAAACGCAGCCTGCGGTCAACGGCTCTCAGATTGCAGGAGAGCCGAAATGGCAAAAATCTACAAACCCGGTGAAGAAGCCCAACGCTCGGGCCTCTACGAACAAATTGGTCCACGCGGCGGTCACACCGGAGAGCAACGGACAGTAGTCCGTCATGAGCCTCTGCCGCCGACGCCGAAACCCGGCATGGGCTATGTGCTGGTCGATCCGGCAAAGCACAGAAGCGGGCGCTGACAATGTCTGATTTCATCCACGCCCGCGAGTATCTTCACGCTGGGGACGTTGTGCTCGTCCAGTGTTCGCATCAGTGCAATGTGCGCTTGATGGATGACTCAAACTTCAACAGCTATCGCCATGGTGGCCGCCGTACCTATTATGGCGGCTTCTACAGGATGCTTCCGGCTCGGATCGCCGTTCCCAGTGATGGGTACTGGAATGTCACGGTTGATCTTGGCGGCAGTCGTGCAAACATCCGGTACAACATTGAATATCTCAAGCGGGCTGCATAGGCATCTTCCTGAGATTACCTAAGGCTCCCGCTTGTGCTGGAGCCTTAGGTCTTGCCGCGTCGGATGTAGTAATTTGGCCTTCTGTCTTTTCGTGGTTAGCCCCGATCTCACCATGAGCGACGTTGGCGAGCCGCGCTGCGATCATCGCCCGCTGGCTTTCGTTCAGATGCACGACGATGCAGATTTTAGAAACAACATAGGCGCGGGGATCGCCGCCGTTTTCCCATTGCGCGAATGTCGGTCACCCAAGCCTCGCTCCCCGAAATCCTGGGGAATAACGCGGTTGATCAAGACAGACAGCTGAAAAATGCATCGGATTTTGCTAGGATGTTAGTGGCGCGGGGCCGGTCGGCCAACCGTTGCCGGACACCCACACCGCCGTCCGGCTTTGCTCCGCGCTTCCTTCTCACGACTGTCGGCGGTGGAGGCGGTGATCTATGACTAACTCTCGTGAGATCGATCCTGCATCTTCGAAGATTGACCTGCAGCTTGCGATCGCGGGTCGAAGACATCCAGAGGATCAAGAAGAGCTTGCATTTGGCCTGCTAAATGGATTTTTCGAAAATGGGAAGCATTTTTACTGGGAGGATGACAGCGCAGAAGAGAACCGCGCTCGCGCCGCCTTAGCAAATTTGCTTCGTGGTCAAGAACCATTAGACCGGCGTTTGCGCGTTCAATTAGCCGCACTGGTCTCGCCTCAAGGACGCGAGGTCGGAATCGTCAAGCGGAAAATAGCATTTAAATACGTCGAGGCCGGCCGTCCGACAGATGATTACAGAAATTCCCAGATCGTGAAGGACATTTATGATTTCGCTGCGAGGGGCGGGTTGATTAAAGACGCCATCAACCAAGCGGTTGAGAAATATCGACTGGGAGATAGACGCACAAAGAAGCTTTGGGGCCAATATCGCGATCTTTTGAAAAGCACTCACGGACCGCTTCCGCGCTCCCGTCGGATAAAGCGAGCCCGTCGCAACGGCGGTGCACCCAAATAGTTTTTTGAGGCCATTACGACCACCACTCTGACCCTTCTATGAATGCGGAAGGCCCGCAAGCGTCGCGGCCGGCCGCAGAGGGTCAGATGGAAAGATTACAACGTCTCGGACTGTCGCCGTATGAGGCGGCCAAAGTCGTCGGCATCGGCCACACGCTGCTCAAGCGAGAAATCCGCAACAAGCGGCTCATCGCAAGAAAAGCCGGCCGCCGAACAATCATCACTCCAGAAGATCTTGCAAATTGGCTGAAGGATTTGCCGCGAGTGGGCGAATCCAGGGCGGCGTAGCTTCAATGCGCGCCGCAGCATCTCACAAGAAAAGAGGCCCTCGCGCGGCGGCGAGAGCCTCAATCTGCAAAACCGCTCCGGCAAGAGCAGTTAGGAACCAAGATGCAGCGTCGTTATATTTCTTCCCGTAGACGAGTGCAAGGTCGGCGACATGCTCGTTGCCGATTGCCAACCAAACTTTTCGGGCCAATGTTGGTTCGAGGACGTCGATCTCGTCGCCTGACACGCGTCTTTTACCGCAGGCCGCGCCAAGTCAGTGGGGTGGTCGCATGAATGCAGCACCCCGACCAGAGGTTAGCTCAGCCGATCTTTTCGGCTTCGACAGCGATAAAGTTGGATTCGATCGTCGCGACCGGTACCCACACCGGCCCGGTTTCAAGAGGGGTGGCACCAGTCGCACTGCTGCCAATTCCATTTCGGTCTACGCCGAGACCAAACGCCGTGATGTGCTCGTCGAGTTTGTTGCTGCCGGCGAACGAGGGCTAACCCCGGACACCTGCGCGAAGGCGCTAAATCTTTCGGTTCTCACGGTTCGGCCCAGGTGCACCGAATTGCTGGCGGCAGGGTTGCTAATCCCCACCGGTGAACGGCGTCAAAACCAGTCGGGCATGTCGGCAGCGGTGCTGAAGGCCACCGAGGCGGGCATCCGCGCGGCCAATAAGAACGGAGGCTGCCATGAATGAGCAGCTCCACCTCGTTGAAGATGACGGCGTCGTCCAACCAATTGCCGACCTGGACAATTGCTCAACGTGCCAACAGTGCAGGGAGCAGTTCACGCCAAGGGTTGGCTCCGGTGGCAAACCCCAACGTTTTTGTTCCTCTGAATGTCGCCAACGTTGGCACACTGCCAACGCCAACGTGGCCCAACGTAGAAGCCAGCACGTTGGCGCTGACGACCTGATTCCCGAAAAACCGCTTCCCGAGCAAAACCTCACCAACGCGTTTCGGACGGGCAGTACGGCGCCGTCTCCAGAACCCGATCAGTTCGACTGGATCAACGACGACGCCATCGTGCTCAAGGAGCAGCCGGCTACGGCAATTTACCGCAATCGCGATAACTCGATCGTTATACGACAGCAGGCTGCGTGGGACCGCGAGGAGGATACGTTGATCTTCATCACGGAGCAGAACGTGATGCCCTTCCTGGATCAGCTCTGCGATTTAGCAGGCATTGCAGAGTTCGGAGGACCTAAGGCCGGACGCTCATGACACGCCGTCGCCGCACTTCGATTGAGGGGCAATGGGTGGCGCATCGAATTGATATGGTGCGCTCGCCTGCCTGGCGTGCTCTTAGCCTTTCTGCCAGACGTTTGCTCGATCGGCTCGAGATCGAACACGCCGCGCACGGCGGCGCTGAGAACGGCAAGCTGCCCGTCACGTATGACGATTTCGTTCGCTACGGCATACATCGACACGCCGTCCGGCCAGCTATCCATGAAGCGGTGGCGCTGGGTTTCATCAAGATCCGGCAGAGCGGTCGCGCCGGCAACGCGGAGTTTCGTCGGCCAAATATCTTCGAGCTGACTTACCTGCCGACCCAGGTCGGGGCTACCGACGACTGGGAGAAGATCGCTGAGGCCGACGCGGAGGCCATCGCGTTAGCCGCAAGGTCGGCGGCGTGCAAAAAAACAGAAAACCAGTGCCGGAAAACGCCAAATTTCAGTGACGGAAACCGGCACCGAAAACGCCAAATCCATAGTACGGAAACCATCACTACAGGTCATAGTACGGAAACCGGCACTACTATCTATATCTCGGGGAGGGGGCAGCACACCTGCAAAGAGCCACAGCCTGATTGTGCGCTCGCGAAGCGCGCCCCCCAAGGCGCCGTAGCGAGCGAGCGCACCGTGACGCCACCTCGAATGAACGGGGCATCCTTGCCAGCGCGAGGCGTCCAATGACGATCGCATCAACATCGTCGTCGTCCATAACGGTATCTGCAACGATCGCATTCGCAGGCCGCCCGACCAAGGGTTTACTTCCGATAACGCTTATTCTCGGACCCAAAATTAGGCCCTATGTCGGATGCATGAGGAGCCGATCATGAGCCGTCCTCGCCGCATTCCTGCACGCGGAGATGTCTCTGCCTCGACCGTAGCCGATTTGCTTGGCTTATCGGCGGGCGAGTTTGAAGCGCGATTGCCGGCCTTACAGGCGCGAAAATTCCCGCATCCCGACCCAACGACCGGCCTTTATTGCATCGAAGCTGTGGAAAGGTGGCGATTATTGCGACATCCGCAGCTATTCCCCGAATTGACGGCCACTTCGACAGCAGCGCACGCTGGCACGGTCTTCGATGAACGTATGCGGCAGCTCAATGGGTAGGGTCAAAATTCCCTATTACGTTGTTGTCAAAGGGCGCGGCTACTGGCGGCCTCACGCACGAATGCGCCCGTTTGGTTTCCACATTGTGCGCTGCGGCGCGGACGGCCCTGAAGCCTGGGCGCTCGCTGCCGAATGGAACGCGCGCTGGCAGGCAGTACGCAAAGGCGAGGTCGTAGCGCCCGTCAATCTTGGCGAACTCCCTCGCGAGGAAGCGGAAACCGTCCGACGCTATCCGGCCGGTTCGGTGGGCGCCGCATTCCAGGTCTACATCCGGACGCCGGAGTGGGGAGCGCGCGCTTATTCGGCTCGTATCAAAGTCTGGTGGCCAGCTTGGTTTCGGATCAGAGATATGTGGGGCGATGTGGCGCCGGACACGATCACTTTCGAGATGATGAGCCGGTGGCGCGCTGCGCTTGAGAAGAAGCACGGTCGCGGCGTTGCTCACAAGACGCTGCGCGTTTGGCGGACGTTCTGGAAGATCATGCTGGGTATGAAGGTTGCCCGCACGGCGGACCCATCAACGGGCGTACGCAATCGAGCTCCGGCCCCGCGCTGGCAGCGGTGGTCGGAAGGCGAGGCGGTACAGTTGGTTAAATCGGCGTGGCGGCGCGGCTATCGGGGGCTGGCGTGTATCATTGCCGTGGCGTGGGATACCCAATTCTCGCCCGTTGATGCGCGTACCCTTGCTGCGCGTCACCGAAGTATGATCGGCGGCAAGCTGGTGTTTGATCGACAGGCAGATGGCCGTGCCAAAACCGGCAGAGCGGCAATTGGCACCGTTTCGGAACGCACCGAGCGGCTGGTGACTACCTATCTCGAACGGCTCGCCATTGATCTTCATCCAGACGCGGTTTTGTTTCGCAACCGATCCGGCAATGCCTACCGACCCGACACGCTTTCGGACGACTTTGCCGATCTGCGCGAACTAACATTCCCGGGTGACAAGCGCCGGCTCATGGACATGCGGCGCTCTGGTGTCGTCGAAGCGATTGCCGGCGACGCTGGGCCGCTCGGTTTGTCCGCAAAGCTCGCCAATTCGATCGAGCGTTCGAATGCTTTGCACCGAACCTACGCGCCCGTTGATATCGAGGCGGTGCGTAATACTGATGCCGCAAGGCTGAAGGGCAGGCGACGTATGCGCGATGCGAACGAAAACGGGGTAAAAGTATCAACTCAACAGTCTAGAAGAGTATCAACCAGCAAAGGCAAGAGTGACTAACATATTGATTTGTTGGCGACCCCGGCAGGATTCGAACCTGCGACCTTCAGCTTAGAAGGCTGTTGCTCTATCCCCTGAGCTACGGGGCCGCGTGCCGCCCCTTATATAGCCTAGCCCCCGACAACGGGCGGTAAATCAGCCCGACCGGCTACTGGGGCGCCGCTCAATGCTGCAAAACATTGTCCGATCCGGCCGTTGCCCAACCGGTCACGACCTCGACACGATCATTGCGCCAAATCGGCCCGT
>Ga0302325_10032786_pt1 | contig 10656 bp, 7 predicted proteins | sample Palsa_T0_2_FD_201948 | JGI IMG/M metagenome (GOLD analysis project Ga0302325, IMG submission 201948) | Peat permafrost microbial communities from Stordalen Mire near Abisko, Sweden - Palsa_T0_2 | ecosystem: Environmental > Terrestrial > Soil > Palsa > Peat permafrost | place: Sweden: Abisko...
TCCGCTTTTTTTAATGGAAAAATAAAACCGCCGCGCAAAGCGACCGGGAACTCGACGGCACAGTGTCGGTTACACTTAGGGCTGCTTCCTCTCGGACCTGACCCGGTTCGCGGCCAACCCTTGCATCGGACCCGGCCGCACTGCACGGCGGCCTGTATCTCTTTTTACCCGAAGCGGGGGCGTTTGTCAGTTCAGTCCGTCCCAGACATCATCCACCCTTGCCGGTAATGATCGCTGTATACGGGTCCTTCTCCGCAGTCACTGGAAAGACTTCCACCTTCTCGATGGTTTCGGGATGCACGGGCGAATCGCCGTCCACCTGGCCCTGGGCGATCTGTTTTACGGCGTCCATGCCGTCCACCGCTTTGCCGAATGCCGTGTATTTGTGATCGAGATGCTGCGTCCGGGTGTAATCGAGGCAGATGAAAAATTGGCTGCCGGCGCTGTTGGGGCTGCCGGTATTCGCCATCGAGAGGACGCCTTCGATATGCGGATAATCATTGAATTCATCGGTGAGCGCATACCCAGGGCCGCCCTGGCCGTGCACGGATTTGTCCGGATCATTCCCCAGCGGGTCGCCGCTCTGGATCATGAAATCCTGGATTACGCGATGAAACACGATGCCGTCGTAATATCCCTGCGTGGAAAGCGTGAGGAAATTGTCAACCGTGTGCGGGGCCGCATCGTAGTAAAAGACTTCGGTGATCGGGCCTTTGCTCGTGGTCATCACCGCGTATTGCAGCGGGACGACATGCGTCACCATCGGATTTAGCGGATTGGTTGATTGCTGCAAAACCTCGATCACCAGTGGCGTGCCGAGAAAATTCTTCGGCACGCCCGCAACCGCGGTTGTGCCACGCGGCAGCGCGTAGAGCAGGTATGTTCCCGGCTGGGCCGTTTGCGCAAAAATCGACCTCAGATCCACCGATTGCGAGGCCGACACATTGGCCGATCCCTTCGCGGCGATCGGCGCGCCGGAAAAATCCGTCAGCTCGAGCGTGACATCTTTGTTGGATTGGACCATCAGCGGCTGCGACGGCGTGAACCACATTTTTTGCGGAATAACCACCGAAAACAGCAGTGTCAGCAGCGTAACGCCTGAAGTCACCATGTCCTGCTCCTTGATTGAAAACTATTTATCGTTTTGAAGAGATGGGCGGGACGCCCATGCTACGCTCGATCCATCGCACCAGCATTCGCACCCCCCAGCCTGTCGCTCCGTTGGAATAGTAGGGCAATTCCTTCTCCGTGTCGGCAACCCCCGCGATGTCGAGATGCGCCCAGGCAACCGAGCCGTCCTCCGGCACAAAATAGCTTAAAAACGCCCCGCCCTGGAGTGGATGCCCTTCCCGTCCGGCGGCGTTGACGATGTCGGCCGTCTCCGACTTGATGAAATCCTTCTGCTCCTGGCCCCAGGGCAACCGCCACATCTTTTCCCCCTCGGAATCGCCGGCGGCCAGCAGGTCGGCGACCAGATCGTCGCTGTTGCTCATCACGCCGGCCATGCTTCGGCCGAGAGCGACGATCACCCCACCGGTGAGCGTCGCCAGGTCGATCACCTCGGCGGGCTTAAACGTTTCGATGCCCCACGCCAGCGCATCGCCGAGCACGAGCCGGCCCTCGGCATCGGTGTTAGTCACCTCCACCGTCACGCCGTTGTACATCTTCAGGATATCTCCGGGGCGGTAGGCTTTGGAGCTGATGGCGTTCTCGGCGCTGGAGAGAATTCCCACGACATGCACCGGCAACTTGAGCATCGCCACCGAGTACATCAATCCCAGCGTCGTCAGCGCGCCACATTTGTCGAAAATCATTTTCCCCATCTTGTCGGCCGGTTTGATCGAAATCCCACCAGTGTCGAACGTAATCGCCTTGCCGACAATCAGGATCGTTTTTCCCACGGGTTTTGCGGGGCGATGCTCCAGGACGATCATCCGCGGCGGCGTCTGGATGCTGCCGGCGCCAACGGCAAGAATTCCGCCCATGCCCAGTTTCGCGAGCTGTTTCTCATCCATCACCGTGCACTTCAGCTTTGCTTCGCGCGCCATGGCCTGCGCGGCTTTTGCCAGCGTGGGCGGGTTGATGTTGTTTGCGGGGCGCGAAGCGATCGTCCGGGCAAAATTCTGGCCCGTGCAGATTATGTTCGCGCGGGCAACAGCGGATTTGGCCGCCGCATCGCCGACGATTGAAATAATGATGCGCTTGGGCGCGATGTCGTCTTTCGAAGCCGCGCCCTTGTATTCGCGATAGTCGAAAGCCGCAAGGTTGATGCCGGTGGCGATCGCATCGGCGGCCGCCTCGGACGACAACGCTTTCAACTTTGGAATGAGAACGGTCGCTTTCTGGATTTTATGTTTTCGCAGGGCCCGCAGGACCGCGCCGCTGGATTGCCGCAGCGTCTCCGCCGTGACTTTGTCGGCTTTCCCCAACCCAGCGAGGTAGACGCGCCGTGCGGTCTTTCCTTCGCCGATCAGATCAAAGACGATTTCCTTCGCCTTCCCCGTTGCCGCGCCGGCTGAGGTCAGACGCTGGACGCTTTGCGCGATCTCAGGTGATGGCGATTTTGTTTCCCCCTCCGCGATAAAGGCGACAATTGCCGGCGCGCCGGCGGCAATGCGATCCACCACGGAAATCTCTACCGGTGCATTGGTTTCAATCATGTGACTGGAAAGTAGCGAAAATCTCCCGCGCGTTCAATTCCTGCTCACTCTTCTTCGCGCCCTTCGCGCCTTCGCGGTGAAAAAGAATTTTTACCGCGAAGACGCGAAGGGCGCGAAGAATACAAATCGGGCGAGGAGTCAATTGCTGGGAATTGTCTGGGTAACAATCGGGAGACACGCGCTCGCGTCGCAGGCCTGGTAGGAGAGATTCAGCGAAAATTGATCCGGGCGCGGCGGCTTGAAGCGGGCCAGGATTTCGAAATCGCCGCTCAGTTGGCCGGGGGGATAATTGATGGTCTCGATCTCCGCCCCACTGACGGATAGGCGCGTTGGGGCTTGCGCGGCATCGTGGGCATTGAGGTGGTATCCATTGGCAACGGCGCAGTGGACGCGCAAGATCGTCCCCTCCCATCTCGGTTCGATTTCGACGACCTGCCGGGCCAATTCCTCGGGCGATAGCGGCCGCTGGGTTTGCGCTTGGGCGCTGACGGCGATCTCGCCACGGCTGTTAACGTATGCCATCGCGGCTTGCACCAGGGCGCTCATCTGCTCGCCCGCACCGCTCAATTGGCCGGCGAAAGTGGAGATGGTTTTACGGGCCGTTTCGAAGTCGCCGAGCTGGACGAGCGTCTCGGCCGCGATGCCGTTGCCGCTGGGGAGCGGGCTGTCGCTGCCGACCATTTGCCGCACCACCAGGTCCGGGGCATCGGCCTGGGTGAAGAAGAATCCGCCGTGTGATTCATCATGGAAACGCCGGCGCATGGCCTGGGCGATTTGGCCGGCCTGGGGCCGGCGATGCAGCGCCAGCAGCGCCTGAGTTAGAAATGCATAATCATCGAGAAATCCCGGCTGTTTGGCCACTTCGCCCGTTCCCACGCGCAGCAGGCCGCCTTCGGCATCGCGGTGCACGCGCAGCAGATAATCCGCACACCGCCCGGCAGCAGTCACATATTTCTCTTCGTGCAATATCTCTCCCGCATGCGCCAGCCCGGTGATCATCAACGCGTTCCAGCTCGTGAGAATCTTCCGATCCATCCGCGGTTGCTTGCGCTTTTGGCGCGATTCGTAAAGGATCTGCCGCCCGCGCAGCAAATCCTCATCCAGCAGCGCGTTTCCCTCCTCCGGCTCAGCGAGGAACAGCACGTTTTGCTCGAGCGATCCGTTGCCGTGATGCGGGTCGCTGAAATTCGGTCCATCGTCCAAGCCATACACGCGGGTGAATTTCGCCGCATCCGCCTTGCCAGACAGAAGCGATTGCACCTCGTCGCGCGTCCACAGGTAATTGGCCCCTTCGCGTCCGTCGACTTCGGCATCGAGGGCTGTGTAAAACGCGCCGCTGCCGGCGGTCATCTCGCGCAGGATAAAATCGGCGATCCCGCGCGCGATCGCCGCGTATCGCGCAGCGCCGGTCTGTCGATGCGCCTCGGCATAAATCCACAGCAGCATCGCGTTGTCGTACAGCATGATTTCAAAGTGCGGCACGAGCCAGCGGGCGTCGGTGCTGTAGCGGTGGAACCCCCCGCCGAGCTGGTCGCGTATGCCGCCGTAAGCCATCGCATCCAGCGATTGGGTCACCTTCCGCAGCATTTCCGCATCGGCAACATCGCGCAGATAGATCAGCATGAGCTGAAGCACGGTTTGCCGGGGGAATTTGGGCGCGGTGCCGAACCCGCCGTTTTCCTCGTCGAAATCGGCGGAGCTTCGGTCGATCAGCGATTTCACCCAGTCCATATCGATTTTGACGGTCGATTCCGCCGGTTTCGGCCGGGCGAGTTGACGCAGCAGATCGGTGATCTGATCGGCGGATTTGTCCACGTCGCGGCGCTTGACGGCAAAGGCATCTTCAAGTGCAGCCAGGATTCTGGGAAACCCAGGCCGGCCGTAGTGGTCGCGCGGGGGGAAATAGGTTCCGGCGTAAAACGGCCTGAGATCGGGCGTGAGGAAGACGCTCATCGGCCAGCCCCCCTGCCGGGTCATCAACTGCACGGCGAGCATGTAAAGCTGATCGACATCCGGGCGTTCCTCCCGGTCCACCTTGATGCTCACGAACCCGCGGTTCATCTCGGCGGCGATGGTTTCGCTTTCGAAGCACTCGCGCTCCATGACGTGGCACCAGTAGCAGGTGCTGTAGCCCACCGACAAAAAAATCGGTTTATTCTCGCGCCTGGCTTTTTCCAGGGCCTCGCTTCCCCAGGGATACCAGTCCACCGGATTGTGCGCGTGCTGGAGCAGATAGGGCGAAGTCTCTCCCGCCAGCCGGTTGGTGCGCGATGGATCGCTCATGACTTCACCTGCGATTTGGGTGTGACGTACCAGAGGAGACTGCTGAAACCGGGGCCGTGAACGCCGCGCACGGTCCATCCCGGGAGGATTTTCGCCGTGTCGCCGGCTGGGGAAACTCCCAGCACCCAGATCTTGTGGAATTGCAGGAGTTTGGCCTGCACCTGCGGAGAGATCGCAGCCGTGCCGAAAAGCACCGGCACCTTCCACGGGCCTCCATAATGCGCAATGGCGAAATATGTCATCACCGGCTCGTCGTTCCCCGCAAAATAATAGCTGCCTGTCACGATGACGACATCATCGGGGGAAACTTCGCTGCGCACCATGCGCGTAATGATTTTCAGATCGGGCGAGCAGGGCGGGCCGGCGCTGTAGTAATCCGCTCCGTAAACTCCGACGCCGAGGAGGATGATCCACGGAATCAGTTTTCCCAGCCTGCCCGGCAGCCGGCCGGCGAGAATGGCGTAGACCCCCGGCGCCGCGGGAATGACGTAGCGCGTAAACGTCAGCAGCGTCGAATGCCGCGCCACGTCTATCACAAAAATGAGCAGCGCCGACGCCGATGCCGACAGCCACCAGAAGAGCAGCCAGCGCTGGCGGCGCATCAAATACAGCGGGAGAAGATAGACGAGCAATGCCAGGGCGATCACCAGGGGCCACGATCCGGAATCTGCCATCAACAGCGGATCGAGGTTCGAATTCAGCGTCAACCGCTGCGGCACGCTCAGCAGGAGGTGAAGGATATTTCGCCCGGGAATCCGCCCATAATCGACCAGGGAATAATCGCCCAGATGCGGCGCCCAAACCACCGCCGCCACGATTCCACCGATGAAGATCGCCGAAACGGCGGCGATGCGCGCTTTCCCGCGAAAGCGAATCAGCGCGTAAACGGCCATCGCGGCGATCAATCCGGCGCTGAAATAGTGGGTCAGCGCCATCGCGGCCGTGGCGACGCCCAGCATCACGAGCGTCAGCGCGGAAATCCCGCGCTTCTCGATGCGCATCAGCACAATGGCCGCCGCCAGCGCGATGAATTCAAGCATCGTATACGGCCGCACCTGCTGGCTGTAATAGATTTGAACCGGCGCCAGCGCCATGATCGCGGCAGCCGTCATCGCCTGCCATGATTTACCGCCGGAGGCTTTCACGGCCAGATAAAGCAGGACGATGCAGCCCAGCGAGAAAAAAGCTGACATTCCCCGCACGGACAAATCGCTGTCGCCCAGCGCGTCCACCCAGAATCTCAGGATGATGTGATACAGCGGTGGATGCGACGTCGTCTGGATTGAATTCCAGATATGCCACCAGGGCGGCGCGCCGACAAACCCCGCGGCCGGGGGTGGGTCGATCACCTGGTTTCGCGGCTGCAGCACGAGCATCTGCCCGCGGCCGGTCGCCAGGCAAAGCGTCCAGTACTCATCCCGCCATAAATCCTGGCGGGTGATCTGATCAAAGCGCAGGAAAGCCCCGATCGCCAGCAGCGCCGTCAGGATTAACAGAGGCAACCACGATCCTCGCAATCCCGCCGCGGCAGCCGGTTTTTCGATTTGGAGCGTGGTCACTGGATGTTCAGCTCGGGCCCCGGTTCCGACAGATTGTGCAAGCTGATCTGTCCCGCGAGATTCTGCACGATGCGCGTGAGGGACTCGGCCAGGCCTCGATTGCCGGGGTTCGACTCGAAATTTTTCTCGGGCGTTCCCGCGTCGCTGTTGACGCGGAGATCGACATACATCGGCAGCGCTCCCAGAAACGGCACATTCAGTTTTTTCGCGGCTGCTTCCGCTCCGCCGCGGCCGAACAGATCGATCTCGGAGCCGTCCGGGGCGACGAGATAGCTCATGTTCTCCACGATTCCCAGCACCGACGTCTTCAATTGCTCGAACATCCGCAGCGCCCGCACGGCATCGTCCAGCGCCACCTGCTGGGGCGTCGCCACCACGACGGCGCCGGTCAGCGGCAAAAGCTGGCAGAGCGTCAGCGGAACATCGCCCGTGCCCGGGGGCAGATCGACGATCAGGTAATCCAGCTCCGGCCACTGCGTGTTGTCCAGCAGCAACTGCTTGAACGCGCCGTGCGCCATCGGTCCGCGCCAAATCAGCGGCTTGTCCTGCTCAACCAGGGATCCCATCGTCACGGCGTGAATTCCGTGCACGAAGAACGGAATGATCTTCGAGCCCGACAGCTTTGGGGCGATGCCCCTGATCCCCAGCAGGGTGGGCATCGACGGGCCGTAGATGTCGCCGTCCATCAGGCCCACGGTTGCGCCCGATCGCCGCAGGCCGATGGCGATATTCAGCGCGATCGTCGATTTCCCGACGCCCCCCTTGCCCGCCCCCACGGCCACGACGTTTTTCACCTGGGGCAGCACATCTTTGCGCGGCCCCGCCGGCCCGCGCGTCTGGGCGGTCAGTTCCACCGCGACGTTCCGGGCCCCGGCCGATTTAAGGGCGGCGGTCACATCTTTTTCGATGCGCTCCTTCAGCGGACAGGCGGGCGTGGTCAGCTCGACGGTCACGAAGACATCGTCGCCATCGAGGCGGACGTCTTTCACCATGTTCAGCGCGACAATATCCTTGAAAAGCTCCGGGTCCTGCACGGTTCGCAGCGCTGACATCACCTGTTCACGGGAAATAGCCATTCATTCCTTCGTTGATCAAGGGGAAATTATACGGTGTGGACACCGTGATGCCCATCAATCGGCGCGGCGGCCTCGACAACGCTCGAGCAAACCCGCTTTATTTTTGGCCTGTTCAAGCACCGGCAATCTGTTTTCAATGGCAATTGAACAATCAAAAAAGGAGCTTCAATGGCCACCGCTATGGACAAAGCCAAATCGCTCGTGGGACACATGCTTCGGAAAGTTCATCCTTCCAAAGACCAACTCGCTTCGGCACAGGCGCCGGGGTTGATTACGATCAAGATGACCAGCAGCACATTTGAGCCGGGATTTGCCATGCCCAGGGAAACGACGCAGGAAGGGGAAAGCATTTCGCCGCAGATAAGCTGGACCGGTGTTCCACCGACGGCGAAGGATTTGGCGCTGATCTGCGAGGATCCCGATGCGCCGCATCCGACGCCGATCGTTCACTGGATTGTTTACGGCATTCCCCCGAAAACGACGTCGCTGGAGTCCGGGCCGCCGATGTCCGCCGAAAACGCCGTTGGCGCCAAGCCGGGGAAGAATTACCAGGGAAAGACGGGTTACATGGGCCCGATGCCGCCGCTGGGTCATGGCGTGCATCACTATCACTTTCAGCTATTCGCCCTGGACCTTCCGCTGCGTTTCACAGAAACGCCCACGCGCGAGCAGATTGTCAAGTCGATGGAAAAGCATGTGATCGGGATGGGAGAACTGGTCGGCACGTACGAGCGAAAAGCCGAGGATTAGGCTCTGTCTGAAAGAGCCTAGTCAGGCCAATCGCCGGAGAAAACTTCCGTGGCCGGGCCGGTCATGTAGACGCAGTCATCCGCCTCGCGCCAATCGAGCGATAAATCCCCGCCGGGGAGATGGGCGAGAATCTTTCGGTCGGTGCGGTTCGTGATCGCGCCGGCAACGCAGACGGCGCAAGCGCCGGTGCCGCAGGCCAGCGTGATTCCACTGCCGCGCTCCCAGGTTCGCATGATGACTTCGCCGCGGGATTTCACCTGTACCCAGTGGACATTGATTCGCCGGGGAAACGCCGGAAATGTTTCGATTGTGGGGCCGAGGCGGGCGACATCAATCGCGGCCGCGTTATCCACGAATATCACCGCGTGGGGATTGCCCATGGAGACGTATGTCGCATCAGTGATTTCGCTCGGACGATTCGCCAGCCGATTTGCATCCACCGGGATTTTCTCCAGTTCCAGCACCGGCCTACCCATGTTGACGGTGACGCTTTGCACCTTCCCCGCTTCCACCTGCAATTGCAGGCTCAGCACCCCGTTGCCCGTTTCCACGCGCATCGGGTTGCTTTTTGTAAGTCCATGATCGAAAGCAAATTTCGCCACGCAGCGAATGCCGTTGCCGCACATTTCAGCCTCGCTGCCATCGGCATTGAACATCCGCATGCGCACATCCGCGCGCTGCGAAGGAAGGATCAGGATGAGCCCATCCGCCCCGATGCCGAAGTGGCGGTCGGACACCGCTTTTGCCAATTGCGCGGGCTCGGCCACCGTCTGGGCGAAGCCGTTGACGTAGACGTAATCGTTCCCGATGCCATGCATCTTGGTGAATCTCATGCCGAGTCGATCTTATCCCACCCGCCCCGCTGAATCGAATTGGGGCGAGTGTAACGTTCTGCGCACGTGTGATAGTGCAAAATAGACAAATTCCAATGCAATGCAGGGGAGGCGGGAGACAACCCATCAGGCCCGTCCTGCGGAAACTGCCGGAATCCTCCCCTGCACCCCCTCCACCCTCTTTCCCTTCCCCTCACCGTCCAGCAGCGGAAGAAAGGAAAGGACGCCAGTGGACATGAATAATCTCTTCTTCCAAGGCGACGGTTGAGGGCCCGCACCTCATGCATTTCATTGAATGCATTTGAATTGAAGAGGATGACCCAACTAAAGCCCCAGTTAATCCCATAGCCCCCCAATGTCCGATAATCGATAAGCACCGATGTCTCCTACGCTGGAATGCACCACCGCCGCCTATGTGCAAGTCGCCGCCAATTGGCAGGCGAATTTCTCGGCGTTGCAGTCCTTCCAGCTCGATTTGGCCAGCCGATTTTCTTCCGCCCCCGAACCCCAATCATGGATATTCGCTCGCGATGGATTCCTCACCACGCGAACTGATGCCACCTGGCTGTCCGGGTGTTCGGTTCCGCTGCTGGCGGCGCGGTCGCTGCTCAAGACGCTGGAACTTACCGGCACGCTCGGCTGCTTTCTCAATCCATCACATGCAGCTCAAATCCGGGCGGCGCTGGAAAAAATCCAGCCGATTCAGGCGCTGCTGATTGTCATTCCCAGGCTTTCCGATCTTGCCATCGTGCTGCAATGCGATGATTTCAGCAGCGAGATCGGGGCGGGTCGGTTGTTCTTCGTCGCCGGGGAGGACTGGGGCGATCAGATGGCCGCGCTCTTCGAAAAATATCCAGGCCTCCCGCTGCCACAGCAATTTCTGCGGACGCTGCTGCTGGACGATGCGGAAATGCACGAGATGTCCGGCGAGGCGCAGAAGGTTATCTCGCGGGAAACCAACCGCCGGGCGGAGATGGCCCCGCGGATCATTTCGAGCGCACGGGCACAGGGGCGAATTCTGGTCGTCGCCGGGTCGCGATTTAATCTGGCCGATTTGTCCAATCTCGCGCTGCGTCGCGGTCTGTTGGGGGATGATCCGTTCACCGCGTTTGATCCGGATCATCCGCTGACGGCCTCGCCGCTGGCGCTGGCGCAGGCGGCGGGCAATTGCAGCGCGATCGTTGCCGCTGATTTATTCCGCGCTGATTTACCCGGCACCATATCGATGGAAACGCGATGGATTACCTGGAGCACCACCGGGCGAATCGCGCCGCCCGATCCGGAGGCCGCGGGGGATGCTATTCTGCTCGCCGATGCCGCGTGGAAGTCGGATGCAATTAAAGCGGGCTGGCCGGCGGATCGGATTCGAATCGCCGGGTGGCCGCAGATTTTACCCGCGCCACCCACGCCGCCGGGCGCGCCGGTGGCTGCGATCCTGGCCGATACGCGGACCATCGAAATTCCCCAGAAAATCCGCGATTTTTCCAGTCAATTG